>ENA-UEQL01000523-UEQL01000523.1-human-gut-metagenome-genome-assembly--contig:-NODE-523-length-27017-cov-6.205865_pt1 | contig 27017 bp, 27 predicted proteins | sample MGYA00242905_ERZ507926 | MGnify/ENA primary metagenome ERZ507926 (study PRJEB26167, sample SAMN06115531) | human gut metagenome | host: Homo sapiens | place: China:Henan | collected 2015-09-09 | study...
ACATAAAATAGAAAAGAATTTATGAAACCAAATGGTACGGACCTTCTTCTATCGCCAACGAAGACCTCGCTTCTCCAAACGGCACCAACGTTCCTGAGCCAGACGACAAGACTGGTTCAGAGGTAAAGAAGTGTCCGTATGCGTTTCAATCTTAAGTATGAATAAAACGTGAAAAACCAGCAACTAATATTTATGGAGGATCAGACACTAACAATAGGCATTGACTTGCACTATTTTATGGATAATGATCAGCGTCACGAAATGGATGCCTCTATTCATAATAAGTGTGAGGCTTGTATACTCGATGCCTTAAATCATCTTGGAGAACTATTTAATGAGGATATCCAAATAGATGTCTCTGCATTAGAAGAAGGTGGAGTTATTGACAAATTTAAAATTATTCTCAAAAACAAAACAGTAAAAGATTTATTCTTATTACTTTGTGGAGCATTAATAAGTCATTTTATTGGTGTATCACCCTCCCTAGACGAATCGCAAATTCAGTTGAATCGTGCTGAATTATTGAGCAAAATTAAAGAGGGTAATTTTTCAGATGAAGATATACAGTTTTTAATCAAGGGAGATCCTAAAATATTAACTTCAAAAAATAATTATTATACAGAATTAGATAAAGAACCTCATGTTACAAAAGTGTCATGTTCTTCTTATGGTAAAGATAAACCTGAGGCGAAAAAAACAGAAGCAATAATTAATAAAGCAGATTTCTATACTCAAATAGTTAAGGGCTGTACTAATACAGCAACACATGAATATTTAGGTACTTCGGTGTTGGTGGTTTCCCCAGTATTATTAAAAAGTAGTCAAGCAAAATGGAAAGGCATATTTAACGGGAACGAAATAAAATTCACAATAGTCGATAAGGAATTTTTGAAACAAGTTTATGCTAAAGAAGTTAGATTTACAACAGGAACATCTCTTACTTGTGATTTAAAAATAATCACTAAAACGGTATATGATGCTTTGGGTAAACATGTTAAATCTAATAAAGAAAGCGAAGTGTCTAATATCACATCATGGGATGATGGCAATCACATACTTCACGAGACAAAACGTTATAAACGTAAGAAGATCGAGGAGGCGATGCCTTTATTATTTAAAGATAGTGATTTCGAATAGATAATAAATTTAATGATGAAAAGTATAGGAGTATTTTGGAAGAATGATAATGATAGGGATTATTGCAAACAATGTCCTCATCACCAAATGGAAGTAAAATCAGCAGAAACTGCCATTAACAATTCTGATGAGGATTTTGAATTTCAAATAAATCTTTGGAATTCAGATGTCAAAAGCTTAACTTTCCCCCAAAAGAGACGGTTTAGGGCCATCGATTTTGGTATAATATGCCCTTTATGTACTAAGAAACTAGTATTGTTGCTTCCCTTTAAAGCTAACGAATCTGATTTTCACGATTTAGCTCGATGTCTATCATTGGATGCAGATTTGTTGTGTACCGTATTCAATGAAGATTTAAAGAGTACATCAGAACCATCTAAGAGTTACTATAAAATTGATGGTAAGAATATAAATTTATTAATGTATGAACTTTCTAAAGAAAATTTAGAGGAGTTCATTTATGATGAACAAGCTAATGTCACACAAATAACAATAACAATTAATTCTAATTTTAATACTGCATCGTTTAAGGATTATCGACTCTTTGTAAGATTTCGCATCATGTTAAAGTCTTTTGGTTCTTTTGCTAAAAAGAAAAAGGTGTCAAATGATTGGCTGCAATCTGCGTTTTCGAGTACTTATATGTTCGATATTCGTTTAAATGATGTAAGAGAATTGTCAAAGAAAAAGAAAGAACTTGTTGAGTTTAATGGCTTTAAATTACCAAATTTTAGCAAAGTGCATTTCTTTTATATGGCAGATTCTGAAGAAAGTGTTGAAAATGGAAGTTCAATAAAGTTAGACAAACGTTTATTAGAGAATGACAGATGGCATTCATATCTTGGTGATAAAATAGAGTTCGTTTCAGAAAATATAGCTCATCATTGGAAATGTAAGAAGGAATTTAAAATGGGAATTAAAAAAGTGGATACTTCAAATCCAGAAGAAACAAAAATTAAATATATTCCAGATAGTCGCCCAATAACGGACTTTACACTATTCTTCAAGACAGAATTTTCGGATTGTCAAATTAAACGTCTGATATTATATGTACTAATAGTGATGTTGTTGGGTTTTATTGCCTCTGCATTTGTCACATTAATAGATTCTTGGCTTTCGTGTCTAGGTGAATATAAACAGTTGGTTTGGGGTACATTGATTATAGTATTATGTTTCATACTGTATTTATGTTTAAGAAGTAGTACAAAATAGATTAATAATGAATTATCATATACTTAAAAAGGGAATAAATGTAACATTGGCAGATAGTCTTCTTTATAAATTGAAGCTATTCTTATCTGACTTGGCTATCGAATACCCTTTCTTTATAGAATGGCTAGAGAAGGTCTTTCAGGAATTAATGTTTACAGACCAACGGTTTATTATTCTATGTAGTGGTAATAATATATTTGATATAAAAGGTGTTTCTATATTAAAGAAAACTGATAATGAAAGAAAAATATGTACCCTCCGTGTTGATAAACCTTACAAGCACCAAGGTATAGGTTCATATTTACTCAGAAAATCTATTGAGATTTTGGAAGATGCCTACCCATTAATAACGGTTTCTGGCATTCACATGAAGGAGTTTGCTCCATTCTTGAAAAAGCATGGGTTTGTACTTAAGGATAAAATTAAGTCTTTGTATAGGAGAGGTAGCTATGAGTATTTTTTTAATGTCCCTTATCAGCATAAATATGTTTTAATATCAATAAAACCAGAGTATGCCTCGGCTATACTTGAAAGACGTAAACAGGTGGAGTTTCGTAAACGTGTGTTTTCAGATACCGTGGAGCGAGCTTTTGTTTATTCGTCCTCTCCGGTTAAGAGGGTATTGGGTAGTTTTGCCATAAGACACATAGAAAAAGGTACTCCTAACTCTATATGGGATATGTATTCGAAATGCGGATGTATATCTAAAAATAAATATGATGATTATTTCCAGAATCACGATGTGGCTTTTGGTATAGAAATCTCAAAATTTGATTCATATATACACCCACTTGATCCTTTAAGTATTGATTCAAAATTCCGAGCTCCGCAATCGTTTTGCTACATAGATAACGTAGAATTTATAAAGTTTTTATACGCACACTATGATGAATGAACGCAAATTTTTGACTTACAGAAAGCCTTTGATAAGGAAATGTTGAAACTTCTTCTAAAGACTGATATACGGCAGAGGTATCCTGAACCAGAGGCAAGCAGGCTCTGCCAGCAAATTGATGATGCCGCAATACTTGCTGATATCTTAGAATATATGGCAAAAGAAATGAGGAATCAATAAATCGGAATAACATCTGTATTCAGTTAAAATCGGAATAGTTTAATCAAACACCCTTTAAAAAGAGACTATATGGTTATTTGATCTTGATGATGTAAACTATGAACATTACAGTCATTTAAATGATATAGCTAAGTTATACAATTTAATAGTCGTACCCTAAAAAAATCTTACAAAAGACTGTGCTTCTATTAATTCAAAGATTGATCGGTCTATTTTAATAAGATTCTAATACACTAAATATACAATTAGCCACAAAAAATGTGGGTAAACAATCATTTTAGTTTTTCTTAATAAAATATGAGTAAAGCTATTGTTATTATTGATTTCGATAATTACTTTCGTGGTAGTTTTATGACTATTACACAAGAGCAATACATAAATCTATTTACAAATGTCATAGATGACATATTGCAAAAACACGATAATAATATTTCAGAAATATTAGTTCGTCTATATGGTGGATGGTATCAAGACCACAACTTAACCAATATGGCTTCAGATGTACAAACAAAAGTTCAACAAATAGATCTTTTTCCGATTATAAGAGGAAACAAGAAATACGATGGTAGCATAGAAGTCGTTTCAACTCAATATGGATTAAGTGAGGTTTGGTATAATACGCTCCAAGAAAAAGCAGGAATACCTCGATTGAGAATTGATGAGAAACATCAAGATAATGCCTGCGAACAAAGAAAAAACATTTGCCCAGTTCATATCTTACGGAAGTTTCTTCAAAAGAAAACCACTATATGTAAAAATCCAGGTTGTAACACAGAGCATAGTAAAGTATTTTACCGTAGAGAACAAAAAATGGTCGACACGATGATGACATGTGATATCATAACATATAGTGCGGAAGAAGATGTCACTTCTTTATATATAGTTAGTGATGATATTGATCTGTTTCCTGGTATTGCTATCAGTAAAGTTAAAAACAATTCTATTGATATAAATTTACTTGTGCGAACACACAAGACAAAGCAAGCATACCAACAAATATTATCAACTTATAATATCAATATAAAATCTTTGGAATTATGAAAAAATCAATATTAAATAATTATATTCAAGAAATTCTTTCTTTCTCTGATGATGAAAACCAAGCCATTATAGAGTCAAACAAGGTTACTTTTGAACGATTAGGTCAAAGTATATATATTGAAATTATAGATAAGGATGATAGAGTCTTTATAAAATATAATGACGATTTAATTCCTTATCGTACTTTTCTCGCTAAGATTTTAGGTAGATTAGACCTAATGGCAGAGAAGATTATACGAAAATATGAAGACGAAGGAGAAAAGATATATGTAGATGCTGATGCTATTTGCTATTATGGTACATCCAAAAAAGATGGTGAAGCAAAAAAAATATTAAAAGACATTTGTTCTGAAAGTAACCAATATGCAACTAAAATATGTTTCGTAACAGCCGATGCTGGACATGGAAAGACGGTATTGTTACGACAATATCAATATGACAATGCGAAAGAGTATCTTCATTCAAAATCAGATTACATTTTTTGGCATATAGATTTACATGGACGTGATTTAGTACGCTTAAATGAGGCCATGATGTATGAAGTTGGCTCTTTGCGTATGGGAGGACTATATTATAATTCCATATTAACATTAATACGCAATGGCTTGCTGATTCTTGCCATAGATGGATTTGATGAACTCGCAGCAGAAATTGGAGGAGAAAAAGTTCTTGGTTCTTTGGCTAATATCGTTGATGAACTTGATGGACAAGGTATACTTATTGCAGCTTCAAGAAGAACATTTTTTAATACACAGGATTATTTTAAGCGTACTCGCTTGTTGAGAGGTACGGTTGATTCATCTTGTGAGTTCGACGAATTGAAATTGAATAATTGGGGTGAAAAACAATGTGTACAATATTTAAGCTATTTTTATGAAAACAATATAGCTAAGGATGAGTTTGATTCTATGTCACAGATATTAGGAGAAGACAATTGTCACCCTATATTAGAGCGTCCATTCCTTTTTGTAAAACTTGTTCTTTATGCATATGAAAATAAACCTTCAATAAAACCTTCTGATTTTTTAAAGCAAGGAGGAGGACAATATGATAGTGTGAATGCTGTTATAAATGCATTTATAAAAAGAGAAGTTCAAAAATGGACTTGTTATGATAATGAATCAGGAAAGCCTTATTTGAATTTTGAACAGCATGTGGAATTACTGATGGAGATTGCTAATGAGATGTGGTCTTCACAAAAGAATTATATTACTGTAGAGACAGTTCAGTATTTAGCAACCATTCTTATTGATAGTTGGAATATCCAGCCTAATCTACGTGCCCAAATCATAAGAATGGTAGAGTCACATGCGTTTCTTGTAGTTGCAGAAAATGGTGACAATTACCGTAGATTTGATCACGATGAATTCAAAGATTATTTTTTGGCATGTAAGTTAAATAATATCTTTACAAAGAGTAATGCTGCTTCATTGCCTCAAAGACTGAGAAATTTCTTGTTCAAATCTCAAATTCAAGAATCTGTTGCTATGTATTTATATCATATGTTAGATAAAAACAAAGTTTATAATTATGTTGAAGCATTAGTTGGGTTAGTTGTTAAAGAGTGGCGTCCCTCATATATTCAATCTAACGTGGGAGTATTGATACCATATTTATTAAACGAGAAAAATAAAAACAAAGTAGAGATTTCTAACAAAATAACTTTTTCAAGTATTATATTTGAAAATAAAAGTTTGAACAATATTAGTTTCAAAGATTGTAATTTTATAAATATAAGCTTTAAAAACACATCCTTAGAACACATATATTTTCATAACTGTACCTTTTCCGATATAAGATTTAAGGAACCATCATCTAATATTTTTAGGGACGTTGTTATTGATGAGTCATGTTCTATTGGAATGATTACTAAGATAAATGATGAAGATGAGTCAGATTCTGAATACTCACCAGAGAGCATAAATCTGTTCTTACAAAACTATAACATTCTACGTAATAAATCGCAAGAGAGCAAACAAGAAGCAAAGTTTAAGCGTACAGAGTATTGTAAAACAATTAGACGTTTTCTAAATAAATTTGTTAAATCCACAAATCAGTACGAAGAGAATCTACGAGGAGATGATCAAGTATATTACTCCATGCCATATCGAGTAATGATAGATGATATCATCCCATTACTTGAAAAATACAATATTATAAAGATAATAGAAAATAAGAATTCAAGACAGTGTACCTCAAAGGCATGGGCGTTGGACAAATATGATTTAGATGAAATATATAAGGCTGAATATAATGAAGATTCTCCTTTGTTTAAATTTTGGGAAGAAGCAAGAGCTTTAAAATAAAATACATATCAGCACTTATAAGAAATAAAAAAGGTAAGCACTCAAATTAGGGCTTAAATTTGAAAGAAGTAACTTCGCTGCCGAACTAAAAACATTTGATTTATGTACAGCAGCGAAGATTTGGAACTTTTTCGATAAGTCATGAGCAAAGCAAGCTTGCTTGAACTTTGCCATGGCGAGAAAAAGTATGAAACTTTTTCGATAAGTAAGAACAATAAAAGAATGCTTTTATATTGTCGAGCGAAGAGTTTTCATGCAAACGAGCGCAGAGCCAAACTTGTTTGAACTATGCCGAGTGCAGCCGAAAATCACTTGTGTGTAAAATGTATGTAATCGTCAATAAACAAGTAAAAATTTTAACATCTCAATGTATAGGCACTTGTAAAAGTGCCTATACAAAGGGCTATGCCCTAAATTGAGCACTAACAAAACATATAAATGTCACAAACAGCAAATAGAGTAATTAAGAATACTGGCTATCTTTATATGAAGATGGCGATAACGATGTTCGTATCGTTATATACCACCCGTTTGATATTGAATTCCTTGGGTGCTTCCGACTTCGGTATATATAATATCGTCGGAGGAGCGATTGCCATGTTGGGCTTCTTGAGTGCAACTATGGCAGGTGCTACCCAGCGATTTATGTCCTTTACAGAAGGACAAGGAAATATTGAGAAAAAGAAAAGTATATTTAATATAAGCCTTACCATACATTTCTTTACGGCATTAGTTGTTGGCGCTTTATTAGTCGTTGCTGGGTTTATATTCTTTAATGGAATTTTAAATATACCTGCAGCTCGAACAGAAGCAGCCAAGGTTGTGTATTTTAGCTTGATAATAAGCACAATGTTTACAATCATGTCTGTTCCGTATGATGCGGTATTGAATTCTCATGAGAATATGCTCTATTATTCAATTGTGGGAATTGTAGAGTCTATACTGAAGCTGATTGTAGCATTTGTTTGTGTATATACAAGTAGTGATAAGTTGATAATATATGGTTTGTTGATGGCATGTATTCCTTTTGTTACTCTATCAGTCATGAGAATATATTGCCATCGTAACTATAATGAATGCATAATCAAGCCTCGTACATATTGGGACAAACAGACATTTAGAGAGATGTTAGGCTTTGCTGGGTGGAATATGGGAGGAACGATGGTTATTATGCTTAGCTCGTATGGCCAAGGTATAATCCTAAATAATTTCTTTGGTACTATTCTGAACGCAGCCCAAGGTATAGCCAGCCAGCTTAATGGACAGATGCAGGCTCTTTCTAGTAATATATTGAAAGCATTAAATCCTGTCTTGGGTAAAAGTGCAGGTGCAGGAGATTCTTCCCTTCTAATAAAATCCACCTGTATGGGAGCAAAATATTCGGCGTTGATTTATTTGTTATTTGCTTTGCCGATGTTTGTGGAGTGTCAGTATATTCTTAAGTTGTGGCTTAAAAACATTCCTGATTGGTGTTTGATATTTGTTCAGTTGCAAATAATAAAAAGCTTTATAGAAATGCAATTTTCTACCCTTCCAGGATGTATAAGTGCAACGGGCAAAATAAAAAAATATACGATATGTAGTACAATATCTAACTTTTTTCAGCTACCTTTCATCTATTTGGCTTTTAAAATGGGGTTACCTCCTTACTTTATATATATAGTAAGTATAATTTTTGGAAATCTAATAGTATATGCTTTTGCACTATATTATGTACGTGAATATGTAGGCATAAAGTTTTCATACTTCCTTACGAAGGTGTCCTTGCCATTGGGTTTGATAGCAATAATTATTTTTATATTATTAAAAACTTATACGTATTGTCTCCCAATAACCGACTTATATAGTTTGGTGATATTTTTAATATATTCTTTTATTATATATTTGATTAGTGTTCTTTGCTACATAATGTTGAGTGAAGATAAATATATATTCAAGTCAGTTTTGTTACAATTATTTAAAAAGTATGGAAGAAAATAAGATATTGATATCTGTCGTTATTTCTTTGTATAATAAGGCACATACGATAGTAGATACTTTAAATACGGTATTAACGCAAACTTTTAACAAGTTCGAGGTTATTATCGTAGATGATGGTTCTACCGATGATGGTGTTTTAAAAATACAGGAAAACTTTAATGATGATAGGATAAAGATTATAAGGCAGGTAAACGCTGGTGTTAGTTCTGCTAGAAATACTGGTGTTGAACATTCTGTGGGAGCTTATATCGCATTTATGGATGCTGATGATAAATGGAATGAGGACTATCTTTTAATTATGTCACAGGCTATTCATATGTATCCTCAAGCTGTAATGTATTCTTCGGGAGGAATATGTACAAATGTAGATAATACATATTTGTCTTATCGTTTGTGCAACAAATATCTAAACAAAATATTAAAAGTTGACTATTTTGAAAATCCCTTCGTATTTTCACATACAAGTAGTACTGTTGTAAAGAAAGAAGTTTTTCTTGAAAGTTGTAAGTTCCCTGCTGGTATGAAATGCTTGGAAGATTTTGCTTTGTTTTATGATATAGCTTTTCGTGGAGATTTTGTTTATATAGGTTTACCTATAAGTAAATATATAGGTGGAGTCGAGGGACAAATAACTGCTTCATCTCCAGAAAAGTTGTTTTCTTTTATGCCTTCTGTCGTACATTTTTATAATATGACATTTGAGACATATCTAAGAAATAATCGAAAAGATAAATACTTTAAGCTTTATTTTAAATATGACTTGCGACATAGAATAAAATGTTATTTGCATAATGAAGATGAGAAATGGATAGATTTCTTTCTTTCTAATGTAGATAAAAAAGCACTGAGTGTACTTTCGTTCTTCGAACTTTTTCTATATAAAAATAAACTCAAAAAACTATCCATTTTATGGATTAATATGACTAAAGTTATATGGAGGATGCATAAATTTCCTGTGGTTGGTGAAAGAGTAGATGAGAATTTGATAGATAAGAAATACAGAGTATGGTGATTTTTATCAATATTGCTCTTTGTAAGATATAAGCCAGATTTATGTGATCATAAGAATACATAATATTTATCAACTATGTGAGCGTTAATTTGAATTTTTGCAAAATGAATAATATTATTTACAAAATCGGGGGGGACAAAACGACCTTCTCTCTCAGGAACACAAAGATTGCTTTTTATGTTGAATAAGTAGCCTGTAGTACATGGATGGGCGGCAAAGCAAATAAAAAAGCAATTTAAGCTTCCAAACTCAATATTAATCAAACAGGGCTTTTATTGCTCTTCTTCTTTATTGAAAGTTGGTGAAGGTACAGGTTTGGCTGATACTTTCATACTGGCTTATGCTCCTGTTACTATAGGAAAGGGATGTTCCTTTTCTTTTCGTAATATGATAATAACCTCGACCCATGATTATGAAGACTTTAGTACCGTAATCGCCAAACCGGTTACAATTGGTGACAATGTCTGGGTTACTTCCAATGTTACGATTTTACCTGGGGTTACAATAGGATCGAATACTGTTATCGGTGCAGGAAGCGTTGTTACCAAGGATATACCATCTGGTGTGTTTGCTGCCGGTAATCCATGCAAAGTTATAAAGAAAATAGATTTTAAGACAAATGACAAATGTTGGTAGTATAAAGGCAAGAGAAATATGGATAGATAATGAAAAGGGCATATTTCTGTTTCTTATAGTATTAGGGCACTTCGGAACAATACCGAAAGGTGTAGATTGGCTCCTGTCACCAACCGATTTGCTGTATGTTTCTGCTTTCTTCTTTTTAAGTGGTTGGCTATTTAATGATGATAAATATACTATAAAAGATTTCTTCTATAGAAAATTTCAATCTCTTTTCATTCCATATGTAGCTATTTGTTTGCTCGTATCTGTGTTAGATTGGAATCTGTATCTTCATCCATTACAGTATGCTAAAGATTTTATATATAGATTCTTGATGGGTGATGGTGCAGCAAAAGCTTCGCCTTTATGGTTTGTTTCGACATTGCTTATTGCCAATTTATTGCTTAAAATAGGATATGCTTTTAAAAATAGATGTTTAAGAAGTCTTTTTTTTATATCTATGCCCTTTCTCTGTTATTATCTGTATTTTATAAATGTACGTCTTCCATTACGAGCTGATAGTGCTTTAGGAGCTTGTTTTATAATGTATATGTCTCAGATTGTAAAGGGGCTATCACAAAGTTTATGTAATAGGCTTTTATTGATGATAGTGGCGCTTTCTCTGTTGGTGTTTGGAATTTATTTTAAATTGGGCTTACTCAACTATAATTCATTACATAGTGTGATGAGCTTTCCATGTGCGATTGGTGGTTGTGTATCAATTTCCTTTATTATGAGAAGATTATTAAGGCGAAAAATTGCCCCCCCCAATTTGGATTGCACAAAATGGACTTCCCGTATTGGGATTCCATTGTTTGTTATCGTTTTATATAGATGTTCCATTTAAATTATTAGAAGTCTCAAATACTGATTTTGTCTTTGTCTTCAAAATCGTTTTTGTCTTTTCTATGTTGTATTTTATAGTGATTCCTGTTTTAGAAAGGATAAAACCTAGATGGTGGGGATTAACAGGTAGAAAATAATATAAGAATATGATAGTTTCAACAATTACTGATGGTTTTGGCAATCAGCTCTTTATGTATGCTTGTGGATATGCTATGGCTCGACATCATAAGGAGAAGCTTGCTTTAGACACCACTTATTTGGCCACTTCAAATTTGAGAGAATATGAGTTGGGTGGTCTTCGAGTGGAGTATGACAGGATGTACTCTATAAATAAAAGCTTGCCTTATTTCTTGAAAGTTGTTTTGCGTAAAGCAATACATGCCTGTATGGCTTTAGTTTTTAAACAGTATCGTGAAAAACAAGCTTGGCACTATGATGGGGAGTTGTTGCAAACAACGGGTTCTTGTCGTTTGAGAGGTTATTGGCAAAGTGAGAAATATTTTAAAGATTATAGAAACGAAATTCTGAAAATGTTATCTCCTGTCTATGAGCCAACAGCTTCGTTTAAGGAGTTGTTGTCAAAGATACGAAATTCCAGTAGTATATCTGTTCATGTTCGTCGTGGCGATTATGTTGCTTTAGGAATATGTTTAAGTGATGTTTATTATAAGGCAGCTATTCGTTTGATGAGTGAAAAAGTGGATACACCGGAATTCTATGTCTTTTCGGATGATATGGAATATGCCAAAGGATTATTTGAAGGCGTTGACAATGCTGAAATCCATTTTGTAAAATATGAAGCTCGCAATGCGACAATAGAAGATTTCCTGTTAATGAAAAGTTGCCTTCATAACATTACTGCAAATAGCTCTTATAGTTGGTGGGGAGCATGGGCTAATGATAACAAAGAAAAGATAGTCGTTTGTCCGAAAAGAGAACCTAAGGATGATTTTTATCCAGAGGAATGGATTAAAATATAATATGAAAATATGAATAAATTAGAGATAATATCATTAAAAGCTTTACGTAAGATTTATAGTCAGTTATTTGGCTCGAAATCGTCAGCGTATGACCGAGGTATAACGGACCCTGACAAAGTTTCGGAGCTGATTTATAATCTGTTGGCATCAGGTAAACCTTGTATGATTGCAAGGTATGGAAGTACGGAGATGTTTGCCATTACCAATTATCTTGGTGTTATAGCAAAACATCATTCTGTTTGGAAGTATATTCAAGGAAAACAGTTTGCATGGTGGTGGGAAGATAATGTAAAAGACCAAATGACAAGATGGAGCGGCTTTTTCCCATCCACGGAAGAGAACTTAATGAGGTTCGGAGAAATGATGGTTGAGGATAGTAAGCAGCTGGATATTCTTGGATCTTGGCTGCCGGACGAGCAAATAATGATAAAAGGTTTGAAATTGAACTTAACTAAAGTAACATTGTTGGCTCTGGAGCCATATTGGTCAAAGAATCCTTGGAGTAGAGTCCTTGAAGGTAAGAAAGTTCTTGTGATACATCCGTTTGCATCTCTGATTGAACAGCAATATAAAGAAAAACGAGAAATCTTGTTTGATGACAAACAAGTTTTGCCAAAATTTGATTTGAAAACTATCAAAGCTGTGCAAAGTCTTGGTGGGGATTGCGAGTATTCAGATTGGTTTGAAGCTCTTGATTCTATGAAGAAACAAATGGATGCAACCGATTATGATATAGTTTTACTCGGTTGTGGTGCATACGGATTCCCACTGGCAGCTCATGCAAAACGTATGGGTAAACAGTCAGTTCATCTTGGTGGAGCGTTACAGTTATTGTTTGGTATAAGGGGAAAGCGTTGGGACAATCCTGAGTTTGGTGCAAAATCGGTATGTGCCAAAGGTGGATATGGACAACTTTTCAATACGCATTGGGTTTACCCTGGAGAAAACGAAAGACCTAAAAGTTTCAGTCAAGTAGAAGAAGGTTGTTATTGGGCAAAAAAATAGAACATTATTGATAATTGTATTAAGATAAAGCATTTTTCCTTGAAATAGGACGTGCACCCATTGAATTGAAGTAAATAATAAATTAAAAACTTATTTTAAATCGACCACATTTTGGAACGAGATGGATGGTTTGGAGAAGTTCAGAAAAGTATAGCTGTAATCCCTTTTGTTTGCAATATCCTGCCAATAGTATGGTTGGCTGATGGTAACATCTTCTTACAGAAACTAGATGTAGAATTTTACAATAGCATTGACGAATTAAAAAAGCTATATTAACATGTATTCGATATTATCTTTCAATGGTCAGTTTTTTTGCAAGGAAACGTAATTTTTCAAATGTAAGATATGCTCAAAGTTAAATCATATTTTTGAAATAATAGTTAAAAGGAAATGATGAAATTCAAATTATTAAGTATAAGAAAGGGTGTGCCAGCTGTTAATATTGGCGATTATGTCCAGGCTTTAGCTTCCTCTCAGTTCTATCCTCATATAGATGGATTTGTTGAGCGTGATGAATTGAGTTTGTACAATGGAGAGGAATGCAAGATTATAATGAACGGATGGTATATGGCCAAGCCAGAGAACTGGCCACCTTCGGATAAGATTGATCCATTGTTTGTGGCATTCCATATTAATAGCAAGGTAAAAGATAAAATGTTGCAACCGAAGAGTATCAACTATTTAAAGCAACACGAGCCTATAGGATGCAGAGATACATACACTTGTGATTTGTTAAAAGCAAAAGGAGTTGATGCCTATTTCTCGGGATGCATGACGCTGACCCTAGGACAAAAGTATTATTCTGATGAAAAAGAAGATAAGGTATACTTTGTAGATCCATATTTTGTAACACATTGGGACTTAAAGTCTACAATAAAGGGCTTGTCGTATCTTATAGCACATTTTATTCCTATTTCAATCATTGCAAGAAAATATCCAGAGCACAAGACTTTCTTAAGAAAATGTATGATTCTAACAGGTTTCTATCGTGAATACAGAAAATTCTTTTCTAAGGATGTTCTTGTAAATGCAGAATATATTTGTCAGCAGGATAGGTATTATAATGATGCTTTTGCAAATGATAATGAGTTGCTCAAAGAAGCAGAACGTTTGATTAAGAAATATGCAAAAGCACGATTGATTGTGACTTCTCGTATTCATTGTGCTTTGCCATGCCTTGGTATGGAAACTCCTGTGATTTATACAGAGGATGCTGCCCAATCAGAAGCTAGTGCTTGTAGGTTTGGTGGGTTAAGAGAACTTTTCAACGTCTTATCATGGAACAAAGGACACTTGGTTCCATGTTTTGACTTGAATAAAATTGACTCAAGGATTCAACTTGATTTTTCTAATACAAACAAGTGGAAAAATCTGGCAAAAAGTCTTTCTGATAGATGTCGATGTTTTTTAAAATAATAAGAGATGAGCTTCACTTTTAGCAAACAAAGCGTACTTAACTTTTGTACCCTATTTTTTACATTCATTTGTGGACTTCAATGGGCTGAAATAAATGTCGTTAGTCTGTTTTTGATATGGATAATTCAGATTTGTTATATTTATATGGCTTTCTCTTTCTATGATAAAGACAGTCTTGAGATAGCTGATAAGAGTTTGTTAAAGCTCTATTTATGTTGGATTTTCATATCTGTAATTAGAGGTGCTTTGTTTTATACGTTAGGAAATTATTGGATATGGAAGAGTTTGATTTTTGGTACATTTGATGTATTGTTACCTTCTTTACTTTATATATACTCAAGACCTAAAGCCTTAGGAGGAATTATAAAAAGTTGGTTGAAGTATTCCCTATTGTTCTTCCTTTGCCTATTACCTTTTATTTCAAAAGGGGCATATCATTTTTATTTAGGTCCATTATATATAGTCGCTTTCTTTTGGCCTGTATATGCTAAAAAATGGCGTTTGATTATTTTGATTTTGATGTTGTTGATGCTAACTGCAGACATGTCAGCACGTAGTCAGGTTATTAAAACCGGTGTGGTTTTACTTTTATCTATGGGCTATTTATTGCGTCGCTATGTCCCTCTTTTATTATTGAAGTTTGTACATTGGGTATGTTATATCGTTCCAATAATATTGTTGGTATTGGGGATTACTGGTACTTTTAATGTTTTTGAAGATTTTGCATCCAATGAAGGAAAATTTATAGAAAAAAAAATAGATAAAGATGGACGTATAGTTGAGGAAGATTTGTCTACAGATACCAGAACTTTTATATTTAAAGAAATTATTAGCTCTGCTATTAATAATAATTATGTAATATGTGGACGTACTCCTGCTAGAGGTAATGATAGCGAATGGTTTGGTAGTTACAATGCCGAGGACTTAAAGACTGGTTTATATGAAAGACATTCCAACGAAACCGGTTTGCCTTCGTTGTTTACCTGGTTGGGGCTTATAGGCTTGATATTAATTTCTCTAATATATCTACGGAGTTCATATTTGGCTGTCTATTGTTCAAGCAACATATTTATGAAATATTTAGGTTGCTTTGTGGCATTTAGGTGGGCTTATGGTTGGATAGAGGATATGTATAGTTTTTCTCCTATGATTTTATCTCTTTTTATGATTATGGGTATGTGTATGTCCCAAAAATTTAGGAGTATGAATAATGAGGAAATGAAAAACTGGCTTTTAAGTTTGGTTGATTTTAGGAAAAAAAGATAATTTTATGAAGAATCGTATTATATTGATTTTACCATACTTTGGTAAATTACCCAATTTCTTTCCTTTTTGGCTTCAGTCATGTGTAAATAATAAAGATATCGATTTCTTAATTATTACAGATAATGAGAATTTGGAAGTCTCTTCCTATAAAAATATTTTTAAGGTCACTATGACATTTGATGATTGTCGTGCTATAATCGAGGAGAAATTGAAGCGGAGAGTATTGTTGGAAAGACCTTATAAATTGTGTGATTATAGACCTTTATATGGTAAAATCTTCGAAGATTATATTGAGGGATATGAATTTTGGGGATTTTGTGATTGTGATATGATTTTTGGAGATATTTCAAAGTTTATAACAGATGAAATATTGAATAATTATCGCTTTATAGGTGACTTAGGGCATTTGCATATCCAAAAAGCTAATGATCCAAATTTTAGCAAAGTATTGGATTCTACATATAATAGGGAAGGTCTGAGCTTTTGGGATGCACTGGCTTTACCGAAAAATTGTACTTTAGATGAATTACCCTATGGAGTACCTGCTACTTATAATAAATTGTTTTCACAATGGTATTATGGCTTTTTTACTCCTACACACAGACTTTACGACTCTCTTTCCAATGAATATGATAATTTTATAGATACATATAATTTTTCTGAAGAATTAGGCCCTAAATATTTGAATTCTATGTATGCTTGTGGTGAATGGAAGAACTCATTATGGAAAAGAGTCTCTTATTCAGAGCGTAAAAAGTTTGTTGCTTACAAATATCAGAATAAGAAACTATATCGTTGTTATGTTGATGAAGCTTCTGGACAAGTAAGAATGTCGGAATTGCTTTATGCTCATTTCTATAAACGTAAATTTCATATACAAACTAATAATACCCAAGAGTATATTATTACTCCCAACTTTATAAAGGAATTGCCTGAAACTATAGATGAAACATATTTGAAGAACAAAAATAGTTTATTGGGGGGGGTAATGTTGGTTTTGTTAGAGCGATATTACAATAAGATAAAGAATAAGTATCATCGTATATTGAGTAAATTACATAGTAAATAATGAAAGTACTTTGGATTTCAAACATAATTTTTCCTGAACTTTGCAATAAAATAGGCATTCCTGCACCTGTAGGAGGAGGTTGGATGCAAGCTTGTGCAAAGGCTTTGTTGGACAAAAATGGAAAACTGACTTTGGGGGTTGTTTCCTTTTATAATGGAAATAACATACAAATTTTCCGTGATTCGGAAATTCAATATTATTTGGTGCCGGAGCATACAACAATTTCTAAAGTTTATGACAGAAGAACGGAAGATTATTTAAAGCAGGTTTGTACTGATTTTCAACCTGATTTAGTTCATATCCATGGGTCTGAGTATGGTCACTCCCTTGCTATGGCTAAAGCTTGTAATAATATAAATATGATAGCATCTATTCAAGGCCTGGTATCTGTTTATAAAAATTATTACTATGGAGGATTAAGTGGCCGAGATATACTGAGTCATATTACTGTTAGAGATATTCTTAGACAAGATAGCTTATTTGATCAAAAGCGCAGAATGGCGAAACGTGGTGAGATGGAGTTGGAATTACTGAAATCCGTAAACCATGTTATTGGGCGCACCTCGTGGGATAAATCTTGTGCTTGGGCGATAAATCCGAAAGCTCATTATCATTTCTGTAACGAAACTTTGAGAGATGAATTCTATCAACATACATGGGATCTGAAGTCTTGTGTAAGGCACAGAATCTTCCTCAGTCAAGGCCAATATCCGATAAAAGGTTTGCATCAAGTGGTAAAAGCTTTACCACTTATACTGCGTGAGTATCCTGATACTGAAGTTTATGTAGCAGGTAACAATTTCTATTCAAACATCCCTTTATATAGAAAAAACGGATATGCCAATTACATCGAAAAGCTTATGAATAAAATGAGCGTGACAGAAAAATTTCATTTTTTAGGTCAACTAAATGAGGAAAACATGATTGAACAATATTTAAAGGCTCATGTTTTTATATGTCCATCGGCTATAGAAAATAGTCCTAATTCTGTAGGTGAAGCCCAGTTGTTGGGGACCCCACTTGTTGCATCCTATGTAGGAGGAACTATGGATATGGTTGAAAATGGTGTTTCTGGATTTTTGTATCGTTTCGAAGAAGTTCCTTTATTGGCAGAGCGTGTATGTGAGTTGTTTGCTAATCAAGATTTGTGTATTAAACTTTCTGGGCAAGAAAGGATGGTTGCGGCAAAACGACACGACAAAAATGTTAATGCAGAGATGTTGATAAAGATATATAATGATATTGTTTCATGTTAATGAGTCTGTTTTACAAAGTTATTCGCAGAATATGTAATAACATACAAAAGGTATATGCCAAACAGGTATGCCGTCTGATGTTTATAGGCAATAATGTTGCTTATAAATCCTTTCACACCAACGGCATTCCCTATGTTATGGTAGCTCGGGGTGGAAAAATTTCTATTGGCAAGAACTTTGCCATGAACAATGGCATTAAAGGAAATCCAATAGGTTGCTATGAACGCTGCACATTCTTTGTGGACAGAGGAGCAGTACTGACTATTGGTGACAATGTAGGTATGTCGCAGGCTGCATTAGTATGTCATAAGAGCATCACAATAGGTGACAATGTGAAGATTGGTGGTGGAGTCTGTATTTATGATACTGACTTTCATTCTCTTGACCCTGTTATCCGTAGGAGTAGTGAGGATTTGAAGAATAGAGCAGAAAAGCCTGTCGTTATAGACAACGATGTTTTTATCGGTGCCAGGTCTATTATTTTAAAGGGCGTGACCATCGGTGAGAATAGTGTGATAGGGGCTGGTTCTGTTGTTACGAAATCGGTTCCTGCCAATCAAATATGGGCAGGGAATCCTGCAAGGTTTATAAGAAGCATTTAACATCATTTTAATATGGTTTTACAAAAAATTAAATCCATTATGAAGGAATCTCCTTTCATAATGAAAGTCATAGCAAGAATATATCGATTTGTGCATTATAATAATGCATGGAAATATCAAATCTGGGGGGGGCAATACTATATCACTTAGTAGTGCATTCCTTAAAGGTACTTCTTTTGATATATCAGGACGAAACAACGTTATTATTGTTGGTCCAAAAGCAAGATTATTCAATTGCAAGATTAAGATTCTTGGTGATGGTAACCGCTTGGAGATAAAGAGCGGAAGTACTATCATCAGTAATACTTCTTTTTGGATGCAGCATGGGAAAAATGAAATCATTATCGGACATGATTCTACTATTGAAGGTGGACATTTAGCTGCAATCGAAGGTACAAAGATTACTGTAGGTGATGATTGTATGTTTTCAAGTGATATTGAGATACGTACAGGTGATAGTCATTCTATTATCAATACTCTTTCTGATAAACGAATAAATCCTTCGGATGATGTAATTATTGGTAATCATGTTTGGCTTACAGCTCATGTTAAAGTTATGAAAGGATCTGTTATTCCAAATAATTCAATTGTCGGAAATTCTGCTATAGTGACAAACAAGTTTGATAAGGAAAACTCCGTGTATGCTGGCATTCCTGCAAAGCATATTAAGGATAATATTAATTGGGATAGATATTTAAGATGATTATATGAAAACAATAGCTGTGCTCCTTACGGTGTTTAACCGCAAGGACAAAACATTACAATGCCTGAAAAGGCTATATGACTTGTTGCCATTGGATGGCTATCAGGTGGATGTGTATCTCACTGACGACGGATGTACGGATGGTACGCCGGAAGCGGTGGCTGAACAATTTCCACAAGTAAATGTAATACATGCCAAGGGCGATTTGTTCTGGAATCGCGGTATGTGGACAGCATGGGACACTGCAACAAAGGCTAAGGACTATGATTTCTATCTGTGGTTGAACGATGATACCTTTGTTTATGGGAATATGTTGAAGGTTCTTACTGATGCTGCTGTTGAGACAAACGAAAAGGCAATCATTGTTGGAGCAACAGAGAATACCGGACACTCTTGTATTACGTATGGTGGCAGGTTGAAGAATGGCGGCATACCAAAGCCTGATGGCAGTTTGATGGCAGTAGATTATTTTAATGGAAATATTGTGCTGATACCCCGGACGGCTTATAAGGTTCTTGGCAACCTGGATCATTACTTCACCCATAGCAAAGGTGACTTTGATTATGGTATGAGGGCAAAGAAAGCTGGCGTGGCAATGTATCAGGCTGGAGAGATATTGGGCGAATGCGATGAGCATCCAACATTAGACAAGTGGTGCAATCCCGATGTTCCATTGGCTCAGCGATGGAAGATGCTCAACAGACCGAATGGAATGCCACCTAAGGAAACTTTTCATTTGGAAAAAAGACACAAGGGATTTGTTACGGCTTGTTTCCATTATATAACAATCTATGTGAGATGCTTGTGTCCTAGGCTGTGGAATTTAAAATCTTAAATATTTATCTTGGACTTTGTGCCTTTAGTTTTTTCTTTTAATCGGCAAAAATAAGGGAAAAGAAGATGTCTTTGGTAAGTAATTTTATATGGTTGTGATATGAATTGGAAAGAATGTAAAAGTTTGATATATAGAGATTTGAAACAGATTTTTTGGGGGGGGGTAATCTATGGTATAGGTTGTTAACAAATCCTTCTTTTAAAATAACTTTTTGGTATAGAATAGGAAGGTATTTGTTGCTAAATAACTATAGATTTCTTCTTGCATTCGTTAAGTTGATACATCGTCATCATGAAGCCAAATATGGTATACAAGTCTCTTTCTCCAATGATATTGGTGGCGGTCTGTGTTTTAGCCATTTTTCTTGTATAGTGATAGGTTGCGAGAAAATAGGAAAGAATCTGAGGATTTACCAAGGTTGCACTATTGGAGGAGTTCATGGTAAGGGAGCCCCAACTATAGGTGATAATGTCGTAATGTATGCAGGAGCCAAAGTTGTTGGAAAGATTAAAATTGGTAATAATATTGTGATTGGAGCTAATGCAGTCGTTGTGGATGACGTTCCAGACAATGCCGTTGTTGTAGGTGTGCCAGGGAAAGTTGTATCTCTGAATGCTTCAAAGATTACAAAATATTTCAATTGAGAGAATATGAGAAATGATAAAGTTAAAATGCTGGTATTTCATCCTGTAATAGCTCCTTATAGAATTGATTTCTTTAATGAGTTATACTCTCAGTTTGGAGCTGAAGTTTGTTTGTTCTATAGAAACTTGATCTCTCAAAAATTTGATTATGAGAAAATAGAAAAACAGTTGTTATTCAATCCTATCTATATTGAAAAAAAAGGTAGCTTTGTTTCATGGGTGAAGAAAATAATTCATCAATTATCTGTTTCTAAACCAAATGTTGTATTGGTAAGTGAGTTGGGCGTACCGACTTTAATTACAATCTTATATAAGTTTATTACTTTTAAGCGCTATAAGATTGTAAGTATGATAGATGATAGTTATGATATGGTGGCAGGCGATAAACAATTTTCTTGGAAGCATAAATATGCAACGAAACTACTGGTGCCTTTATTGGATGAGGTTATCAATGTGGAACCAATGGTAACTGATTTTTATAATACAAAATTTAAGAAAGGAATCTTTTTCCCAATTATTGCAAATGATAAAATTGCTAAGCAACGTCTTGAAAAAGTTATTCCTATAAGCAATGAATATATAAAAACATATCATCTGCAAGGGAAGAAAGTTCTTTTATTCGTAGGACGGTTGGTGAAAATAAAGAATGTGGCGTTTGCTATTGAGGCTTTTATGAAAGCGAATATTCCTAATAGCATTTTTGTTATAGTTGGAGATGGATCGGAAAGAAAGAACTTGGAGTCTTTAGCTCAACATTTCGAAAATATTATTTTTACGGGCAGGTTGGAAGATGATGAATTGTACGCTTGGTATAATATTGCCCAATGCTTTACTTTGCCAAGTCTCCAAGAACCTTTTGGAGCTGTTACAAACGAGGCCCTGCAAGGAGGTTGTAAGGTATTAATAAGTAAGGTTGCAGGTAGTTTATGCTTGGTTGAAGAAGGTAAAAACGGTTATCTTATAGACCCCAAAAATATGGATGACTATATAAAGAAATTGATATCAATATTGGATGATGCCGATGTCTGTGATACCATTCATAAAGTAAGACAAAATCTTATGATTTATACTTTCAATGACAAATTTGAAGGCTTTTACAATAAAGTTCAAAATTTAATAAAATAAGTAAGTACTCAAATTTGGGCTTAAATTAGAAAGAAGGATCTTTGCTGCCGAATGGTATATATAGTTTTTAATTTTTCAATTCTAATCTTTGAAAAACTATGTACAGCAGCGAAGGTTTGGAACTTTTTCGATAAGTCATGAGCAAAGCAAGCTTGCTTGAACTTTGCCATGGCGAGAAAAAGTATGAAACTTTTTCGATAAGTGAGAACAATGAAAGCTTGCTTTTAAATTGTCGAGCGAAGAATTTTCATGCAAACTAGCGCAGAGCCAAACTTGTTTGAGCTATGCCGAGTGCAGCCGAAAATCACTTGTGTGTAAAATGTATGAAATAGTTAATAAACAAGTAAAATTTTTAACATCTCAATATGTATGCACTCGCAAAAATGCCTATACAAAGGGCTATGCCCTAAATTGAGTACTAACTTAATTTTCTTTGAATATGGAATGGATATCATCTTTCTTAAACAGAAGCGTACCAATAGACTTGGATATTGTGTGAAGTGTCTATGAATATTGATTTGTTTCTTCCCTATGATGAGTAACTGATAATCACAAACAGAATAGATTCTTTATAAACTAATAATTGTGAGATAATGGATAATCAAATATCAATAAATTTATTCAAACAGCTAAATAAAGAAAATATTAAATACGCTGTTTTACGAAATTATAAAACATTGCCGGAAAGTCTTGGAGGTAGTGATATCGATCTTTGGGTTTGTCGTAAAGATGTAAAAGACTTTTTTCGAATAATAGAGAATGTTGCAAAAGAGCAGAATGCACATATGGTTTCTTATTTACCAGATACGCTTTGCCCAAAAATATGCTATATGAATAGTGAATGTGGTATTCAAATAGATGTTTTCTGTGGATGTATTCCTTATCAAAATACAGAAATGATTCAGGGAGAGGTGATACAGAAACATATACAAAAATACAAGGATATATATGTGTTAAATGATCAATTAGCCAATTTAGTAGCATTCATAAAGGAAATCGTAAACAATGGTACGAGTGGCGAAAAGTATATAAAGCCTCTCTATGATAATGCAGACTTATATTCTTTAGAATATATACAAAGTGTTTTAACATTGTTCTCTGCTCATTTTTCTGAGGCCTTGCATGAAGCAATACAAGGTAAACAATTAGTTCATAAGTTTGAAAAACTTAAAAAACTTGGGCGTTCTTCCTTAAAAACAAACAATATTTTTTTGCATAAAATATCTAAAGTATCACGATTTTGGAACAAACCAGGATATGTTATTTCTGTTCAAGGAACAGATGGAAGTGGTAAGAGTACTATAATTGACGCAATTACTCCTTGGTTAGAAGAGGCTTTCCATAATGGAATTATCTATAATCACTTGAGACCTAATGTATTGCCAGATATGGGAGTCGCATTAGGAAAAAAAGAGGCTTTAAAAGATGGTGAAAAGCCAAAAGTGGTTTCTGATCCGCATTCACAGAAGCCATCAGGCTTTATCGGTTCTATTGTTCGCTGGGGCTATTATATGATGGATTATACTTTTGGGTACGCAAAATCTATATATCCTAAAATCGCAACAAAAGCGAAGGTCTTTATATTCGATCGTTACTATTATGATTATTATATAGATCAACGTCGCTCTCGCACATCCTTGCCTCAGTGGGTTCTTCGGTTTGGGGAAATCTTCGTGCCTGTCCCAGATTTGATACTTTGCTTAGGTGGAGACCCTAAAAAAATATATGAGCGTAAACCTGAGACAAGTCTTGAAGAGGTTACAAGACAGACCAATGTGCTGAAACGCTTTTGCAACAAACGTAAAAATGCAGTTTGGGTTGATACGACACTTACGCCTAAAGAAAGTATACGACTTGCTAAAGAGGCAATATTGGATATGCTGTCGAAAAGATTTAATAAAGTAACTTTCTTATGAGAATCTTGGTAAATTGTTATGCTTGCTCTCCTTATAAGGGGAGTGAGCCTGGTATGGGATGGAATTTCGTAAAAGGACTTGCGAAATATCATGACTTGTATATTTTGACGGAAAGTAAATTTAAAGAAGATCTTGATAGATATTTTGCAACTAATCCAGACGAAAAAAATAATAAACATTTCTTTTTTATTAAAAAGAATCGTCATAAAACATTGCGTAAAATATGGCCGCCATCATATTATTGGTTTTACAATCAGTGGCAAAAGAAAGCTTTCGAGTTGACAAAAGATTTGGATGCAAAATATAATTTTGATTTGATACACCAATTAAATATGGTTGGTTATAGAGAGCCAGGTTATTTATACAAGCTTGACAAACCTTTCGTTTGGGGGCCGATGGGTGGTTTTAATATAACGCCATGGAAGTTATTGCCATCAATGGGTATAAAAGGAATGGTCTTTTATGGTATGCGCAATATTATAAATTCTTGGCAAATGAAACATTCTGTTCGTGTAGCAGAAGCAGTGAATGAAAGTGATTATATAATAACTGCCACAGAAGATGACCATAACAGCGTATTGAATTTGTGGAATAAAGATAATGTGGTAATACCAGAAGTCGGTTTTCAAACTTCTGCCAAGCACCAAGCTAACAGCCGTGTCGGAAAATTAAAAATATGTTGGTCAGGATTGCATGTTCCAAGAAAATCTCTGAACTTGCTCTTAGAGGCTATGGCTATGTTAAAGAATCCCGATAAAATGGAGTTACATATTATAGGTGAAGGAGAATGTACTAGAAAATGGAAATATTTAAGTAAAAAACTTGGGCTGAAAAACATTATATGGCACGGATGGGTAGAAAAGACAGAAGCTATGGAGATTATGTCCGCATGTGATGTTTTTGTGATAACAAGTTTGAGTGATGCTACATCGACTGTACTTCTTGAAGCATTGTCTATGGGGTTGCCTGTAGTTGCAACAAACCATCTTGGTTTTGCCAATGTTATAACAGATGCTTGTGGAATAAAAATAGATTTGAAAAATCATAAACAGGTTATTCGTGATTTTGCTTTTGCTATAGAAAAGCTAGAAGGTGACGAAAAATATCGTCAGAAGTTGTCTCTTGGAGCGTTGGAACGTGCAAAAGATTTTTCTTGGGAGAGCAAGATTGATTTGATTGATAAAATATATCAAAATGTAATAGAAAAGCATAAATCATGATGAAACTATATAGATTTAAAACATTTACGACTTCCTATTATTTTCCTCACTTGGACTCTTCTCTACAATATATGTATGGCTTGTATAGCCCATACGGAGGGCGATTGTCGAAAATATATTGGTGGCTGTTTCAACATTCTTCTGTTGTGAGGGCATTGACATCTGTGAATGAGAAAGATTTGGAGTTCCCTTATTCAAAAATTAAGGCGTCTGATGGAAATGACACGCTGATGTCTTTCAATATGGGGAGTCCCGGTGTTGAGCAGAAAATTTCGATATTGGGATATGATAATAAATTAAATATTCCTTTTTTTGCTAAGTTTTCGCAAAAGCCGCGAGCTATGGCTTTGACACGCAATGAGGTGCTCGTATATCGTTTGCTTGATGGTACTGGTCTTACACCTAGGCTGTTAAAAGCGGTAGATACTGAAGACTATGTTTATTTGAAAGCAGAGTACATTAATGGCATACGACCAAAGTCACGAAATATTACCCAAGAAATACTTCATTTGTGCCTTCCATTAGTTAGTCGCCATCTTACAGAGCAAAGAACAGATGCCAATGGTTTAAAGATGGGACTTAGTCATGGTGACTTCTGTCCATGGAACGTGCTTGTATCTAATGATCAGATTCGGCTTATTGATTGGGAACTTGCTGCAGATCGTACGTTAGGTTACGACCTTTTTACGTATATCTGTCAAGTTGCTATTCTTTTTGAGCCCGAGAAGCAACTTCTGCTTGCAATAGATGATAATATGAGATACGTAAAAGAATACTTCTATAACTTTGGTATCACTGATTACAAGCCATATCTGAAAGCTTTTGCCATGCAGAAATGGGAGTATGAGGAAGGTAAAGGAAACACTCGACTATCTGAAAAATATAAGGAGCTTGCCAATATCCTTTAGCCCTATCTGATGAGACGATTTTTTAGTATGGGGGTACAACTGTAACGGATGGGGGCAAGCTTTTGATGTACTTCATATATTTGAAGATGAACTAGGTTTTAAAATGCCTTTCAGATATTGTAAGATAGGAGGACGAGATATTTTAGAAGAATGTCATACATAGTAATAAAACCAAAGATACTTTTTATCATGCACATGCCGCCGTCTGTGCGAAGATAAGATTTTAGTATTAAAAAGTGATTTATATAGAAGCTTTGACTATTGTGTATAACAAAATAAATTTGTTAAGGAAGATGACAGAAATTAGACATAATGTAAGATTAGTTCCTCTTTATGAAGACCTTACCAAGATTATTGGGACAGAGTTATTTGTGTCTACAGTATTTAAACGTTGGCTTGTAAAAGTTGGAATGGCAGAGATACGGGATAAAGGTAATAAATTAGACACTCTCGAAGAAAATGTAACTTACGCTAATACAGATGAGAATGATGATAAAAACAAATATCTTTTCAGAAGAAGAAAAAGTACGATCTTTAGAGAATGACTACAAAATGGCTATTTCTAAAGACGTGAATTCTAATATTGCCATTGCAGCTTATCATGAATGGCATAGTGCCGCTGTGATTTACTTAGGAAAGTATTTTACAAATGCTGATGCAGACTTTGCTCGCTTTAAGAACATTGACAATACTGGCAATGGGTATACATTGGAACATAATTTTGATGGCCTGTATTCTATTTATAATTATATGATGTCACAAGTAACAATACTCTGTTAATTCTTATGTAATCGATTGAAAATGAGAGAGTTAATTAACGTAATATAACTAATAAAATTTGG
>ENA-UEQL01000525-UEQL01000525.1-human-gut-metagenome-genome-assembly--contig:-NODE-525-length-26996-cov-8.731268_pt1 | contig 26996 bp, 20 predicted proteins | sample MGYA00242905_ERZ507926 | MGnify/ENA primary metagenome ERZ507926 (study PRJEB26167, sample SAMN06115531) | human gut metagenome | host: Homo sapiens | place: China:Henan | collected 2015-09-09 | study...
ACAAATAGACTCCTACAATAGCAAGCACCGTAGCAATGATCACGGAGAGTGATATTTTATCTTTAAAGAAAACAATCATGATTGGCTCCGGTATCTTCTACCTGGGCGCCTATGTGCTGCAGCGCGTGGGTATGAACAGCGGTCTGGCTCTGCTGTGCTGGATCATCGGCGGTGTCATTTCCCTGTTTGGCGGTCTGGCCTATGCGGAAATGGGCGCGGCCATGCCCCAGTCCGGTGGCCGTGTGGTCTACCTGAATGAGGCCTATCATCCCATCGTGGGCTTCATGAACGGCTTTGTGGATTGGCTCATCGGCGGCCCCGGCTCCGTGGCTGCTCTGGCCCTGGCTCTGATGGGCGTATTCCAGCCCATTTTCCACCTCAGCGACTTCGGCTGCAAGATTGCCGCCGTTGTACTCATCTTCGGTATCACTGCCTATAACATGGTGGGCGTTAAGCTGGCCTCCGTGGTGCAGAATGTCTCCATGATTGCCAAGATGGTGCCCGTTGCCATCATTCTGCTGGCCGCCCTGTTTGTCGGCCATGTTACCCCCGACCTGTCCTTTGGCTCTGCCGGCGTCTATGCCGCCGAGAACAACACCAGCGTTTTCAGCATGATCGCTCTGGCCGTGGTGGCCTCCCTCTGGGCCTATGAGGGCTGGACCAACCTGAACACCGTGGCCGAGGAAATGAAGAACCCCCGCAAGAATCTGCCCCTGGCCCTTATCATCGGCATCGGCGGCGTTACGATTCTCTACACCCTCTTCAACTTCGCCATCATGAAGGTTCTGCCCCACGAGGAGATCGCCGCCATGATCGACGCCGGTGACCTGTATCTGGGTACGGCGGTTGCCAAGAAGCTGCTGGGCAGCGCAGGTGCCGTGGTGGTTACCGTGGGCATGGTTCTGGCCATGTTCGGCAGCATGAACGGCCTCATCCTGGCCCAGCCCAGAATGTACTATGCCATGGCCAAGGAGGGCCACTTCTTCAAGAGCTTCACCAAGCTGAATAAGCAGAAGATCCCCTATGTGCCCGTCATTGTCCAGGCTGTCATCTCCAGCGCCCTGGTGCTGCTGCGTAACCTGAGCGAGCTGACCGACATGGTGGTGCTGAGCAACCTGCTCTTCAATGTTATGATCGTTCTGGCTGTGCCCATCCTGCGCAAGAAGTTCCCCAATATCGAGCGTCCCTACAAGGTGTGGCTCTATCCCGTGTCCATCATCTTCACCGCCATCGTGTTCGTGGCCCTGTTCGTCAACTCCGCCATTGAGAATCCCATCCTGGGTTCCATCGGCTTCACCGTGCCCGCTCTCGGCGCCGTTGTTTACCTGATCTTTGACCGTAAGCTGAAGAAGGAAGCAGGGGAGAATAAGGAGACTAATGATGGCTGAGCTGTATTATAATGCCAAGGTCTATGTAGAAAAGGGTCATTATGAGCAGGCAGTTTTGGTTGAGGACGGCATCATCCGCCGCATAGGCAGCAGCGATGCCCTGCTGGCCGATGCCCCGGCTGACGCCACCCGGGTGGATTGCGGCGGCCGGACCCTGATCCCCGGTCTCAATGATTCTCATATGCACTTTGCCCAGTTCAGCGAGACGCTGAACCAGGCCCATATCGCCGATGTAAAGTCCATTGCGGAGCTGATCGAGGTATGCCGCAAGTTCGCCCAGGAGCATCCCCAGCGGGTGAAAAACGGTCTCCACGCCCTCGGCTGGAACCAGGACTATTTCACCGACGGCAGCCGCCTGCCCGACCGGCATGACCTGGACAAGATCAGTACCGACTATCCCATCGTGCTGGAGCGCGTCTGCGGACACATTGTCTCCGTCAACAGCAAGCTCCTGGAGATCCTGCAAAGCACTGGCGAGATAGACAAGTGCAAGGGCGAGGATTGCCTCACCGATGAAAATGGCGTGCCCAACGGCATCTTCACCGGCAACGGCTGCAATATCGCCAAGCGTCTCATCCCGGAGTTTACTTTGGAGGAGCGCCATGAGTTCATGAAGGATGCCATGGACTATGCGGTTTCCCACGGCCTCACCAGCGTCCAGAGCAACGATGTGGGCACCACCTTCCTGGATACCCCCGCTGCTTTCCGCCTGCTGCACGAGATGTACGACAATGGAGAGGGCAAGGTTCGCTATCGCCACCAGGTCTGCTTCAACAACCTGGAGGATTTCGAGGAATACCTGACCCGGGGCGAGTACGCCGTGGGCGAGTATAAGAAGGGCTCCTGGCTTACCCTGGGCCCCCTGAAGCTGTTTAAGGACGGCAGCCTGGGCGCCCGCACGGGTCTTATGTCCCACGGCTACGTGGGCGATCCGGAAAACCACGGCCTGGAGTGGATCACCGTGGAGGATATGGACCGCTACTGCCAGCTGGCAAAGGAGAATAATCTGCAGGTGATTACCCACTGCATCGGTGACGAGGCCGTGCGCCGCACTGTGGAGTGCTATGAGCGGGCCTTCGTGGATGGCAAGAACAAGCTCCGCCACGCAGTTGTTCACTGCCAGATTACCGACCGTGCCCTGCTGGAGCGCATCGCCAAGGACGATATTCTGGTGTTTGCCCAGCCCATTTTCCTGGATTGCGATATGAATATCGTGGAAAAGCTGTGCGGCAAGGAGCTGGCCTCCACCTCCTACGCCTTCGGCACCCTTCTGCGCATGGGCGTGCATCTGTCCTACGGCACCGACTGCCCTGTGGAGGACTGCAACCCCTTCACCAATATCTACATGGCCGTTACCCGCAAGGATAGACAGGGCCGTCCCGCAGGCGGCTTCTATCCCGGCGAGTGCGTGGATGTGGAAACGGCTATTGACGCCTACACCATGGAGAGCGCTTATGCGGAGTTTCAGGAGGACGTCGAGGGCCGCCTGAAGCCCGGCTATTATGCAGATATGGTCCTGCTGGATCGGGATATCTTCACCGTGGATCCCATGGAGATCAAGGATATCCTGCCGGTAATGACCGTTGTGGGCGGCAAGGTAGTCTATCAGCGTTAAAGCGCGAAGCATAACATATAGGCTGCTCGTTTCAGCACGTCTGATTAGACGAGCTGAGCGGGCGGCCTTTTTTCACAAAAATACTGACCGGAGTGCAGCTGCTCCGGACGAATAGGGAGGAATTTAATTATGGGTGTAGAGAGCAGATACGGTCTGAAGTTTGGTTACATGGACCATGGTCCCCGCAACCTGATTACGGATGTGCCGGGTGTGCGTGTGGGCCATGTGACGCTCCACGACGGCGAGGTACACACTGGCGTCACCGCCATCATCCCCCACACGGGTGATGTATTTCACGAAAAGTGCCTGGCCGGAGCCCATGTAATCAACGGCTTCGGAAAGAGCATCGGCCTGGTCCAGGTGCAGGAGCTGGGTACGCTGGAAACCCCCATCCTGCTGACCAATACTCTGTCTGTGGGCACGGTCTCCACGGCTCTGGTGGAGTATATGCTGGAGCGGAATGATGACATCGGCCTGGACGCCGGCACTGTGAACTCCCTGGTCATGGAGTGCAACGACGCCCGCCTCAGCGATATCCGCGGCCTGCACATTACCAAAGAGCACGCTCGAGCGGCTCTGGATGCGGCGGCGGATACCTTTGCCGAGGGCGATGTAGGCGCCGGCGCCGGCATGGTGTGCTATTCCCTCAAGGGCGGCATCGGCTCCGCCTCCCGGCTGTGCCGGCTCTATGGCGAGACCTATACCGTCGGCGCCCTGGTCATGACCAATTTCGGCACCCTCCGGGACCTCAAGGTCGCGGGGGACTCTGTAGGTGAGCGGCTGTTCTGGCAGGAGCAGTCGGAGCTGAAGGATAAGGGCAGCATTATCGTCATCATCGCCACGGATATTCCCCTTTCAGCCCGGCAGCTGGAGCGGGTGGCAAAGCGCGCCCAATCCGGCATTGCCCGTACCGGCGGCATTTCCGGCAACGGCAGCGGCGAAATTGCCCTGGCCTTCACCACCGGAAACAAGCTGGCCCATTACAGCAGCGATCGGCTGGAATCCATCCGCCTGGTGTACGAGGAGGATATTGACGAGGTGTTCCGGGCGGCTATCGAGAGCGTGGACGAGGCTATCATCAGCTCCATGCTCCACGCCAAAGCCGTAACGGGCCGGGCAGGCAACCATTATAAGAGCCTGGCAGACCTCTATATGCCCGAGAAAAAATCCGAAAAGTAAGAAGGGGACCGGCTGTGAAAAAGATTATCGGCATTATCGGCGGCATGGGCCCTTTGGCCACTGCAGACCTGTTTGAAAAAATCATCCGCGCTACCGCCGCCGCCCGGGACCAGGACTTTCCCCATGTGATCGTGGACTGCAACACGGATATTCCCGACCGGACGGCGGCCATCCTCATGGGCGGCGAGGATCCGGTACCCCAGCTGGTGCGCTCGGCTAACACCCTGGCGGCCGCCGGGGCCGACGTCCTGATCATGCCCTGCAACACTGCCCACTGGTTCTACGATGAGCTCTGTCTCCGGACCCACTTGCCGGTGCTGCACATGCTGCGCCTGACGGCGGACCGTTTGGAGCGGGCGGGCGTGAACGCCGTGGGCCTTTTGGCCACCGACGGAACCATTCAAACCGGCATTTATGAAAACCTCCTCTCTGGTCGTGGCATACGGGTCATCAAGCCCGATGCTCCCGGCCAGCGCCGGGTCATGTCCGCCATCTACGATGGCGTCAAGGCCGGAAACTTAGGTGCCATTGACGTGGCAGAGCTGCGCTGCACCCTGGATGCCATGATGGCCCGGGGGGCGGAGTGCTTTGTCCTGGGCTGCACGGAGCTTCCCATTGTGTTTGCCCAATGCGAGCTGCCCTATCCCGTGGCGGATCCCACGCAGATCCTGGCTGAGGCTGCCGTTTCCTTCGCAGGCTATCCCGTGAAAAAAATGTAAGGGGGACTCTATGCATATTGTAACGGAAAAAGCGAAGCATTTCTGTGGGGAGCCGGAGCTTTTGGCCCACCGGATGACCTGCCGGGGTGTACCGGGATGCAGCGTGGCCCTGCTGCAGGGGGGACAGGTGACCCATTCCGCTGTCAGCGGCGCTGCCGGCGCCGTCCCGGTGACGGAGGGAACCCTCTTTGAGTGCGCATCCCTGACAAAGCCCCTGTTTGCCGTGCTGGCCCTGCAATTAGCTGATGAGGGGCTGCTGGCCCTGGATGAGCCGGTGCCCGCCCGGCTGGGGGGCGAGCCCTGGTCCCAGGACCCGGATTTTGCAAAGATCACCCCCCGCCACATCCTCAGCCACAGCTCCGGCTTGCCGGATTGGCACAGCCGCCCTATGCCCATGCTCTTTGCCCCGGGTACGGCCTATAGCTATTCCGGCCAGGGCTATTACCTGCTGCAGCACTTGGCGGAAAAAATTACGGGACAATCTCTCCCGGAGCTGTTTGCGAGCCATGCTTTCACGCCCTTTCAAATGCACCGCTCCGCCGTGCTTTGGACGCCGGGGGTGGGCAGCGCCATTTCTCTGGGCTTTGATGCGGAGGGCAATCCTTGCCGCGTGCGGGATTGTGTGGATCTAACTGGCAACGCCCCGGAGCCCAATGCTGCCTGGTCCCTGTATTCCAACGCTGCGGATTACGCCCGGTTCATTTCCGGCCTGCTCTGCAGCCGGGGTGGGCTGCGGGAGGACACTTATCACCAGATGGGCTCCGTGCAGAGCATCGCCGATGATGACATTGCCTGGGGCCTGGGTGTGGGCCTCATACGAAAGGAACCCTCCGTCCGGTGGCACTGGGGCGATAACGACGGCTTCAAGTCTTTGGCCCTGTGGGATCAGCAGACGGGTGACGGCCTTGTGGTCACCACCAACAGCGACAATGGTCTCTCCCTGTGCTTTGACCTGGCGGCAGAGCTGACGGACGCAGATTTCCTGACAGCCATGGCCGCCTTCATAGAAACGGCGGAATAGAGGCTTCCCTTTTCGGGCGGAGTTTGCTATACTCTTTCTGTAAAGAACACTGTAGGATGGGAGCAAATGCCATGGATCAACGAGACCTGCTCATCAAAAACGGGAAGATTCTCTGTATGGATGGCGATGTGCGCGCCGATTGGCTTTTGACCCAGGGCGGTAAGATTGCCCGCCTGGGCGTGGGAAAGCGCGACCCGGAGTATATCTCCGGCACCGTGCAGATCATTGATGCCGGGGGCCGGACGGTATTGCCGGGGTTTATTGACAACCACTTTCAGGTGGTGCGTACCGGCTTGGAGTGCGGGTATGTAGATCTGTCCCATGTGCGCAATTATGACGAGATCGGTCAGATTATCCGGCGTGAGGCGGCCAGCCGCAGCGTTGTCACTGCCTGCTGGCTGGACAGCAGCCGCCTGGAGGAAAAGGCCCCTCCGGACCGCAAGGTCCTGGACCATTACTGCGCCGATAAGCCGGTTCTGATCTTCTCCTTGGACTCACTCTCTCTATCACCTGTTTGGGCACTGCCGACGAAAAAGATATTGTCTATCGCAACGGAGCCAAACTCAACGACCTTATTTGTGTATCCGGCAATCTCGGTACTGCCTATATGGGGTTGCAACTCCTTGAGCGTGAACGCATAGTAATGCAAGCCAACGACCAAGCCAAACCGGCCTTCGAGGGGCGTGAATATCTCTTGGAACGCCAACTCAAACCCGAAGCACGACGCGACATCATTCAAGCCCTCCACAAAGCAGGCGTGAAACCCACCGCAATGATGGATGTGTCTGACGGCTTGAGTAGCGAACTGATGCATGTATGCCGCCAATCGGGCGTTGGTTGCGCTATTTATGAGGATAAACTACCTATCGATTACCAGGCAGCCGCATTGGCAGAGGAGATGAATCTCAACATCGTTACTTGCGCCTTAAACGGTGGTGAGGATTACGAACTGCTTTTCACTTGCGACATCAACGACTACGAGAAACTCATCCCCATCGACGACCTCTATATCATCGGACATGTCACCAAGCCCGAATACGGACTAAACCTCATCGGGCGCAACGGAGAGGAACTGGCTCTCAAAGCACAAGGATGGAATGCCTTTTCTGACAATGCGTAATGCACAATGCGTAATGCACAATGCATAATTTCCAAGGTATTCTAGATTATCTAGAGTACTTAGATTCCCTAGAACATCTAGAACATATAGAATACCTAGAATACATAGAATACATAGAGCATCTATATTCCCTATAGTACCTACTTTCCATAGCATAGATAGTCATTTTTTCGGAAATAATTAACGGTTTGGTATAGTTTTTGCAGGTTGCAAGGCGTAAGACAATGTCGCCTTACGCTAAATTCTACCATTATGAAAAACTGTTTATTTACCCTTCCGGAATTAGGTTTTGCGCCTACCGAACTCGCTCCGATGATGAGCGAACAGACCATCAACTGCCACTATGGCAAACACTTCCGCACTTATGTTGACACCCTCAACACACTCGTAAAAGACTCTGATTACGAGGGACTTACATTGGAGGAAATAATTTGCAAAACCCCCGAAGGTAAGTTGCTCAACAATGCAGGGCAGGTGCTGAATCACCAATACTTCTTCGAGCAGTTGCGCCCGGGAGAACACGCCAAAGAACCATCAGGCGAACTGCGTTTTCTCATCGAGCAATCGTTCGGCAGTTTTGAAGCCTTCCAAGACGAGATGACCCAAGCCGCATTGAGCCTGTTCGGATCGGGTTGGGTGTGGCTCGCTATGGATACCGAGGGCAAACTGACCATACTGTCTTTAGCCAATGCCGACACGCCTGTTCGACACGGGTTACAACCTATTATGACCATCGATGTATGGGAACATGCCTACTATCTCGACTACCAAAACCGACGCGCCGAATACATCAAAAACCTGTGGTTGCTGACCAACTGGCATGTCGTTTCCGCACGCCTTAATCTGGCATAGATTTTGATATAGAATATAATAAACTATTTATTCAATAAATCACAACAATGAAACACCTAAAAGGAACAAAAACAGAGGCTAACCTATGGGAGGCTTTTGCGGGCGAGTCGCAAGCACGCAACAAATACACCTACTATGCCTCTAAGGCCAAGAAAGACGGCTACGAGCAGATTGCTGCTCTCTTCGAGGAAACAGCGGCGCAAGAGAAAGAGCATGCCAAACTATGGTTCAAACTGTTGCACAGTATAGGCACTACAGCGGAGAACCTAAAAGACGGTATCGAAGGGGAACACGAAGAATGGACCAATATGTACCCCCGTATGGCCGAAGAGGCCCGCGCAGAAGGCTTTGACGAGATTGCCGCTATGATGGAAGGAGTGGCTGCCATAGAGGAAGCACACGAGGAACGCTATCGCAAACTGCTCAAGAATATCGAAGACAAGGTGGTCTTCAGCCGCGATGAGGAGTGTATTTGGCAATGCCGCAACTGCGGACATATATGCGTAGGCAAACAAGCACCCGAAGTATGCCCCGTATGCAAACACCCGCAGAGTTATTTCCAACTGCAAGAAAATAATTTCTAAAGGTTTCATTCCCCATTAAAAGACCGGATAAGCAAGGTGTAAACAGGGCTCCATTTATTGCAATTAATGCGGAGGAGGCTTGTTCAGATAGAAAACACGCTATGCCGTTTTATGGTCTTTTAATGGGGTTTTACGCAAAATCTACATCATTACACGGAGAACTAAGATGAAATGGAATTGGGATAAGAATGCGGTGGTGCGATACCTCCATAGTTTGGTGTCGCTCAGCGAGGACATCGATACCGAGGCTGCAAGCAATACCATACGGCAGAATGTGTATTTCCGGGGACCGAATGTGTTTATTCTGTTCTTCGCTATCATCATCGCTTCGGTGGGGTTGAATGTTAATTCGATACCCGTTATCATCGGTGCAATGCTTATCTCGCCGCTGATGGGACCTATTATGGGGTTCGGTATGGGATTGGGTACCAACGACACCGATTTGGTGCGCACCGCACTCAAGAACTTAGCCGTGATGGTGAGTATCAGTATCCTTGCTTCCACTCTCTATTTCCTTATCTCTCCGCTCTCGATGGAGAACCCCACCGAACTGTTGGCTCGCACCAAACCTACTATCTACGATGTGTTTATTGCCCTATTCGGCGGCTTTGCCGGTATCTTAGAGACCTCACGCAAGGAGCGAGGTACGGTGATGTCGGGCGTAGCCATCGCCACTGCCCTAATGCCCCCGCTCTGCACCGTCGGATTCGGTATCGCCACTTGGCATTGGCAGTATATCGTAGGCGCACTATACCTTTTCCTTATTAATAGTATTCTGATTGCCTTGGCTACTTTCTTGGCAGTTAAATACCTGCACTACCCCACTATACAGGAGCAGACATCCAACCGACGACGCCAAACAATCTCTATCACTTTGGCTGTGGTAGTACTGATTGTACCGAGCGTGATGTCGGCTATCTCGGTAGTGCGTGAGAATAATTTCAGCCGTCGTGCCAACGCTTTTATTGCGCAGCATAAGACTATCGGCACCAGTTATGTCTATCAGACCGAGGTGGATGCCACTGCTTCTACTATCGATTTCTTCCTTGCCGGAGAGACACTCACTGATGCCGACCGCAAACTATTTTTGGCAGATGCTATCCAAGCCGGTTTCGATTCCACCGCTATTGTCTTGCACGAAGATGCCCTCACGCCGGACGATACCGATATGCGCCAAGAGCAACTCATCAAAGACCTGTTCGCCACCAAAGATGAGCAGATACAAGCCTACCAACAGCAGATAAGCGAACTGCGTACACAACTGACGGCCGCCGAGAAACTCAACACGCAACACACCTTTCCTACCGAGCAACTGACGCAGGAAATCAAAGCGCAATATCCCGCCGTGGAGAGCGTAACATTTGCCTTGGGAGAACATATCGTCAGTGCAAATCATAGCGGAAACACAAACAATGATAAACAAGTCAGCGGCACAAACGGCAGCGAGCAGACTGAGTCTATTACGCTCGTTTCTATCCATTTAGCACACAAGCGGACACTGTCTGCCACCGACAAAAAGCATCTTTCCGAATGGCTCAAGATACGCCTCAACGCCGACCAAATAGAGGTTATCATTCAATAGGACCTTCACTGATAATAAGATACTCCCTCAGTAGATAGAGTTCCTCATTGTATGTGTCATTATGTATCATAAAAAATAGGTTGTCCACAAATCGGACAACCTATTTTTATTAGAAGTATCTATCGTACACCTCAATTTGAGAACCGAACACCCTAATCTTACAAGCACTAAACACCCCCTATACCCGATAGGGTTGGAAAGTACTATGAGAGTGTAGTATCTCTTATGCCAAACTGATTATTCCAAACTGATGTCTTGTTGGCGACGGAGACGGTTGGGAGTCATACCCGTGTGCTTCTTGACATACTGGCAGAAGAAACTGCTATTGGGGAAGCCTAATTGGAATGCCACCTCTTTCACGCTATCACCCGAATGTGCCAAACGACGCTTGATGTCGTTCATCGTAACTTCTGTAATCCATTCCGAAGCCGATTTGCTGCTACGCTGCTTGCATACTTCGCTCAGATACTTTGGCGTGATATTGAGTTTCTCGGCATACCACTGCACCTCTCTCTGCTGCGGATTAGCCTGCAAGAGTTGCAAGAAATTGCGGAAAGTATAGTCGCTCTGAGTGATGGCCTTCTGCTTTTCCTCTTCCGAAAGCGGTTCGAGCACCGTATCCAAATAGTTGAACATCTCCAAGACCAATGCACGCACGGCACTATGCATAATGTTCTTGCGATAGGTGGACTGAATGGGGTCTTGCAGATAGAGTTGGAGCAGATGGAAGTAGGAGCAGAGCAGTTCCTCATGGATAGGCTCCAAGTGAATGCACGGGCACATCTTCAAGAAACGCTGCTTCTCCCACCAACGGGGCTCTATGCGGAAATTATCCAATAGAATCTGCTGGAAAAGCACGGCTTTGACGCGCAAGAGTGTGAATCGAAAATCCCACGAAGTAGTAAACTCTCCAATGTATGTATTGGGCAAAACGACAAACAGATCTTTCGGTCGTACAGTCATCTTCTTACCATTGCAAATGATGTCCATACTACCCGTATGGCAGAGCATAAGCGTCATACTGTCGCCCAACTGATAGTGGGTGCGTTTTGGCAGTTCTGCCGACGAAGTGGTCAAAAATACATATTCTTCTGACAATGTCATAGAACAAATAATATATGAGTGGTTGTTTATGTTTCTATTTTCTGCAAAGATACAAAAATAATTTGAATGTGCCTAATTTTTTGCATAAAAAACGATTTTAGAGATACGATTTTTCAAAATGGACTATTCTATAAGCGAAACGGACAATTCTAAAAGTATGTTTTGGCAAATATTTTGTAGAAAACTGTTTGCAATTAGGATTACTAAGTGCAAATACCGACAACTGAAAATAATACTCAATTTAAGATATGAAAAAGCAATTTGTTTATCTTGCCGCGCTCTGCCTGCTATTGGCATCGTGTGCTGACACTGCCGATGTGCGTGATGCCAAAGGCGGTTACCGTTTCAAAACTACCGGCAAAGTAACCCTTGAGATGCCCGATGAGAGCAATCCGAGAGCCACCGTATCGCAGGTGGTCAATCTGAGCAACGAATCCGGTTCATTCGAGTTGGTGAGCCTCAAAGACAACGACAAAGTTCTTCTCACTTTCGACCAACTCAATGGCGATGTCTATCATACCAAAGGTACTCTGTCGGGCGATGAACTGACATTCGATACCTTCACTCGCACCTTGGATTTGCCTATCACCACCGAGTATTCCGATACCATCCACATCCACTCTGTTTTAGGTACAGTGCGTGATTCAATTATTACTTTCACCAAGACTACCACCGAGGTATTCGACATCACGGTATCGGGCAATGCTAAGACCTACGAGAACAACATCATCTTCTCATTGCAATACAAAGGTCAGTCGCAAGAAGACAAACAGCGCACTATAGAAGGCTCTGATATACAGATGCTTTGCAAGAAAAATTAATTATGAAACGAGTCCTTATATATATAGGAGTGTTGCTTTTGGCGCTGCCTCTCAATGCGCAGATGCTCACCTTAGACGATTGTCGAGGTTTTGCGCTCAAAGCGGCATCCACCCAAGCAAGCGACGAGGCACGCAAGGCGGCTGACTATAATCGCCAAGCCGCTTTGGCTGCGATGTTCCCCAAGATAACGGCCAATGCAGCCTATACTTGGAACTCGCAACACGCCGTCTTGCTGCCCAACCAAATGGATTTCTCGTTCGGAACGGCTACCGTGGGCAAAGACGGGTCTGCCTCTTTCCAATGGAGCGAGACCTCGGCGATGAACCAACTCGCACAACAAGCACAACAGATGCCCGAAGTGAGCAAACAGGTACTGGCATTGCAAAACGAGAGCGGACAGATGTTAGCCGATGCGTATCAGCAACTCTATCAAGCACTTGACATCGATATGACTCACCTCTTTGTTGGGCAAGTAGGTATCACGCAGCCTATCTATGTAGGCGGTCGCTTGCGAGAGATGTATCGCATTGCCAAGGCTACCGAAGAGGCGGTGAACATACAAGCCGACAGCAAACGCGACGACATCATCGTATCGGTAGATGAAGCCTACTGGCGAGTACTTTCCGTAGAAAAGAAACTCGAACTTGCCACCAAGTACTACAATCTGCTCGTTACCCTGGAGGATAATGTAACCACCCTCGTACAAGAGGGTATGGCTACACAGTCCGACCTGCTGAAAGTAAAGCAGAAACGAGGCGAGGCTGAGTTGAAAAAACTGCAAGCCGAGAACGGATTGGTACTGAGCAAGATGGCTCTTTGTCAGATTTGCGGATTCCCGCTCAACCAAGATATTGTGTTGGATGATTCCCATGTGGGCGAAGTGGTGTTGCACGATTCCATATCCGACTATTCATCGATTGTCGAGTCGCGCTCAGAAATCAAACTTCTGGAGCAAGCACAGAAGATTGCCGAATCGAATGCCAAGATAATGGCAGCCGGTTTGCAACCAAACATTGTAGCGTCTGCCAACTATATCTACACCAATCCCAATGTGGAGAACGGATTTAGCACCGATTGGAAAGGACACGGGTTCTTCTCGGCTGGTGTGGTAGTGAATGTGCCGATTGCGCATGCCGATGATATTCTGCGCCTTAAGGCAGCCAAACACGAGGCGCGTGCCGTGGCGCTCAAGACACAAGATGCACGCGAGATGCTCGAACTGCAAATCACGCAAGCCAATCAGAAAGTATTGGAAGCCAACCAAAAAGTGGTGATGACGGAGTTGGGCGTAAAGAACGCAGAGGAAGTACTGCGCTTTGCCGACGAGTCGTTCAAAGCAGGTATGGCTACTGCTACCGACCTGATGCAGGCACAAACGGCTTGGCTCTCTGCTTCAAGCGACAAGATTGACGCCGACATCGAAGCACAAGTCTGCGAAACCTATTTCAAAAAATATACTTCAACACTCAGATATTAAGACAATGAAAAAAGAAAAGAAAGGCAGTTTGCTGCTCGGATTGGCAGCGATGCTGATAGTGGTAATCATTGTAGCATTGGTGGGCGTATTTGCTCTCCAACCCGAAGAGATACTCATCACCGGTGAGGCAGAAGCCACCGAATATCGCGTATCGGGCAAAGTACCCGGCCGCATAGAGATGTATCTTGCCGAAGAAGGCGACAAAGTGAAAAAAGGGGATACCTTGGTGGTCATCAATTCGCCGGAGGTAGAAGCCAAGATGGCACAAGCCGTGGCTGCGCGTGCTGCTGCGGAAGCCATCAACGAGAAAGCACAAAACGGTGCACAACGCGAACAGATAGTAGGTGCTTACGAACTATGGCAAAAAGCCAAAGCAGGCGAGGAAATCTACCGCAAGAGTTATGAGCGTGTACAACGCCTATACGAGAAGGGGGTTGTATCGGAGCAAAAACGCGATGAGGTAGAAGCCCAATACAAAGCCGCAGTGGCTACAGTGAAAGCCGCTAAGAGCCAATACGATATGGCTACAGCCGGCGCACGCTCGGAGGACAAAGCGGCGGCAGCGGCTCAAGTGGCTCGCGTGGACGGAATCATCCAAGAGGTAGAGGCGGCTCGTGCAGAGCGGTATCTGACTTCCCCTATCGACGGTGAGGTATCGGAGCGTTTCCCCAAGACCGGCGAATTAGTCGGACAGGGCAGCCCCGTGATGGCGATTGTCGATTTGAACGATATGTGGTTCACCTTTGCCGTGCGTGAGGATATGCTCCGCGGTATCACTCCGGGTACTCACCTGCAAGTGCGCATTCCGGCTCTGAGCGACGAGTTGCACGAAGTAACGGTAACTTATGTGAAGGCCATGGGTACTTATGCCACATGGCGTAGCACACAAGCCAACGGGCAGTACGATGTGCGCACCTTTGATGTGAAAGCCAAACCGCTTTCGCCCATCCCCAACCTCCGCCCGGGTATGACTGCTATCGTAGTGAAATAAGATACACTACCCTTACGCAGATTTTATCGAGTGATTTACAAGTAATTAGAGAGAGAACCACGCTATCGGATAATAGTTGTTTTTACCACACAGAATGGGTAAAAAATACTCAGACCGTAGTTGGATAAGATAATGTTTTTCCCTGCAAATTACTGATTAACTATTATTTTTAGAACATAAATAGTGCGTATATTCTTTTCTTCAATATGGCGTGTGATGAAGCGCGAACTAAGCCGAATGTTCGTGCGTCCGCTCTACATATTCGCTTCGGTGGGAGTAATGCTACTTAGCACATTCTTCTTCCTGACGATTATGCAGAGAGGTGCAGCGGAGGAGATGCCTATTGCTGTAGTGGATGCCGACCAGACCAGTATCTCACGACGCTTATGCCACGAGATGCAAGCCACCTCAGCAGTGGACATCGTGCTTATCACACCCGATTATTCGGAGGCAAGGCGGGCCATGCAGCGAGGCGAGATATACGGAATCTTAGTTATTCCCGACCATTTCTATTCCGACTTGGTAGCCTTCAAACGCCCCGAACTGTCGTTCTACACCAACAATGCCTATACCGTAGGTGCCAGCACTGCCTACAAGCAGTTGCTCACAATGTGCAACCTCACTTCGGGTGCTTTTCAACGAGAGGTATTGCGCAAGAAAGGTCTGCCCGATGACTTGATAATGAAGCGCATACAGCCCGTTACCATCGAGGCGCACATGGTGGCCAACCCATGGAGCAACTATGCCGTCTATTTGGTCTCAACCATCTTGCCGGGTATTCTGTCGCTTGTAGTGCTGATGCTGACTATCTTTGCTATCGGCTTTGAACTCAAATGCCACACTTGCCACGATTGGTTGCGGGCTGCAGGAGGCAACTACACCATTGCTATGATGGGCAAACTAATTCCCTACACCATATTATATATTGTGTTGGGTATCGGTTGCGAAGTGATACTGTTTAAGTTTATGCACTTCCCCGTCAATGGCTCGCTCACCCGCCTAATGCTCTCTATGGTGTTGCTTATCTTTGCTATGGAATCGATGGCGATATGCATCATCGGGGCTTTGCCTACCCTGCGCGATGCGGTGTCGATAGGTGCATTGTATGGTATGTTGGGTTTCTCGCTGTCGGGATTTACCTATCCCGTGATGAATATGCTTCCTCCCATACAAGCATGGACTTATCTCGTGCCGCTACGCTACTACTATCGCATCTATGTAAACGAGGCACTGATGGGCGCACCGGTCATCAATTCGATACCGCTTTGCTTGGGATTGTGTGCATTCTTCATCATGCCGCTCATTGTCTCACCAAGGCTCTACAAGGCTATGCTTTATCAGAACTATCCGCTCAAATAACAGTTAGTAAAATCAACAAATTAGTAAGTTAGGAAATAACCAATATGGGTGCTTTTCGATATTTATATACACAATGGCTGAAATTTAAGGAGGCAGGTTTTGTCTTTGTAGAGGAATTGCGGCGTGTATTTCGCGACCCGGGGGTGCTGATTATCTTCATCGTGGCAGGGCTACTCTACCCTATCTTATACAACTGTATCTATTGGAAAGACAATGTAGAGAATGTGCCCGTGGCTGTAGTGGATTTGAGTTGCTCGCCCGAGAGCCGTGAGTTTCTCCACCGTTGGAACGCCTGCCCCGACATCACGATAGCCTATTCGTGTGCGTCGATGCAAGAGGCAGAGACCTTGATGCGCGACCAGAAAGTACACGGAATCATCTATTTTCCTACCGACTATGCCGCAGCCATCAACTCCGGTTTGGAGCAGGCACATATCTCGCTCTATTGCGATATGTCGTCGTTCCTCTATATGAAAGCCGTCTATCTGAGTTGCAACCAAGTAATGCTCGAATCGATGCGCAACATCCAGATAGACCGCTACGAGGCGATGGGCTACAACGAAGAGTTTGCGTGGTCGCTGGTGCAAGACGCCCCCTATACCGAGACGGCATTGTTCTGTCCGTCAGGCGGTTACGCATCGTTCTTGATACCGGCGGTGCTGATGCTGATATTGCACCAGACACTGTTCTTCGGTATCTGTATGTTGGGCGGAACGGCGCGTGAGGAGAACCGACAACTATTCCTATTGCCGGGGGCAAGACGCTCTGCCAGCGTGCTGCGTATCACCTTAGGGCGTTCGATGGCTTACTTCTTGATTTATATGGCATTAGGGGCTATCGACCTGCTGCTGATTCCACGCCTTTTCGGACTGCCCCATATAGGCAACCCGATAGATGTGATGAAGTTCTATGTGCCGTTCCTGCTGGCAACTATCTATTTCTCGATGTCGGTGTCGGTATTCATTCGCAACCGCGAGAGCGGAATGGTGTTGCTCATCTCATCTACACTGATATTCCTCTTCATCGCCGGTGTCAGTTGGCCGCAACAGATGTTGCCCAAGGCATGGCTGTATCTGAGTTACATTTTCCCCTACACATGGGGTGCACACGGGTTTATCCACATCAACTCGATGGGGGCAACCTTGGCACAAACAAGCCGCGAATATATTGCCTTGTGGATACTGGCAGGCGCGTACTTCTGCCTCAACTGCCTGTTGCTCTTTGTATTAGGTAAGATACACGACCGCAAAGCCGCTAAGGGCACATTGGAGATGGAGGAGGTGGACCCCGAATCGCAAGTATCAGAAACCGAGATACATATTGCTGACCCCGACCCCGAAGATGCTGCCGAATTGGCATATATGTAGGCAGAATTGACATCCTTGCTGAGATAGAAAAACGATTACCATCCGATAAAAGTTTTCGGACGGCAACAAAAAACGATTGCTCATTGATTTGGGCAATCGTTTTTTTTTGAGGAGTAGATTGAGTAGTGGAAACACACACCATAACTTAATCGCTACGCTTGATGTTACTAACTGACACTTTGCAAGTGATACACATAGCGCGAGTATCAAAATGCTATTTTGCGCCGTATAGGTTAGGTCTCGATTAGGTTTCGACAAGATCTCGACTAAAACGGCTCATGGTCTGTATGACAAAAAGATAGAAAAAAGGTCGTTACAATAGAAAATTGTCATTCCATTGTAACGACCTCGTGGTTACCCTTGCAATGCACTTGCAGATAGTTTAACCGAAAGGCAGGCGGTCAGGAAATGAGCCATACGGCTTATTCTGCGAGCGTCTGCCGATGTTTCGTTAGCGTCGAGTAGCGGCTGTTTGAGCATCAACGGGGGCTACTTTCTGCTCCTTTTGGGGCTTCTCGCACTCCTCTTTGATAGGTGCCGTAGTAGCCGGTTTGCCGATTTTGGCAAATGCTTTTTGCAGCGTAGGGATGTCGGTTTTGTTGGCATCATAGACCACAATGACGGTCTTCGTAGCCAAGTCGCAGCGGATGTCTTTTACTCCCTTCTCGTAGGCTATGTTGCTCATAATCTTGTCGATACAGCCTTGGCAGTGGATGTCCACATAGAAGGTAACTTGTTGCTTGTCCGCCTTGGCAGACGCATTGGTTGCGCACCACAACATCGGCAGCAGCGCAACGAGAATCATTAGAAATCGTTTCATATCGTTTATTTGTGTTTATTGAGTTTTTCCAAAAGTCTCTCCTCCCCTATCCTCTCAAACAGAGGTTTCGCAGAGAGTAAGGTGGATGTTATTCTTCGTGTGGCTACTCCTTGCGGTCGAGAGAGTAGCGGAAGCCGGCGTATATCTTCCAACCCGTGGTAGGAGCCCATGCCATAGAGGCATCGAACCCTTGCGCGAAAGGATTGTCGGCTCCGATGACAGGCGATTGCTGACGAAAATTGGTCATGTTCTCTGCACCGAGGTAGATACTCCATGTACGGAAGTACTTGGTAATCTGCGCCATGAGTTGGGGATACCACTTATAGTAGAGGTCGCCGCCCCGCTCCTCGTACTGAGTTGAACCGAGGGTAGAGAGGAAATAGTCGTTGAACCCGTCGGGCATTCGTCCTCCGCCGTTGAACTGTGCAGTGAAGTCGAACTGCCAGGTATTGAGCGGTGTTTGGTAACTGGTGGTGATGAGGCCTTTGAAGCGATTGGTGAGCGGCTTTTGACGCAGAGTCGCAGTGCCGTCAGCGCGTAGTGTGGTCTCTCGCACATCGGTGTAGCGGAAAGCCGCAGTGAGTGTCCAACCGCATAGCACCTCCACCGACGCCTCTATCTGGGCGTTGTGGGCGTATGATTGCCCGCCGATGTCGGATAGGTTGTACAGGCTGACGGCTTGCGTAGATTGGTCGTAGTCGGCTATCAGAGAATTGAGGAAATAGGTATAGTAGTAGTCGGCAGTGAGCGTGAGTTGGCGGTCGGCAACAGGGATGTAGAAAGTGATGCTTATGCCCGTATTGACCGCCTGCTCTTGCGCTGCCTGCCACTGTGTCTGCGGGAGGAGTATGCGGCGGTGGGAAGGGAGCATAGCGGCATGGTCGGCAATGACATTCGGCGAGCGATAGCCCATACCTACAGAAGCGCGAATTGCCCACCACTGCCACGGCGAATAGCGGACATTGAGGCGCGGGGTAAAGAAGAAACCATACTGCGTAGAATAGTCGGCACGAATACCCGCCACAAGCGAGAGCCGCTCATCGGCTTTGAGAGAATACTCGGCAAAGATACCCGGCGTCAGTTCCCAACGGTCGAAATTCATACGATCGGGTGTGGTGATCGTATCGAGCAACGACTCGGTGTAGCGGTCGAAATTGACCGACAGACCGGCGGACAACTTATGCTCGAGAGGTGTCTGTTGCCAGTTCTTCTCAAAGATAGCGTTGAGGTAGGCATTGGTCTGCGCGGCATCCCAAAGGCGTGCGCCATAGAGATTAGTCTGGTTGTGGTAGGAGGCAGCAGCAATGATACCGAGCGAGGTGCCGTGTATAGGGTCGAAGATGATACCGTTTTTCATCCACCCCTCTATGCGGTAAGCACTCAGGTCGATCAGATAGGGGTGCTCCACAGGCGTGTGCATAGCGGTTTGCCCGCCGAGCCGATGGTCGTATAGTCCGCGCACGAAGGCTTGCATGATGTAGCGGTCCTGCTTGTAGTACCAGCGATTGGCGATGTTCACATTTTGGCTCTTGGGCATATCGGCAAAGGCATCGTGGTTGTCGTCCATGGAGAGGAATCCCTGCTCGTAGTGCGCCATCAGCCCCGTAGCGAGAGTGCGCTCGGGGGCGTTGAGGGTAAGGGCATTGCCGCCTGCAGACTTCTGCTTGAGCGGTATCTCCCAACCGCCTTCTATGTTCACCTCGGGGTGGAGTTCGGTATTGAGCATCGCATTGACGGAGAGCGGTTTCTGCGTCTGCGGTTTGAGATACTCTACATTGATCTGCCCGGTAGTGGCTTCATAGCCGTTGATGACCGATGACGCCCCTTTACTGACCTGCACCGACTGCATCCAAGTGCCGGGAATGTAGGCGAGTCCGAACTGCTGCGCCAATCCACGCACGGCAGGTGCGTTCTCGGTGAGGAGTTGCACATAGGTGCCGCTCAGTCCGAGCAAGCGAATCTGCTTGGCTCCCGTGGCGGCATCCGCATAAGCGACATCCACCGACGGGTTGGTCTCGAAAGCCTCGCTGAGGTTGCAGCAAGCGGCTTTGAACAACTCGCCCGTGCCGAGCGATTGGGTATCGAAAGCCGCCATACGGCTACGCAAGACGGTCATCTGCCGCTCGGTGATAGTTACCTCGCCTAAGACGAGGTTGCTAACCAAGACGATGGTGAGCGATTCGGCTCCGCTGACAGTGGTCGTATCGTTGTGGAAACCCATATAAGACGCCACGAGCAGGCGTGTAGAACGGTCGGTATCGATAGTAAAACGGCCGTCGGTATCGGTAGTGGTGCCATGCGTGGTGTTTGCCCAATAGACATTGGCGCCGACAAGGGGTTCGCCCTGATCATCAATCACGATGCCCTCTACGCGTGCATAAGCGCACACGCATAAGATAGAAAGAAATAAAAAGAATGATAATCGTTTCATTGTGAGTTGATTAGAGTAAAACATGTTCGCAAAAAAGAAGTCCTCTACTTTAGGCAGAGAATACGAACACGCTCTCTAAATCAACCAACGGCAAACGGCACGCAACACGCCTTTGGCAGAACCGATATAAGTGTACGGAGGCGGCGTATAGGCAGCGTAGCGCGAGAAAGATAGCGTCCGGATGTCGTCGAAGATGACTGCGCAGGGCAAGGCGAGAGCAAGCAGTTGGTTCTCGGCTTGCGCAGGAATAGTCTGAAGCGGACTGACCTCGGTGGTGTCAATCTCAAAATGGTGCGACCAACAGCAGTCGTGCGCCTTGGCAAAAGCATCTCGGTGCGCTGCATCGGCGGTATGGTGCGCCGTGGTGCAATGTATGGCACGACAATGACTGCAGCAATAGTGCGATAGCGTAAAGCCTGTTCCTCCCAATAGGAAGAACACGCTAAATACCACCGATAATATGTATTCTGTCAGCCGTTTCACTGCTAAAACTGAATCATTATAAACCTAATACCTCAGAATGAGAGCCTAAACGCATTAATACCACAGTTTCCAAAGTCTCGTCAATCCAAAGTAACAAATAATCAGATTCTATATGACATTCCTATACACCTTGCAAGTTTCCGGTAAGAATATGTGCTTTATATTTCTCGGGTAAAGGTTGTCCTTGTTGTAACAATTGCAATACGGCAAACAAAGCCTCAACTTTTGCTTTATTGTTGCGGTAACGCTTAAAATCTTTCTTGAATTGCGAAGTCCTGCGTATCTCTTTCATCACTCCAATGATTTGATGAAATTTTCAAGGCTATCAACTGCTACATGCTCAGTCTTACCTTTGCGAACTTCATCTAAAGCAGCCAAAGTTTCCATCGGCACTTCTACTGAAGAAGCAGTCCACCCCATTTTCTTGACCAAAGTATCAAAGAAGGCTTTATCTAGTTGGGGTATTTGCAGCATATATGTTGAACTAATCATAGTAGTTTATTTTGTTGATACAAAGGTACGGAATTATTTGCGAACGAGCAAATAAAAACGCACTTTTGCTTTGATTGTTTAATTTTTGCTCTTCGTTTTTTTCTTACAATCTTTGGCAAGCGGACAATCTTTGCATCCGCCGCTGCCCTCGCAGCGTTGGTTGCGCTGGCGGTATATCGACCATACAATGCCTCCTATCGCACAGATAATCAGTATGATAACTACTATCTCTTGCCACATATTCATCTTATAGCAGACTACCTATCTGATACACCACAAACGCACTCAGCCATGCCACTACAATAGAGTTTACTACCGTAAACATTGCCCATTTCCAATTGATTTCCCGGCGGATAGTGGCTATCGTTGCCACGCAAGGGAAATAGAGCAAGGTGAATACCAAGAATGCATACGCACTCACAGGCGTCAGTGCCGTAGCCGACATATCTCCGCCGAAGAGTATCGCAAAAGTGGCGGCGATAGCCTCTTTGGCAGGCAGCCCCGTAAGCAGGCAGACAGACATCCGCCAATCGAATCCGAGCGGACGCATAACCGGCTCGATAAACTGCCCGATAGCGGCAAGCCACGAGGTCTCAATATGGTCAAGGTCGCCTGCGGGGAAATACTCAAGAGCCCAAATTATCACCGATGCACATAGCACTACGGTGCTGATTTTTTTCAAGAAATCTGACACACGATACCAGATATGCCCGCCAATACTTTTCCAAGTAGGCATACGAAAATCGGGCAATTCGTTCACCATATCATCGGCGGGTTTGCGGAACCATTTGGTCTTTTTCATTATGAACGCAAACGCAAAACTCATCAGTATGCCGAGCAGGTAGAGCGACAACAAGACAAGTGCTTTATAGTTTTGGAAGAAAGCATCGATAAAAAGAATATACACCGGCAGTCGCGCTGAGCAACTCATAAACGGCACCATCAGCATTGTCAAAGCGCGATCTTTCGGGTCTTTGATGTCCTTTGCTGCCATAATCGCCGGCACATTGCAGTCGAAGCCCATCAGCATCGGGATGAACGAACGGCCATGCAACCCGAGGCGGTGCATCATCCCGTCCATTAGGTATGCCACCCTCGCCATATACCCCGTATCCTCCATCAGACTGAGGAAGAAAAACAAGATGATAATGTTGGGCAATGCGGTCAGCAGCGACCCCACACCTTGGATGATACCATCGCCCAACAGACTGCTAAACCACCCCGACGGCAAAGCACCTACGCATAGATCATACAAGGCATCGATCCCGCGTTGCATCAGGTCTTGCAGCGGTTCGCCGAGCGAGAAAGTACACTCAAATACCACAAAGAGAATGATAGCAAGGATAGGAAATCCCGTCCATTTGCTGGTAAGAATCTTATCAATTCGTTCCAAACGGGTGCAATGCTTATCATCTTTCGGGTGTTGGAGCGTTTGTGTCAGCACACCATGCACATAGCCGGCATACGCATCGTTGTCGTATTGCTCCCATGCGTGATAGACGGGATGATCCGTAGTGAGCGGTGCTTCGTGCGTCTGCTCGATGAGGGACAACACCTCGCCTATTCCCCGCCCTTTCTCTGCACTGACAAGAGCTAAAGGCACACCCATAAGGTCTTGCATCTTGTGCAAGTTGAGCGTATGCCCCGTCTTCAGGAGAAGGTCGTAACGATTGAAGGCGATAACGATTTTCTCGTCCTCATCGATGATATGCGGAGTAAGAAGAAGACTCTCTTCGAGCCGGGTAGAATCGACCACCTGCAAGACCACATCATATCGATGTCCGTGTAGGTCATCGAGGTTGTGCACTTCCTCAAAATCGATGTTTTTGCCTGTCCAAGCCGCATCTTGGCGGAGTGCTTCTATCAGCGCACTCTTGCCGCTGTTGGCACTGCCGACTACTGCGACTTCAATGCTTTTGGGTGTCTCTATATCGTTGTTGTTTAGGTTCATCTGACGATTGATAAGCGTTTGTTGCACGGGCGTGGCGATTGTCTCGATATGCTCGGTCGCCACTCTCCGAAAATCGCTGCAAAATTACAAATAGTTTCGCGCGTGCGCAATACCAATAAATAGGGATTTTAGCAGAACTTATACACCTTCTCCATAAATATAGAGAACTCCATTAAACCTCATTGCCATAAAAAAACTGCGTGAGGGACATGCTGATGAATAAACAAAATAGGCTGCCCGACTCTCGTCAAGCAGCCTATCGGCATAGAATTGAACATTGCAAATTGAAACCTACGCCGATGCAAGGTTCAATCTACGCCGGATTGAAATCTTTTGCATTCTTTCGCACCTGCTTACGGCACAAGTACTTGTTGCGCTTTATCGCCGACACGGAGGAGGTATGCACCGGTGGGTACTGCGGGCAGAATGGTCTCGCCGACTGCAGAGAGTGTATTGGCGAGAAACATACCCGATACGCTATAGAGGGCTACCTGTTGCGGTGTATCGGTAGTCAGTACGATACGATTACCTCGCACAGACACTGCCAATCCGTTGTCGGAGACTTGGTCGAGTGCCGTACCGATAACATCATAGAGATTGGTGTAGAGATAGAGGTTCGGGAAGGCAGGATTGGTCATGATACACATCACATCGTTGTACGATTTGAGGAAAGTGGTCAGACCATTGCTGATAGTGTACTCCACTCCTTCTATCAGTTCCTCACCCACATACGCACCTTGCTCAGAGTCGTATTCTGGTACGCCGAGATACCAAGTGTAGGTAGTAACGGCATCGCCCACGAGAGCCTGGCTGCTGAGGTCGATGGTGTTACCGTCTTGCAACGGAGCCTCGAAAGGAGCCTGGTTGTAGTAGTAATACAGGATATACGATGCCTTCACCTCCGGCAGGGTTTGGAAGTTGAAGTAGTTGTTGTTGAGCGTGAGGGCAATCAGTTGCGAGAGCGGCGATACATCGATATGGCTCAAGAGGTTGTGGTTGAGTGCCAGTTGCTGAAGAGCAGGAACCTTGGTTAGGTTGATGTCGGTCAGTTGGTTTGAGTTGGCATCGAGATACCAGAGGTTGGGGTTGTCGAGAGTAAGGCTGCCAATGCTGTTGCCTGCCACACTGACTACTTGCAAGTTTTGGCTCTTGCTCAGGTCGAGCGAAGTAAGATCGTTGTAGCCGAGTGCCAACATCCGCAGATGAGAGTACGCCGAGAAATCGAGGTTGGTGAAGTTGTTCTCCGAGAGATTGAGGTCGGTAAGGGTCTCCGTATTAGTTAGCAGAGTAATCTGCGACAGGCCTGCACCTTGTACGGTGAGCGTGGTGAGGTCGTTGAGCGACGAACCGTCGAAAGCAGACAGTTTGGCATTGGTCATACTGAAGACGGTAATTTTCTCATCGGGCGAATAGGTATAGACACGCACGAGTGTATTCTTGTGAGTATTCGCTCCAAAGAGGCGATAGGAAGTGCCTAAGACATACTGCGTTACATTGTCGTTGCCCTCCCAGTCGATATAGAGTGCCACACCCTCGTGGTCGGCAGCGAGCGACAGTTCAACCGAGTCGTTGTCGTTGAGAGTAGTGAAGGAGGCTATTTGGTTGGTAGGCATACCTGCTACCTCGATAGATGTGGTTTTCAGTACCTTATCACCGCTGAAAGCAGGGTATGCCGCATTGGTGATTTGGCAATAAACCTTGCCCGCCTCGGTATTGAGGAAGCGAGTGAAACCATTGGTAAGCGTATAATCGGTATTCTCCACGAGCGGATCGCCATTCTCCTTGTACCATTGGAAAGCGGTTTGGTTGCCACTAAAGGAGAGGTTCTGCGCACTGAGGTCGGTACACGGACCTTTGGTAGCGATGACGATGTCGGCTTGCGGGGCGTAGATATAGTTCGCCTCAGCGAAGTTGCCGTGCAAGGGGAGGTTCGCCAAAGTGAATTGGTTGTTCTCCAACGCTAAGTAGGTGATGTTGTTCTCCAGAGGGAGTGTAATCTCGCTAAGGAGGTTATCCGATACTTTGAGGGTGGCAACGCAGTGCAGTGGGTCAGGTTCAGTGTTTCTAACTTGTTGGAAGATAGGTCGATATACTGAATAGAATCGGCATCCGAAAGTTTGATGCTCTCTATTTGGTTGTGGCTCAGGTCGAGATGACGGATTGCCAACTGCGGACTGAGTGTAACGGTTTGGAGGTTGTTGTAACTGAGATTGATGTCGCCCAAAGTATTCTTGGCAAAGAGATCGTTTACACCCGCCAAGGAGCAGACATAGAGGTTGTTGTGGCTCAAGTCGAGCGTTTGTAGCCAACGATTGCGCTCCAAGTCGACGGTATATAGCCCCGTATTGGAGAGATTGAGTTCACGCAAAGAAATCAACTGACTGAGGTCGATACTTGTCAGCCCTTGGGAAGTGAAGTTCAGACCGGTGATAGCCGCATTCTCGGGGATATAGACTTTGACGGTGCTGTATGCCCAAGGAACCGTTACGGTAAGCGGTGTAGCCTCGGAGAGGTCTGCCGCCGTAGTGGTGTAGGCGGTGAGTTGGTCGTCCTCGCCATTGAAACTTAGGTAGAAAGTCTGCGGAGCCAAAGCCGATGCACCCTGCATAGCGATAGCAAACGAGACTTGCTCGGTGGTAGGGGTGAAAAAGAGCACCTGCGAGGGCTTGCCATAGTCGGAGGCAATCTTCACCTTGAAATGCTCGGTATAGAGGTTGTTCTCCAAGAACTTGCTATTGGCAAAAGCGATGAAAAGGCTGTCGGTGTAGGCTTTTTTGAGCACCACTTTGCCGTCGGCATAAGAATAGTAGGAAGTATCGAGTTTCACCCATGTGTCGGGGGTAGTAACATCGAAGGCATAGAGTGCCGCCTCGGTGGTGGTAGCATCACGAAGGACACGACTGCTAAAATCGAGTGTATCGCCCTCTTTGTAGGAGCGACTGACGGGCAGTTGGCGCTGTGCGTAGGTGTATTCCTCCCAAGTACCCGGGTCGAAAGGCAGGGTGGCAAAATTGAGGCAGTTGTTGTCTATTTTCACTTGGCTCAACTGCTTGCATCGGCTTAGGTCGAGCAAGGTGATGTAGTTGTCCATACACGAGAGCGAGATGAGCAACGGCAGGTTGGTTACATCCAACTCGGTGAGCGCATTGCCATTGCAGATAAGACGATAGATGTCAGGACAATGGCTGACATCCAGTTTCTTAAGTTTCACATCGGTATTGAACACGCTCGACACATGCTCGCAATAGAGTTGCTGCAACTTGGTGTTGTGGCTCAAGTCGAGTTCGCTTACAGCCGTTTCGCTCACATTGAGAATAATCAGATTGGGGTTCCTGCTCAGGTCAACCGAACTGACATTGGTCATCTCAAGAGTGAGTTGGAGCAGATTAGGGCAATTGGTAGGATCGATACTGACCAGCGAGGGGCAGTGGTAGGCATCGAACGACATCATCTTGGGATACTTGGTGAGGTCGAAAGCAGGCGACAGGTTATCTACGATTTGCAGTTCGAGTATGGTGAGGTCGGGCTTGTCGCCAATCACCAGAGGCGTAGCGGCATCGAAGGCGTTGTCGGAGAGATAAAGCGCACGAATCTTGCTATTGTGGCTCAGGTCGAGGCTCTTGAATTGGTTGTGCGACA
>ENA-UEQL01000531-UEQL01000531.1-human-gut-metagenome-genome-assembly--contig:-NODE-531-length-26907-cov-5.345881_pt1 | contig 26907 bp, 28 predicted proteins | sample MGYA00242905_ERZ507926 | MGnify/ENA primary metagenome ERZ507926 (study PRJEB26167, sample SAMN06115531) | human gut metagenome | host: Homo sapiens | place: China:Henan | collected 2015-09-09 | study...
ATAATGGTAGAAGCGATGGCTAAGACAGGAGCCCCTGAACGGTGGGCGTCATAGAGCCCGTTGATCAGGTGCACATGGCCGGGACCGCTGCTACCTGCACAACAGGCCAGGTTGCCGTGAAGCTGGGCTTCTGCTCCGGCAGCAAAAGCTCCGGTTTCTTCGTGACGTACGTGAATCCACTGAATCCGGCCGTCTTTGCGGACAGCATCGTTAATCTTATTTAAACTGTCACCTGTGACAGCATAAATTCTTTTTACACCGGCTTTTACCAGCATATCTACAATTTGCTCTGCTATGTTTGCCATAATTTAAACGTTTCAATTTTTATATCAAACGAGCTTTAGCCGGAAAGGTTTATTTTTAACTTTAGAATCTGAAGAAAGAAGGCGATAGTTTATAAAATTGAGAGTCCGTAAAGTTTATAAAGTATCCCCGAAGGCCATCGACTTTACAAACTTTACGGACTTTACAACCGATGCTGTTATTTTATGCTTTTGCCTGATCGAGGCGCTTGACAACTTGGCCGTAGATGATCAGGGCAATGGCGGAAGCCAGTGCGATTACAGCAAAATAATACCAGATGTAATGGGCATTACTGCTGGCAGCGAGCCATTCGCTACGAGTGGCGAACAGGCTTTCGTCAGGGCAATATTTACTTAATAAATAGCCGGAAAGTCCGAATCCTAAAATGGAAGACAAAAACGAATGCAGGTGGCTGAAACCCAGGTATAATCCTTCCTCGCCCTTGGGGGCTTGCAGGGAGAAATATTCCAGAAAACGCGGGGAAATAAAAGTTTCCGCCAGTCCCTGGAAGACGATACCTACAACCATCATAAAAGCTACCGGGTGCATGGTCAGAATGGTCGATTCCGGATTCAGCATATTTCCCGAAGCCATGCACAAAGCGGACAACGGCATGATAAACATTCCGACGGTCATCGAAGTAAGGGCTGTCCGGTGACGCATCAGCTGGGTGACCAGGTTGACACACAGCACTACGACCAAAGGGTTGACATTGGCATACCAGGAAGGGGATGCGCCTTCCCCGGCCAGACGGAGTACGTATTTGGGCATGGTGGCATACAATTGATGTTGTACCATCCAGAAACCCGTAATGATCAGGATCAGGATGATCAGCCGGCCGTTAGAACATACTTTTAATAGAGCATTCCAGATTTGCCGGAAGGTTTTTCCCTCTCCGCTGTGTTGAGCACTTTTATAGAAAAACCAGATCGCTATGAGAGCCAGAAAGGTCATACTGGCCGAAAAATAATTCAAGGTGATCAATCCTTCATTCCCTAAAGCCTCTCTAAGGGGTTTTACAATGGTTTTACCCGAGAATGCACCGATATTGACCATGCCGTAAAAGATGGCGAATCCTTTGGCCCGGGTAGCTTCTGTCGTTTCTTTGGCCACCGTTCCCGAGATTACACTTTTGATAAAAGCTCCTCCGATGACGATCAGAGCCATAATCGGGATAATGCCGTATTGCAGGCCACTCTCGGTGAGGCCTTTAAAGACGGTGGTATGCCCATATTCTACCAGTCCGGCACTTTCGAGCCAGGTAGGAAATAAAGCCAGACCACCGTAACCGGTAGTCAATAAGGTGAAAGCCAGGAGCATAGAGTTCCGGAAACCGATCTTGTCGGCCAAAGCTCCGGCAAAAGTTGGCAGCAGATAAAGGAAAGCGGAGAAAGTACCTGCGATGGTATTTGGACGAAAGCAGGAAGGTGGTTGAATCGAATTTCGATGGCATTTGGACGAAAGTGGAAAGGTGGTTGGACCAAACTTCGATGGCATTCGTACGAAAGAGGGAAGATAGTTGGACCGAACTCCATCGGTCTTTGGACCGAAGCGGAAATATGCCAGAAAGACACTCCGAGAGCACACCAATCACAACTCCTTTCCCTATATAATATAATATGTACGCGCGTACATTATATTATATGCATCATCCCAGCTCGCAGACTTCCCTGCGCGAGGCTGCTGGAGAGAAGAACGCGCGGGATTGGGCCATCACAATAAAAGCAGAAAGCACACCCTCTGTCCCTCATCGGGGAAAAGAGAGTGTGCTTTCGGTATATGGGCCAAACGGACTGGATGTCCTATTCCAACCTCGTGGGAGAGGCAGAAGTGGATGGTTCGTCATCTCAGGCGGTCGAGTGACTTCAGCATCAGAATGTCCCTCATGATACCGCGCATACCCAGGCAGATGAGCACGATGGCTACTATGGGCAGGGCAGCAGGCCACTCGGGACTGAATGACAAACCACTTTCATGGGTACGCTTCCACGCCAGCGCTATATAGGCAATGTTCCAACCTGCCAAAAGAACCAGGTTGAAGATGCACAGGCGGAACTGGCGCACCAGATGCTTGAACTGGAAGATATCGAGCAGCAAGAGTGTTGCACTGATGAGCAGAATGACGAAGAGCGCCCATGGGTAGAACGAATGCTGCCCGTCGGGAAACGTAATCCAGAGGTTGTAGAGCCTGCCAGCCGCCCCTCCTTCAGCATCCACGAAGCGACCGATGTCCATGCTCATACACGACACGCATGCAGCTGCGGCCAGAAAGAGATATATGGTCTGAATTCTTTGTATCATCGTTACCAGTCAAATGCCTCCCCGGCAGGATGCCGGGTACAGGCAGATTAGTACTCCAGAGAAGTCTCCTTGCTGGGGTTGCGATAGTAGATCTTACCCTCGATGAACTCCTCTGTGGCCATCAGAGTGGGCTTGGGCAGACGCTCGTAGAAACGGCTGATCTCAATCTGCTCGCGGTTTTCGAAAGTCTCGTCAAGAGTGTCGGTGGGGCTTGCAAACTCCTGCAGCTTCTTGTTGAGCTCCGCTTTGATGTCGGCCGAAATCTGGTTGGCGCGCTTGCCTATAATGGCAACGCTCTCATAGATGTTCTCTGTGTCCTTGCACAAATCCATTACATCACGTGTCACCGTATTGGTGGGTGCGGTAGATTTCTTGTAATCCATATATATTATATAATGTATAAACTTCGTTTGTTACTCTTATTCTTGGTCGTCGGCAGGCTGCAGCTGGATGTTCTTCTTCTTCACTACACCCTCGGCGTGAGCCAGCATGGAGTTGACCTCCTTGAGGTGCTTGCTCTCGGGATAGTCGTTGCGGAATGCGTAGCACTCATCCACGGCATCGCGGAAACGCTCGATACGCTTCTCCTCCACGCTCTTCATGGCCAGGTGGTACTTGGCCCGCACTATCATCACAGAGAACTCCTCGCGCCTCTGAGCCGATGCATAGGGATAGTCCTTGAGGGCATTCTCGGCTGTCACCACGCAGGCTTCATAGTTGCTGCCTCCGTATGTCATGTTGCCCACATATCCTCCCAGGTCATAATAGAGCTTGGCAGCCAGGAACTCCTTCTCCACCAACTTATCCTGCAGAGCGTAGATCATCTGTGTGGTCTGCTCGCGCAGGGAGGTCTGGGGATAGAAGTCGAGGAAGTTCTGAAACTCGGTGATACTCTCCATGGTGCTGCTCTGGTCCAGCCTTGGATCGGCAGTCATCTTGTAGAGCGCATAGCCGCATCCGTAGCGTGCTTGCTCCACATATTCGCCCTTGGGGTAGCTCTGATAGTACTTGCGGAAGAATGTGGAGGCCGACTCATAGTCCTTGTGTCGGAAACAGCTCTGCGCGAGCAGGAAAAGGCTCTCCTCTCCGTACTGCGTTCCTTTGAGTGGCGCAATCAGATCGCCCAGCAGCTGTGAGGCACGATTGTAGTTTCCCTCGGCAAAGTTTGCCTTTGCCACCTCGTACCGATAGTCATAGTCCAATGACTTCTGCACAGCACTATACTCCCCACAACCTGTCAGCAGAGCCGCAGACAGCAGGGTGAACAGTATGTTTCTCTTCATATTCCAGCGCATAGATGGTGCAAAGGTAGCACTTTTTCTTGTAATACAGAACCACTTGCGCGCGAAAAGGCGGCCTCTTGCACTTTTTAACCTTTCTCATCAGACGAGCAAGGGCAGAAAAAGTCACCCTATTGCTTCATCCCATAAAAGACATTGGGGGAAATGAGGAAGCGCGTTTGGAAAAACAAGGAAACGTTTTGGAAAAAAGGGAAGAGGCTGCAAGAGAGAAGGACATTCCGTGCCAAACCAATCAGGAAGAAGCCTTTTTCTCCTCAAGTTCAGCCTGCAGGCGCAGCATTTCATCACGCAGAAGTGCGGCATCCACAAAGTTGAGTTCCTTGGCTGCACGCTGCATCTTGGTGCGCAGCGACTCTATCTGCCGCTCCATCTGCTGAGGTGTGAGCAATGACGGAGCAGGCTCGGCAGCCATGACGGTGCTGGCTGGCTGCGGTTCCACATACGCTCTCTGCTCGCTGGCATCATCTGCCTGAAGCAGATCGGTCATAGTCTGCGCCTTGTTGATTTGCTTCGGCACGATATGATGAGCCTCGTTGTAGGCCAGTTGCACCTGGCGTCGGCGGTTGGTCTCCTCTATTGTCTGCGCCATACTGTCGGTGATGACATCGGCATACATGATGGCCCGTCCGTTGAGGTTACGTGCTGCACGTCCCACAGTCTGCGTCAAGCTGCGGTGACTGCGCAGGAATCCTTCCTTGTCGGCATCGAGTATCGCCACCAGACTCACCTCGGGCAGGTCCAGTCCCTCACGCAGCAGGTTGACACCCACCAGCACGTTATAGGTGCCCGAGCGCAAGTCATTCATGATGCGCACACGCTCCAGCGTATCTACATCGCTGTGTATGTAGGCGGTCTGTATGCCGTGCCGCTGCAGGTACTCAGTCAGTTCCTCTGCCATCCGCTTGGTGAGGGTAGTCACCAAGGTACGCTCTCCGCGCTCAATGCGAACCTGTATCTCCTCCATCAGATCATCCACCTGATTCTGGGTGGGACGAACTTCTATCACAGGGTCAGGCAGTCCCGTGGGCCTGATGAGCTGCTCCACCACGATGCCCTCGCTCTGTGCCAGTTCGTAGTCAGCAGGTGTGGCGCTCACATAGATGACCTGATGTGTCATCTCCAGGAACTCCTCGAAGCGCAGCGGACGGTTGTCGCGTGCGGCAGGCAGGCGGAAACCATACTCCACCAGATTGTTCTTGCGTGCGCGGTCACCACCGTACATGGCACTTATCTGAGGCACAGACACATGGCTCTCATCTATCACCGTGAGGTAGTCATCGGGGAAGAAGTCGAGCAGACAGTATGGTCGTGTGCCCGGCTCACGCCCGTCGAAGTAGCGGCTATAGTTCTCGATGCCCGAGCAGTGGCCCAGTTCCCTTATCATCTCCATATCGTAGGTAACGCGCTCGTGCAGCCTCTTGGCCTCCAGCTCCTTGCCTTCCTGCTCGAAGAGAGCCACCTGCTGGGCCAGATCATCCTCGATGCGGCGTATGGCCTGCTCCTGTGCATCGTGGCTGGTCATGAAGAGGTTGGCGGGATACACCTTATAGTCCTCGAAGGCGGCCAGGCGATGCAGGCTCACCGCATCAAGCTCCTCCAGCGACTCTATCTCGTCGCCCCAGAAGGTGATGCGCAGCAGGCAGTCGGCATAAGCCAGTGCCACATCCACCGTATCGCCCTTGACCCTCACCTGTCCGCGTGCCAGACTCACATCGTTGCGCACGTAGAGGCTGTCGGTCAGGCGGCGCAGCAACTGCTGGCGGTCCATCTGCTGCCCCACGTGCAGCTCTATCATGTTCTCGTAGAAGGCAGCCGGGTTGCCCATGCCATAGATGCACGACACACTGCTCACCACCACCACATCCTTGCGGCCAGAGAGCAGCGCGCTGGTGGCAGAGAGCCGCAGCTTGTCTATCTCCTGGTTGATGGCCAGATCCTTCTCTATATAGGTGTCGGTGCTGGGGATATAGGCTTCGGGCTGATAGTAGTCGTAGTAGCTCACGTAGTACTCCACGGCGTTCTCGGGAAAGAACTGCTTCATCTCTCCATACAGCTGTGCGGCCAGGGTCTTGTTGTGGCTCAGGATGAGCGTGGGCTTGTTGACCTGCGCTATCACATTGGCTATCGTGAAGGTCTTGCCGCTTCCCGTCACTCCCAGAAGGGTCTGTGCGGGCACCCCCGACAGCACCCCTTGGGTGAGCTGGCGTATAGCTTCGGGCTGGTCACCCGTGGGCTGGTATTTGGATATGAGCTTAAAGTCTGCCATAGATAATGTTGCAAAATTACGAAGTTTCTGCCTTTTCACCCTCGGGAGTGCAAAATAAAACGTAATTTTGTCCCGTTCTACGGGACGGACAGACGACCGACCCGCACGAGAGAGCATTCAACAAGCAACAAAACAATATACAAAACCCGCATGAGAATCAAGTATCTGAGCCTGCTGATGGCAGCAATGCTGCTGACAACAACTCCCAGCGTGGGCAAGGACCACAAGGAGAAGGCCAAGACGGAACAGACCGCCAAAAAGAAGAAAGGCAAGGACGACAAGGAGAAGTCCAAGGACCAGAAGAAGAGCAAGGATGCCAAGAAGGCTGCCAAGAAAGGCAAGAAGGGCAAGAAAGGACAGCAGCCCCAACAGCCACAGAAGCCTCAGGAGGAGAAGCCATCCATCGACCGCAAGGGACTCTTCGGCGTGACCAAGGTGAAGAACGAGTGGTTCTTCCACATCGCAGACAGCCTCATCGGCCGCGACTTCCTCACCACCACACGCTACACCACCACTCCTTCGGGCAGCGGAAAGTTTGGAGGCGAGCAGGTCAACGAGCAGACTGTGTATTTCCAGTTGGGTGCCGACGACCAGATGCTGCTGCGTGCCAACCTCATCATCAATGTGGCCGACTCCACACAGAAGATAAGCAGGGCCATCCAAATCAGCAACGAGAACCCCATCATAGGCGCTTTCAAGATAGAGAGCCACCAGAACGGGGTGTATAAGATAAAGGTATCGCCCTTCTTCAACCAGGACAACCCTGCCCTGGGACTGCCCCAGTACGTCAAGCAAAGCTATGGTCTGCAGGGCATGCTGGGCGATATGAGCTACGTGCAGGACATCAAGTCGTTCCCAATGAACACCGAAGTGCGCATGGTGAAGACCTTTGCCGCCGGCCCCAACAGCAGCCTGCCTGCCGCACAAAGCACGGGCAAGGTGACCCTGGGACTGAATATCAGCTTCATTCTCTTGCCCGAGCGCCCCATGATGAAGCGCTATTACGACCCGCGCGTAGGCTTCTTCACCGACAGCTACACCAGCTTCACCGACGAGCAGCAGCGCGTTGAGGGCAAGAAGTTCATCACACGATGGCGCCTGGAACCACGCCCTGAGGATGTGGAGAAGATGCGCCGTGGCGAACTGGTGGAGCCTGTCAAGCCCATCATCTATTATATTGACCCTGCCACTCCCAAGCAGTGGCGCAAGTACCTGATACAGGGTGTCAACGACTGGCAGAAGGCTTTCGAGAAGGCCGGCTTCAAGAATGCCATCATAGGTAAGGAGTGGCCCGAGAACGACTCCACCATGAGCATGGAGGATGCACGCTACAGCTGCATACGCTATCTGGCCAGCCCCATCGAGAATGCTTACGGCCCCAACGTGCACGACCCACGCTCCGGCGAGATACTGGAAAGCCACATCTGCTGGTACCACAACGTGATGAGCCTGGTGCACGACTGGTATATGGTGCAGGCAAGCAGCATCGACGAGGCTGCCCGCACAATGAACTTCAGCGAGGAACTTATGGGGCAGCTCATACGCTTCGTGAGCAGTCACGAGGTGGGCCACACGCTGGGTCTGCGCCACAACTTCGGCTCTTCGAGCACGGTGCCTGTGGATAGTCTGCGCAACAAGGCATGGGTGGAGGCTCACGGACACACACCCAGCATCATGGACTATGCACGCTTCAACTATGTGGCACAGCCCGAGGACAACATCAGCCGTGCAGGCATCTTCCCCCGCATCAACGACTATGACGAGTGGGCCATCCGCTGGGGTTACACCTACCTGCCCGATGCCAAGGACGAGGATGACGACCACCGACTGATGGAGGAGATGACTGCCAAGAGCCAGGAGAACCCACGCCTGTGGTGGGGCGACGGCGAAACCAGCCTGGGCCGACTGGATCCGCGCTGCCAGACAGAGGACCTGGGCGACGATGCCATGAAGGCCAGCACCTACGGCATACAGAATCTGAAATATGAGATAAGCCGCCTGCCCGAGTGGACCAGCGACGATCCCAAGGACATCTACGGCGATGCACTGGAGCGCATGTACCAGCAGATACGCGGACAGTTCCTGCGTTACTGCGGTCACGTGACACGCAACATCGGCGGAGTACTCTACACGTACCGCACCAAGGAGCAGCCCGGCGACAAGTATGTACCACAGCCTCTGGAGAAGCAGAAGGCAGCTCTCAAGTTTATGGACGAGCAAGTGCTGCACGAGCCTATGTGGCTGCGTGACATGAGTTACGCACAGCGCTTCACGGCCAACCCCGAAGAACTGACTCTGGGAGTAGGCACCGTGTGCATGAGGATGCTGATGGACCGCCTGGATGTGAAGAATGAGACCTACACGCCTCAGGCTTACCTGACCGACCTCACCCGCCTGGTGTTCAGCGAAGCACGTACCGGCGAGAAGGTGTCCAGCTACCGCAAGAACCTCCAGAGCCAGATGCTGGAGCACCTGCTGCGCGCCAACGGCAACAGCAATGCCTACATCCAGCCCGCTGTACTCTATACGCTACAGCAGTTGCAGCAGCTCACCAAGCAGGCCAAACAGTCGGCACGCGATGCTGAGAGCCGCGCCCACTGGGCACTCCTCTACGACCAGATAGGCCGCCGACTCACCTGGAAGTAAGAACTCCTGCCGCCCACACGGGCCGGACAATAGAGAAGCAGACCCTCTGCAGGTATCTTCCCACCCCTCCGGGCACCTCTGCCCCGAGCCAGGGAAAGCCTGCAGAGGGTCTGCTGGCATATCAGGCAGATCGCTCCACCGCCCTTTCCTCCTTTCCGTTCCTTTATTATATAGGAAAGCTACTGTTATCAGACAGAAAAGTTGCTGTTATTGGATAGAAGAGCTACTGCTATCTGATAGAAGGGCTGCTGCCATCTGATAGAAGGGCTGCTGCCATAAGATAGTAAAGCCACTGCGGTGCATCCCCCTTCGCAGCGCGCTGCATGGGCCATCGCAATGCGGTGCGCAGGCCATCGCAGCACGCTGCGTTTTTCGGGGTAGCATGATGACTCTGCCGGCAAGGCGGCTTTCCGCCTCCTCTTCTTACTCCTCCATGGCAACCAGGAAGGAGATGGGGAGCCAGATATTGGACTCCTCGCGGGCCGGGGCAAAGAGGGGCGCGATATCTTCGGGCTCGAAGCCAGCCAGGGTGCAGCCCACCTCGGTGACCATGAAGTGCTGGTGGGGATGCCGGGAGGCATAGCCGAGGAATTCATCCACATAGGGCTGGATGGTGTCCACATCGCCCTGCATGACGGGGATGGCATAGCTCTGTCCCTGTATGCCTGTCCCCTGATGCATCTGTGCACCGAAGCGCTCCAGCGCCTCCTGGGCAATCCGGCCGGCATGAATGCCTTGCTGATTGGAACCGAAAACGAGTATGTCGGTGCCGGATATCTGCTCCAGCCTGTCGGGCGTAACGCGCAGGGGAACGGCTGGTGCGGGAATGGAGTCGCCCTCGCCGGTGGTTTCCTGACGGCTGAAGGGCAGCTGCATGTCGAGAGACAGCATTCTCGGGCGGTAACATACGCGGTCGAACATATCAGCCCAACCGCCGCTTAGCACCTCGGGCACCACCACCTCGTTCATCAGTTTCTGCCATCGCTTGTTGATGGCAGCAGGCGTCAGTCCCATCTGCCCGGCCACTTCCTTCTGCTTGTAGCCCTCCAGCAGCACCTTTTCGGCCAGCTGCCCCATCTGCGGGTCGGCATAATGAGCGGCCACGCACCCTGACAGGTAGCGCAGCAGAGGGTTGCCCTCGGGGGCAGTCTGCACATACTGCAGCACCGCGTCGGCAGTCTCGTCGGCCCGGCATCCGAACTCCTTGTTATATGCCTTCAGCGCATCGAGCACCACGAAGTGGAATCCCCTCGCCATCCAGGTGCTCAGGGGCACATCGGCAGGCTTGTCAAGGAGGGGGCGGAAGTGGTGGGAGAGCAATCGTATATAATAGTCATGCGCCAGGGAGTAGAAGTCCAGTCCGGGCTTTCCACTCAACTGGTATCGGTGGTCGAAGATGTCGTAGGCACGGCGGCAATAGCGGTAGTAGTGGTCCTTGGTCACCCTGGCATCACAGGCACACAGCCCCGCCACTATCTTCTCGTCATTATATCTGGTAACTCTCATGCAGTCTGGTTTTAGGTTTCATCGTTACGGCTGCAAAATTACGGCACGCGAGAGGTGGAATGCAAGCATTTTGCAGAAAATTTCCCATCGCGGTTGATTTTTTCCGCCTGCCGTCTTCTTATTAGACAGAGAGAGTTCAAAAGAGATTGTCCAACCATTTAACAAGCACAAAAGATATGGACGTACAGGAAAAGACAGAGAAGAGAGTCATCAACCTCATCATCGCAGACGAGTCGGGCAGCATGAGTGTCATCAGGGACACAACGCTGGCCGGACTCAATGAGACCATCACCACCTGCCAGAAGATGCAGGAGAAGTTCCCCACGATGGAGCAGCGCATCACGCTCATCACTTTCGACAGCAACCACACGAAGGTGATTTTCGACAACATCCCAGCCCTGGAGGCCAAGCCACTGAGCCAGAAAGACTATGTGCCGGGAGCCGCCACACCACTCTATGATGCCATAGGACGGGCCATCACACAAACCTATGCGCAGACCGAGAAGACGGACAATGTGCTGGTGACCATACTGACAGACGGCGAGGAGAACAGTTCTACGGAGTTCGACCTGAAGATGGTGAAGAGGCTCATCGACAAGCAGAAGGAGCAGGGCTGGACGTTCACCTTCATCGGCACAGACGACCTGGACGTGGAGGGAATGGCGCACGAAATGGGTATCAAAAGTTTCCTCAGTTTCAGCCAGGACGATGCATCCACCGGCGCAATGTTTGCCATGGATAGTGCCTGCCGCGCCAGATTCTGCGCACGAGTATCCCGTGATGAAAGAATCTACGATGCCAAATACTTCGTCGAAGAGGATGAAGGGAAGGAGGAATGATGCTCCTTTAGCCTAAGAATAAGGAAAAGGAGAGTGTCGAATGACGCTCATTTGACTATAGAATAAGGAGAGGGAGAAGAGCGAATGACGCTTCTTCAGCCCGAGAATGAGGGAAACGAAAATGCCCCGCGCTGGTCCGAATGGAATCCAGCGCGGGGCATTTGCTTTATTTGCCGCCGAGTGTGAGGAGAGTTATCTCGGGACGGGCGCCGATGCGCATGGGCAACGTGCCACCTAGTCCGATATTCACATACAGAGTCTGACTGCCTTCGTCATACCTGCCATCGCACTCGGGATAGATCCACTTGCTGGGTGTGAAACCCATCAGGCGCATCTGCATCGCATGGGTGTGACCGCTCAGCGTGAGGGGGATAGAGGTTTGCCCCACCACCTCGGCACGCCAATGGCTGGGATCATGGCTCATGAGGATGCTGAACAGCCCTTCTGTACCTGCCATCGCTTCGGCAAGCCGTCCGCGACGGATTATCCTGTGAGCACCACAACTCTGGTTTTCCACACCAATGACAGCCATACTGTCGGCTCCTCTGTGTACGATGAGATGCTCGTTGAGCAGAAGTCGCCACCCCAGTTCATCCCGCTCCATCTCCTGCAGGCGCTCCACCTTCTGCTGCCTCTCACGGGCTGGAAGATGAGACACATAGGGGTCGTAATCATGATTGCCCATGATGCTCACCACTCCGTCCTTGGCCAGCAACTGCTTCAGGATAGGCAGCAAGGGTTCCAGTTCGGTATAGTCGCGCGAAACGAGGTCGCCTGTGAAGCAGATCAGATCGGGCTTGAGCACATTGATGTCGCTCACCACCTGCATCAGCCGCTTCTTCTCGTTGAGCCATCCATCCAGATGCCAGTCGCTGATGTGTACTATCCTGTAACCACGAAAAGCCTCCGGCACCCGCCTGTCATTATAGCTCCACTCCTTCACCTCCCAGCGGAAGCGGCCCACCCAATGCCCGTAGGCATAGGCACTCCACCAGGCTGCCAGCAACAGCACACTACCCCACGCAAACGGTCTCCATGCTACATGCACGTGGGACAACCGCCCCACCAACCAGCACAAAGCCCACACCATCTGCGGAACCAGCAGCCAGAAAAGACTGACCACCAAGGCAAACAAAACCATAAAACTCCTCATCTCACTCTTCCTTATTATCTTCTTCCCTCGTCCTCACAGGATTTCTCCCACCTCCCTCATTGGGCTGAAGCACGTTTCCTGTTTGGACGAAAAACGTTTCCTGTTTGACTGAAATACATTATCTGTTTGTCTGAAAGGTTTCCTGTATTGGGCAGAAATTCCCACCTTATTACATTAGGCCTTCATTCCATTTGTCCCCAATCGTCATCTTCTTCGAGCCGAACCATATACCTTATTATATATACCCCCCTCCGAAGCATTCCGGCCCGCAAAGATAAGCCTTTTCCATTGTCCCACACTCTTCCCTCCGCACTTTTCACCATCAGCCTACACTTCCACCTCTAAGACGGCCAGCCATCTTCCCCAATCCCATCCTCCACCCACACCTCTACCGCATAAGCGCCAAGTGATTTGCCTCAAAAGCACCAACCAGAATGCCACAAAAACGCCCACGGCGCTACGGCCACCACCGCAAGGATGCCGCCCAGCATGGGCTTCCCATCGGCATCCACGGCAAAGGAGGGAGTCAGGTGGGAAACAGACGCACCGGGACTGAACAGCGCCGCAATAGCCAGCAGGAATACGCACCCCACCAGTGAAAGCGCCAAAACGGTTTGGAGCTTTCCTGCCACGCTGATGCCGCGGATGCTTAATACAGCAAAAAGCACCAGCGCAAAAAGAGTAAGCAGAATCTCCCCGGCATAGATGCTGTACCCCTCCACCGAATAGAGATACCCCCATTGGGTAAGACGCGGGAACAGATTGCGGCCGATCAATGCCAGTGCGGTAGCGTTCATCGGAACGACCGCAAGGTAGGAAAGCCCGAGGAACCAAGCGCACATAAAGCCGCAGGTCGGGCCGAAGGAAGCATTGGTAAAGGTGAACTCGCCGCCCGCTACCGGGTAGCGGTTGATCATATAGCTGTAATTGAGGGCAATGACGACCATGATAAGGGCGCCCGCTGCCATGGCAATGGCGGTTCCCAGCGGTCCCGCATTGGGCAGAAAGGTATTGGCGGGCATAACAAACGCACCCCAGCCGATGATGCTGCCCAGGGCAAGCGCCCACACATTCAACGGAGAAAGCTTTCTTTGCAGCCCTTCCCCGCTGCTTTTGTTGTCATTCATGGCGTGTCCTCCTTAATGCTTTTCAAATTCGGCTACAACCAGTGCCAAAGCCTTTTCTTCCATCGTCATATCACATTCCCGGCAGTCCTCCCCCAACAGACGGTGCAGCAGCTCCCGCATAAGGGATGGATTGCGGGCAAGGATGGGCCCCATGCACCATGTCCCGAAGAAATTCCGGTAGAGGGTGCCCTCTTTGCCATCCTGGGTATCACCGTCGCCGCAGCCGGAAAGCACCGTAAACAGCGGGTGGCGGTTCTCCCCCTCCAGATAGGCAGTGCGGTTGACAAAGCCGTAAACCCGTGCGGACGGGTCATAGGCGGGCTGCGCCAGTACATCGCTGACGAAAACCTTGTTGGTTTCCACGCCGGTATAATCAAACAATCCGAGCGCGGGCAGGGTCTCCCCCGCCGGGGTGGTAAAGCTCTTGCCGAACAGCTCTCTTGCATTGCCGGTCACAAGCCATACCTGCCCGCCCTCAATGGCGGAACGGACGGCTTCACCGTACCGGACAAAATGCGGCGCCACCGCAGCAAGGTTGTGGGCCTTGCCGTGACCGATATAAACAAAGTCATACCCGGTGGGGTCGATGACCTCCCCTAAATTCACCTCGGTGACCTCGGCGGTATTGCCGGTTTCGGCAATGCGTTGGCACAGCACCGTCAGGTTCTTGTAATCGCCGTAGAGGTCAAGGGCATTGCTGTAAAGATGGAGTATTCTGATATTCTTCATTTCTTCAGCTCCTCCAGTATTTTTCCTTCATTGCCGAAGGCGGATGCGGCCAGAATGTAGATATCCCCCTTGGTTCTGCGGAACGCTTCCTTGGTTTTGGCCATGTCGGTTTCCACCAGCAGGGTATCATCATCAAAGCCAGCAGCTTTCAGGCAAACGGCAGCATCCAGCGCACGGTTGCCGGTGCAAAGTATCTTCTCCACTTTGCCCTGCAAACGCTCGAATGCCACATCATAAAGCCAGGAGATATCCTTATATTCCATGTAAATGATGTTGTTGATATAGAGCGCCACGCTCTTTTCGCCCGGCCGCTCCAGCACATAGCTGATGGACTGGTCGAGCGACGCCGCATTCTGCTTGGTCATCATCAGTACAACACGGCGGCCGTCAAATTTGAAATCATCCAGCCGTTCCTTTGCCACGTGGAAATCGGCACAGCCAGCCGCAAACTGCTCCAGGCTCATGCCGGAGGCGGTGCAGCACACGGCGGCAGCCGCCACGGTATTGAAGAAGTTAAAGGTGGTATTGTAGGTGACGTGAACCGGGGTACCGTTTATGGTAATGCACTTCCCGGCAAAATCGGCATTAGTGCCGAGGAAATCCGGCGTGTGGGAGCCGTATTCACAATGGGAACAATGGAATTTGCCCAGGTGGTTATAATGATAGAACTCATAGTTCATCGGGTGAAAGCAGCGGGGACAGATCTTGCAGTCATTGGTGCCGCTGACGCACCGATCGGTCGAACGCTCGGTACGGTCCATTGCAAAATAAACCGCATGATAGTTTTCGGCAAGGTTCTGGCTGACCGGCTCGTTGGCATTCAGGATCAGGGTCATATCCGGGTGCTTCGCGACCGCTTCGGCGACCTTTTCAAAGACAAGGTCGGGGTTGCCGTTGCGCACCACCTGATCCCGCAGCAGGTTCAAAACCAGGTAATAGTCCACGGGGATTTCCGCAAAAATAATGCGGGACCAGCACTCATCGACCTCCAGCACGACATAATCGGCACGCACCGTACCGCCCAGCGTGCAGGCAGAAAGCAGCGTTGTAGCCACACCGGGGGTGAGGTTGGAGCCTTTGGCATTATTGGTAACGGAAAAGCCGTTTTTGCGCAGCACGTGTGCGATCAGATTGGAGGTGGTTGTTTTTCCGTTGGAGCCGGTGACGCAAATGACCTTGCCGGAAAAGCGCAGTTTTTTCAGTACATTCGGGTAAAGTCGCAGCGCAATGCGGCCGGGCAGGTCGGTGCCGCCGCCCAATAATGCGCCCGCAGCGCTTAAAATCCGGCACAGCAGCGCCGTAAAAAAGAATCGAATCGTATCGGTTCCCTCCTTTATGGGATTTTACAAAAACGCCCTCCCTCACAGGTTTATTATGTCTGCTGTAAGCAGACATAATATCCCCCGGGGGATATTTACCCGGTAATTATACCACAGGGTTTTGCATTTTTCAATGAAACATCCTGCATTCCACGCCGTGTTTTCGACATTTGGCGAATTATTATCGAAGAATCAGCGGCAGATCCCCGTGCCTTCTGCAATTGGGAAATGGGAAGCAATCACTTTAAGCCGCAAAAACAGACTGCCCCCGAAAGAGCAGTCCGGCTTTTGGTAAAAAGAAAGGGTTAAGACTCCAACATTTCCTCGGCGCTTTTCAGGGCGCTGTCGGTGATGTTCTCCCCCACCATGATGCGGGCCAGCTCCTGCACCCGCTGCGGGCGGTTGAGCTCCTCCACCTTGGTAAAGGTTCGGCCGTCCTCCACCGTTTTATAGATGCGGTAGTGGTGGGCGGCGCAGGCTGCAACCGGCGCCAGATGCGTCACGCAGATAACCTGCCGGTGACGGGCGACCTCGGCCAGCTTTTTGCCGATCTTCTGCGCGGCACGGCCGGAAACGCCGGTATCCACCTCATCAAAAATGATGGTGCCGATATCATCCTTTTCGGCCAGTACATTTTTGATCGCCAGCATGATGCGTGCCAGTTCACCGCCGGAAGCGATTTTCGCCAGCGGCTTTGCTTCCTCGCCGGTATTGGTGCAGATCATAAATTCCATTTCATCGGCACCGGTGGGCCCGAAGTTCTTTTCCCGGCGGGTAATGGAAAACCTGACCCCCGCCATATCCAGGTAGGCAAGCTCCGCCTCCACCCGGGCGGAAAACTCGGCTGCGGCCGAAAGCCTGCGGGCCGTCAGCGCCTCCGCCGCAAAATGCAGCTGCCGGTTGGCGGCGTCCAGCTCCATTTGCAGCTTGGCGGTCAGCTCGTCGCTCAATTCCAGCGACTGATATTCCTCGCTGATTTTATCATAGTATTCCAGGATCGCTGCAATGCTGCCGCCGTATTTCTTCTTCAGCTTATATATGGCGTCCAGCCGGCTCTCGATGGCATCCAGCTGCCGCGGGTCAAAGTCGGCGTCCTCCAGGGTATCCCGTGCACGGCCGCCCAGCTCCTCCAGCATATAATAGGCGTCATTCAGCTTATCGCCGTATTCCTCGAATTCGGGCAGGAATTTGGCTGCGGTGTCCAGATCGGAGGAAACTTCCTCCAGGATCTCCAAAGCACCCCGGCGCTCCTCGCCGTCACCGTTCAGGAGGGTATAAACCGCCCCCAGTGACTCGGTGATGCGTTCGGCATTGCGGATGCGCTTCTGCTGCTCCTGCAGCTGCTCCTCCTCCCCGTCAATGAGCTTTGCATCCCCGATCTCCTTGAGCTGGAAGCCCAGAATATCCATACGCTGCAGCTTGTAGCTTTCATCCATCTGCAGCTTGTCCAGCCGTGCGGCGCAATCGCACATATGGTCATAGGCAGCGGTGTAGGCGGCCAGTTCCTGCGGGTAGGCGCCGTAGCTATCCAAAAAGCCCAAATGCTTTTCGGCACTCAAAAGCTCCTGGTTATCATGCTGCCCGTGAATATCGATGAGCAGAGAACAGACCTCCCGCAGCATGGCAGCCGTGGCAGGGCGGCCATCCAGCCGGCACTGCCCCTTTCCCGCAAGGTCGATTTCCCGCTGCACCAAAAGCTGCCCGTCCTCCGGCGGGTAGCCCAGCGCCGCTATTTTTTCACACAGCGTGGCGGGGATATCGGTAAAAAGTGCCGAAACGGTGGCCCTTGTCTCCCCGGTGCGGATGATCTCCTTAAAGGTGCGGCCGCCCAAAACGGCATTGATGGCACTGATCAGGATGGTCTTACCGGCGCCGGTTTCACCCGTGAACACATGAAAGCCCTGTGAAAAATCGATGGTCGCCTGACGGATCACAGCGATATTTTCTATGTAAAGTTGAGAAAGCATAGGTTCTTCCTTCCTCTTTCGGCAGATTTCAGCGGGAGAGGTTTTTCTTCATCAGCTCCCGCAGATGGGTGCAGAATTCATCGGCAAAGTGCTCTGTTTTCAGCAGCACAAAGATGGTATTTTCTCCGGCGATGGTGCCAAGTATCTCGGGACGGTTGCTGTTATCCACCGCCTCACAAACGGCGGAGGCCATTGCCGAATGGGTCTTTATCACAACGATATTTCCGGCAAAATCCACCGAACGGATGCTGCGCATAAAGACCGAGTCCCCCGAAAGCTGCAGGGTATCGGCCGGGGCGGCGCTGTTTTGCGTGTAATAATAGATGCCGCTGGGCGAAAGTACCTTAACAAGCCGCAGCTCTCTGATATCGCGGGAAATAGTGGCCTGTGTGGTAAAAAAGCCGCTGCTTTCCAGCAGGGATTGCAGCTCCTCCTGCGTCGTGACCGTATGGCTTTGGATCAGCTCCAGTATCTTGGCGTGGCGTGTTGCTTTCATCTCGGTTACCCCCTTTGCAGCAGTTTATGTGAAAGGATCTCAAAGAACTCGTGCTCCCCGAAGGAAACAAAACGGGCGGCATTTTCGCTGCGGCGCACCGTGACTGCAGTCTGCGGCATCAGCTCCAGCCGTTCCCGTCCATCCACCACCACGCACATCGACTGGTGGCAGCGGATGGTGACACTACGCCCCGCCGAAACCACGATAGGCCGGACCGAGACGCTGTGCGGGCAGATGGGTACAATGGATATGGTGGAAAGGCCGGGATCGATGATCGGCCCGCCGGCAGAAAGTGAATAAGCGGTTGAGCCGGTGGGGGTGGAAAGGATCAGCCCATCGGCGGAATACTCATTCATACGGCGGTTATCGCAGTCGATCTCCAGGTCTATGATATTGGTCATCACCGGCTTGGTAAAAACGATATCATTGAGCGCAAAGGGAACCATCGTCTCTTCCCCGTCAAAGAGGGAGATGCCGAACCGCTGCTCGATGGAATAATCCCCGGCAAGGATGCGGTCAAAGGCCGCTGCGATCCCCTCCGGCTCCACCTGCGCCAAAAAGCCCAGCCGCCCGGCATTGATGCCGAGAACCGGCAGCCCGTATGCCGCCGAGCAATGAGCGCCGTCGATGATGGTCCCGTCCCCGCCGATGCAAATGATCATATCCGCATGGCGGCAGGCCGTTTCCTTGGCGGCAAGCTGCACCTCCGCGGGGTAGCTTGCACCCGGTACGGGCTCCGCCCACAGGCAGATGCCACACTCCCGGCGCAGCAGCTCATCGCATACCTTTTGGGTTACGGCAGGAACATTTTCCCGGGAAAAGTTCGCAATCAGGAAAAAAACCATAGGGCGCCCCTCCTTTCCTGCGGGTTATTCGCTTAATGTCATGTGGGAAAGCCGAACGATCTCCTCCGGGGCGGGTAGTTCGGCTTCATACCCGCCTTTTTTCAGGTGCATCAAATATTCGATGTTGCCCTCCGGGCCCTTTACAGGAGAAAAGGTCAGGTGGATGGGTGTAAAGCCATTTTCCTTTGCATTGGAAAGCGCGTTTTCCACAACCATCACATGGGTGCTTTCCTCCCGCACCACGCCCTTCTTTCCCACCAACTCCCGTCCGGCTTCAAACTGCGGCTTGATGAGGCACACTGCCTCGCCGCCGTCCTTCAAAAGCCGATAAAGCACCGGCAGCACCAGCTTGAGCGAAATAAAAGAAACATCCACCGAAGCAAAATCCAAAAGCTCCGGCACCTCCTGCTCCGTCACATGGCGGATGTTGGTTCGCTCCAGATTGACGACCCGGTCATCGCAGCGCAGCTTCCACGCCAGTTGGCCGTAGCCTACATCGATGGCATAAACCTTTACGGCACCGTTTTGCAGCATACAATCGGTAAATCCGCCGGTGGATGCCCCGATATCGGCGCAGGTGTACCCATCCAGTCCCAGCCCGAATTCCTTCATGGCCTTTTCCAGCTTGAGGCCGCCCCGGCTGACATACGCCAGCTGGTCACCCCGCACCTCGATCTCATCCTGCGGGGTCACATTCATGCCGGGCTTATCGGCCTTTTGGTTGTTCACATATACCTGCCCGGCCATAATAATTCCCTTGGCACGGTCACGGCCGGTGCACAGCCCGCGCTCCACAAGCGCCTGATCCAGTCTTTGTTTCTCTGTCATGCTTTGGGTTTCTCCCCTATCATTAGTGATGGCGTTTGGCCAGCGTATCGGCCAGCTCATACAACATTTCATCATCCAGCACGGTACCCTTTACCGCCAAATCCGCTTCCAGAACCAGCCGGCGTACCATTTCACGGGCTTTTTCCACACCGTACAGAGTGATGTAGGTGGTTTTATTATTATCGGCATCGCTGGTGGATTTCCCCAGCTTTTCGCTTTCCTCGGTTGCATCCAGTATATCATCGACAATTTGGAACGCCAGCCCGATTTTGGCTGCATACAGGTCGGCCTGCATGACAACATCACGGGGGGCGCCGGCCGCAAGACAGCCAAGCACCGCCGCCGAGCGAATCAGCGCACCGGTTTTCATGCTGTGCATCGCCTCCAGCTGCTCCGGTGTCATGGGGGCTTCCTCCGGGGCGGTATCGATGACCTGCCCGCCGATCATCCCCTCAACACCCGCCGCGCGGGAAAGCTGATTGACGCAGCGCAGTACCGTTTCTGCCGGCAGCGTGCCGTTAAAATAGGCATCGGAGGCCGCCGAAAAGGCATGGGTCAGCAGGGCATCCCCGGCCAACAGGGCCGTCCCCTCACCGAACTTGATATGACAGGAGGGTTTTCCCCGGCGCAGGTCATCGTTATCCATGCAGGGTAAATCGTCGTGGATCAAAGAATAGGCGTGGACCATCTCAACGGCACAGGCCAGCGGCAGCGCCGACTGCACCTCTCCGCCGCACAGCTCGCACATCGCCAGCGTCAGGCAGCCGCGGATGCGTTTCCCGCCATCCAGAAGGCTGTATGCCATCGCCTCGCACACCTTGCCCTGCGGCAGCGTGACGGGGGGCAGGTACTGCGGCAGCGCCGCTTCTATCATGGAACAGTATTCGGGGTAGCGCTCACTCCATGTCATTTCGGTTCCCCTCCAACTGCATTTTTCCCATTTCCACCTTCTGTCGGGCATCCGCCAGCAGCTCATCGCAGCTTTTGCTGATCTCGACTCCCTTGGTGTAAAGCTCCAATGCTTCCTCCAGGGGCAGCTCCTCCGCAGAAAGGCGCCGAACGATATTTTCAAGCTCTTTAAGTTCTTTTTCCAATGATTTTGCCATCTCTTACTCCTTTCGGGGGTTCACCGTCGTAACGGTAGAAAGCACCTCGCCGTCCTTGATGCGGGTAAGCAGCATATCTCCCGGTTTTACATCCCGGCAGGAATACAGCGGTATTTGCTCCCCCTGCCGCACCGTATAGGCGATGCTGTACCCGCGTTCCACCGGCAGGGCAGGGTCAAGCAGCTCCAGCTGCCCGTGCAACTGCCCCGCCTGTTGGGTCAGCCGCCACAGGATATGCTGCATATTTCCCTGAAGCAGCCGAGTCAGATAGTCCAGCCGCTGGCGGTTCTTACTGTATAAAACCTGCGGTGACCGGGCCCGCAGCACCCGTTGAAGCGCATCGGTGCGCCCCAAAAGCCCGTACAGCCGGTATTTCATCGCCCTTTGCAGGCCGTTTTTCGCAAGGGAAAACTCGGTCAGAAGCTCCGCCTTGGAAACGCAGCAGTACTGGCAGGCTGCCGTAGGGGTAGCCGCCCGCAGGTCAGCCACTTCATCCAACAGGGTGATATCCACATCATGCCCCACCGCCGAAACGATCGGCACCGGGGAAGCCGCCGCGGCACGCAGCAGCCGTTCATCATTAAAAACCGCCAGCGTTTCCGCTGCACCGCCACCCCGTGCGATAATAATGACATCACACCGGTTTTCGGCGACGGCACACCGCAGGGCGTACAGCATTTCCTCTACCGCTGCCGCGCCCTGCACCGTAGCGGGATAAAGAACAATCGGGATCAGGTCGTTGTGCCTTCCCATCCCGGTGATGATATCCTGCACCGCAGCGCCCTCGGCCGAGGTAATGACCCCGACTGCCCGCGGGAAACGGGGAGCGGGGCGCTTGCGCTCGGGAGAAAGCAGCCCCTCCGCCAGCAGCTTTTGCCGCAGGGCGGTGTAATCCACGCTGCCTGCTCCCTGCCCGATGCTTTGAATATCATAAGCCGAAAGCTGATATTGACCGTCCCGTTCGTACAGGGTGATCGCCCCCCGCACGATAACGGTATCGCCCTCCTGCGGAAAAGCGGGGACTCTTTCGGCATAACGTGCAAACATCACACACCGCAGCGTGGCGTCTCCCTCGCTGACGGTAAAGTAGAAGTGACCCGAGCCGCTTCGCCGGCTCATGCTGGTTAATTCGCCCTTGACCAGCAGATCGCCCAGTAACGGGTTTTCCTCCAGCTGGGCCTTTACATAGCGATTGAGTTGCGAAACCTTGATGATTTGTGCCGGCAACGGTGTCACCTCCCCGCATGGTTTTTATTATAGCACAAAAGGGAGCCTGCCGCCAAAAGGCGCAGTACTCCCCCGTTTATCATTCCTCGGTTTTCGTGGGAAGAGTCGCTTCGCCCATGGTGCCCCGGACATACCCGCCCAACACGCCGTTGATGTAGGAGGCATCCTCCGGCCCGGCGTACTTTTTAGCCAGCTCCACCGCCTCATTGATGACCGCACCTACAGGGGCGTCCTTTACATAGGCGATCTCGGTCATGGCCAACATCAGTATCGCCAGCGATACCTTTGGCAGGCGGTTGGCTTTCCACTTCTTACTGTACTGCTCTATCGATGAGAGGTTGTCCTCCCAATGCAGGCGTACCTGCTCGGCAATCCCGACGGCGTAATCATCCACCGTTTCATCCCGGAAGATCAGGGCGTTATCCACCATCTCGCCTACGGTATTATCGTTAAAATTCATCTCGAAGATCATGGCAAGCGCCTGCTCGCGCGCTTCGCGTCTGGTCATATTTTGTCGTCCTCCATTCAGTAAAAACAGCCCCCTTAATGCAATATTAAGAGGGCTGTCGGTCGAACTCTTATTCTGCCTTGGCTTCGGGCCGTGCGGCCGAAACACCGGCAATGTAAAGGTTCACGGTAGCTACTTCGATACCGGTCATGCTTTGAACGGCATCTTTTACCGCTTCTTGCAGCTTGCGGGAAAGAACGGGGATCTTGGCATCCGGATGGACCAAAAGGCGAATGTCAATGGTGGCCTTGCCCTCATTCATCTGGATCGAGATCGGCTTGATGGTCTGCTTTTCCAGTAGCCAGCCGCCGATATTGGAAACGATGGGCGCCAGACACGCCACACCCTCCACTTCTTTTACCGCATATTCCGCAATGGACGCCACGACCTCGGAGGAGATCCGCAGGCTTCCGGCAGTGTTTTCATATTCCATCTATGTTGCACCTCCCATGCATTGGACTGATACCACTATATTATAGCAATATTTTGTCCCGGTGGCAACTATTTTATTTCGATTATGGATACATTGCTTTCCTCCACCGATACTTCGGCCATGACGGCGTCCATGATTTGCGCCGCTTCGCTGTCGGTCAGGCCGCTGCTTTGCACAATAACATCCACCTTGTTTTCATCCAGATAGACCATGCATTCTGTAAAGCCCTTGGCCTTTATGATGTTTTCGATCTTCCCCTCGGTCTCTATCGTCTTGGCAAGGCTTTGCGCCTGCTGCGCCAGCACCGCCGCCACCCCTTCCTCCATCGCCGAGTCCTCCAGCATATACTTCAGGGCATCCATTGCCTCATCACGGGATTGCGTCCGGTTGAGCCGCGCCGAAACAAAGTAGGCGTCCCCGTAATTTGCAGTACCCTGCCCGTCCTCCGGCGTCTGCGTTTCGGCCCCGGCGGCTATGTAGTCCTCCTGTCTCATGTAATCCCAGTTAAGATACACCGCAGCGCCCAAAGCCAGCACCAGCGCCCCCAGCACAATATACCCCTTTTTAATGGAAAATTTCATTTAACTATGCACTCCTTTTTACGGGTAGAATGATAATCTATCAGGAACCGGCGGTGCCGGGGCTGATCCGTGAAACGGTAATTTTTGCAGTGGAAATATCCAGTGCGGTCTTTACGGCGGTGATCACCTCCGATACCACCCGGGGGTCTCCCCCGCCGCCGCAAACCACTACCACTCCCTTGATCTCCGGCTCATTGAGCGCCGTCACCAAGGGGCTGTCGCCGTCCTCCACCATCACATAGCTTTGCTCGGTGGTGTTTTTCTGCTGGGTCTTGCGCTGATCGTCGCTTTTATATTCCTCGCTTATGTCGCTGTTCACCTTTTCGGTCATGGCATAGGTGTAGGTATAGCCGCTTTTTACGGTGATCATCACCTCCACCTCGCCCACGCCGTCTATCTTCCCCAATATTCCCTCCAGGCGGTGCTCCAACGCGGCAGCATATTCCTCGGCCGAAGGCACCGGCTCCTGCTGTGCCTTCGGCTTCCCGCCGCCGGTTTTCAGCATCGGCGCTATCCCGATAAGCAATATCCCCATTAGCCCCGCCGCCATGATCAATGTCATTTTAGTCGGCTTTTTGCCGGTACTGCCATGCTTCTTCTGTTCCATAGGTTTCTATCCTCACATCCGCCCCCAGCCGGTAGCCCAGCGCCCGGCTGATAACCAAGCTATGCTCTGCCGCCCGCTGCGGCAAATACAGCAGCAGGTAAAGCCCTTTCATCCCGTCCGGGTGTTCCTCTGTTTTTATGTATATTTGGAATTCCCCCGGCTTTATGCCATAGTCGGCCAGATATTCGGCGGCGGTCTTTTCTGTTTCCCTTTGCGAAAGCGCCATGGCCCGCCCGGTGAAATATTCCTCTGCCCGCTGTGCTGTTCGCTCCCGCTGCCGCTCGGCATCCCCGGCGCTAAAATCTATCTTAACGTTGATCTGCCCCACCCATGTCACCATGCAAACCAGCAAAAACCCGCCCAGGATCACCCGCATCAACGGCCGGTAACGCTCGTCCGGGGACAGCATCAGCACGATTCCGGAAAACAGCACTCCCGCAAAGAGGGTATAGCACCAGCTTTGTATGCCCTGCACCGTGTCATCCCCCCTTAAAGGCCAGTATCATCAGCGATGTGGAAACGATAAACAGCATGGCGTAATAAAGGGCAATGGCCAGCATCACATTAAGCGCCGACCCCACCGATTTCAGCAGTCGGGAAAGCTCCTCGACCCCCAGCATCCCCGCAATGAACCCGCCGCACACCGTGACGGCCTGCCACAGCATCACCCGCACCACCACCGGCAGAAAGGTAAGCGCAGCAATGGCTATCCCCGCAGCGCCAACGGTGCTTTTTACCAGCTGCACGCACCCCTGCGTCGCCATAAAAAGCTCCGAAAGGCTGCCGCCGACGCCGGGAATCAAGCTGTTCAGCATGAATTTCGTCGCCTTTACCGCTACATTATCCCCGCCGCCCGCTATGGCGGACTGCAGCGACAGCAGCGCCACAAAAACCGTCATGGTCACGCCCAGCCCCCATGTGATGACCTTTTTGATCCCCGCCACAAGGTCTCGCAGCCCCATCTGCGGGACAATCTCCGCAGCAACGGCAAGGGAAAGATAACAGCTGATGACCGGCACAAACGCCGCCTGCAGCAGCCCGTTCACCCCCTGACACGCACCAAACAGCAAAACATTATAAATCGCCCCGGTCATCGGTTGTCCCGCCGTTGTCATGATGCCGGCAAAAACCGGGATATACACCGTAAGAAACAGCGAAAAATCCGCAAATACCGTATGCAGCGATAAAATACAATCCATAACGGGGCGAATAAGCAGCGTAACGGCAAAGGCAGTCATGATTGCGCCAAACACCTGATGCACCCCGCCCCCCAGCGTGCTGCCGATGCCCTTTACCACCGCGCACAGCAGCACCGCACCCAAAAGTGACAGCAGCACCCTCACCGGCGCATTCAGAACCTCTTTGACCTCATTTCGCACCATCTGCCACAGCTCTTCCGCCGGCATGGCAATCAGCTCCGAAAAGGAGGAGAGCCCCTGCTCTTTCATTCTTTCCGCTGCCTGCGGCGGAATACTCTCCCGCACCGCCTGCCAATCCTCCCCGGCCAAATACTGCTCCACCTCCATCGCCGGGTCCGGCATCTCCGCAGATGCGATATTTCCCATAATCATAAGGCACGCCACTGCCATCAAAAGGCTTTTTATCACGGTTCTCATAGGCGCAGCAGCTCCCCGGCCGTTTCCAGCAGCTGTGTAAATACCGGCATGCACATCAGCACCAGCGCTGTTTTGGCGGCCAGCTCTACCTTGGCGGCTATGGCGGCTTCTCCTGCATCCCGGCAGCATTGGCTGCCCAGCTCCGCCACAATGCAGATCCCCAACGCCTTCAGAATGATCCCGGTCAGGTCGCTCTGCCCCGAAAGCCCTGCCATCACCCTTTCCAGCCCGGACAGTATCCCCTTCATCTGGCCCAAAAGGTTCAGCAGTACAAAGACCCCGCAGCCAAGCGACAGCAGCATGGCAAATTCCGGCCGCTGTCCCCGCAGCGAAAGCGCCAGCAGCGCCGTAATGATACACAGAACGATAAGGGCGGTTATCTCCATAGCATCACCAGCCCGAATACACTCTTGACGGTTTGGAACAGCCCGCTGATCTCATAAATCAGCATGGTAAGCACCACGATCAGCCCCGCTAATGAGGTCAGCATCGCCTGCTCCTCCCGCCCGGAGCGCAGCAGCACCTGATACAGCACCGATACGATGATGCCGATGGCCGCTATCCTGAAGATGAGATCCACTTCCATGCCGTTTCCTCCGTCACATCAGCAGAACAACCAGCGCCAGTCCGCCCAGTACCCCCAGTCTCCGGTAAAGCGTCCCCTGCCGGCTCTCCTGTTCCGCCCAGTATTTTTCCTCCTGCCGCAGAGCCATCAGCGCCCCTATCAGTGCCTGTTTCTCGACTTCCATCGTCGTACTCCCCAGCACCTCTGCCAATGGCATCATTGCCTTTTGAAATGCTTCCGGCAACGCCGTGTTTTGCATTATATCGATCAATGCCATTCCAAAGTCCGCCTCCGGTTGGGACGCCAACTGCTGTGCAAAGGTCCATTCCCGATAAGCGCTGCGCTCCGCCAGCGCCGCCGCAATCTGTGCAGGCGGCTGGGCGGTCAGTTCCATCTGCCATAGAAAATCCCCCCAGTAGCGTCCCAGCAGAGCTGCCAACTGCCGTCGGGTACGCAGCCGCCCCGCCAGAGTAAATCCCATCATCGTACATCCGCCCAAAACCAGTACCGAGCCCAGCAGCTTTGCGATCGTACTCATCCCTTGTCACCACCGTTCCACTTGCTTCCAGATCTTCCCACTCCATCACCGCGCCGGTGGGGTTATTCGGGAAGGGCATGATCACCAGCTTGGTGCGGGG
>ENA-UEQL01000532-UEQL01000532.1-human-gut-metagenome-genome-assembly--contig:-NODE-532-length-26902-cov-9.285070_pt1 | contig 26902 bp, 24 predicted proteins | sample MGYA00242905_ERZ507926 | MGnify/ENA primary metagenome ERZ507926 (study PRJEB26167, sample SAMN06115531) | human gut metagenome | host: Homo sapiens | place: China:Henan | collected 2015-09-09 | study...
AGCGCGCAGGCCTCATCGACAAGGTCGATGGCCTTATCGGGCAGGAAACGGTCGGAGATATAACGATTGGACAGGGTAGCCGCAGCGATCAGCGCCTGATCCTGAATCTTTACGCCGTGGTAAACCTCGTAACGTTCTTTCAGACCGCGCAGAATGGAGATCGTATCCTCGACCGTCGGTTCCGGCACCATCACGGGCTGGAATCTGCGCTCGAGCGCAGCATCCTTCTCGATATACTGGCGATACTCGTTCAGCGTTGTCGCGCCAATGCAATGCAGTTCGCCGCGCGCAAGCATCGGCTTCAAGAGGTTGCCCGCATCCATCGCGCCCTCGGTCTTCCCCGCGCCCACAATGGTATGCAGCTCATCGATGAAGAGGATGATCTTCCCGTCGGACTCCTTGACCTCGTTCAAAACGGCTTTCAGCCGTTCCTCAAACTCGCCGCGGAACTTCGCGCCTGCGACCAGCGCGCCCATATCCAGTGCGAACAGACTGCGATCTTTCAAATTATCCGGAACATCTCCGCGGACGATGCGCAGTGCCAGCCCCTCCGCGATAGCGGTCTTGCCGACACCAGGCTCACCGATCAGGCAGGGATTGTTCTTCGTTTTTCTCGACAGGATACGGATGACGTTACGAATCTCGTCGTCACGACCGATGACGGGGTCGAGCTTTTGGTTCCGTGCCAGCTCCACAAGATCCTGTCCGTATTTTTTTAATACGTCGTATGTGCTCTCCGGATTATCCGACTGCACTTTCCGATTGCCGCGAACGGCCTTCAAGCGCTCCAAAAAGCGCGGCTTTGTGATGCCGTATGTGCGGAACAGTTCCTGCATCTCATGATCCGCCTTATCAAGCAGTCCGAGGAACAGATGCTCTACGGAAACATACTCGTCCTCCATCCGGTCTGCCGTTGCTTCCGCGCTGCGGAACGCCGCGTCCAGATCGCGCGACAGGTAGGCTTCGCCGCTGCCGCCGCTCATGCGCGGAAGTTTTTCAAGGATCGCGTCGCAGGCTGCCCGGAGAGATTTCACATCCACATCCATCCCCTGCAACATACTGGGGATCAGACCGTCCTGCTCCGTGAGCAATCCGTGCAGCAAATGCGCCTGCCGCACCTCGGACTGACCGTGCTCAACGGCATATTGCTGTGCGGCCTGCACGGCCTCGATGCTTTTCTGTGTCAATTTCTGTACGTTCATGGTCCTACCTCCTATGTCAAAGGATCGCCGGGTTCTTGCGCAGATAATCGCCATACAGGCTCTCTACCCGCGCGATCGCCGTCTCCGGCTGATCCAGATGGTTGAAAAACAGTTTCAGCGCCGTATCGAACAGGCGGATGTATTCCGCAATCGCCTGGCCCAGCGCTTCGTTATCGAGCTTGCGGTCCTCCGCGACCGCGAGGCGGCGGATATACCGGTCGTCTGCCATGGCGCACTCGACATGCCCCACAAGGTTCTGCTCGATCCGCGACCAGAGTTTGAAGAATTGGAGCATATAGAGCCTGAGCGCGCTGCTCTGGCTGCGCACCGAAACGCGAAGCTCGCCGATCGCGGGCTGCAGATTCCGATTCAGTTCGACGCTGTAACGCACCGTCGGATTGTATTTATACGCCAATGCGCTGCGCAGAGAAAACATCGAGTCCGATGGCTGCATCATGACCTGGAACCGGCTGCTTCCGGTCAGCAGATTCTCGACCTCGGAAAACACCTCGCGGATCCGCTTCTCCGGCGTATCGTACGACACATATTCCGCGAGGATCTGGTTGACCGTGTTTGACCGGCTCGTGCCGTTTTCATATGCAATGCGGTCGATCTCCGCAACAACATCGTCTGTCAATACGAGGGAATACACGCTTTTATTCATCGGCTTCCACTCCTTTCCTACAATCGTTATTCTACCACGTCTTTCAAAATTTGCAATAGATATTATTAGGATTATATGCGAGTTTTCAGGTTTGTCACATTTGACTTTCAGGGACTGCTTGCCTTATAAAAGGGCGGTTTGACGCTTTTTCATCCACATCCAACTGAAATAACCGTAGACGTCGTTCACAAGAAACGCAGCAAAGCAAACAACGATCGAGATATACTTTGGTTCCACCACGCTTGCCAAGCTCCAAGGAACGATGAGGACCACATCGTTCGCGGCATAAGCCAAAGCAAAATACGGGCTTCTGCGAAAGGTGAGATACACGGCCAAGAAGCTTGTTGTAACAGAGATCGTGCTCGGTACGATATTCGCAGTATGAAACCAGCTTAATATGAAATAAAACAGCACGGTCACGGCTACCGTTATAAGCAGCATCGGAACGATCTCTTTGGGATCATCGGTATTGACCTCGACCTCCGCCCGATTGCCTTAATAGGGATTCCTCCGCCATGTGATGAGCGCAAACACGGACATGGGCATCGACATGCCGAGGTATGTGATCATTTCGCCGTAATACGCAAAGGAGAGGGAAATCAGGCCATACAGCACGCTGAACAGGATCATGAGCAGCCTGCCGAACGGATTCCCCTTTGCATTAAAGATCAAGGAGGTGACACCGATCAGGGACGCAGCCAGCGTTACATAGTTCTCTCTGTCGAAGACACAAAATGACACGATGATCATGACGACTGACGCACACTACAAAAGGCGTTCGTTTCTGGTAAAATACTCGGTCACCCTTTTCATATTTCAGCAAGTCCTTTTCTTCAAAAAAAGCATCCGCGTGTACATCTTCTATGACCTAGCGATGTACAAACGGATGCTTTCGCATCGCACTACCCGGCAGCAGTTTCTATATGAATTCTCTAGTAGTATATAGCAATGCACATGGAAACGCAAGTGTAAAGCGGTGTTCCTGCGTGCTCACGCCTGCGGACTGCGGACTCAATTTGTAAACGTCGGCGTCCAGTAGGCGTTGCCGTAGATGTCGGTAAGCCGGAAACTTGCAAGAGACACGTTGTCCTCGATCGCAACGTTGCTGATCTCGATCTCGCCATCAACGACAAACCGGTCTCCCATCATATAGCTTGCCTGATAGTTTCCGTCGTAATCGTAGTAGTCGCAGAGGAAATCCAGCGTATCGCCGTCCCGAAGCGCGATCAATCCGCGCATGACCGCATCGGTTTCGCCGTTTTCATAAACACGCCGCGCGCCTGCAACCACGCCATAGGGGTTCCTGTCATCGAAAAGCAGGATCAACTCCACGCGCTCGCCGTTGAGATAGGCCGGCACGCGCCCGCGGATGGAGTAAGCGTCGCCGTCCTCGACGGAATCGATCAGGTAATACGGAACGATATGGCCGTTCAGCGCAAGCCACGTTCCGTCATAGGATGCCGCAAGGTCGCCGTCGGCATTGAACGCATACACATTGTCAAGGCCGAGATCGATAAAGCCCTCGCCGTCGTCATAGAACACGTTCAGCTCGATGGTCTGGACGAGCCCCCACTCCTCCTCGGTCAGCGCGAGCACCTCCTGCCCGTTTTTGACCGTATACACAAGCCGGTCCGGGGCAAGGGTCGTATTCGCGATCCGCTCCGCATTTCGTTTGATCAGATCGCGATCTACCCATTCGGTCGAACGTCCACCGATGATACTCGCAAAATCGCCGTCGCTCAAAAAGCTCGTCAGCAGGCTCGCCACATCCAGTCCATCCGATGCACTCCCGCCGGAAAGCGCACCGCCGTACTCGCCGAGCAGCGCGCCGAGCAGCGATCCCGTGCCGGAGTTGCCGGAGGATGCGGGCGCGACCTGTCCCGCGGAAACGATGCTCGCAAAGTCCTTGATGCAGTCGCCGTAGCTCTCGTCCATGCCGATGCTCTGATAGACCGAGAGCATACTGGAAACGCCGGACAGCTTCTGATACGGAAAGTAGATCGAAAGCCCATAGGAATTTGTCATGGATCTCGACGTGCGGTTATACTTGACCGCGCCGGAAAGCGCATCCGCAAGCGCCAGCGCTTCCTTTGTTCCCATGTTCTTTGCAAGATGAATGAGATCGACCTGGTTCAGCTTGTTCTGCGGCGAAAACTCGCGGCAGTTTGCCCGCGCGTCCGAAACGATCCTGTAGTCATCGCTGTCCACGAGCTTGCTTGTTGCAGCGGCAAACGCCGTCAGAGCGGGCGGCACCGTTCCGGAGAACTCCGCAAGATCCGTAATGGACAGCGTGGTCTTATCGGACGGAGAATTCTTGTAGCAGACCGTCACAAAATCATCAATGATATTCTTGCCGATCTCGACGGTATCCATGGAGGTGTTCTGCGACAGCTTGGTCAGCCAATTCGTATAATACCAGCCCACGCCCGGCTCGGTCTCCTCCGACGCGATCAGATAATCCGCATAGGGCTCGGCTGCTACGGCCGTCTCGACCGTTGCCATGAGGCAAGCGTCAAAGCCGATGAAATCAAAACGACACCCGGCCTTATTCAGCGCATCGCAGAACTTGTCGAGCGTCATTACGTCCTTTGCGCCATACAGTTCATCGTAACCATAGCCCGCGAGCGAGCCGCCGCCATGATCCCACATGATGAGCGCATACCGATCCGCCGGGAACGTTTCCTTACAGTACCGGATGAAATCCGCGAGTGTCGCGGGGTCGGTCATGGCGCGCTTGCCGACGTTTTTGTCAAGCCGCTTCAGCCCATCGCTTGTGACCTGATAGCGCTGGTTCGTGGAATTGCTGATCACGCTGTTCATCCATTTTTTGCAGCCGCCCGTTTCCACGATCAGATTGACCTGATCGGAGATCTTGGCCTTCAGCATCTCGTTCAGGTCGTTTGTCGCCATGCCGTAATTGGACTCGAGATCCGTGCCGCACATGTAGACCATGATCGTAAACACGTCTCTGCCGCCGCCGCGCACGGTCGTATATCGTTTGCGCGCCTTTCCTGAAACGGAAGCATTGGCGGCCGTCTCTGCCTGCACGCCGGAAAGCGTCTGACCCGAAGTGTCTTCCGCGTATTCGACAAGCTCGGTCTGGGATTGCTGCTCGTTTCCGGAAAGCAGTGCGCCCGCCGCGTCACCGAGCAATTCTCCCGCCGCGTCACCGCCGCCCGAGAAGAGCTTCAGTGCAAGCACAACGAGCAGGATCAAGCCGACGGAGCCGAGCCCGCCGCGCGTGACCGTCTTTCTCGCTGTTCCTCCTTCTCCGCCTCGTCTGCGTTCCTGATAGCCGGAGCCGCTGCCAACCGGTCCGCCCGTTTTCTGCGCGCTGCCGCGTTTATACACCGATCCGCTCCCGGGCGTTATCCGCTTCTCTCTGGCGCGAGGCCGTTTCTTTTCCATAGTTCCTCCAAATCGCTGTAATTTGCAGAGCATTCTTTCGATAGGCTTCCGCTACATTTTATTCTTTTTTCAGACACGATGCAAGACTTGCGGTAGAGGCGCTTTCGGACAGTGAAGTCCCTCTTCCTTGACAATCAGCATCGATTGTGGCTAAATGTTGGTAAAGCGGCAACGGCGGTCTCTTTGACGCTTATGTAAGGAGGAAACGATCTATGGGCAGAAGCGGCGCTTCCGGCGGAGGATCTCGCGGCGGCGGTTTTGGCGGGAGCCGCGGCAGTGCGGGGCGAAGCGGCGGCGGCTTTTCCCGTGGCGGGTTTTCCCGCGGCGGCGGCAGCTTCGGAGGCTCGCGCCGTCCGGAAGGCGGCGGGCATCCCCCGCGCCCTATGTTTCGTCCGCATGCGTCTTATCGCCCCGATACACGTGGATTCGGCGCTCCGCCCCCACGCGGCGGCAGCGGCTGCGGCTGCATGTCTGCAAGTCTCGGCACTGCGCTTGCGGTCATCTGCATTCTTCTCATCATTCTGCTGATCGCAGGTGGAAGCTGTACTGCCTGCGTCGGCTCCTCCGCAGCCGGCTGCAGCGCTCCATCCGACAGCGGGATCACTGTCTCCACCGTTGCGCGCGAGCCGCTCCCCGCAGGGCTTGTCCAAGAGACCGGCTACTGCACGGACGAGCTCGGCTGGATCTCCAACCGCACGACGCTCGAACGCGGCATGAAACATTTTTACCGTGCGACGGGCGTACAGCCGTATCTCTATCTGACCGGCAGCATCAACGGATCGGATGCTCCATCGCAAGACGCGCTTGCGGCTTACGCTGACGCACTATATGACACGCTGTTCACGGACGAAGCGCATCTGCTACTCGTATTCTTTGAGTCGAACGGCCGCTATATGGATCGGCTCATTGTCGGCTCGGCGGCCAAGTCCGTCATCGATGCGGAAGCGATGGACATTCTGCTCGGCGGTTGTTACGCTGGAGAATGGTGCTTACCATTTCGACATCTCGCTGCTGGGGCAAGATACGGTCTTGTATCACCTGCAGATGTACCACCCGATTACCATTACCGACACCATAGACATTGCTATCAACAACCTTTCTATCGACCTCTCGGCTGTCGGTTTTATGAACACTTTCTTCCTCGACGGCAGCAACGACGACTATACCCTCACCATCGCTTGCGAAGGTACGGGTGCGGACGGTATCTACCAAGGTGCGCAGACGGTATCCACTACGATAACGGATAACCAAACGGGGCTGACTATCAGGAGCGTCAATACCAAACTGAACCTCTATACCGTTGGCGGAGTGCGCGAAGCAGATGCCGAGGTGTATGGCAACGACGATAAGTTCTATCGTATCCACTTGGTGTTCACTATCCCTACGGCGAAAGACACGGTGTCGATTGCCTTTGACCAAAAAGGCGAAGGCATCTACTATCGCGAGGATGGCACTTTCTATATGTACAACGAAGACAGTCGTTATATCGTAGCGATGGAGGTCTATACCGACCAACCCGAGGGCGAATACGAGCGGGGTGATTTCCGTCCGCGCTATACTTATATAGGCGTCATTAACGGTGCAGACACCACGGGCGTGATGATGTACACCGCATCGGCTACCATCACCCAACAAGGGCAAGACTATGCCGTAGAAGCAGAGATCTTGGGTACGGATACTGTGTTGTATCAAGTGCGTATGGCGGTTAACTACCGCTATGTGGCAATCCAATACGATGAGACCTCGGGCAGTTTTGTGCAGAACTACACCGATGCCGACAATGTATCGCTCAACGCTCGATACTTTGCTACCGACGGCTATGTGTCGCTTACGGCACTCTCGCGGTCGGGCAAACTGACCTACCTCGAGTTCCTTCCCAAGGCATTAGACGATGAAACCACTATTCCCGTCGGCACTTACACTATCGACGCCTCGGGTGCACAAAGTACGGTCAATGCCGGGCAAGGCATAATGAGCAACACGATAGTGGGTTCGGTATGTGGCGATTATACGCAGCAGGGGATGACTGTGCCTTGTTTCTTCGTTGCAACGGGTACGGTTACGGTGGAGAGAAAAGACGCCGAGTTGCTGATTACGGTAGATGCACAGAACACCAACGGCCTGCCTATCAAGGTTACTTACCGCGGTACATCGTTGTTCACCGCTATCGACGCTCCCCAAGTAGAACCGACCCGGGCGCGTAAGTTGATCCGCAACGGACAGGTCTATATCCTCCGAGGAGAAACGCTCTATACGCTGACGGGGCAGCGAGTAAATCAATAAGTTGTACAATAAATTGCGGTGCGGAGGACAATTTGTTTGCATAATCACGAAAAATGTTGTACCTTTGCAGCGTAAAAATTGTACCTGATATGGGTGCTTAGATGACAAGACTGAGTGTAAATATCAACAAGGTAGCCACGCTGCGCAATGCCCGCGGGGGAAATATCCCCGATGTGGAGCGGTTTGCGCAAGACTGCGAGCGATTTGGTGCACAGGGGATTACGGTACACCCTCGTCCCGACGAACGCCATATCCGCAAGACGGATGTATATGCGCTCAAGTCGTTGGTTACCACTGAGTTTAATATCGAGGGCAACCCGACGGACGACTTTGTGGCATTGGTTACGGATGTGCGCCCCGCGCAGGTTACGCTCGTGCCCGATACGCCCGACCAACTCACCAGTAACCACGGTTGGGACACACGCGCTAACCTGCAACGGCTTCAAGTGCTTATCAAGTGTTTCCATGCCTTTGGCATACGCGTGAGTGTGTTTGTGGATGCCGACCCGCTGATGGTGGAGTATGCGCACAGAGCAGGTGCCGACCGCGTGGAACTCTACACCGGTCCGTATGCTGCACTCTACACAAGCAACCCTCAGGCTGCCATAGCGATGTATCGCCCCGCAGCGGAGAAAGCCAAAGAGTTAGGACTCGGGCTCAATGCAGGGCACGACCTCAACCTCGTCAACCTGCGTGCGTTTGCTGAGGCTTTTCCGTGGACGGCGGAGGTGAGCATTGGGCATGCGCTGATAGCAGATGCACTCTATCTGGGGATAGAAGAGACCATTCGCCGCTATCGCGAATGCTTGAATATAGAATGTTAAAACACTAATACAATATGTTATTCTTACAAGATACGGCACTCACTGCCATGGCGGAGCAAATACCCGTAGTAGAGCAACCTGTAGAAGAGTCGATCAACCTATGGACAATGGCGCAATACGGCGGTTGGATTATGATTGTCCTTGCGCTCCTATTGGCTTGGGCTATATATATATTTATTGAGCGTATGGTCGTTTTCAAGTCCGCTACCAAAGAGGACAAGAGTTTCATGGATCGCATTCGTGATTATATCCACGATGGCAAGATCGATTCGGCTCTCAACCTCTGCAAGCAGACTGACACACCCTCTTCGCGAATGATAGAGAAGGGGATCACGCGTATCGGTCGCCCGATGCAAGATGTGCAAGTGGCTGTAGAGAATGTAGGTAATTTAGAGGTCGGCAAACTCGAGAAAGGACTTGTCATCATGGCTACCATCGCCGGCGGTGCACCGATGCTCGGTTTCTTGGGAACGGTGCTCGGTATGATTCGCACTTTCTACAACATGGCGCAGACCTCGGGTGGCGTCATCGAGATGTCGGCCCTCAGTACGGGTATGTACGAGGCGATGGTTACTACGGTAGGCGGTCTGATAGTAGGTATCCTCGCTATGTTTGCCTACAATATGCTCGTGGCGCGTATCGACCGTGTAGTACGCCTGCTCGAAGCACGCACTATGGAGTTTATGGATTTGCTCAACGAACCGGCATAAATCTTGTTAAAGCAACCGCCCTCGGCTGGAGTGCGGCGTTTGTCGAGACCTAATGCAGACCTAACCCCGCCGGAGATACTCCGTTGCTTTGATATAATTTAATCAATAGAAGACGATGGCTCTAAAAAGACGAAACAAAGTAGAGGCGACATTTGCTATGTCCTCTATGACCGACTTGATATTCTTGCTCTTGCTCTTTTTCGTGATGGCGAGTACGATGTCATCGCCCAACGACATCAAAATCAATCTGCCGCAATCGCGAGCAAAAACCGCTACCAAACAGGTGGTCGCCAAGGTAAGTATCGACAATCTCGGTAACTACTTTGTGGCAGTGGGCAAAGCCAAAGCGCAACCTATCAATCCCGATGACCTGGAGGGGTATCTCAGTACATTGCAGCAGCAAGACTCTACCATGTACATTGCCCTTCACGCCGATGAGGACATCCCCTACAAGGAGGTAGTGCGCGTGCTGGATATAGCCAACCAACACAAGATGAAACTGGTGGTGGCAACCAAGAAATGAGAATAAGTGCCACTAAAAAACGGGCATTGCGATAGAGGATAACAGATAATCCTACGACAGACAGCAGACAGTTTCGAGATAATGACTCTCAAGCAGAAATCAAATATCATTGCAGCGGCAGGCACGGTGATAGCGTTGCTATTGCTGTTCTTATTGCTGTGGTTTGTGAGTATGGGTGCACCTGTTCTCCCCGAAGAGGAGGGGATAGAGGTCGCTTTTGGCGATGTGCAAGAAGCCGGCGGTAGCGAGCCCAACCCCGAGCAACAGTCTGTGCCAATGGAGAGTGTGGCACCTCCGCCTGCTCCGTCCAAACCTACCAACAACGACCTGATGACCCAAGAGGATGAGGAGACTTTGGCTTTGCAGCGGCAGCGTGAGAAAGAGGAGAAAGCCCGCAAAGAGGCGGAGGCTGAACGCTTGCGCCAAGAGAAAGCCAAGGCTGCCCAATTAGAGGCGGAGCGTATTGCCAAAGAGAAAGCCTTAGCCGAACAGCGTGCTAAGGAAAAAGCCGCCAAAGACAAGGCTGCGGCTATGGGGTCGCTCTTCGGAAACAACCCCGCAGGCGCACAAGGTAGCGGCGATAGCAAAGGCGAGGGACAGAAAGGCAACCCTGTGGCAGGGTATGGCACATCGGGCGGAAACAGTTGGTCGCTCGCGGGGCGTACTATCAAAGGTGCGTTGCCGGAACCGAAAAATGAATTTAAACAGGACGGAAAAGTGGTCGTCTCCATTTGGGTATTGGCGGACGGCACTGTGAAAGATGTACAGGTGGCGCGTGGTACTACCGTCAGCGACAAAGCCACCCTCGAACTCGCTCTCAACTCGGCGCGTAAGGCCAAGTTCTCTGAGAGCGACAAACCGCTACAAACAGGAACAATCACCTATAACTTTAAGTTTAACTAACTGCATACAATGCATCTTGGATTATGAACTATTTGTTTTTAGACAATGGCTTCGAGGAGATAGAGGCTATTACTACGCTCGATCTGCTTCGTCGTGCTAACATCAAGGTTACTACCGTGTCGGTAACGGGCAAAGCGATGGTGTTGGGTGCGCACAACATCGCCGTAGAGGCTGACGGACTGATAGAGGACATCGATTTCTCGGATGCAGAAACGCTCATCCTCCCCGGTGGAGCAAGCAAATTAGGCGACTGCCACGCACTCTGCGAACTGCTCGTTCAGCACAACGATGCCGGCAAACTCATCGCCGCTATCTGTGCCGCACCGTCCGTATTGGGTAAGTTGGGGATTCTAAAAGGCAAGCAAGCCACTTGCTACCCGGGCTTTGAACAGTATTTGGGCGAGAGTTATATCGGCGGATTGGTAGTGGAAAGCAAAAACATCATCACTGCCAAAGGTCCCGGACTGAGTAGCGATTTCGCTTTCTGCCTCATCGAGAAACTCGCCGGAAGCGAAGTTGCTGACCAAGTGTACGACACTGCGCAGTACTAATGCACTTTGCTATTCATCTGCTGCTAACGGTGATACCCGCCGTCTAATGTGTTTCTTTGCGCAGTAAGGCTAACCTGTGCGCAATGACAACAAAATAGGCAGATACATATTGCACTGCTCGAAGAGTGCTTGATTGATGTGAATATACATATTGTGGAATATATCTCGCCCCTCTTAGAAGAGGGGCTTTTTTGTTGGAGGATTCCTTGGATAATTATAGGATAATCAATGTTCTTGCTTAGAGCATTAGTATATAAAAAAAGAGGATTGTCTCCCGACAACCCAATCTTTTTTACTTAACCTTAAATCTAATACCATGAAAAACACGATGCAAAGATACGGTATATTTTTGATACTACCAAATAATTCTGCAAGAAAATATGTTTTATAGCATATTTTTGTGCGTTTTGCTATCTCTGTATTGCAAAAAAATAGGGTTTTGCAAGATATTTTTCGAGAAAAACCATTGTTTGCAAGTCCGTTTTTAGCCAATGAGGGTGGTTGTTGGCAGATACACCGCAAGTTTTTGCGAATATTAGAGCGTGATGTGTTGGGCTTGGATAGGGTGAGAGAGAAAGACAGAGGCAGAATCGGTGAATTTCTGTGCCGACTCGGTAGTGAGATATTGGCAACTGCCACCAAGCGAAAGGGCTTGACGGATACTCGTATGGCGCACGAGATAATCATCGAGCGAAGAGGCTACAATATCGCCTTGTGCAACCGATTGTGCGATAGGGTGGTGTGTGGCTAACCAACTGTCAATCTTTGGCTTGAGCAACGGGTAGTGGGTACAACCGAGGATGACAGTATCGATCTGTGGGTCTTGCGCAAAGAGTGCAGTCAGATACTTATCTACAAAATAGTCCGCACCGGCATTGAGATGTTCGCCCGCCTCGATGAGCGGTACCCACATCGGGCATGCCTGTTGCGAGATCTGCAAATCTGCAAAGGGGTGAACCGACACGGTCGCCCAAAGTTTCTGCAACTCAATGGGATAACTCAGACTGTCTATCGTACCTTGTGTACCCACGATGCCGATATGTCCGTTGTGCGTCAGCGATAGTACCTCCTCCACAGTAGGGCGTATCACCCCCAGTATGTTAGGTACCTCGCTTCGTTGCCGCAAGGCGGGCAGGTCGTGCTGCTGGATAGTGCGCAATGCTTTCGCACTGGCGGTGTTGCATGCTAAGATAACCAAGGCGCAGTCGTTTCGGAGCAGGTATTGTGCGGCTTGCCAAGTGTATTGGTAGATCACCTCAAACGAGTGCGAACCGTATGGCGCACGGGCATTATCGCCCAAGTAGAGATAATCGTACTCGGGCAACTGATGTCGGATTCTGTCTAAGATAGTCAGTCCGCCGTAACCGCTGTCAAAAACGCCTATTTTCATCGCTTTGCTGCGCAAAGGTACGCAAAATTATCCGTTTAGAAAAGAAAAAGCGGTAAAGTACTGCATTTTTGGCAAATTATTTGCATATTTAGGATAAATTCCGTAATTTTGCAACCTAAAGGCAGATAGTGGCTTACGCCCTTGTGCGCCTTGCTAATATAGGACATAAAAAACAAAGAGAGATATGAAATTTAATGTATCCAGTTCAAAATTGTATGCTCAACTGCAGGCTGTAAGCCGTGTTATCGCATCCAAAAACAGTTTGGCAATCTTGGAAGATGTATTGTTTGACCTTAATGGCAATACTTTAACGCTAACGGCTTCTGATGGGGAGACCACTATCCGCACTTCGATCGATGTAGAGAATGCAGAGGGCGCAGGTAAGGTAGCGAGTGGTGCGCGTCTGCTGTTGGAAACGCTGCGTGAGTTCTCTGAGCAACCGCTTACTTTCTTGATTGATGATCAGAACTTCGCAGTCAATATGGTAAGCACCAATGGTACCTACTCGTTTGTGGGTGTCAATGGTAATGAATATCCCGAGATGCCTGCTACTGACGAGGATACACATTCTATTACCATTCCTGCTAAGACCTTGCTCGATGCAGTCAATAAGACTATCTTCTGTACGGCTGACGACGAGTTGCGCCCCGTGATGAATGGTATTTTCTTTGATATCGCTACCGACAAAATCACAATGGTCGCTACCGATGCACACCGCTTGGTACGCTACACCAACACTTCTATCTCGGCACAAGAACCCGTTAGTTTTATCCTGCCGAAGAAGCCGGCTAACCTGCTGAAGAATATCTTGGGCAAGGATGATTGCGATGTAGTGATTACTTTTGGTCAGAAGAATGCGAAGTTTGAGTTTGCGCAGACTACTATGGTTTGCCGTCAGATAGAGGGACGCTTCCCCAACTACAACGCCGTCATTCCGCAGAACAACCAGAATATCGTTACTATCGATCGTCAGACGCTTATCAATGCCTGCAAGCGTGTGGCTGTCTTTGCTAATACGGGTACTTCGCTGCTCAAACTGGCACTGAGCGAGAACCAAATGAAGATCTCTTCGCAAGACATCGATTTCTCTACCAGCGCAGAGGAAACTATCGCATGCGAATACAACGGAACGCCGATGTCGATTGGCTTTAAGGCACCGTTCTTGATTGATATCTTGGGCGTTATCTCTTCTACCGATGTCAAACTGCAGTTGGCTGACCCTGCTCGTGCCGGACTGATCTTGCCTACGGAGAATGAGGAGAATCAAGACCTGCTGTTGCTCTTGATGCCTATGTTGCTCAACGACTAAGGCTTCGTAAGTAGTTTGCAAATGAAATTGAAACTGGCTCGCCCCCTTGTTTTCTTCGATTTGGAGGCAACGGGGCTCAATATATCGACCGATCGAATCGTCGAGATAAGTTATTACAAGGTCTTTCCTAACGGCAACGCCGAGGGGAAGACCTTGCGCGTTAAACCGACGGTAATCCGCCATCTCTCTGACCCGTTTGGCAAACCTGTGATTGAGGAAGTTCCAATGCATATCCCCGAGGCGTCCACGCTTATCCACGGCATTACTGACGAGGATGTGGCTGACTGTCCTACTTTTCGTGAGATAGCCAAAGATATAGCCGATGTGCTGAGAGATAGCGACTTGGCAGGGTACAACAGCAACCATTTTGATGTGCCCTTATTGGCGGAAGAGTTCTTGCGCGTGGGAGTGAATATCGACCTCAAACGCCGCAATATGGTGGACGCTTATACTATCTTTACCAAGAATGAGCAACGCAACCTCTCTGCTGCCTATCGTTTCTATTGTGGCAAAGACCTTCTCAATGCCCACTCGGCGAATGCCGACACTATGGCTACCTACGAGGTACTGATGGCGCAGTTGGAGCGATACGACCTGCCTGATACCGTCGAGGGCTTGGCAGCATACTCGGCAAGCGCAGTACGCTTTGCGGATTTTGCCGGGCGTATCGCCTACGACAAGGATGGCTTCGAGGTATTCAATTTCGGGCAGCACAAAGGGCAGCGTCTGGCGGATGTCTTCCGTCGCGAACCGGGCTACTATGGTTGGATTATCGGCGGTGATTTTCCGGCATACACCAAGCAAGTATGTACGCGGGTCTATCTCAATGCTAAGTAACAACCGCCATTGGCAGCAGGCAGCGGTCTACGCTTGTGAAACGACATCGGCTCTTACCAAGAGAGAAAAAGAATAAACAACCATATTTTAAGAATAAATGCCTATCCGGAGCAATCTAAAAGTTGTCTATCCGGATAGATTGTATAACCAACAACATGAATTACAGACACTTAACAGAGCCGGAACAGACTCGCCTGATAGAGCAAGGCTGCGACGCAAAAAACTGGAATGAGGTGTATGTGCGTGAGGGTTTTGACCCGCAGTATGTGCGCGATGTGCACTTCTCGGGCATAGTCAAAATGGGACGCTTCGAGCGTGAGTTTGAATTGCCGGGCGGACTGACCGTGCATTCGGGTATATTCCATGCTACGATCCACAACTGCGAGATAGGCGACAATGTACACCTTTATAATATACACAACTATATTGCCAACTATCGCATTGGTAACGACACCTGTATCGAGAATGTCAATGCTATCTTGGTGGACGGGCGTAGCACTTTCGGTAATGGTGTGCGTGTCCCCGTGATGAACGAGGGCGGCGGGCGCGAAATACCTATCTTCAACTATCTGAGTGCCAGCCTGGCCTATGTGATGACGCTCTACCGCCATCGTCCTAAGATGATTGCCGTACTCGACAGAATGATAGATGATTACGCCGAGTCGCAGGCAAGCGAGATAGGCGAGATAGGCGAGCATGTATGTATCCTCAATTGTGGCAGCATCAAGAATACGCGCATTGGCGATTATGCGCAGTTGGCGGGTGTATCGCGTCTGAAAAACGGAACGGTCAATTCTAATAAGTTCGCACCTGTCAAACTGGGTTCGGGCGTTAAGTGTACCGATTTTATCATCGCCTCGGGTGTGGAGATAGGCGACTCCACCTTGGTGGACAAGTGTTTTGTCGGGCAGGGATGTATCTTCGATAAGCACTATTCGGCAGGCGAATCGCTATTCTTTAGCAACTGCCAAGGTATGCATGGCGAAGCGTGCGCTATTTTTGCCGGCCCCTATACCGTAACCCACCACAAATCTACTTTGTTGATTGCCGGTATGTTCTCCTTCCTCAATGCGGGGTCGGGTAGCAACCAGTCTAACCACATGTACAAACTCGGTCCTATCCACCAAGGTGTAGCCGAGCGAGGTGCTAAAACTACCTCCGATAGTTACCTGCTTTGGCCCTCTAAGATAGGGGCTTTCTCGCTTGTGATGGGGCGGCATACCAACCATGCCGACACAAGCGAACTGCCGTTCTCCTATCTGATTGAGAATCAGTCGGAGTCTTATCTTGTTCCAGGGGCCAATCTCCGCACGGTGGGTACTATCCGTGATGCGCAGAAATGGCCGAAACGCGACAACCGCAAAGACCCAGAGAAATTAGATTTTATCAATTTCAACCTCCTCTCACCCTACACGGTGCAGAAGATGTGGCGCGGCCGTGAGATACTCAAAGAACTGCAGCAACTGAGCGGACTGAATACCGAGGTCTATGGCTACAACAACTGTAAAATACGCAATTCCTCGCTCGTGCATGGCGACCAATTGTACACTATCGGTATATCTAAGTTCTTAGGTAACTCTCTGATTTCCAGAATAGAAAAAGCAGATATTCATACTATCGACGATTTGCACAGAGCCCTCAAACCCGATACGGAGATCGGCTTGGGCGATTGGGTCGATTTGGCAGGACTGATTGCTCCGCGCACCGAGGTTACACGCCTTATGGACGACATCGAAAAGGGCAATATGACCTATCTGCAGATACAAGACCGCTTCCGTGAGATGCACGAGAACTACTATACCTACGAGTGGACTTGGGCGGTCGATAAACTGCAACAGATATGGGGATGCAGCGTGGCAGAAGTCTCGTTGGAGCAACTGATGGAAACAGTGAACCGCTGGCAAGAATCGGTAGTCCGATTGGATAAAATGGTGTACGATGATGCGCGCAAAGAGTTCGACCTCAATAGCCAAACAGGCTTTGGCGTGGATGGCGATCGCTCGCAGCAAATGGCTGATTTTGAGTCAGTTCGCGGTAGTTTTGAGAGCAACTCTTTCGTCCGAGCAGTGCTCGAGCATATCGACCGTAAGACGGCTCTCGGCAATACGGTTCGCACTCGGTTGGAGAACCTGCGTTAGAGCGCATCGGCGGGGTGGCATAGATTTTGTTTTGAGAAACAGAGATGTCTTATTCCCTTAAACAACAGCAACGATGATGCCTTGTAAAGTAACGATATTAGGTAGCGGAAGTGCCAAACCCACGATGCAGAACTCTCCATCCGGACAGGTGGTGGAGTTGTGCGATAAGTCGTTTCTCGTCGATTGTGGCGAGGGCGTGCAGATTACTATGCAACGCCTGGCGGTGCATACGGCGCGGCTCTACAATATCTTTATCTCACACCTGCACGGCGACCATTGTTTTGGGCTGATCGGACTGCTCTCCACGCTCGGAATGCAGCACCGTACTCAACCGATGCATATCTACTCTCACCCTGATTTAGAGCGACTTATGCGCCCGTGGTTGGACTACTATTGCGCCGATATGCCCTACGAGGTGATATTCCACCCCATCAATCCACGCAAACACGAGGTGATATTTGAGGATCGAACGGTTATGGTCGAGTCTATCCCGCTAAAGCATACGGTGCCGTGCTGCGGTTTCTTGTTTTCCGAACGGCATCGCCAAATGGTGGATGGCGAAAAGACCTACGAAATCCGCAAACGCTATGCCTACTGTTCCGATACGATGTATTCCGAGAAAGTCATCCCTATCATCGAGGGGGTGGACACACTTTATCATGAGGCTACTTTTATCGATGAGTTGGCAGATAGGTGCAAGAGTGTAATGCACTCTACGGCGCGTCAAGCAGCGCAGATCGCTGCCAAAGCCAGAGTGGGTAAACTGCTCATCGGGCATTTCTCTGCACGAGTGGACGACCACAACCTGTTCCTCAAAGAGGCACAAGAGGTGTTCCCTAATACCGAGTTGGCGGAGGAAAGAACTACTTTTGTATTCTGATTAACGATTTTTAGTAGAGCCTGTTTGTCGGAGGGCTCATTCCAATAGCAATGGCAAAACAAACTACCGAATATATCTGCAGCAACTGCGGGGCGAAAGCACCTCAGATGTTGGGGCGGTGTCCCGTCTGTGGCGAATGGGGCACCTACGAAGAGAACATCATTGTTAGCGCGCCTCAGGGCAAGCGTCCTCTTTCCTCTATCGGGGGTGGTGCAAAACCGCAACGCATTCAAGAGATTGTCGCTACCGAGGAGATGCGAATCGATATGCACAATGGTGAGTTAAATCGTGTGTTGGGAGGTGGTTTGGTACCGGGCAGTTTGGTGTTGTTGGGAGGTGAACCCGGTATCGGAAAATCTACTTTGGCTCTGCAAGTGTTGATGCAGTTGGGCGAGCGCAAGACTTTCTATGCCAGCGGCGAAGAGAGCGTGCGGCAACTCAAACTCCGAGCCGAACGCCTGGCGGGAGACCCTAAAAACTTATTTATCGTCAGCGAGACTTCTTTGGAGCGTATCTTAGACGATGTTACCGACATTCAGCCCGATGTGGTGGTCATCGACTCTATCCAAACAATCGGCTGCAACTCTATCGAGGCTACTATCGGCAGTCTGAGCCAGGTCAGAGAGTGTGCTGCCCGTATCTTGCAATACGCCAAAGAGAAAAACATACCCTTTTTTATCATCGGGCACATCAATAAAGAAGGCTCTTTGGCCGGACCTAAGGTGCTGGAGCATATAGTTGATACCGTGTTGCAGTTCGAGGGCGATCAACACTATATGTATCGTATCTTGCGGGCGCAAAAGAATCGCTTTGGCTCTACATCTGAGTTGGGTATCTACGAGATGTTGCAAGACGGTCTGCGTGAGGTTACCAACCCCAGCGAACTACTGCTCTCCACGGCCCGCGAAGGCCTGTCGGGTATCTCTATCGCTGCGGCTATCGAGGGTGTGCGCCCGTTTCTCATCGAGGTGCAAGCCTTGGTTTCTTCAGCGGCGTATGGTACGCCCCAACGCTCTTCTACCGGTTTCGATACACGCCGCCTCAATATGCTCTTGGCGGTGTTGGAAAAGCGCGTCGGCTTCAAACTGCTCCAAAAAGATGTGTTCCTTAATATAGCGGGTGGTCTGCGGGTTAATGACCCCGCTATCGATTTGGCAGTCTTGGCTGCCGTTTTGTCGTCCAATATGGATATCGCCTTAGACCCCGATACCTGTCTGACGGGCGAAGTGGGGTTGGCTGGAGAGATACGCCCCGTCAATCGTATTGAGCAGAGAATCAGCGAGGCACAGAAACTCGGCTTCCGACGCATTATCATCCCTGCCGATCAGAAAGTGCTGACGCAGAAATATAAGATAGAAGTGGTGCCTGTAAAAAAAGTAACCGATGCATTCCGTTTGTTGATTAAACAATAGAAATGGCACAAATTTTGCACATGCTCTTATAGAAGCGGATTTCCCCCTATTTGTTAATCAAAACAAGCGGGAACCTGCAAAGAATATCAATAAAACACTTAACAGAAAGGACTCACTATGAAACTGAACACACAAGCCGTTAATTTTGAGATTGCAAATCGTTTGGAGCAACACATCGCCAAGAAAACAAAACGCTACGAGAAATTGCTGACTCCTTCCGCTGAAATGGACATCCGTATGACGGTCGTTAAACCCGAGACCAACCTAAACAAAGAGGTTACTATTCGTATCACGGGTATCGGGGCAGAACTCTTTGCACAAAAGACCTGCGATACTTTCGAGCAAGCCATCGATGAGTGCTTAGAGGCAATCGACCGCCAATTGGAAAAGCAAAAAGATAAGTAAGACATCGGCTCCCGTTTAGGGAGAATCAATCCAAGCGCGGTTGTAACCTATCGACCGCGCTTTTTGTTGGCTATGCGCAGTTTGTGTGATTACTGTCCGCAGTATGTGATTACATTTATATCTGCCAAATCATATTATAATAGTTAAATTACATCATCTATGAATTTTACACAAGACAAATCTCTTGCGCAACCATCGTGCGCAGAAACAGGTGTCGGCGTATCGGTAGATAAGCCGGAAAAAAGCAATCGAGTAAACTATTGGGAGCGGAAGTTGCTGGACCTTACCAAAAGCAATTCGCTCATCAATGTGCAGTATGGAAGCAGTTGTATTGCGCTCACCAACGAAGCGTGCGAGTCGCTCTACTCCGCACTGATCGAAGGTACCAAGTACCCGCTTTTGGCTGTAAGCGGCGACAATGCTGAACACGGTCTGCATACATCATTAGACGCCAAAGCACTGACACAAAATGCCAAAACTCTCTTGCGCTCGGCGCAAGGCAACCTCGAAGAGATAGGCAATGCGCAACTCTTTGTGGCGCTCGGTATGTTGCACTACTTGGACAACCCCGACCCCTTGCACCCCGATGCACCCGTGGCAGCACATACCGCACCGGTGTTATTGGTGCCGGTGATGATCACACACCAACGCATCACGGGCGTGTACTACATCACCCCTACGGGAGAAGACCCCTTGATGAATATCACGCTCATCGAGATGCTCAAACAGCAACACGAGCGCAACCTATCGGCATTGATACCCGAGGCGGGGAAAGTACCCGATCTGCAAAAAGTAATCGATTCGTTCCTGTTACTTACAGTGGGGAAACCGGGGTGGCAGTTTACTTTCGATACCTGCTTGGGTATTTTCTCGTTTGCTAAGTTTGTGATGTGGAATGATATCCACACCAACTCCGAGCGTATGCGCAAGTCATCGTTGGTAGAGAGCCTTGTGCAGAAGTGCAAAGACGAGTCGATGGCTATTCTCGACAGCAATGCACACGATATGGACACTTCTACCAAACCTATCGAATTGGCCTTGCCTTTAGATGCCGATAGTTCTCAGATTGAGGCGGTGGCAGATGCTGCTGCGGGCAAGAGTTTTCTGCTCTTCGGTCCTCCGGGTACAGGCAAGAGCCAAACTATCACCAACATCATCGCCAATGCTATCTACCAAGGGAAACGAGTGCTCTTTGTTGCGCAGAAACGCGCCGCGTTGGAGGTCGTACAGGAGCGCTTGGAGCAGATAGGTATCGCGCCTTTCTGCCTCGAGTTACACTCCAACAAAGCCACTAAAACTCACTTGATCAACCAGTTGGAGAAAGTGTTGGAGACCGATTGCTCCGAAGATAAAATGCGTGCGTTTCAAGCCGCTTCCGAGCAACTATTCCAACGCCGAAAACAGTTGCTCCTATATATCGAGGCGGTTTATCGCCCCCATACCCGACACGCTGACTCCTATTCGCTGGCAGATTGTATTGAGCATTTCTCTGCCATGGAAGAGCCGTCTTGCGAGGTGGTGTTCAGTCCTAAGCAACTGCGCCAAACGACCAATGCCGAGATGGATTCCATAGCCGATACGCTCCGCGAGATGGCTACTATCCGCCCCACTTTCTCCGATGTGGATAAGCACCCGCTGCGTGGTTTGTTGCCACGCGACGGACGGGCCGCATCGCTGCAAGGCATACAAGATAAGTTGCAGACGCTTCGGCAAGACCTGGTCGAAATATCGGTCAATCAGACCGGCTTCCGTCGCTGGTTCCGCTTGCCTTCGTTGGAGAAACGCTATCGCTTGCACGAGGTAGAACTTCACGATATGGCAGCCTCCCGCTTATCGAGCCTCACATCGTATGAGGAAAAGCAGGAGTGTATCAGCCTCTGGCTGAAGCATAGCGCAGAGTTGAGCCGCTGGAGCCACTATAGTGTGCGGTGGAATACCGTGGCAGACCTGGGCTACCCCGAGTTGGCAGATTCCATGGATTCGGCTACGGATGCCGAGTTGGCGGCTATGTTGCGGCGAGCAGTATGGAAACAACGCGCCGAGGATATCATCGAAGAGGATAAAGACTTGGTGATGTTCAATGGTAAAGTGTTCGATGAAGTGATTGCCGACTACCGACGCTTGTTCGATGAGTTCCAAGCACTGACCCGACAGATACTCGTATTGCAATTGCAGCAGAATGTGCAAAAGACACTGCTCTCTATCCATAATCTGGGGTTGCAACACGCGCTTACCGCCCTTCGCCGCTGGATACGCCTGCACGGTCGCGGAACGAGTATCCGCGAACTATTTGCATACCATGGTGCCGTATTGCGCAGGCTATGTCCGTGTATGCTGATGTCCCCCATCTCCGTGGCGCAGTACTTGCCTATCGATACATCATCGTTCGACCTTGTGCTCTTCGACGAGGCTTCGCAGATACCTACATCCGAGGCAGTCGGAGCCATAGCGCGTGGCAAAGCGGTCGTGATTGTCGGCGACCCCAAGCAGATGCCGCCTACCACCTTCTTCCAAACGCAGTTGTCTGCCGAAGAAGACCTTGTCGATGGCGATATGGAGTCGATATTAGACGATTGCATCACGCTCGGTATGCCTGAGCATTATCTCAACTACCACTATCGTTCTCGCCACGAGTCGTTGATTGCGTTCAGCAACCACTATTTCTATGCCGACAAACTGATTACCTTCCCCAGTGCTGACAATCGCGAGTCGCACCTGCAATATCGCTTTGTGGATGGCATGTACGACTATAGTGCCACACGCACCAACCGCTTGGAGGCTGAGGCTGTAGTGGCTGAGGTAATGCGCCGATTAGAAGATTCTGTCCTCTGTCGGCAATCGTTGGGTATCATCGCTTTCAGCAAAGTGCAGCAAGACCTCATAGAAGACCTACTGCAAGAGCGGTTATCACGCCGACACGACTTGGAGAAACGAGCCTTCAACGAAACAGAAGAACCGCTGTTTATCAAGAACTTAGAGAATGTACAGGGCGATGAGCGTGATGTCATCTTGCTGTCGGTAGGCTATGGGCGTGACAAAGAGGGTAAGATAAGCATGAACTTCGGTCCGCTCAACAATGCCGGCGGGGAACGCCGTCTGAATGTGGCAGTTACGCGTGCACGCCAAGAGATGTTGGTCTTCACGGGCATGCACGCCGCAGACATCGACCTCAGCAAGTCGCAGGCATTGGGCGTCGCACGGCTAAAAGATTTCCTCTACTATGCCGAGCAACACGAGTTGCCATCCGAGCACGCTGCCTCCGTACCCGCCTATCCGCTGCACCCCATCGCTTGGCGTCTGGCGGCTTGGCTCCGACAGGGAGGCTACCAAGTGGACTTAGCAGTGGGACAAAGCGATTTTCGTATCGATGTGGCTGTGCTCGACCCGCAGCAACGCAATACCTACCGATTGGGTATCTTGATTGACAGCCGTTGCTACTATCACACGCCTGCTATGTGCGACCGTGAGATTGTACAACCCAAGATCCTGCAAAGTCTGGGCTGGCGCATCGTGCGCGTATGGCAAGAGGACTATTTCCTGCATCCGCAGACCGTCGAGAAGCAACTCCTATCGCTCTTAAAAGACGATGAGCAAAATGGCTGAGAACATCCACTCTTCTAACTGTACTTAAACGGCTTTTGCTCTAATCGGCTGAAGAGCAAACCAACTCAGAGGGTGTCTTGCAAGTCGCAGACACCCTCTTTTTGTACGGGCGATGCCTAAAATTTCTCTCAAATATGCATTGGTCTTGTGCATTTCGCAAAAATATAGTACCTTTGCAGCATAATAATCCTCAAAATCCAAATCGTATGAATGACGAAAAACACAATCTTATCACTAAGGTGATTATTCCCATTGCTGTCGTTGCGCTTATCTTTGTCGTGCTATGGTGTTCTGGATTAGTCCACAAAGATCACCCTATCGATACATCGGCGGGTACAGAAGAATCGGAGCAAACGGAGAATACCGCAGTCGCTACATCCACCGCTACCACACACTCTTCCTTTACCGTTTCAGAGTTCGAGTGGCGTGAACAGCAGAATAAACTCAGAAGACTGCAAAACGAGGTGACCCAATTGCAAAATACCGTCAAGCAGTTGCAAAACGAGTTATCACAACTCAAGAAAAGCAGTTCAAAGTCTGCATCTCGTCAGACAACCACCCGTCAAAACGAAACGCAATCAGTTGCCCAAACGCAGACTACTGTGCAAACGACGACCGCCCAAAACACAACTCAGACAACCTCAAAAGCAGAAACTGCTGCTACCCCCGTCGATCCGAATGATGTAACAGTGGCTAACTATTCTCACGATTGGGTCAAATCGAATGCTTCCGTCGCTTTCAAAAACAATACCAACCATACTATTACTTCCATTACCGGACGAATGATATACTATGATATGAGCGGAAATATGCTTGATTATCAGGATTTTGCGAAATCAATCATTATCGAACCCGGAATGGTCAAGACCACTTCGTTGGCGGGATATGGTTATAGCGAACATTATGCGTACTACAAGAGCGATGTAATGGGATCAAACCCTGACCGTAAATATAAAATCAAGTTTGAACTCAAATCGTACAAGACCAAATGATGAACACCATTTTATTAACCTGTCCGCCTTTATTGGATGTGCAACCTACCGATAATTCGTGGGTTTGGAGTATTTGGATAGGTATCTTTTCTCTCTTTCTTATCTATTTGTTTCACATTCGGATACCAATCAATATGGCAAAGAAACACCGCCGAGACCCGCTTGGTTGGGTGTTGCTATCCTTTGTCATCTCGCCTTTGCTCGTCTATATAATTTTGCTATGTGTGGGCGATGATAACCATTCTCGGAAAGAATGATTAGTCTTATCTCCTATTTCTGAATGTGCTATCTTAACCCATACTCTGCGCTTTTTGCATATTTCTACAGAAATGGCTGTTTGGCTGTCTTTTTGTCAAACTGTCTTTGTGCAGACTTAGTCGAATTCTTATCGAAACCTAATCGAGACCTAAGACTATTTTCGACGATGACATAATGTAAGTTTTCTGTGCGTATATCTTGCAAAATATCAAACTGCATTTTATGATTCCTAAACACAGCAGCCGATGAGCAAATCGCTCATCGGCTGCTTGTCTTATCGATAGGTTGCTATCCTCGGATATCGGTTATTTCGAGGTACCGAGTACCGTGAACATCTTGCCGTCTTTGATGATGTACACTTGTCCGTCCACTACCACTTTGCGTGCCTTGCGTGCAGCGGTCGTGTTGTTTATGGCAGTATTTTCTACCTCCTGCACCAATCTTACAGAACGCCCAAACGCTCTGTCGCCGAAAGAACACGGGTTCGCACTTTCCAATCCAATACCCAGTCCCAATGCCCAAGTATAGTCCTCTGCGTAGTCTTGCGTGGTGGACCAGTACATTCCTAAGGTGTTCAGCGGTACAATCGATGTGCCTTCCAGACGATACTTAGCGCACGGGAAGAATACCACCCCGGCTTTCTCCAATTCGGCAAATTGCTCTTTGGTGTACTCGTTGCCTGCATAGTCTGCCTCGCCAAACTCAGTAGGTGCTTCCTTGCCGTCGGCATTCCATACATACTTGATGTTGATTCCCTCGGGTGCAGCGAAACTGCTCGGGAACAGCATAAAACCAAGCACATCACCTACGGTCGCCATCGTCCATTTGTTGTGTACAAAGAGGTAGGTATTCTCTTTTGCACTCAGCGTTCGCCATAGTTGTGGCTCGTTGCCTGCATTAGAGATAGCGTTGTACACACCCCAATCGGCGAACGCAAACGCACCCGTCAGATTATTATTGCCGTCGCCGCCCGCATAGTAATTGCTGTTGCTCAGATTGGTACTCCATGGTTGGTAGCAGGTGATCCCGCCGCTCCATCCGCTTGTTCCCCAACCGAACAGGTCGATGTAGCCGTTGTAGGTCTCCGATATGTTGGCGTTTTCATCGCCAATAAAATCGTATTGATTGTCGGCAATACGCCAAGTGCCTTTCTGCGTCTTGCCGTCTGCGCAAGCGTGCGTACCTTCGGTGGTGTATTGTAGGTTGCCTTTCGCAAAGACTACATACTTGTCGTTGCCTACATAGAATTTCCCGGGCAAAGCCCCTTCCGTCTGTTGTTGTGCTGCCGCACTCATTGTTAGTGCCAATGCAGCCGCAAATAAGGATAACTTCTTCATATTGGTCAGTTTTTAGTGTTTGTCGTTGTAGAGTTTATCTTTTAACTTGTCGTTTTAGAGTTTGTCTATTGAGAACTTTTTGCTTTAAGTTCATTTTCTGAGAACTTGTTCATTTTCTGAGAACTTATTGTGTGAGAGTTCCCTTTTTCGTACCGGTTGTTTTAGAGTTTATCTCTATTGCTCTACGGCAGTATGAACTACCTTTTAGAGTCTGTCTAAAACTATACTACAAATATCGCGCCAATATAGTGCCAATACCCTATAAACCTGCTATCTGCACATACAAAAAGCATACAAAAAGCACCCGATTACTCCAATCGGATGCTTTGTAGGCTTGATAAATAGTAGTATTTGCTATCAATAGTAGTGTTATCTGCTATCGCTTATAGGTGAGTACGATTTTTACATTCATCTTTCCTTCCGGATCGGGAATTTCTATTTCTTGGGTGGTTTCCAATACCAACGCACTATTGGTTAGTGTAGTTATTTGCCCCTGCATAGAATCTCCGTCTCCGTCGGTGTAGACAAATAGAAGTTCTTTGCGTTTCTTTTCTATTTTGTAAGTTCCCGTTTCGGATTCCATTACTTCTCCGTTGCTCGTTGTGATTACTTTGATGTTACCTTGCTCATCCAAAGTGAGTGTGCTTTGATAAGGGAATGGCTCACTTTCTGCCAATGTTCCGCCTACATAATACGACATTGTCTGTGTCTCAAAGTTCACATCACTTTTGATGATTTCGTCGGCATCACTTGCTACATAATTTACTGCCGTCCATGTGCCAACGGCTAATTTCTCCGGGTCGTTTGATGTACAACCGGCCAGTAGCACGACTGCTATCGCAATCAATGCGCTGCTAAAAAGATTCTTTTTCATTATTCTGTTAATTGTTGGTTAATTAATGTCTTACTATGTCTGTTTGCAGATTAGCACTGCGGTTTTTGTTAGAAATGTGCCTCACTTTGTTTATCTCTTATAGGTAGTAGTTACGAAGATTAGATAATACCCATCATTACCTATAGGATGTTTCTCTGTTGTAACGATTTCTAATTTATGTCTGGTTAGATTTTGTATTTCTACTTTATAGTCAACGGATTCAGTCGGGTAGAAAAAACTTAATTCTTGACCATTCTCCGTCAATTCGTAATCTCCTTCATTTACTCTCACAACCACTCCAATCTTTGTGTTTATGAAGGTGTCTGTCAACTTCCCGTTTTCACTCAATGTGAGTGTGCGTTTAATCGGATATTCTTCCGTCTTTTCTTGCCATGCGTT
>ENA-UEQL01000537-UEQL01000537.1-human-gut-metagenome-genome-assembly--contig:-NODE-537-length-26821-cov-5.262414_pt1 | contig 26821 bp, 32 predicted proteins | sample MGYA00242905_ERZ507926 | MGnify/ENA primary metagenome ERZ507926 (study PRJEB26167, sample SAMN06115531) | human gut metagenome | host: Homo sapiens | place: China:Henan | collected 2015-09-09 | study...
AGGGCCCCCTGCGGGGGTGGGTGGGCGGCGGGCGGGTGCATGGGGGTGGTTTGTGCGTGGAGTTGGTTTGTGCGTGGGGCGCAGCCCCGGCGGCGGAGCCGCCGCTGCGGCCACAGGCCGCCGAGCCGCCCGGAGGGCGGCAGGCTGCGCCCCGGCGGAAGGTACGGGAGGGCAGGTTTCGGTGGGGCGGGCGGCGAAGCCGCCGGGGGGGTGCAGGGGGAGGCGGGCCCGCAGGGCCGCCCCGGCCGAAGGCCGGGGCGTAGGGGGCGGCCGCAGGCCGCCCCCGAAAGCCGCCCGGAGGGCGGCTTGCCCTGCGGGCCGTGGGGCAGGGTATGCAGGGGCGGGACGGGAAAGCGTACCATGCATCGGACAGCAGGCAGCCCGGGCTTCAAAAAAACTTTACACAATTTCACTAAACTGTCACCTGTTTTTACCGAAGATAAAGAATTGTGTCAAGTATTGTTCACAATTTGCGGATATAATGGATGCCAGTGAAAGGGACGGCGTCCCGAAGAAAGGCAGGTCAGAACCATGACATATCCGAATGATAACTTTAATGACCGGAACTTCACCACCGACAATACCGATCTTCCCGAGGGGGAGTATCGTTATTATAGAGACCGCATCCATCAGGATGCCGCGTCCGGGCAGGCGCAGCAAACGGCTGTTGAAGGGCATATGCCCCCGGACGCAAACAAAAAATCCACGGGACGGGGCAAAAAGGGCACCGCGCTGCTGCTGGCAGCCTGTCTGGTGCTTTCCCTCATCGGCGGCGCCGGCGGCGCTGTGATCGCTGCGAAAAGCGGCCTGATCAATACCGGTTCCACCGTCCTGTATCAAGGGGTAGAGGTCCCGTCCTCTGACGGCAGCGGCTCCACCGGGGTAGGCGTCAGCTATTCCGGGGTGGTGCAGCGGGTGGAGGACAGCGTAGTAGCCATCACCACCGAAAGTGTAGCCACCAGCTACTTCTTCCGGCAGTATGTCACCCAGGGCGCCGGCAGCGGCGTGGTGCTTTCCGCCGATGGCTACATTGTGACCAACTACCATGTGATAAACGGTGCGCAGCAGATCACCGTAACGACGAATGACGGCACCGCCTATTCCGCCACGCTGGTGGGCACCGATGCAAGTAATGATATCGCCGTGCTGAAGGTGGACGCCAAGGGCCTGACCCCCGCCGTACTGGGCGACAGCAGCAAGCTGGCCGTAGGCGATGCGGTACTGGCCATAGGCAACCCCCTGGGCACCCTTTCCGGCACCGTCACCGACGGGATCATCAGCGCGCTGGAGCGCGAGGTGACGATAGACGGCAACACCATGACGCTGCTGCAAACCAGCGCAGCCGTCAACCCCGGTAATTCCGGCGGCGGGCTGTTTAATGCAGGCGGCGAGCTGGTGGGCATCGTCAATGCCAAGTCCAGCAGCGATTCCAGCGGCAATGCGGTGGATAACATCGGCTTTGCCATTCCCATCAACAGCGTCAAGCCCATTATCGAGGACCTGATCAGCCACGGGTATGTGACCGGCAAGATCGTGCTGGGGGTGACGCTGGTGGATATCACCGATGAGCGCACCGCCCACTACTACGGGCTGGAGCATACCGGCGTTTACCTGCAAAGCGTGCAGTCCGGCTCCATCGCCGATTTGGGCGGGCTGCGGGCCGGCGACCGGCTGGTTTCCTTCGGTGATGCACAGATTACCACCGGTGACGACCTGAAAACGGCGCTGGCTGCCCACAGCGTGGGCGACCGGGTGGACGTAAAGGTGGTACGAAACGGCAAGGAATACACCCATAGTCTGGTGCTGACCGAGTACGTGCCCGAGAGCGCCAACTGATTTTGCTTTCCCTATACTCCTTTTCATATTGTTTCGGCAAGGCCTCTCCCCGCTGCGGGAGGGGCTTTGCTGTAATTGAGGCTTTGCATTCAGGGGGGAAATATGGTAGAATAGGGGCGAAAAGGCCGGACTGCCGATGGCGGGGCGCCCGCAGGGCAGCCCGCCGCAGGCGGGCTCGGCGGCCCCCGGCCGCCGGTTCCGGCGGAGCCGGAACGCCCTGCGGGCGCCCCGGCCACGGCAGAGTGATAGGAGGTACACAAGATGAGATTTTGCCCGAACTGCAACAGCGCCGTATACGATGACAGGGCCACGACATGCCCGGAGTGCGGCAGGCCGATGAACCAAAACGTCTGCCCCGGATGCGGCAGGCCGCTGCAGCCCGGAGAGGTATGCCCCCACTGCAGCAGCTGCCGTCCCCACGGGGAACGCTATGCCGCCCGCACCGACCGCCCCCAACCGGCACAGGACGGCTTGAGTATGTGGGCGTATATGGGGCTTATCCTGCTGGCGATGGTGCCGGTCGTCGGGCTGGTATGTATGATCGTCTGGGCGTGCGGCGTGGGAAATAACCCTCATTTGGCGCGGTTTGCGCGGGGGATGCTGCTGGCCCGTGCCGCACTGTTTCTGATCGGGCTGATCCTGTTCGGGGCGATGCTGGCCGCCATGGAGCCGCTGATCGACGATTTGGAAAACTGGCTGTATAACTACGAGGAATACGGCTCCTACTACGATGACTACGATTACGACTTCGGCTATGAATACGGGGACGGCTTTAACGGCTACGATGACCCCTATGGCGGGAACCCGCCGCAGATGGATGAGCTGCCCGGCAATGCCGCCTGAAAGATCGACCCAACGCACAAGCCCCCTCCGGGAAGCCGGAGGGGTATATTGCTGCGTACACACGGAAAAGCACCGCAGCCCCTTTTGGGGAAACTGCGGCGCTTTCCTTTTTTTGAAAAACAAAGAGAAGTCGGCTTATTTTTCGAGGGTTTGGCGGCTGCCCTTGCGTGCGGCGGCGGCAACCAACCCGCCCAGCGCCACGATGGCGAAGAAGTTGGGGATGACCATGAGCTGATTGAACATATCCGAAAGCTCCCATGCAAGGTCATTGGAGACGCAGGAGCCGAGGAAGATGAGCACTACGGCGATGACGGAATACACCGGGACCGCCTTTTTGCCGAACAGGTATTCCACATTGATGCGGCCGAAGAAGTTCCAGCCGAGGATGGTGGAGAAGGCAAAGAACATCAGGCAGATGGCCACGAACAGGCTGCCGGCGGTATTGCCCATGATGCTGGAGAAGGCGATCTGCGCCATGTTGGTCTTGCTGATGCCCTCGGCGGCGCCGGAGGCAAGGATGCCGTTGCCGGCATACAGGGTGGAGATCACGACCAGTGCGGTCATGGTGAGAACGACAAAGGTATCGATGAATACACCGACCATGGCGACGACGCCCTGCTCGTGGGGGCAGCTGACCTTTGCCATGGCGTGGGCGTGCGGGGTGGAGCCCATGCCGGCCTCATTACTGAAAAGGCCGCGCTTGACGCCCTGGCTGATGGCCTGCTTGAGGGCAAAGCCGAAGCTGCCGCCGATGATGGCCTGCGGCTCGAACGCATAGCGGAAGATCATACCGAAGGTTTCCGGGATGAAGCGGATGCGGGCGATGAGCACCGCAAGTCCTCCAATGATGTAAAGGCAGGCCATGACGGGAACGATTTTTTCCGCCCAGGAGGCGACACGGTGGCTGCCGCCGAGGAACACGTAGCCGGAGAGCAGCGCCACCACCAGACCGATGATCCATGTGGGAACGCCGGTGGCATTGGAGAGGGACTCACCGATGGAATTGGACTGCACCATGCTGCCGATAAAGCCCAGCGCAATGATGATGGCAACAGCGAAAAATCCTGCAAGGAATTTACCGAAGCCGCCCGTAAAGGCACGCTTGATGTAGTAGACGGGGCCGCCGTGGACGGTGCCGTCGGCATCCACCACACGGGTCTCCTGCGCCAGCACCGCTTCGGCGTAGATGGTGGCCATGCTGAAGAAGGCGATGATCCACATCCAGAAGATGGCGCCGGGGCCGCCGATGAGAATTGCGCCGCAGGCGCCGACGATATTACCGGTACCTACCTGCGCAGCAATGGCCGTGGCCAGCGCCTGGAAGGACGAAAAGCCGCCGTGCTGCTTTCCGCCGTTGAGCTTGATGCTGCCGAACACCCGCCGCATCCCCTCGCCGAAGCAGCGCACCTGCACAAAGCGGGTACGGATGGAGAAGTAAAGGCCGGCGCCGACGAGCAGCACGATGAGCACATAGTCCGAGAGATAGCCGTTGATCTTTTGTACAATGCCGAGTAACATTGCTTCCATTTGATACACTCCTACTACTTTATTTGCGTGAAACAGGATAAAAAGAAGGCTGCTATTTTTAGCAGCCCCTGAAGAATAGCAAGCGATCAAATAAAAGATCCTATATGATCGCTCTGTCCTTTTGCCTGAGAGATTCGGCGGCATGACCGCCTTGCACCTTCGGCACCCAACCTAATGGGATTCTCCAGAGTCCCCTCCATATTCAGTCTTTTTCAATTCTGAATGTTTCTGCGGGGTCGCTATCATTATTCACTTGATGATATTCTACACCATTTTGCAGCTTTGTCAAGAGAAAAATGCAAAAGGGCTTAAAGTTCCCGGATGCAGCGCACCGTAATGCGGGCGCGGCCATCGTAATTGCAGGTAAAAAGGGTGAGGTCCCACTCCCCTGCCGTCATCTCCTCCACGGCGGTTTCATCCAGTATTTCCACCAGACTGACCGTATAGCAGTGACAAAGCCCGGCGGCATCGGTGAACAGGACGGCATCCCCCGCGCGAAGGGTGTGCAGCAGCGCAAAGTGCTGCCGGTAATTGTGCGCCGCGATGATGAGGTCATCCCCCGAAAGGGTGCCCGCATAGCGGCAGGGCGTGCGCCGCAGCGCCTCCATCTCCCATTCGGCCTGCACCGGCAGCTCCAGCGCCAGCGTGGGCAGCGAAAGGACGCCCAGATATTCCTCGCCCTCCAGCGAAACGGTGGGGGCCGGGCTTTGCCCGATGCGCTGCACCACCGCCGGGAGAAGCTGCTGCGTGGCCGCAGCCGCCCGGTGCTCCTCCCGCAGGTTATGCCCCAAAAGCAGGCCGGCCGCCAGAATACACAGGCTGCCCAGTATCACGCACAGCGTGCCGATTCGCCGCCCGGTCACGGTTCCCTCCTGCGGCGCAGTGCCCCGCCGACCGCCAGCAGTACCAGCCCCGCCGCTGCCAGCAGGGCGATCGGCCACTGTAACAGGCCGGTCTGCGGCAGCTTATCCGCCGGGGTGGGGGCCGGGTTGTCCGGTATGATGATGGCAGGCGGGACGTAGGTGCCGGTGCGTGCCAGCTTGGGGACGGCCGTAACGGTATACTGCCACCCGCCACCGGGCTGCTCCAGCGGCAGACCCACCAGCGCCGGGGCTGCGGTATAGGTATAGCTGCCCTTTTGGCAGGGGGCGGCGGTAAGCAGGTACAGTCCGGCCGCAAGCGGCTCATGCACTGCCCTGCCCCCGGCTGCCGTAATAACGGTCACCTCCGGGGAAAGACCCTGCTCGCCGATCCAGCGGATCAGATGGCCGACGGCCTCCCGCCAACCGGCGGCATCGGGGCGGCCGGTGATCACCGCACCGCTGCCCGCATAGGCCGGCAGCAGGGTGTATTCCCCGGCAGGGGTGATATCCGCCACCCGGTACAGGGAAAGGGTCATGCCGGAAACGGGGCTGCCGCCATAGTGACATTCAATGGCAAGGGTGCCCGTTTGGGCGGGGTCAACGGGGTGTGCCGTCACGGGGAGACACAGCAGCAGGAGCATCAGCAGTACCGCTGCCGTTTTGGTAAGATGTTTCATTGGCGCTCCCCCTTTCCTTTCTGTCTTCTTCGGGCTCGTCTTTTTTCTTTTTACGGCGCAGCAGCGCCAGAATGAGCAGGATGAGCAGGAACAGCAGCAATGCCCCGATGAGAAGCTTTCCCTTCCAGCCCAGGCTGTGTACCACCTGCTGGGTCACCGTTACCTGCACCGGCTTTTCCGCCGCCTCCGCGGGGATGCGGTGCCCCCGTACCAGCAGGCGGTGGGTATTGACGCCGTAGGGCGTGCAGGTCACCAGCGTGACAAGATCCTCGCCCTCCACCGGGCGCAGCTCCTTCACCTCATCCGGCCCCACCACCAAAATCTGATCGACCTCGTAGAGGAGCTGTTCCCCCAAAATGCGCAGGAGAAGTGATCCCCTAATTGCAGCTGGTCAAGATCCGAGAAAAGCAGCGCCGAGGGCAGCCCCCGGTGGCCGGATACGATGGTATGGGTGCCCTCTCCGCCCACCGGCAGAGAGCTGCCGCCCAAATGCCCGATGCCGTACCGGAGAACCTCCTCCGTGGTGCCGTGGTAGATGGGCAGCCGCACGCTGATGCGGGGGATCTCGATGTAGCCCATGATGCCGCTGCCGTCGGGGTTCAGCAGGCCCCAGTAGGGGTCATTGGCGGGCAGCTGACGCCCGGTAAAGGCCGCGCGGAAGCCGGGATCGAGGGTTTTATTGTATTCCCGCGCCGCTTCCCACAGGGCAGAGTGATCCTCCGGGGTGAGGGCGGCGGTGCTTTGGGTGTAGTTTGTGATCAGGCGGTTCTGCCGGTGCTGGTTCCACAGGTCGCTGGCCACCGGGTAAAACAGGATGCCCAGTCCCAGCAGGAAGATGAGGATCGCCAGCACGGCGCCCAGCCGGTTCTGTCTTTTTTGTTTGGCGCAGCGGGCGCGCCGGGAAGAATTGTTTGACACGGGCGATGCTCCTTTACGGTAGTGCGGCAGGGAAAAAGCCGCAAGCCCGAACGGGCACTTGCGGGCTTTTCCCTACCTCCATCCCGCCGGGGGAGAGAGAGGAAAACCCGGCGGGATGGGAACAAAATGTAGGGGGATGGCGAAATAATGCGGATCAGCCCTGCTCCTGCTCGTCCTTGCGGCGGCGGCGGGCAAACAGGAAGAACCACAGTGCCGCACCCATGCACAGCAGGCCGATGACCGTGAACATCACGGTGCCGACACCACCGGTGGTGGGCAGTACGGGGGTGGAGCTGTTCTTGAGGGAGGCGTCCAGACGGTTCATCTCGGTACCATTGACCGAAGCGGTGCCGTTGAGCAGGACGTTATCGGTGGCATTGGTTGCGGTAAAGCTGCTGGCGGCGGCCAGCTTGCCGTTCAGGGTCTCGTTGACGGCTTCCCGTTCACCGGTCAGCTGAACCGCAAAGCCGCCCTTGGGAGCATAGTAGCCGGCAGGAACCTTGGTTTCCTTGAGGTAGTAGGTAGCGGCATCCAGCCCGCGCACCAGCAGGGTGTTTTGGTCGGCGCCCAGATCGGCAGCCATTTCGGTCACAATGTCGGTTTCACCGGCCAGTGCGGGACGATAGTAGGTCTCTCCGCCAACGGTTTCTTTTATCATGCTGACGGCGTTGGCGGTGGTCATTTCGGCATCGGAATACAGGGTGAAGCCCGCATTGGTGAGGGGCAGGTTGGCTCCGGCGGCGTTCTGTTCATCGGAGAGCTTTGCAAGGGAGAAGGCGTAGGTATAAACGGTCGCAGTCGTGGCTGCGGTGGTCTTGGTCTTGGTGGGTTCCAAAGAGAAGGTGTAGTCCAGCTTCGTTTCGGCAGTTGCGGTTTTTCCTGCTGCTGCCGCCTCCGGCATCACCTTGGCCTTGAAGTGGAGATAGGCGGAAACGGCGCCTGTTGTGCCCTTAATATTTTGGTATTTCAAATTGAATGTAACGGTCTGGCTGCCGTCGGCGTAGGCGGGAACGGCATCAACGGTAAAGGCATTGGCGGTGGGGGTTTCCCCGGCAATATCCTCCGTGTTATAAACGCCTGCGCTGTTCTCGACATACTGCAAGCCCTTCAGCGTATTATTCAGTGCCAGTTTTGTCATATAGACATTGTCGTTGTTGTAGTCCGGCAGTTTCAAATGAATGTAGAAATCCAATACTTCGCCTACCTGACCGGCGGCAGCGCCCTTCCACGCTGCGGGAGCGCCTTTATCGTCCTTTACAGACATACTAATGATCGGGCCGGTGGTGTGCTTGAGCTGTACCTTGCCATCGGTGATCTCGGTTTTACGGTCGCCGGCAATCACCTTCGCTTCGTCGTTTTTCACCTGAACGAAAACGGAGGTCAGCTGATAGGTGCGGTCATTGGTGGCGGTGGTGGTGGCAAGGACAACATAATAGCCGGGCTCCAGCGTCAGCTTGGCTTGATTGCTCGTATCGGCAGTTGCAGTAGCAGACGCTGCCGGCAGAGCATGACCTCCTATCGCGCCGGGAATTTGGCACGCATTTACATACCATGCCAAAAAGGCTGCCATTTCGGTGCTGCTCAAGTTTTTCAGTTTATCTTCTGTGGACGAAGCGGTGGGAATATGGGCATCAATGAATCCCTTAAAATCGGCATGATATGCGTACTCGGTATAGTCCGCATTGTAGCCCACCAGCTTGTACGCCTTCACGGTATCGCCCTCGGCGACGTCGGTAAAGGTGATTTCCTTGTTGTAGGTGGCAGGTGCCGCCGCAGCGGGGACTGCCATGGTGAACAGCAGCGCCAGCGCCAGCAGCAGCGTCAGGCATTTTTTCATGGTCTGTTTCATTGTCCTTCTCCTTTTTAATTTGTCACTATTGCTTGCGGCTCCGCAGGGGCGGGGCTGCTTATTTCACTTGTTTTTTCCGGCAAAGCATCACCGCTGCCAGTCCCATCAGCAGGACACCCGCCGCAGTAAAGGCCGCCGTTCCCGTTCCGCCGGTGGTGGGCAGGGTGTACAGCGCCTGCAGCCGCAGGGTGAGCAGATAGGTATTCTCCGCCGTTTTTTCCAGCGTCCATGCGGTATCGGCGGCGGTGAGGGTAATCTCTCCGTACTGCGCATTCAGCGTGGGGACGGGAACCTGCGGCAGGTAGCCGGTCGGGGTGTTCATCAGCCGGACGGTATAATCACCGTTGGGGAGCTTTGGGAGCACCACTTTACCGTCGGTGCCGGTGGTGTATTCCGGGTGCTGCACTTTATCCCATGTCACCTGCAGCTTCGTACCGGGCAGAGGTTCTCTATCCGGGCCCAGCACCCGCAGCGTCAGCTGCAGCAGGGAGGTATTACGGACGTGATGACGGCGCCCTTGGGGTCGGTGATGGTCGCCTTGCCGCCCGAAATCTTTACCGTCCAGACGGTGTTCTCCGCGGTGTGGCCCTGCGGTGCCTTGGTTTCCTTCAGGTAGTAGGTGCCGCCCGGCTGCTTTTCAAACTGTACCCGGCCGTTCGCATCGGAGGTGGCCGTAGCCAGCGGATTGGTGCAGGCGGCATCGGTGTAGAGGGTGAATTCCGCACCCTGCAGGGGACGGTCCTTTTCATCCGCTTTGGTAAAGGTGACGGCTCCCCGGACGCCCTCATTGCGGACGACCAGCAGCGCCTCCTGCGCGAAATGCTGCACCCCGTCCTCTGTCCACATATGCTCGTCCCGGTAGGCCGAGTCGCTGTTTTTCCGGTATTTTACGGCGTCATTGGTCACGTCATAGTTGGCAAAGCCATCCCCGCCCAGGGCGGCATCCCGGTAGGTATTCCCTATTTTGGTCACCCGCAGGGTGTACCGGGCCACGGTGCCGTTGGTGAAAAGGGGCAGCTCCTGCCATGTGTATTCCCATTTATTTTCTTCGGACAGCATCTGCGTGTATTGGTCGCCGGGCACCGGGGTGCCATCGCACCACAGCTGCACCGTAACCGGCAGCTTTTCGCCGTTTTCCGGCCAGCTGCTGCGTGCCGTCACGCTGATGAGCATCCGGGGGACGTTCAGAATGGTGATGTGGTCGGTATCGGCCTCCTTCAGCCAGCCGCCTGTCGGGGCGGTCACCTCGGTCGGGAGGTCCTGCGCCACGCTGCTGTAGGTCATGCCGCCCGACGCCTCCTTTGCCACCGTCACCTGCACCGTGCCGGGGCCGTAGTAGCCGGTCGGCAGCGTTTCGGTAAGGGTGTAGGTGCCGGTTTCCAGCCGGATGGTAAACAGTCCGTTTGCACCGGCGGTCAGGGTGCCGTCGGGGATGGTTTCGGTATAACCGGGGTCATTTTCCATGCTGTACAGGGTGGTGCCGGGGCGGCGGTACAGCGTTACGGCGGAGCCGTCCGCACGGGTGAGCCGGTAGGGGACGTTCTTGAGGTTATTCCCTGTGACGGAATCCTGCGTATTGACGGTCAGCGTTCCCACACCGACGTAGACGTTCCGCAGCGCCACCGTCTGCACGGCGATATTCGGTACGTCATCGGCGTAGCCCACCGCCGTAATGACAATCCCGTCCTTCGGGTAGGTCTGATAGCCGGTGGGTCCGCCCTCGGGGGCATTGCGGATGGCGTAGCTGTTGCTGACCCGCCAATCGCCCGACGGGATATAGCCCGCTTCGGTGATGGTATAGCTTCGCTTCTGCTGGGCCGGGACTTCCCATGTGTAGGTCTTGGTGGCGGCATCATAGTCGGTGTAGCCCCGCTTGCCGGCTTCGTTCACGTCGGCGTCGGGCTGCGGCAGCAGGGTAAAATCGGTCACGCTGCCGTTACCCTCGGTGTGGCTTACGGTGATGGTGAAGTTCTCCTTTGCAAGGGCGATCGCCGCAGCATCCCCCGCAAAGGTCTTGGTGACGAAAAAGCGGGTGCGCTTGGCCACCAGTACGCCGTCGATATGCCAGCCATCGGAGGATTCATATTTTACGGTGTTCCAGCGGATGCCGAAATAGGTGGTATTGAGCTTTTCGTTATCGACCACCTGACCGTTGATCTTCATTTCGATTTGATTGGCCCGCAGGTAGGCAAAAACCGTTTCATCGCCGGGCAGGTCCTCCAGTGTGGCGCCCTCTACCGCTGTCTTCGTCATGCTGCGGATGGTGGCGTTGGTTTGGTAGGCATCGGCATCCGCACTGGGGCGTGCCACCAGCGGCAGGCCGCCGGGGCTGGTATAGTCCGCCGGGATCGCACCTGCATTCATCATGCGGGTGCCGTAGATGACAGGGGTATAGTCGCTTTGGGATTCCGGCTGCACGCCGTCCCCCACCGAGCCCTTCAATTCGCCGTATTTATGCAGGAAAAAATGGACGGTATTGAGGCGGCCTCGGCTATCCACGCCCGACCACACCGCCTGCAGCACAACCGTGCCGGTTCCATCGGCGTACTCGCTCAATTTCTCGGCGGTGAGAACCGTTCCGGCGGGAAGGACAGGGGCGCCGGCGGCGCTGGCCACCTTCCACCCCGCAAAGGAATAGTACATGGTGTGGTTATTGGCATCGGTGATCTTCACGGCGATGCGGTCGATATCGGGGGCAAGCAGGGTGTGGCTGTTTTCGGCGGGGGGCGCCATGTAAACCGCCTGTCCTCTTACCGTTGCGGTTTGCTGCGGCTGCTGCTTGGAAACCTCAAAAAGGCCGAGCTGACTCCTCCAGCCGTCCGGCATCGCCTCATACCGGAGCATCCCGGCGGCTGCACGGGGTCGGAAAATAATCGGTGTGCCGATATCGGTAATGGTGTAGGTCACCGAGGTCGCCACCTCGACCATCTGCAGTGAAAGCGTTTCGTTGGTTTTGCCGTTTACGGCCGTCCAGGTAACGCCCTCGGGCTTATTCAGCGTTACGGTGGTGTTTTCCCCATGGAACAGCACCTGCGGCGCCGGCGGGGTATCATAGACGGCGTGGGCGGGGTCCTCCACCGTTATGGTGTAGAACATATTCGCCGCCAGCATCGCTGCATCGGTCTTGGACTTGCTGCTATCAAAATAGCCCGGGGAGCCGGCCGTATTGCCCGGCAGGTAGTAGAGGTAAATCGGGCCCTGCCTGCTCAAGGGAATCCGCCATGCGCCGTCTGTATTTTGTTGGGGGAGGGCATCCGCCCAAAGCGTATCGGCGTTTTTATCATCGGTATGCGGGAAGAACAGCTCGCCACTATAATTCGCCGACGAAAAGCCGTACCCGCCGTAGATGCCGTCCAACTCCGCCGCCATAATATAGTAGCGGGTACTATCGCTGTCGATTTTGTCGGTCTGAACCGTTCCCACCTGCTTCCAGTCGCCATCCACCGCCGCATAGCAGGTGACGGCAACGGCTGTCGCCGTCGGTACGGCCCGGTCGGTAATGTCGTCGGCGGGGTCGTCAGAAATGTCGTCGGCGGGGTCGTTGGTCGGAGGCTCCGGGGTGGGCTCCGGGGTAGGCTCCGGGGTGGGCTCCGGCGGGGCAGCAGGCGGCTCGGACGGGGCGGTCTCGGTGGCTTCAGCTGCCCCCGCCACCGTGGCAAAGCCCGTCGGCACCATGGTGAACAGCAGCGCCAGCACAACCATCAGCGCCGAAGCCCTACGGGCCCGGCGCCGGCGATATTCGGTTTTCCGGCCGGATGCTGCGTACATTTTTATCCTCCATGTGCCAGTTATTGTAAGCAAAAAGAAAAGGCCGACTGCGTTCTTTCTAAAAAAGAATGCAGTCAGCCGGTCGTGCGGTCACCCGTTTAGACGCTCAACTTTGCGTCCCTGCCTTTCGACAGGTTTGCTAAAATTATTTTGTTTTTCTTGTACAGCTTATTATGCACAATAATAGTATCACTTATCAGTTTAATAGTCAAGGGGTTTTCCGGCGAAGGTTAATATTTTGTGAATATTTTCACGGCTTTTGCCGTTTTTGCATATTTTCCCGATTATCCGGTGCAGCAGTCGCCTCACCTACTCAACTTGATTTCGGACTGATTTTGTACTAAAATAGTTCTAATATAATACCGAAGGGGTATGCCGCAGATCCCGTACCGGTTTAAAATCCAGCAAAAGACGAGGTTACCTATTATGACTGATTATCGTGAAGAGCTTCTGGATGTCCGGGCTTTTCCCACAGAGGATGTCATCCGGCTGCAAAATGCATTTCATGCCGAATTCCCGAAGGCGGACGCCTGCATGGAATATGCGGATGGCACGCTGCGTTTCCTGCTGTGCCAGCTTGATGTTATAAAATACCGTGATTTCATCGAGGCGCTTGAGATCGACGGGGCGCTAAAGCAGGCGGCGTTTGAAATCGTCAATAAAATCGGCAGCTACGGGATCCGGGGAAGCAAGCGGCATTTTGCCGGATATAATGCCGAACGTAAGGTTTCCAACCGCAAGGCCAAGGAGCAGGACCGCGGCAAGCACTATTACGCGAATGATAACGACTTTCCCAAAGAGAATAACCCGCTGCCCGCCGAATTCGAGAATAAAATCGTTTGTGCCGACAGTCTTGAGTATCTGAAGAAGCTCCCGGATAACTGCATCGATATCATCTTTACCTCGCCCCCCTATAATTTCGGATTGGAATACGACACGCATAATGACACAGCCGGTTGGAACGCCTATTATGATATGCTGTTCGGCATTTTCCGGGAATGCATCCGAGTGCTGAAATACGGCGGGCGGTTTGTCGTCAATATCCAGCCGCTTTATTCGGATTATATTCCCGCCCATCACATTATCAGCAGCTTTTTCCTGGAAAATAAAATGATATGGAAGGGCGAAATCCTTTGGGAAAAGAACAACTACAACTGCAAGGTGTGTTCTTACGGGAGCTGGAAAAGCCCCTCCAGCCCGTACCTGAAATACACATGGGAATTTATCGAGGTCTATTGCAAGGGGGATTTGAAGAAGCCCGGAAAAGCCGCCGATGCGGATATCACGGCGGATGAATTCAAGTCGTGGGTGGTCGCCAAGTGGAGCATCGCCCCCGAACGCCACATGAAGGAGTTCGGTCATCCCGCCATGTTCCCCGAAAGCCTTGTGGAGCGGGTGCTTAAATTGTTCAGCTTCAAAAACGACGTCGTTCTTGATCCCTTTAACGGCGCCGGCACCACAACGGTCGTTGCCAAAAAAACAGGGCGCCGCTATCTCGGGATCGATATTTCGCAGGAGTATTGCGACACTGCGGAAAAGAGAATTGCGGATGCTCCTGCCCCACAGTGATTCGTTTTTGCTTCATCATCCAACCCGCCAAAAGGCGCCCGGCTTTCCGCCGCGCGCCTTTTTCCTTTGCCGGTTATATAATCCCCTCGATGAGGGCTTCTATGGTTTTGGGGGAATGCAGGTCCTCCTGTCTCAATTCGTACAGCGGGGCAAAGGTGGAAAAGGATGTGCCGTCGGCCCTTTTTCTTACCGTCCCTTCCGGGAAATAATCCGCCCGCCGAAAGAACTCCTCTTTCCCGATATAGCCGCAAACGGTAAGGATCTCTTTTGTTTTATTGAACGAAGCGAACACATAGTAATCGACCGGATAGTCTTTTTGATACCCCACGAAATTATGAACGAAATCCGGGCGCATCGGGACGGATCTTGTCATGGTTTTGATATCGACCCGCTTGTGGTTTATCTCAAAGTCTTTCCCGCCATCGAAGCCTGTTGCCCCATTGGGGCGCTCGGCATTGATCAGGTCGGCAAACACCGTCTGCCCCAGTATACCCGTCAATTGCTCCCGCTTATTGCCGTCTCCGCGTCCCCGCTGCCCGAAATTGAATCGCTCCACCATATCCGCAGCGTACCGGAGCTGTTCCTCTGTTACCTTAACATCAAACATGGACATCACCTCGCATAGCTTTTTAAATCGTTTGCAAACAGGAGAACCGCCTTCTGTAATTCGGTTATTTTTAATTCTTTGAAAAACTCCGCCTTGTGGATCGGCCGATCGACCTTGCGTTCCCCGCAAGGTGCCTTTGCCGTTCGCAGCGGCTGTTTTATATCATTATACCGCACCGGTTCAAAAAAGTTAAGCTGTATTGATGTTTTCTGCTGATTTTTTAGCTTTGACCGCGGAAAAGTAAAAATGCCCCGCAAACCCACCCCGCCGGAGGGAGGGGAATGTGTGCAAGGGGAACCGTCAGGGTGCCCCTTGCGCGTAAAATCAGGGCTCGGGCTTTCGGATTGTGCAAAGGTATGCGTTCCCCCGCTTTTGCAAATAATCCCAACGGGATTGTTTGCAAAAGCGGAACCTTTGCGGGTTCCCCCTTCGCGTAAAATCAGGGCACGGGCTATCGCTTTATAAAAGGTATGCGCTCCCCGCATCCTCCTCCACCACAAAAACAGCCTTGCATTTGCAAGGCTGTTTTTGTGGTGGAGGAGGATGGATTCGAACCATCGAAGTCACTGACAACAGATTTACAGTCTGCCCCCTTTGGCCACTCGGGAACTCCTCCGTATTTGGTTTTTGGGCTGCGGTGGTGGAGCTGGTGGACGGATTCGAACCCCCGACCTGCTGATTACAAATCAGCTGCTCTACCGGCTGAGCTACACCAGCGTATCCGCTGCGACTATATTACTATACCATTCGGCATGGGCAAAGTCAAGACCCAATTTGCGCTTTTTTGCAGGAAAAGCAAAGCGGCAGCATTCCCGGCGGGCGCTGCCGCTTTCTTCCCTTCCGGCTAGGATCAGCCGTCGATGTGCTCCTCCAGATAATGGGCCAGCTCGCCGACGGTGTGGATCTTCTCGATGTCCTCATCGGGGATCTCGATATCGAACTCATCCTCCAGCGTCATCACCAGGTCCACGACGTCCAAAGAGTCGGCGCCCAGGTCATTGACGATATCGGTGTTCTCGTTCACCTCGTCCGCTTCAATATCAAGCTGTTCGCACAGCAGCTCAATCAGTTTTTCCAGTACCATATTTTCCTCCTAGAATATTCTCCGTTTTCGGTTTGTACCGTTGTTTTTACACAGTGACTATATGATAGCCTGTTTTTCACGGGTTGGCAAGATATTTTATTCGGCAAATGCCACAAATATTGTGTGAATGCCTTGTGATAACTGCACCTTTGCGTCAAATTTTCTTCGGATCAGCCCCCACCCCGGCCTTTTCTTCCGTTGCGTCGGCGGGCGGCGGCTGTTATAATAGAAAAGAAGGGGGAAATCCTCCCCCGCTTTTTGCCGAAAGGATTGAGATACCATGAAAATGACCGAGATCATCTCCCTGCTGGATGCCCGCCTTTTGTGCGGCGCCGTGGAAGACGACTATGAATTTGACAGCGCCTTTGCCAGCGATATGATGAGCGATGTGCTGGCCTACGGACAGGGTCAGGCGCTGCTGCTTACCGGCCTGCTCAACCAGCAGGTCATCCGCACGGCGGAAATGCTGGATATGCGCTGCATCGTGTTTGTCCGGGGCAAGGTCCCCGCCGATGAGGTGCTTTCCCTGGCCGCCGAAAAGGGTATCACCGCCCTGACCACCCGGCACGGGATGTTCACCTGCGGCGGGCTGCTGTATCAGGCCGGGATCCGCGGGGTGTAGGCGATGACACTGCAATATCATTACACCGTGCCCGGCGATGATTTTGTCCATGCGGGCGAGGCCAGCGGCCACCTGAAGGGGGTGCTGCGCCAGCTGGGCTACCCCGGCGATACCATCCGTCGGGTGGCGATCTCGATGTACGAGGGCGAGATCAATATGGTCATCCACGCCAACGGCGGCGAGATCGACGCCGAGATCGACGACCGGGGCGTTACCGTGACGCTGCGGGATCAGGGCCCCGGCATCCCGGATGTGGAAAAGGCCATGCAGGAGGGCTGGAGCACCGCCAGCGATGAGATCCGTTCGCAGGGCTTCGGCGCCGGGATGGGTCTGCCCAATATGAAAAAATACACCGACCGTATGCAGATCGACACCGTTTTGGGGGTCGGCACCGCCATCACCTTACGCATCGACCTGCACTGAATACAGAGAAGCGAGGAAAAGATGGAACATCAACCCTATTTTCACTCCGTAACCCTTAATAAAGAACTGTGCCGCGGCTGCATCACCTGCGTCAAGCGCTGCCCCACCGAGGCCATCCGGGTGCGGGACGGCAAGGCCCGTATTTTAGGCGAACGCTGCATCGATTGCGGCGAGTGTATCCGCGTCTGCCCGCACCATGCCAAGCTTGCGGTCAGCGATACCATGCAGGAGCTGGACGGCTTCAAGTATAAGATCGCCCTGCCCGCCCCGGTGCTGTTCGCACAGATCAAGCACCTGGACCACCCCGGCCGCATCATTCTGGCGCTCAAGCGCATCGGCTTTGATGAGGTTTATGAGGTCGGGGCCGCCGCCGAGCTGATCTCGCAGTCCACCAAGGAATTCATGGCCAACTATCAGGGGCCGCTGCCGCTGATCTCCTCGGCCTGCCCTGCCGTGTTGCGGCTTCTGCGGGTGCGGTTCCCCTCCCTTTTGGATCATCTGCTGCCGCTGCAGCCCCCGGTGGAGCTGGCCGCCGTGCTGGCCCGCCGTGCCGCCGTGGAAAAGACCGGCCTTGCGCCCGAGGAGATCGGGGTAGCGTTCATCACGCCCTGCCCCGCCAAGGTGACTGCCGCCAAGGTACCGCTGGGCAACACCCGCCGCAATATCAATGCCGCCATCGCCATCAGCCGGGTCTACCCCGCACTGGTGCAGGAGATCAAGAAGATGCGGCCGGAGGAGTTTATGCAGCTTTCCCGCATGGGCAGCACCGGCATCAGCTGGGCGGCCAACAGCGGCGAATCCACCGGCAGCGGCCAACGCCGTTATATTGCCGCCGACGGCATCGAGAACGTCATAAAAATCCTGGAGGCCATCGAGGACGAGCAGTTCACCCGGCTGGATTTCGTGGAGCTTTCGGCCTGCCCGGGCGGCTGCGTGGGCGGCGTGATGAATGTGGAAAATCCCTTTGCGGCGGCAGCACGCATCAAGCGGCTGGCCCGTGACCTGCCTGCGGTGGGCACCCGCTGGCCCACCCCCAGCTGCCTGCCGGAGGAGGTTTATTTCGATAAGCGGATCGAGCCGATGAATGTGATGTCACTGGACAGCGACCCGGTGCGCTCGCTGGAGCTTTTTGCAAAGATGCAGAGCTACGAGCGCAAATTCCCCGGGCTGGACTGCGGCAGCTGCGGTTCCCCCACCTGCCACGCCCTTGCCGAGGACATTGTGCGGGGCTACCGCACCGAGGACGACTGCATTTACCTGCTGAAGGAAAAGCTGGAGAAGCTGGCGCAATCGCTGGCCGGGCTTTCCTCACACATCACCCCCATGGAGGAATACAGCAATGACGGCGAATGAACTGTGCCGGGACTGCGGCTTTACGCTGCTGTGCTGCGGCGACCGGGAAGTGACCGGCGGGGTGTACTGCTGCGATCTTTTAAGCATGGTGATGGGGCGTGCCCCCACCGACGGGGTTTGGTTTACCGTGATGGCGAACCAGAATACCATAGTGGCGGCGCTGATGGCCGACGTGGCCTGCGTGGTGCTCACCGAGGGCATCCGCCCGGATGAGGCGATGCTGGCCCGTGCCGCGGCGGAGAACATAGCGGTGGCCGCCGCCGACTGTCCCAGCTATGCGGCCGCCCGCCGTGCCGATGACAGAATTACTGCGGGGTGAGGGGGCGGCGCAGCCGCCCCGGCGCCCCCTGCGGGGGGCGCCGGGGGACCCGCGGGGCGAAGCCCCGCGGGCAGGCCGGCCCGCAGGGCCGGCCCGGCTGCGCCGTGTGCCCTCCCCCTGCACCCACCATAAACCGTAAGGAGGCGGCCGCTGCGGAACTCTACCCCTTCTACTACGACCTGCACATCCATACCTGCCTTTCCCCCTGCGGGGAGGACGACATGACCCCTGCCACCGTGGCGGGGCTTTCGGCGCTGGCCGGGCTGGACCTTATCGCCGTCTGCGACCACAATACCGCCGGGAACGTCCGGGCCGTGCAGCAGGCCGCTGCCGCCCTTGCCCCCGGCCTGCTGGTCATCCCCGGCATCGAGCTGACCTGCGCCGAGGAGCTGCATATGGTTTGCCTGTTCCCCACCGCCGAGGCCGCCGAAGCCGCCGGCGAAGAGGTCTATGCCGCCCTGCCCCCCATCCTCAACCGGGAGGATATCTTCGGTGCGCAGCTGCTGATGGACGCCGAGGACACCGTAACTGGGCGCATCCCCCGCCTGCTCTCCAACGCCACCGCCCTTTCCATCGATGACGCCCCGGCCTTTGCCGCCCACTACGGCGGCTTTTGCTACCCCGCCCACATCGACCGGGACAGCATGAGCGTCCTTTCCGCCCTCGGCGAGATCCCCGAAGCGCTCGGCTTTTCCGCCGTTGAGGTCGCCGACCCCGAACGGTTCTTTGCCGGCGGCCGGAACGCCCGCTACGCCGAACGGTACCATATCCTCACCTGCAGCGACGCCCACCGCCCCGAAGCCCTGCTCCCCGATGCCTCCCGCGCCATCCACCTGCCGGAATGCACCTTTGCCGCCCTGAAGACGGCCCTCACCACCCCCAAATAACCGCAGTCCCATCGGGGGCTGCTTTTTTTGCGGGCCCCTGCAGGGTGCCGGTCCGGCCGCAGGCCCGATGGCTCCGCCATCGCGGCGAACTCCGTTCGCCGGCCCGCCCTGCGGGCGGGCGGCCTGCGGCCGTCTCTCCCCCTGCAGGGGCCACACCATATAAATATACCCCCCGATGGCGCCGCCTTTTGCAGCCCCGCCGGGGGGAAATGATAAGGGCAGCCCCGCGCAGGGGCCGCCCTCTTTTCGGTTAAAGCTCCTCCGGCAGCGGCTCACGCAGGTCATCCCAGTAGGGGACCGTTGCCGCCACCAGTGCCGCAGCCATCGCCGCCAGCCCCTTCAGCAGGGCCATATGCCGCAGGCTGGCCGCAAAGTACACCATCGCCGGTGCCTCCAGCTTGAGCCGCCAGCCCGGTACCATGTAGCACAGCGCCACATACACCGCCATAAAAGCGATGACCGCCAGTATCACAGAAATCCAGGATTTTTTCATATTCGGTCCTCCTTTTCATTTTTTTACATCCGTTAGGTGCGGCTTATGTGGCGCTGCACCGCCACCGCCGCCGCTGCCGCAGCTCCCGCTATCAGCCCCTTCAGCAAAACCATATGCCGCAGGCTGGCCGCAAAGTACTCCATCGCAGGCGCCGCCAGCTTGATGCGCCAGCCCGGCACCATGTAGCACAGCGCCACGTACACCGCCGCAAAAACAATGACCGCCAGTATCACGGAAATCAATAGCTTTTTCATATTCGGGTCTCCTTTTCATCCTTCGCATCCGCCGAAAGAGCCTGTGCGGCGCCGCAGTCATTCATCTCCGTTGGGTCGGGATCTGGCCGGATCAGCCGAAAAAGGCTTTTACATAGTCGCGGTAGTTCATGCTGGGTGCGATGGTCACCACGCCCTCGCCGATGTTCACATCATTGAGGAATTCGGTGAAAAACGCCGCCGGGACATATAAAACGCCCTTCTGCATCGCCGGTTTTACCGGAAGCTCCGCCTCACGGTCCATTTTTACGGTCTTCAGGTGCCCCGCAAATACCACCGTTTTGCTGCCCGCCGTCACCGTTGCCGCCTGTATGTACCCATCATCGATGACCGCCGTTTTCGCTGCGGCGTCCCATTCGGTTTCATAGCCCAGCGCCCCGGCCACTGCGCACAGCGGCAGCATCAGGGTCTCCCCCTCGTAGTAGCTGCGGCAGGGCAGCTCCCCCTGCGCCAGTTCCTTTTTATCCAGTCCGGTCAGAACGGCCAACCCGGCGTCCTTGGGCGCGCAGCCAGTCAGTGCTAACGCCAGCACCAGCGCCACCGCCAATGTCAAAAGTTCTTTTCCCTTCATTATATCACCATATTGTATTATCCTAATTTTATATACAGTCCGTACTGAAATGAGATTTTACCAGATCAAATACTCCACTTTCAGTCTTATGCTTCCGCGCGAGGATAGCCGCACATATTCGCCGTTCCGTATACAATCATTTGCGTGATACCGTCTGTATTTATCCATACCGTGGCGTCCTTGCCCTCTCCGGTCATGTGGATCCGCCACATTCCTGCCGTAGCGTCATAGGCCGCATCCGCTACATCATAGTCCTCACATTCCGTCCACGCCAGCTGGATCGCCGTTTCCACATCGGGGGCAGCTTCTTCTCCGGTGCAGATAAATCCCTCGGTTTGGATAGTGACTGCCGTCGGGTCAGCCGCCATCACCAGCCCCAGTGCCGAAGCCTCCTCCGCATAACTGCAGCTCGGCACCTCCCGTTGGAAGCGGCACCAGTCTCCGTCGATCACCACATCAATACTGTACACACCGGCAATTTGGTATTGGTATCCCGTCCCGAAGTTGGAGCAGCCGTCCTCCTCCGGCACCTCATTCGGTCCCACCGTTTCGGTGATCTCACCGTCCATCACGCCGCAGCGCAGCAGCGTGATCCGTTCTCCGGTATCAATATACAGCTCTCCGCCGACCTGCACCATGCGGGGACCGTCCACCTTCGCGGGGGACTTGGGCTCGTCGGCTGTGCCGTGGTTGGCGGGGCTGCCGCAGGCCGCCATGGCAATGGCCATCATGACGGTAAGCAGCAGTGCTATCGTCTTTTTCATTTTGCGCCTCCTTTATCCTTTGGCAGGGGGTTTGCAGGGGGCAGGTGTTCGGGCCGCAGGCCGGCCGCCCCGCAGGGGCGGCTCCGGCGGGGCGCAGCCCCGCCGCGGCGGCGCAGCCGCCGGGCCTGCGGCCCGACTCCGCCCCTTTTGCAGACTAATCGCTTCAGCCGTTCTCCCCGCCCGTCTCTGCCGGTTCGGCCGGGGGCTGCGGCTGCCCGCCCACGCAGGGGGGTGCTTGCCGTTTGCCGGCCTGCCTGCGGCGGCGCACCAGCCGGCATACCAGCCACACCACCACCGCAATCACGGCGGCCCACAGCAGCACCAACGGCAGGAAGGTCACAAGCCAAACCAGAACGCTCTCGGCGCTGTTTTTCACCATCCGCATCGAGTCCTTAAAGCCATCGGAAAGGCGCTGGCCCAGTGTTTGGGGCGGGCTGTTGATGATGCTGTATTCCACGACCTCCTGCAGGGTGATGTGCAGGGTGGAATAGCTGATGCGGCTATCCAGGTTGCGCAGCGTCGCTTCGTAGCTTTCGATTTGGTACCGCACATCGGAAAGGCGGCTTTCCAGCTCCAGCACATCGGTCAGCTGTGTCGCCTTGGAGAGAATCTCCAAAAGGCGTTCTTCCTGCAGGCGCAGGGTTTTCAGCCGGGCCTCGGTATCGGTGTAGCTTTCGGTCACATCCGCCACATCGGTGCTGCGGCTGACGACATTGCAAAGCTCCCCGGCGCTGGCCATGGCGGTCTCCAGCCGGTCGGCCGGGATGCGTGCGGTAATGCCGGCATAGCGGGCGTTATACCGGGTGCTGTAAAGGCTGCCGCCTTGCTCGCTGCGGCTTTCGATATAGCCGCCCTGCTCGGTGATCATCTTTTCCAGGCCCGCCAGCGCATTGGGGTAGTCCCGGCTTTCCAGCTCCATCCACGCCGTTTGGATGAGCTTGCGGTCAGTTGTCAACGCTGCGCTGCTGTTTTCGCCTCCCGCCGGCTCCACGGGGCTCGGCATGGGGCTTTCGGTATCAAACAGCGTTTCGGAGGCCTTGTAGCTTTCGCTTTTTTGGTTATAGCTGCCGTAGCCGGCATCGCAGGGGCTATCATTTGCGGCACGGCTGCCGCAGCCGGCCAGCACCAGCAGAACGGCCAGCAGCACCCCGCAGGCGGCCAAAATACGCTTTTTCATGGTTTTCCCTCCTTGGCATCATTTTTCTCCTCTACCAAATAAGTGCCCGGGCGACGGCATTTTATTGCATTCCCTCCAAAAAAAGTTTTGGGGGGCGGCCGCAGGCCCGGCGGCGGAGCCGCCGAGGCGGGCTTCGCCCGCCTGTTTCGGCTGCGCCGAAACGGCCTGCGGCCGTAGGGTGCGGTTTTCCGGGGGCTGCGGGGGGCGGGGCGGAGGGTTGCGGGGGAGGATGGGAGGGGAAACTGCAGGGGGTGGGCGGGCGGCGCAGCCGGGCTCGGCCTGCGGCCGGGCCTCGCGCGCGAAGCGCGCGTCCCCCGCGCGTGCGCGGGGCGGCTGCGCCGTATTCTTCCGGCTTGCAGGGAACGGCGGGGGGACGGCAAAAGGGGCGCCCCGGCAGGGGCGCCCCAATAGCAGCTTGCGGCTTTAGCGGTTTTTCAGCAGGTCACGGATCTCGCCCAGCAGCTTCTCCTCATTGGAGGGCTCGGGCGGGGCGGCGGGGGCTTCCTCCTCGGCGGGCTTTTCCAGCTTGGCACGGGCGGTATTTACCGCCTTGACAAACAGAAACACCACCAGCGCGATCAGCAAAAAGTCGATGATGGTGGCAATAAAATTGCCGATGCCCACCACCACAGCCTCCTTCACCACCGTATCGCCCTGCATTACGGCAGGGGAAAGGGTGATATTGAGGGCCGTCAGGTCGATATCCCCGATGACCCAGCCCAAAAAGGGCATGAATACATCGTTGACCAGCGACGAGGTGATTTTACCGAAGGCGCCGCCGACGATGACACCGACTGCCATATCCATTACGTTGCCGCGGGAGATGAACTCCCGGAATTCCTTTGCGATCTTTTTCATGCGGTCTCCTTTCGCCCCCGCTCACGGCAAGGGCATAAGATAAAGCGGGCTCCGGAGAGTCCGCTTTTATCGGTTGGAACAATCAGTTCTCGGTGGTCGCTACGGCAACAAAGCGGGCAGGGTTGATCTTGACGCCGGGGCCCATGGTGGTGGCAACCACGCAGGAACGGACGTACTGACCCTTGGCAGCCGCGGGCTTGGCCTTTACGATGGCATCCATCAGGGTATCGAAGTTCTCCTGCAGCTTCTGTGCGCCGAAGGAAACCTTGCCGATGGGGCAGTGGATGATGTTGGTCTTATCCAGACGGTACTCGATCTTACCGGCCTTGGCCTCGGTCACAGCGCGACCGGCATCGGGGGTAACGGTACCGGCCTTGGGGTTGGGCATCAGGCCGCGCGGACCCAGAATCTTACCCAAACGACCGACAATACCCATCATGTCGGGGGTAGCGATAACAACGTCGAAGTCCATCCAGTTTTCCTTCTGGATCTTCTCCATCATGTCCTCGGCACCGACAAACTCGGCACCGGCGGCCTTGGCAGCCTCGGCGGCATCGCCGCGGGCAAAGCACAGCACGCGGACGGACTTACCGGTACCGTTGGGCAGTACGACTGCACCACGGACCTGCTGGTCGGCGTGACGGCTATCTACGCCCAGGCGGACGTGGATCTCGACGGTTTCATCAAATTTTGCCTTACCGGTCTTGGCGCAAAGATCCAGCGCCTCTACCGGCTCGTACAGCTTGGTGCTGTCTACCAGCTTTCTGCTGTCTGTATATTTCTTACCATGCTTCATAGCGTTTATTATCCTCCTATAATGTGGTATTTAGCGGAATGGTTCCTCCCACTGTTACAAGAAAGCGATTAGCCTTCTACTTCTACGCCCATGCTGCGGGCGGTACCGGCGATCATGCTGATGGCGGTATCAATATTGGCAGCGTTCAGGTCGGGCATCTTCAGCTCGGCGATCTTCTGGAGCTGCTCGCGGGTGATCTTGCCAACCTTGGTCTTGTTGGGCACGCCGGAACCGGATTCCAGGTTGATGGCCTTCTTGATGAGGACTGCCGCGGGGGGAGTCTTGGTAATAAAGCTAAAAGTACGGTCTGCGTATACGGTGATCACAACGGGGATAATGAGGCCGACATCGTTTTTGGTGCGCTCATTGAATTCCTTGGTGAAAGCCATAATGTTTACGCCGTGCTGACCCAAAGCGGGGCCAACGGGGGGCGCGGGGGTTGCCTTGCCGGCAGGGATCTGCAGCTTGATATAGCCTACTACTTTTTGAGCCATGTTTCTGCACCTCCAAATATGTGGTAATGATAGCGGGCCATCCCATATGGGTTTTGCGGATGGTTCCTCCCACAGGCTCTGCTCCCGGCTCTAAATGGGGGCGGGGCCTATCGACCCGTTTACGCACGGGTCTGCGGTTTATAAGTGTTGCTTTTATTATTCCAGGGGCTTTACTTCGTTCAGGGGCAGCTCCACCGTAGCGTCCTTGCCCATCATCGAAACGGTGACGCGGGTAATCTGCTTTTCGGTATCGATGGCATCCACGACGCCCACAAAGCCTTCCAGATAGCCGCCGGTGACTTCTACGCTGTCGCCCACGGCATAGTTGGTCTCGATCTTCCGGTTTTCCACCTGGAACCGATCAATCTCGGCTTCGGTAAGCGGGACCGGTTTGGAGCCGGGGCCCACAAAGCCCGTAACTCCGCGGATATTGCGGACAACATACCAGCTGTCGTCTGTCATGATCATCTTGACAAAAACATAGCTGGGGAAAAGCTTCTGCTCTTTTTCCTCCTTGCGGCCGTCGTCCTTGATCTCGACCACCATTTCGGTCGGGATCTTTACATCGGTGATGAGGTGCTGCAGCTGACGGTTTTCCACCGCATTTACGATGCTGTCGGCTACTTTATTCTCATAACCGGAGTAGGTATGCACCACATACCATCTTGCTTCTTCAGCCATTTTGTTCCCTCCCGGTTGGTATTGTATGGGGTTTCTTGCCGTTCACCAGTAAAATTACTTGATGAGCAGCCGGATCACGAGCGAGAACAGGGCGTCCAGGCCGCAGATAACGATAGCGGAAACGAGAACGACTGCCAGCACGATGAGGGTATTATTGATGACCTGCTTTTTGGTAGGCCATACTACCTTCTTCATCTCGCCGCGCATATCCTTGAAGGAGCGTGCCCAACGCTGAAAAATATTGGGCTTTTTAGCGGTTTCGGCCATTGTTTCTCCTCCTTAAATTACTTGGTCTCACGATGAACGGTGTGCTTGCGGCAGAAGCGGCAGTACTTGTTCATTTCCAGTCTGTCGGGATCGTTTTTCTTATTCTTATACTCGTCGTAATTTCTCTGCTTGCATTCGGTGCACGCCAAAGTTATTCTCGTTCTGTTTCCTTTTGCCATAATTTTCACTTCCCAAAAAATTAACGCCCCTTACGAGCGCTAATTTATTTTACTATAAGTTTGTCCGTTTGTCAACGCTTTTTAAGGTTTTTTTTGAAAACCGCGCGAATTATTTATAAAAGACCGTTAAAAACGCCTTAAATCAGAATAATTCGGGGTGGAGTTGTCTGAATTTTTCGTCCTTTTTCTTCTGGCAAGCCGCGGCGAGAGCCATCGCGTCGACCTCTTTCTTCTTGCGACGGAGTTTGAACCCGTGCGATGCGGCGCATTGATCGATCAGCGTCTTCGCGTATCTCATTCCCCTTTCGGACTTAATGCGAAGGAGTACCGGAACGGTAGCGTAACTCACCTTACGGCTGACGTCGACGCAGTGGAATTTCGGGTCGGCGTCTTCGAGGTTCATGTTAAGATAGAGTTTAAGCGTCTTGCCCGCGACGGAAATCTTGACGAAATGCAATCTGCCGAGGTTGATACTGTCGAACTTTCTTGAAAGACGCGATTTGAGTTTGCTGAAACGGAGCGCGTAGTTCTTGAGTTCGTCGTACCTCTCCTGCATAACCTCGTCGCACGCAAGTATTTTCTGAGTGAACGTCGGGGAAATATAGGCATGTTTATATACTTTGACGGGCGCGACGGGAGCGGGTTGTTCCTGCAAAGCGACGCCCGCGGCGGTCTCTTCGGCGGAAGTTTCTTCGTACATACCCCTTAAACGGCGCAACTCTTCACTCGCGGAGAATTTCTCTTCGCTTACCGAAGTACCCGTTCTGTTTACGTTGGCGTTAGCCGTAACCTTCTTACCGTGAAACGTTCTCATAATCTACCTCTCGGACAGGCATAAAATACGATATGCATCAACAAATCCCCCAATTCTTTCTTCACTTCGGCCATGTCTCCTGTCAGAATAGCATCTCCCAGTTCATACACCTCTTCGATCGACAAAGCCCTCAACGATTCCATCGTCTGTTTTCTATCCCAGGGACACTCGACGCGAAGTGTTGCGATCACTTCCAGTAATTCGGCAAAAGCCTCTTTTTTCTTTTCCAGATCTTCCATAAATAACTAGTCAAAGAGGTTATCTCTACCTCCTTCCGGGACAGCTTACCCGACAGCCGCATGCATTTCTC
>ENA-UEQL01000538-UEQL01000538.1-human-gut-metagenome-genome-assembly--contig:-NODE-538-length-26780-cov-9.777403_pt1 | contig 26780 bp, 25 predicted proteins | sample MGYA00242905_ERZ507926 | MGnify/ENA primary metagenome ERZ507926 (study PRJEB26167, sample SAMN06115531) | human gut metagenome | host: Homo sapiens | place: China:Henan | collected 2015-09-09 | study...
TGATTTTGCAAGGCCCTTCACACCCGAATCACTCAGCTGGAATGCTCTTTTTAGATATGTCTTTATCATGCCAACCTTGTTTTATTATTAATTTTTATTTTTTTATATCATTTTCGTATGAATATTTACATTGGAAACCTGAATTATCGGGTAAGAGAATCAGACTTACAACAGATTCTGGAAGAGTATGGTGTTGTAGACTCAGTTAAAATCATTGTTGACCGTGACACAAAACGTTCTAAGGGCTTCGCTTTCGCTGAGATGCCTAACGCTGCAGAGGCTCAAAAAGCTATCGAGGAGTTGAACCAAGCTGAGTACGAAGGTCGTCAGATGGTTGTTAAAGAAGCTATCCCTAGACGTTAAATTTTAGAAGAAAGAGATTTTTAAAATAAGACGAAAAAGCGGGGAAACGAGGTGAAAACTTCCGTTTCCCCGCTTTCTTTTTTCAGTGTATTTTGTTTATGTTCGCGAGAAATTTTAAGAGTGATGAAGAATATAGGTGTTAGGAGTTTCATTGTGGGTCTTTGCTTGATGGGATTGGGGAGTTGGTCTCCCTCGCTGAAGGCGCAGATCGCGGATCGTGTCTATAAGACGGATTATCATATCGACCCGGAGAAGGCCCGGGAGTTGTCCGTAGAGTTGGATAATATTAGCTTCTTCAAGGATAACGAGTATACGGGTAAATTTACCAAAGGGTATTCGTTGCCGGGGCTTTGGGTACAAGGCAAAGCGGTTTATTATCCCTTGCGGAATATCAAGTTGGAGGCGGGTGTCCATATGTTGATCTATCATGGGGCGAATAAATATCCGAGCATGGCTTATCAGGATATCGCTTATTGGAAGGGAGACCAATACCAAAAAGGGGTACATGTGTTGCCCTATTTCCGGGCGCAGATGGCTCTCTCGGATCATGTGAACATCGTGCTGGGAAATATTTACGGCGCTTCCAACCATAATTTGATAGAGCCTCTTTATAATCCGGAGTTGAATTTGACCTGCGATCCCGAGGCGGGCTTGCAGTTGTTGTATGACTCGAAGGCTTTCGACTTGGATGTGTGGGTGAACTGGCAGAGCTTTATTTTCCGGGAGGATGTGCATCAAGAGGCGTTTACCGTCGGGATCTCTTCACGGGTAAAGTACAACGACCCGGCTTCCCGTTTCCATTTCTATACGCCGGTGCAAGGATTGGTGCAGCATAGGGGAGGCGAGATCGACACGATCTTCAACAATTCCGTGCAAACCTTGATGAATGGTGCGATCGGTGTCGGAGGTGTATGGAATACCGGACATCGTATTTTCAAGAACTTGAACGTGGAACTGGATGCTACCGGTTATTATCAGCAAGCGGGAGAGATATGGCCTTTTGACAGCGGATATGGCTTGTATGCCCGTGCTTCCGCCGATATCTATGATTTCCGGGTGAAAACGTCGTATTGGACCTGCGAGGATTTCATCTCTATGTTTGGTAGTCCGTTTTTCGGGGCGGCCTCGATGATTGATGAGGGGGTTACGTTCGACCGTCCGCAAATGATCTATCTGGGGGTGGAATATTCCCGGCAACTAGCGAAGGGTTTCTCGATAGGGGTAGATGTGGACGTTTTTCATCATCTCTCCGGAGATATGAATGATGCGGATGGAGTAAAACAACCGATGGGAAGCGCCACGAGTTTTACGGCAGGGGTTTACATGCGTATCAATCCGTCTTTCTTGATTAAAAAATTCTGATCATTACCTTCATACATAAACACAGTAGTATTCGATTGTGAATACTACTGTGTTTTTCTATGAATACTATTGTGTTCAGCCGTGAATACAATAGTGTTTTTATTCAATTACTAAATCAATCTTTTTCAGTGTCTTATCGTCCGAGGAACCTCCATATAGGATTTGGTATTTACCCGGGCGAACCTCCATGGTCTGTGTATTGTCATTGAAGGATTGGAAAGCTTTCGGTTCCAATTGGATGCTAACCGGTTGTGCGCTGCCAGCCTTCACGTTCACACGTTTGAATGCTTTCATCGCTTTTAGCGGTCCGGCGGGATCGTTCGGGTTCTTGATGTAGATCTGAGCGACCTCGTCACCATCCATCTTGCCTGTATTGGCGATATCGAAGGAGAGGGTAACCGATTCGTTGGAAGCGATCTTATCCTTTGACAACTTAGCGTTCTTATAATCGAATGTTGTATAGCTCAAGCCATAACCGAACGGATAAAGCGGAGTCTGCGTCATGTAACGATAGGTACGGCCTTTCATGCTGTAATCTTGGAAGTCCGGAAGCTGGTCTACGGATTTATAGAACGTGATTGGCAAGCGTCCGGCCGGGTTATAGTCTCCGAATAAAACGTCGGCCACGGCTGTTCCACCTTCTTGTCCGCCATACCAAGCGTTCAAGATAGCGTTTACATGATCGTTCTCCCAGTTCAATGCCAATGCGCTACCCGTACATACTACGTATACTACAGGCTTTCCGGTGGCTACCAAGGCTTTGACCATCTCCTTCTGTACGGCCGGGATCTCGATATTCGTGCGGTCGCCTTTCCGGAAACCTTCAGCGTCTACCGGCATTTCCTCACCTTCCAGACGTGGAGATATACCACCTACGAATACGATGACATCAGCGTCTTTAACCTTGCTGGCCGTAGCTTGGAAATCTACGGGTGTGCGTACGCCTACCGTAAAGTTCAGGTCAGCGCTACCCGTGCGTTGCATATATTCGATCTTTATGGGATATTTCTCACCTTTCTTAGCGTTTAGCGTATAGAGTTTTTCCGCTCCATATTCGTTTTCCCATACTTCGGCGACTTTAGCCGTATCGATATACAGGCGGAATGCGTCGTTTCCGGATAGTTTGAACTCGACCGGACCATCTATCGGAGACTCGAACTCGCCCGTAAAGCGAGCCGTGAAGTTTGTCAAGTTTACGTTCGGGGCGAATTGGGTGTTACCTCCGGTGGTATAATGAAGCTCTTTCGCTAATCCCTTGTAGGCGGGGGTACCCTCGAACTCGGTATTGTTGAAGAATTCGGAGGCGAAGCCTTGTCCCGCCGTGGAAGATACGTGGCTACCTAGGTCTGTCACGACAAAATCGGCGGTATGGTTGCAACCCAGCTCGTAGATAACCTCTGCGTTCGGGACTTTATTGCGGATACCTTCCACGATCGTGACGGTCTTGGTCGGGAAGCCGTTGTAGTTGGCCCATAGCATGGTCGAGTCCGCTGCGTTCGGTCCGACTACGGCGATCTTCTTGATATTCTTGTCCAGAGGAAGCATATTATTCTTGTTCTTCAACAAAACGATACTTTTACGTGCCATATCCAGTGCCTTGGCGATATGCTCCGGGCTCTCGACTACGCTGTAAGGTATTTTAGAATAAGGAACCCGCTCGTCCGGATCGAACATACCTAGCTCGAAGCGACCTTTCAGCAGGCGGCGTAAGGATACGTCCAGATCTTTCTCCGAGATCTTACCGTCGGCCAAGGCTTTGTTTAGCGCACGGTAGCTACCGCCACATTCTAGGTCGGTACCGTTCAATACGGCGTCGGCGGATGCGCTCTCAGCGTCCGGGTGCGTCTCATGGCGAGGCGTATTTTTGTCTTTTCTCCAGAAATCATCGATAGCACCGCAGTCGGAGAGGATGATATTGTCGTATCCCCAGCTATTACGCAAGATATCGATCAATAATTTGTCGCTGCTACAGCAAGGTTTGCCCTCAAAACGGTTATAGGCGCACATTACCTCTTGTACATCGCCCTCCTTAACCAATGCCTCGAAAGCTGGAAGATACGTCTCGTACAGATCACGAGGAGTAGCCTCTACGTCAAACTCATGACGGTTCCATTCCGGACCGCTGTGTACGGCGTAATGCTTGGCGCAAGCGTGTGTCTTGTAATAATTCGGATCATCACCTTGCAATCCACGGGTTACGGCTACACCCATCTTCTCGGTCAAGTAAGGGTCCTCTCCATAAGTTTCCATACCCCGTCCCCAGCGAGGGTCACGAAAGATATTGATATTCGGGGTCCAGAAAGTAAGACCTTTGTAACGGTCGTACTCCTTGTCCTTTTGGTATTGATGGTATTTGGCACGGGCCTCATCGCTGACCATCGTGAAGGTCTCGTGAACGGCGTTATCATCGAAGGTAGCCGCCATGGCGATCGCTTGCGGGAATACGGTCGCACGTCCGGCACGAGCCACGCCGTGAAGAGCCTCGTTCCACCAGTCGTAAGTCGGGATTCCCAAACGCTCGATGGCGGGGGTTACGTTCATCATTTGGCCGATTTTCTCCTCCGGTGTCAGTCGGGATAGTAAGTCGTCGATACGTTCTTCCAAGGGAAGATCCGGATTCCGGAAAGGGTAATCTTGTTGTTTTTCACTACAAGAGGCGGTGAGTAGGAGGGTGATCATCGCTACTGTCAGTTGTTTCATTTTCATGTTATTAAATTTTAGATATTGTATGATTTACGTTTTATCTTATTGTAAGATGTTTGTTATTAGCTATTTATTGTGATAAATTGTGTTGCAAAACTAATGGTTTACTCGCATTTCTTCAAGTAGAATTACTTAAAATAGGTTACTTCGTCCGTTATTTTAGCAAATGTCCTATTTTTGTAAGATCGAATAATAAAAAGAAAGAGAGATGAAGAAATTTTTAAGTGTGCTTTTGATGGTGGCAGGTCTTATGTCTTGTGGAGATGATGATAAGCCGTTTATTCCTGAGTTGAACAAGCTGACGAGTGTTACATGTACGAAAAACGGAAATGCTTTTTTTAACGCGAATATCACTTATGACCAGGACAAGCAAATCAATCGGATTATATTAAATACGGAAGGAAATCAGTTTACTGATAATTATATTATTGTAGACAAGACGATTTCCGTAAGTGGCGTGAAGATGAGCGTGTTCGTGCTCTTGCTGGCTTAAAGCAACACCGGCAGCCATACCGACAATTAAAAGCAGTAAGGTTAAAACAACGTCTCGCCCTGTCTTGGTTTGAGCGATGATGTGTGGCAGGAAACTTCTCATCGTCATGTACACAAAAGACGTGCCCGAGACAATGAGAACATATGGTAGCAAGAAGGGTTGCAACATCGTCACAGCGCCTGTTGCGGCACCGATTGCCGCAAAAAGTGTCGGCAGTAAAAGACAAATGAGCGTTTTATGTCTGGAATACCCCGCTCCACGATATAGAGCGGCCGCACCGGCTTGTTGTGGCACCTCGTGAAGCAAAATAGCAAAGGCCGCAAACCAACCCAAGTGTGAATCGGTCACAAAGGCACCGGCTAAAACCAAACCATCGGCAAAACCGTGCAGTGACATCCCGGTTAAAAGAGAGCGGACTTCTGGTCGAGTTTGCATTTGCTCGCCCGGGCGCCTGGCTAGTGCTGTACCGATCAATTCGAGTAACACAAAAGATAAAACGACAACAAGCATCAAAAGACCTGCCCAGAAGTAGCAGTAATGACAGTCGCTCGGCTTGTCTGCGGTATAAACAGGCTTGCTCAAATAAAACACCTCCAATCTCTTGTATTTGCCCATGGGTTTGGGCATAAAAAAAGAGCGCCTATCCATCCCCAATGCGGGGCAAATAGACGCTCTATGTACATAACGATATTTAATTTTATCTGCTATAACTGCATGGTATTCAAAACATCCGCCTTTTTTGATTAGCTGGATTTTTGGCACGATTTTGGGGCTGATTAGCAGGAAGGGCATTTTCATTAGCAAGAACAGCCCGTTTTCTGCTAAAAATTAGCTGGCGATTTTGTCTTATAACAACCGTTCGATTCTGGAGGGGTTGTCAAAAATCAAATTTTGGAGTAGAATTTTATCTCATACAGTGAAAGAGCTTTTTCGTAGCTTTTTATATAAGAAAAGCCGAAAACCCTTGAAAACAAAGGCTTTCGGCGTTGTTCACTGGCGTCCATAAGAGGATTTGAACCTCCGACCCCACGCTTAGGAGGCGTGTGCTCTATCCAGCTGAGCTATATGGACGTGTCTGATATATGATTATAGCCCGATCAAAGTCGAACTGCAATCCCTTATTTAGTTTTTTTTGAGGTGGCCGTTGTAACGCAACCTTAGGAGGCTCGCGCTCTATCCAACTGAGCTACAGACGCATATTGTGAAGTTGTAGGGGAATTGGTGCCATTGGTAATTGATGTCCCTGTCCTTAGGAGGCGGTCGCTCTATACAACTGAGCTACGGAGGCGTGTGCAACTGGTATTGTACCGTAGGCGGCGGCATTTGTCAACGGCGCCGCGGCGAAAAAGTTGACGAAAGGGCTTGCAATCGGTCCTTTGCAGGCATATAATACAAAGGTTAGTGAATTTACCCGAGAGAAAGGGGTTTTTACCTTTGCAGAACGAAAAACTGAGAAACGTGGCCATTATCGCCCACGTCGACCACGGCAAGACCACGCTGGTGGACCAGATGCTCAAGCAGGGCGGCGTGTACCGCGAGAACCAGGAGACGGTGGAGCGCGTCATGGACTCCAACGACCTGGAGCGTGAGCGCGGCATCACCATTCTGGCCAAGAACACCGCCATCCAGTACGGCGACACCAAGATCAACATCGTGGATACCCCGGGCCACGCCGACTTCGGCGGCGAGGTAGAGCGTATCCTGAAGATGGTCAACGGCGTCATCCTGCTGGTGGACGCCGCCGAGGGCCCTATGCCCCAGACCCGTTTCGTGCTCAGCCGCGCGCTGGAGCTTGGCCATCGTGTTATTGTGGTTATCAACAAGATCGACCGTCCCGACCAGCGTATCCACGAGGTCATCGACGAGGTGCTGGAGCTGTTGCTGGACCTGGACGCCACCGACGAGCAGTTGGACAGCCCTATGCTGTTCTGCTCCGCCCGCAACGGTACCGCCAGCTATTCCCCCGACGTGGTGGGCACGGACCTGAAGCCGCTGTTCGATACCATTCTGGACTACATCCCCGCGCCGGAGGCCGACCTGGACCAGCCCTTCCAGATGCTGGTCAGCTCCATCGACTATAACGAGTTCGTGGGCCGTATCGCCATCGGCCGTATCGAGCGCGGCGTGCTGAAGCAGAACCAGGAGATTGCCGTGTGCAACTACCACGATCCCGACGCCCCTGCCAAGAAGGCCAAGGCGGTCAGTATGTACGAGTTCGCCGGTCTGGGCAAGGTGCCCATCACCGAAGCGACGGCGGGCAATATCATCGCCCTCAGCGGCATCGGCGATATCACCATTGGCGATACCATCTGCGCACCCGACTGCGTGGAGCCGCTGCCCTTTGTGAAGATCAGCGCCCCCACGGTGGAGATGACCTTCTCCGTCAACGACAGTCCCTTCGCCGGGCGGGAGGGCAAGTTCGTCACCAGCCGCCAGCTGCGTGACCGCCTGTTCCGCGAGACGCTGAAGGACGTGTCCCTCCGCGTCAGCGAGATCGAGGGCGTTATGGACGCCTTCAACGTGGCGGGCCGCGGCGAGATGAGCCTGTCCATCCTCATCGAGACCATGCGCCGCGAGGGTTACGAGTTCCAGGTGTCGCCCCCCCGTGTACTGTACCAGACCATCGACGGCAAGAAGTGCGAGCCTATCGAGCGCCTGGTGGTGGACGTGCCCGCCGAGAGTGTGGGCGCGGTCATCGAGAAGCTGGGCGCCCGCAAGGCGGATATGCAGGAAATGACCCCCATCGGCAGCCGCATGAAGGTGGAGTTTCTGGTGCCCAGCCGCGGTCTGTTCGGCTACCGCAACGAGTTCCTGACGGATACTCGGGGCGAGGGCATTATGGCCAGCGTGTTTGACAGCTACGCCCCCTATAAGGGTGAGCTGACCCGCCGCAATACCGGCTCTCTGGTGGCCAGCGAGACCGGTGAGTCCATCACCTACGGTCTGTTCAACGCACAGGAGCGCGGCGTGCTGTTCATCGGCCCCAACGTGGGCGTGTACGAGGGCATGGTGGTGGGTATCAGTCCCAAGCAGGAGGACATCGTGGTCAACGTCTGCAAGAAGAAACAGCTGACCAACACCCGTGCCGCCGGCTCGGACGACGCCCTGCGTCTGGTGCCGCCCCGGAAGATGAGCCTGGAGCAGTGCCTGGAATTCCTGGCGGATGACGAGCTGCTGGAGGTCACCCCAAAGAACCTCCGCATCCGCAAGACCATCCTGAACCACGAGCGGCGCATGAAGGCGCAGCACGGGAAGAAAAACTAAATTATGTAAACCAAAAGACCGGCGAAAGCCGGTCTTTTGGTTTATGTGGGGAGGATGTAATGTCTGGCTGCGGCGATTGTAAGCAGTGCTGTATGACCCGGTGCGGAAATTCTGGTGCGGTAAGGTCGTGGACACAGATAATAAGTTAACATAATACAAGCATTATGTGCCCAACCCATTGACATTTCCTGGCGGGTGTGGTAAAAGAATAGAGACGCGTAGCGCACAGAAGTGCCTGCGAAGCGTATCGCCCTCGGGCGGTGCGCTTTTTATTTTTATGGAGGAAACTGCAATGCCAAAGAACAAAACACAGGGGATCGTTTTCGGTATCATCATGTCGTACAGCATGGCTGTCGGCATGGAGATATACAACAACGCTATCCAGCAGGGGGTACATTTGCAGCCGGGAGGGTTTACCAACCTGACCTACGGTATCGTGGGCAAGGCGCTGGTGGAGGCGCTGTTCATGGGGCTCATCGTCATTATCGTGTCGGAGCTGTGGGGCAACCGGCTGGGCGCCCGCTTTGCCGCCAAAGTCAGCGACCCGCAGCGGGATAACCCCTATTTCTGTCGGTTGATGCGGCAGGCGGGCACCGTGTCCGTTATGTGCCCCACCATGAGTCTGGCGGCCACCATTATTTTCAGCATGATCTTAGGCGGTGCGCCGGTGTGGCAGCTGCCCGCCATCTGGGCGGGGACGCTTATCAAGAACTTCCCCATGGCGTTTTTCTGGAATATGTTTGCCGCCGCACCCTTTACCAACTGGGCCTGCGGAAAGCTGTTCGAATAAAAGAGCGCTCCCCCGGCGGGGGAGCGCTCTTGCTTACATTACCGGCACGAACTCCACGTTCAGGTCCACGATCTCGTTGACGCCGTCCAGCCGTGCGCCGTGGTCATACTGCCACACATCGAAGCGGTAGTAGAAGTCCGGATAGTCGCCGGGATCAGCGATCCACAGGGCGATGTTCCCCATAGAGGACAGATCATAGCGGTAGTAGCCCTGCTGGCGGTTCATGTACACCCCGGCCTCATAGCCGCCCTGTTCGATCAAGGCGCAGAAAGTCCGGGCCTGGGAGGTCAGCAGGAATTCGTTGTTGTGCAGTGTGCGGGAGTCCTCCTGCTGTACCGGCTCCCAGTCGTAGTACACCGGCAGGTCCAGGTCGCGGCCATCCAGCAGCTGCAGGGCGTACAGGGCCTCCTGGGCGGCCTCCTGCACGGTGGCGGCCTGGGAGAAGAAATACACGCCCACTTCGATGCCGGCGGCCCTGGCCCCGCTGTAATAGCTGTCGAAGGACCGGTCCGGGTACAGGGAGCCCTTCTCGCCGTAGCCCCGCAGCCCCAGGCGCAGATAGGCAAAGTCGATGCCCTGCCGCTTCAGCGCCGCCCAGTCGATGGTGCCCTGGTGGTTAGACACGTCCACGCCCCAGCGGGTGGCGTATTCCGCGCCCAGATAGCGGACGCGAACGCCGTCGCTGCCGTCGTCGTTGGTGTCCCGGCGGAAGTCCTCCTGCGCCAGGCCGCTGGCGGGGATACCCTCATGGGGCGTCATCCACACCATGTTAAATCCGTCGTTGATATATACCTGCCCCGCGTGGGGATCGGCCTCCGGCTCCTGCCGGGCGCTGCCGCCCCGCAGGGACAGAACGACCGCCGTCAGCAGTGCGCCAACCACCAGCACCGCCGCGATCAGCAGCAGCACCGGCAGCAGACGCCGCCGCGGCCGGCGGCGGGGCGGGGAAATTCGATCCATAGTTATCTCTCCTTTTCGAAAACGTGTATGTCAAAGGCGATGCGGCAGTCCAGCTGCGTGAGTTTACATAATTTTTCAACGCCGGCCTTCGGCGTTTTCCAGCAGTAGGGCGTCATGCCGAACAGCGCCTGTATGTCCGCCGGGTCCTCCAGATGGATAACGTCCGTTATGTGCCGAATACTCACATACCGGAAGCCCTCATAGGGCGTCTCCTTCACCTCATTGACATAGGGGTGGTCATAGAGCACCTGCTTCATCTCCCACAGGTGCATTTCTCCGGGCACCACATAGATAAAGTGCCCGCCGGGCCGCAGCACACGGCGGAATTCCTCGATGGCCAGCGGTGAGAAGCAGTTGATGAGCAGGTCTACGGACCCGTCTGCCGCCGGCAGGCGGTAGGAGGAGGCCACAGCGAACTGCACATTTTTCTCCCGCTTAGCCGCCAGACGCAGTATGGGTTTGGAGATATCGATCCCGGCCATCACCGGCGTCTTCCCGGCCTCACACAGGGCACGATAGATGCCCGCGGTGTAGTAGCCTTCGCCGCAGCCGTTGTCCAGCACCGCCGGGGCATCGCCGGTCAACTCCACGGCGAGTTGACATAATTCTTCGCATAGCGGGGCGTAGTAGCCCTTTTCCAGAAAGGCGTGCCGCGCCGCGGCCATAGCCTTGTCGTCGCCGGGGGCTCTGGAGTGCTTTCGGTTCACCGGCAGCAGATAGGTATAGCCCTCCCTGGCGATGTCGAAGCAGTGGCCGGCGGGGCAGAGATAGCTGCCCTCCCGCCGCGTCAGCGCGCCGCCGCACAGGGGGCAGACGAACAGACTGTTCATCGCTCACCCTCCGGCAGTGTCACGTCGTGTATCCATTTACGGGACCGGATGCGCCACAGGCAGATGGGACACTTGATAAAGCTCTCCGCCTGTATGGCCAGCGACACGAACCAGGGATCCGCGTCCAGCACCAGCGCCAGCAGGGCCGTCAGCGGCAGCGCCACCAGCCACTGGGGTGCCAGATCCAGCGCCGTGGACCAGAACACATCGCCGCCTGCCCGCAGGATACCGGTGACGGCGGAGATGGAGTAGGCGTGGAAGGGGATGCAGGCGAAGCCCGTCACCGCAAGGGTGGTGGCAAGATGGGCACTGAGGTCGTACAGCTTGAACAGTGGGAAGACCACCGGCTGGAACAGCAGCGGCACCAGCGCCAGGGCGATAACGGCCAGTGCGGCGCCCACCAGTATCGTTACCCAGGACAGCGTCCTGGACAGGTCCATCAGCTCATCGTGGCTCTGTCCCTCACCGATGGCCTTGCCGATCATCACGGCGGTGGCGGCGCCCAGACCAAAGCACACCACCAGGAACAGGCGGTTCAGGTTGCCCATGACGGCGTTGGCTGCCAGAAACTCTACCGAGATGGTCATGTGTCCCAGAATGACGGTGAGCAGGCTGTTGCCCAGCCCCCAGAACAGCTCGTTGGCCATCACCGGCGAGGCGTATTTCACGAACCGGCGCAGCATCTCCCAGCCCGGACGGAAGAGCGCCTTCAGGTCCAGGGGGATGACCCGGCTCCGCAGGGCGCAGAACAGGCACACGGCGAACTCCGCCACGCGGGAGAGCAGTGTGGCGATGGCCGCGCCCTCCACGCCCAGCATGGGAAAGCCGCACTTGCCGAAGATCAGCAGGTAGTTCATGCCGGTATTCAGCACCGTGGACATACCAAACAGCTTCATGCCGAAGCTGGCGTTCTCCACGCTGCGCTGCGCGCTGACGTAGATAGACGAGAGCATATTGAACACATAGGAGAAGCCGATGACCCGCAGATACGGCGCGCCCAGCAGGGACAGATGATGCTTGTTGCTCATCAGGTCCATGATCTGCACCGGCCACAGGAACAGCGCCAGCGCGATGACCAGCGCCAGAGCCACGCCCAGCCCCGCCGCCACGCCGATGGCACGGCTGATGCTGGGCAGGTCCTTTTTGCCCCAGTACTGGCTGATCAGGATGCCTACGCCGGACTGGACGCCGAACACGATGGAGATCAGCAGGAACACCGGTACGTTGGCGGCCGTCACCGCCGCCATCTCATTGTTGCCCAGCTGGCTGACCATCAGCGTGTCGATCAGGCCCAGGGAGAAAGTGATCAGGTTTTGCAGGGCGATAGGGCCGGTCAACCGGAGCAGATACCCGTAAAAGGCCCTGTCGCGCTTAAGAGCTTTGAACATAGTCCACCTCAAAATATCGTTGTGCCCGCGCCGCGGGCGTATATCACAGCATGGGGAAGCGGCTGTCCCGGTGGGCGAGCAGCGCCTGGCACAGGACATCCACGTCCTCCCGTGTATTGTCGGGGGAGAAGGAGATGCGGATCACGCCGGCGGCAGTCTTTTTGTCCAGCCCCAGAGCGGAGACCACATGGCTCGCCTTCCCCTGATGGCAGGCAGAGCCTGCGGAGATGCAGATGCCCTGCGCACCCAGGTCCGTTACGATGTTGGCGCTGGGATACCCTACCAGCGACACCGCCAGAATGTGGGGGGCCGTACCCTCGCCCACGGGGACCACGCCGCCCATGGCCAGCAGCTTCTCCCGGCAATAGGCCTTCAGCCCGGCCATGTGGGCCAGCTTGGCGTCATAATCGGCCAGCCGCAGCTCCACCGCCTTGGCAAAGCCGGCGATCTGGGCCGTGGCCTCGGTGCCGGAGCGCGCGCCGCGCTCCTGTCCGCCGCCGGGCAGCAGGGGGCGGGGGTTCCGCACCCGGGGACCGATGTACAGCGCGCCCACGCCCTTGGGCCCGCCGATCTTGTGGCCGGACAGGCTCATCAGGTCTACGCCCCAGCCCTCCGGGTCGCAGGGGACCTTCAAAAAGCCCTGCACCGCGTCGCAGTGCAGCAGGGCAGGGGAGCCCTTCTCCCGCAGCAGGGCGGCGATGTCCGCCGCGGGAAATACGCAGCCCGTCTCGTTGTTCACCAGCATCACAGACACCAGGGCGGTGTCCTCCCGCAGGGCATCCGCCACCTGTTCGGCGGTGACATTGCCGTCCCGTCCTGGCTTCAGATAGGTGACCTCATACCCCTGCTGGGCCAGCAGCTTGCAGGGCTCCAGAACGGCGCTGTGCTCCACGGCGGTGGTGATGATGTGTCTGCCCCTGTGCCGGTTCTGCCACAGGGCGGCTTGTATGGCCCAGTTGTCGCTCTCCGTGCCGCAGGAGGTGAAGTACAGGCGCTCCGCGGGGCAGCCCAGCGCCCCGGCGATGACGGCCCGCCAGCCCTCCACGGCTTTTTTCATCTCCACCCCTATGGGGTATTGGGAAGAGGGATTGCCAAAGTGCGCCGTCAGCACCTCGTACATGGCGTCGGCCACGGCTTTGGGCACCGGCGTGGTGGCGGCGTTATCAAAATAGACCATAGAGAGCCTCCTGTTTCACGAACGGGTCTTGAAAGACACGGTAAAATACAGTATAATAAACCGATCAAAAAGCGGGAGTGAAAAACACCTTCACCCGTGAAACCTTATTATACGATAGAATAGGGGAAAGTGCAAGATGCGTGTTGCCATCTATACCTTGGGCTGCAAGGTGAACCAATACGAGACACAGGCCATGGAGCAGGAGCTGCTGCGCCGCGGTCATACGCTGGTGCCCGCCGAGACAGAGGCCGACGGCTATATCGTCAACACCTGCTCCGTCACCGCCATCAGTGACAAGAAATCCCGGCAGATGATCCGCCGGTGTCATAAGCTGAACCCCAACGCAGTGGTGGCCGCCTGCGGCTGTTATGTGCAGACCCACCCGGAGGTGGTGGCGGCACTGGACGTGGACCTGCTGGCCGGTACCGGTGACCGCATGGCGTTTCTGGACCTGTTCGAGCAGGCAGTCCACGAAAAGGAGCCGGTGAGACTGTTGGACGACGCCCTGCGCCGCCGGGAATTCGAGGTGCTGCCCGCCGGCGGCATGGCCGAGCGCACCCGGGCCATGCTGAAGGTAGAGGACGGCTGTGTGAATTTCTGCACCTACTGCATCATCCCCTACGCCCGCGGCCCGGTGCGATCCCTGCCGCTGGCGACGGCCGTAGCCCAGACGGAGCAGCTGCGGCGCGAGGGTTACCGTGAGCTGGTGCTCACCGGTATCGAGATATCCTCCTGGGGCCACGATCTGAAAAACGGCCAAAGCCTCATCGACCTGCTGGAGGCGGTATCCGCCGCCGCGGGGGATATGCGTCTGCGGCTGGGGAGCCTGGAGCCCCGTACCATCACCGAGGACTTCTGCCGCCGGGCGTCGAAGCTGCCCAACCTGTGCCCCCACTTCCACCTGTCCCTGCAGTCCGGCTGTGACGAGACGCTGCGCCGCATGAACCGGAAGTACGACACGGCACGGTTTTACGAGTCCGTCACGCTGCTGCGGCAGTATTTCCACCGGCCCGCCGTCACCACCGACCTGATCTGCGGCTTCCCCGACGAGACGAACCGGGAATTCGAGCAGACCATGGCCTTTATCGAAAAGTGCGCCTTCGCGGATATGCACATTTTCCCCTATTCCGTCCGTCCCGGCACCAAGGCGGCGGAGCTGGTGCAGTTCAGCGCCGCGGTAAAGGAGGAACGGACCCGCCGTGCTGTGGCCCTGGCCCGGACCATGCACCGCGCCTATCTGGAGGGCTGCGTGGGGCAGACCTACCCGGTGCTCTATGAGCAGGAGAAGGACGGCCTCTACACCGGCCACGCCCCCAACTACTGTGAGGTGTGCGTCCGCGCCGAAGATTTACATAATAAAATTATCGATACAAAAATAGTCGGTATAGACGGTGACGCACTGATAGGAGAGTTGACATAACATGAACCACTTTTTCGCCTATATCAACCGTATGCGCTTCATCCAGCGCTGGTCGCTCATGCGGAACAGCTACACGGAGAATATCCAGGAGCACAGCCACCAGACAGCGGTGCTGGCCCACGCGCTGGCGGTGCTGCGGAATGAGCGCTTCGGCGGCCAGGTGGACGTCGGCGCTGTGGCCGTGGCGGCGCTGTACCACGACGCCGGCGAGATACTCACCGGCGATATGCCCACCCCCATCAAGTATTACAATCCCGGTATCCGCGAGGCCTATAAGGCCGTGGAGCAGGTGGCGGAGGACAAGCTCCTCTCCATGCTGCCGGAGGACCTGCGTCCCGCCTACGAGGACGCCCTCCGTCCCGCCGACCCGGAGATCGAGCAGCTGGTGAGGGCGGCGGATAAGCTCTCCGCCCACATCAAGTGCATCGAGGAGCTGAAGGCCGGCAACACCGAGTTCCGTCAGGCCGCCGCCCAGACCGCCGCCGCCATGGACGCCATGGCCCTGCCGGAGCTGGACTATTTCCGTGAGCACTTCCTGCCCAGCTATTCGCTGACATTAGACGAACTGGAATAGCAAACCGCGCCTCCCGCGCCAAAACAAAAACCATCCGAAAGGAGTATATAGTTATGAAAGCGATCGTTACCGTTGTAGGCAAGGACCAGGTGGGCATCATCGCCGGTGTGTGCAATACCCTGGCGGCCAGCCGCATCAACGTTCTGGACATCAGCCAGACCATCATGGAGGGCTACTTCACCATGATGATGGTGGTGGACCTGACCGAGTGTCAGGCGCCCTTCGACGCCCTGCGCGCCGATCTGAAGGCCTACGGCGAGGGCCGCGGCCTGTCCATCCGCATCCAGCGGGAGGACATCTTCGACGCCATGCACAAGCTGTAAGGGGTGGGGAATATGCTGAGTCTGCAAAACATCTTCGACACCATCGCCATGGTGGACAAGCAGCACCTGGACATCCGCACCATCACCATGGGCATCTCCCTGTTGGACTGCGCCGACGAGGACATGGACCGCTGCTGCGACAAGATCTATGACAAGATCTGCTCCCGCGCCGAAAAGCTGGTCCGGACCGGCTGCGATATCGAGAGCGAGTTCGGCATCCCCATCGTCAACAAGCGCATCTCCGTCACGCCCATCGCCATTGCCGGCGCGGCCTGCAAAAGCGAGGACTTCGTCCCCCTGGCCCTGACGCTGGACCGCGCCGCCAAGACCTGCGGCGTCAACTTCATCGGCGGCTACTCCGCCCTGGTGCAGAAGGGCTTTACCTCCGGCGACCGGCGGCTCATCGCCTCCATTCCCGATGCGCTGGCCCGCACGGAGCTGGTCTGCTCCAGCGTCAACGTGGGCAGCACCAAGGCCGGCATCAACATGGACGCCGTGGCCCAGATGGGCCGCGTCATCAAGGAGACGGCCCACCTGACCCGCGACCGCGACGGCCTGGGCTGCGCCAAGCTGGTGGTGTTCTGCAACGCCGTGGAGGACAACCCCTTCATGGCCGGTGCCTTCCACGGCGTGGGTGAGGCCGACACCGTCATCAACGTGGGCGTGTCCGGCCCCGGCGTGGTGTACCACGCCCTGCAGGGCTGCAAGGGCCAGCCCTTCGACGTGGTGGCCGAGACTATCAAAAAGACCGCCTTCCAGATCACCCGTATGGGCCAGATGGTGGCGTCCGAGGCCAGCGCCCGTCTGGGCGTGCCCTTCGGCATCGTAGACCTGTCCCTGGCCCCCACCCCGGCGGTGGGCGACAGTGTGGCCCGCATCCTGGAGGAGATGGGCCTGTCCGTCTGCGGCACCCACGGCACCACCGCCGCCCTGGCCCTGCTGAACGACGCCGTGAAGAAGGGCGGCGTCATGGCCAGCGGCCATGTGGGCGGCCTGTCCGGCGCCTTTATCCCCGTCTCCGAGGACGAGGGCATGATCGCCGCGGCCCTGGACGGCACCCTGACCATCGACAAGCTGGAGGCCATGACCTGCGTGTGCTCTGTGGGTCTGGACATGATCGCCGTGCCCGGCAGTACCACGGCGGAGACGATCTCCGCCATCATCGCCGACGAGGCCGCCGTGGGCATGGTCAACAGCAAGACCACCGCCGTCCGTATCATCCCCGTGGAGGGCGCGGACGTGGGCGACACCGTGGAGATGGGCGGCCTGCTGGGCAGCGCGCCCCTGATGCCCGTCCACGAGGCCTCCAGCGCCGACTTCATCGCCCGCGGCGGCCGTATCCCCGCCCCGCTGCAAAGCCTGAAGAACTGATATGGTCCGACCTGCGACAAGCTTCGACATTCCCCGCGCCCTGACGATCTACCACAGCGCCCGGCAGTTCATGCGCCGCAGCGGCAACACCGTCCAGTGGGTCAACGGCTACCCCTCCGAGGCCCTGCTCCGGTCGGACGTGGCCGCCGGCCGGCTGTTCGTCATGGAGGACGCGGGCGGCGTGTACGCCGTGTTTGCCTTCATCATCGGCGACGACCCCACCTATCAGGTCATCGACGGCGCGTGGCTGGACGACGCGACACCCTATGGCACCCTCCACCGCCTGGGCAGCGACGGTACCCATACCGGCGTGCTGGCCGAGGCCGTGGCCTGGGCTTGGACGCGGTGTCCCCATCTGCGGGCGGACACCCACGAGGATAACCACCCCATGCGCCGCTGCCTGGAACGCGCCGGCTTCGCGTACACCGGCACCATCCACGTCGCCGACGGCACCCCCCGCCGTGCCTACGAGCGCATATGACCCCCGTTAGCCTTCCCCCTGGGGGGGTCCGCGGCGCTGAATGACAGGCCGGTGGCCTGTCAGACCCGCGGACCGACCGACCCGCAGGGAGACAGGTGTCAGCCGTAGGCTGACGGATGAGGTGTAGCCGCGCAGCGGCGTAAAGCCCTCGTCCCGCCGCACAGGCGGCGTCTTAAACTCCCCGGCGGCGTCAGCCGCCACCAACCAAAGCCGCCCTCCGTCAACAAGTCCTGCCAATGCTCTGAAAATTCCATCACGGATTTTCTGCGGTCCATCTTTTTTATTGCTCTGTATGGAAACGCATGATATGATGGATTTGGCAGCGGTGAAAGAAACCGGCAAATCGGAAGTTATAAAGGAGAAACACTATGGGATTATTTGGTAAAAGCAAAAAAGAGCGAGAAAAAGAGTATATGAACAGATTAGATGTTCCATTATGTTTAAAAGAAGACTTTGAATTGATTATTGATGATGTATTTACAATTATGGGGGTTGGAACAGTTGCCACAGGAAACATATCAACAGGAATGTGTAGAGAAGGAGAAAATGCGTGTGTTTATAAAACAAATGGAGGTGTATTAGAGACTATAATTACTACCATCGATATACATACAAAAGAACGAAAATCAAATGGTTGTGGATATAAAACAGAACATGTTGGACTTGGGTTAAGAGGAGTTTCTAAGGAACAATTAGAAAAAGGAGATAGAGTGATTGTAAAGAATGCCAATATGTATGGAATGTAATTACAAATTCCAGTTTGATGAACTACAAGGCCATCTTCGAGCGCAACGCCGACCGTCTTGTGAACGCCAACACCATTTACGAGGGACAGGTCATTGTCCTGTCCGCGAAGTAAGCACAAGCAATCCACATAACGAAAGCATAAAAAAAGCCCACCTCGAAAAGTCGAGGTGAGCTTTTTTTCGTGTGCGCGGATTTGCTTAACTTAATGACATTGCCCGAAAGGGCTTTCTTTTTTACCCAGATGTACCGCTGAGGTATCAAAAAAGGAAAGTAAATGTATATAGCTTGAACGCAAAGCTTTATAGCTTTCGCGTTCTCCCGCCGTGGACATTTGCGGGGAAAATGTTGCAAATTTCCGTTGTGCAATTTAGCAAACGCCCCCGGCGTGCGAATTCGGAAAAGCAAAAAAACGCAGCAAAAAGTGCGAAAAAGGATTTCTGCTATATTTTTTAAGGAAATGGTACCAATACAAGTGAAAAAGTTGCATAAAAAAATTTTTATACCTGAAATATCGTGGGATATCGTGGCGAAAAATACATTCTAAACGTATGGTACATCTTCCGCGGCTGGGGAAAAACCGGATGTAAATGCCACAAAATGGGAAGTTTTTTCACAAAAAAGTTGCGGGCAAAATAACGAAAAGAACCGGACACTTTTTCAGGCGTACCCAAAAAAAGTGTGAAAATTTGACGTGCGCGCTGTTTTTCTTTATAATATTTCAGGAACAAAAAAGAAGATTTCGAATTTCACAACAATTCGGAACGGAAAGAGAGAAAAACATGGAAAAATACCTTGTTTTGGCAACCTTTGTAGGGTCTGTCATCGCACTTATCTTCGCCTTCGTCACCGGCAAAAAAGTGCTGAGTTTTGACGAAGGCACCCCGCTTATGAGCAAAATTTCGCAATCTATCCGTGCGGGCGCCAACGCCTACCTGAAGCGGCAATACACCGTTGTAGGTGTGTTTTTTGCCTGTATGATCGTGGTTTTGTGCATTATGGCGGCCTTAAAGTTGCTGACTTGGTTCGTGCCCTTCGCGTTCCTGACCGGCGGTTTCTTCTCCGGCCTGTCTGGCTTCGTCGGTATGCGTATCGCCACCAAGGCCAACTGCCGCACCGCCAACGCCTGCCGCGACGGCCTGAACCGCGGCCTCCGCGTGGCCTTCTCCGCCGGCTCCGTTATGGGATTCACCGTTGTCGGCCTCGGCCTGCTGGATATCAGCGTGTGGTTCATGCTTCTGCGCTTCGTGTTTAAGCTGGAGGCCGCTGACATCACCAGCGCCATGCTGACCTTCGGCATGGGCGCCAGTTCCATGGCGCTGTTTGCCCGCGTGGGCGGCGGCATCTTCACCAAGGCGGCCGATGTGGGCGCCGATCTGGTGGGCAAGGTTGAGGCCGGTATTCCCGAGGACGATCCCCGCAACCCCGCTGTTATCGCCGATAACGTAGGTGACAACGTGGGCGATGTGGCCGGTATGGGTGCGGACCTGTATGAGAGCTATGTTGGCTCCATCATCTCTGCCTCCGCGCTGGGCGTGGCCGCGTTCAGCGATCAGGCCTTCAAGGCCATGGCCATCCCCATGGTCATGGCGGCGGTGGGCATCATCTGCTCCATCATTGGCTCTTTCTTCGTCAAGACCGAGGAGAACGCCGACCAGCGCACGTTGCTGAAAGCACTGTCCCGCGGCACCAACCTGGCGGCTATTCTGATTGCTATTATCTCCTTCTTTCTGGTGTGGGCCCTGCTGGGCATCGAGCACTGGGGACTGTATGTGGCCATTCTCTCCGGTCTGGTGGCCGGCGTGCTGATCGGCAAGGCCACGGAGTATTACACTTCTGATACCTACAAGCCGACCCAGGAGCTGAGCAGCAAGAGCCAGACCGGCTCCGCTACCATCATCATCGGCGGTCTTGGCCTGGGTATGCTCTCCACGGCGGTGCCCATCGTGATCGTGGCGGTGTGCATCCTGTTGGCGTTCTTCCTCTCCGGCGGCGCAGCCAGCACAGGCATGGGCCTGTACGGCATTGCTTTGGCGGCAGTGGGTATGCTGTCCACGCTGGGCATCACCCTGGCCACCGACGCCTACGGCCCCGTGGCCGACAACGCCGGCGGTATCGCTGAGATGGCTGGCTTGGAGCCGGAGGTTCGCAAGCGCACAGACGCGCTGGACTCTTTGGGCAACACCACGGCAGCTACCGGCAAGGGCTTTGCCATCGGCTCCGCCGCGCTGACGGCTCTGGCACTGATGGCTTCCTATATCGAAAAGGTCAAGGAAGTGGGCGCGAATGTCACCTTTGAGGACTTCTCCCTGATGAACCCCGTGGTGCTGGTGGGCCTGTTTATCGGCGCGTGCCTGCCCTTCGTGTTCGCAGCGCTTACCATGAACTCCGTGGGCCGCGCGGCCCAGAGCGTGGTGCTGGAGGTACGCCGCCAGTTCCGCGAGATCACCGGCCTGATGGATGGCAAGGCAGATCCCGACTACGCGCGCTGCGTGGATCTGTGCACCAAGGCCAGCCTGAAGGAGATGGTGCTGCCCACCGTTATCGCGGTGGTGACGCCCATTGTGGTAGGTATGATCCTGGGTTTCAAGGGTGTGGTCGGTCTGCTGGCCGGTGCCACCGTTACTGGTTTCCTGATGGCTATCTACATGGCCAATGCCGGCGGTGCCTGGGATAACGCCAAGAAGTACATCGAGGCAGGCAACTTCGGCGGCAAGGGCAGTGATTGCCACAAGGCCGGCGTGGTGGGCGACACCGTGGGCGATCCCTTCAAGGACACTGCGGGTCCGGCCATCAACATCCTCATCAAGCTGCTGAGCATGGTGTCCATCGTGTTTGCTGGACTGATCGTGAATTACGCTATTCTGTAACGGGAAAAGGGAAAAAAGAACAAGCAGCACCCCCGGCTTCTCTCTCTCTCAGATGCGCTAAGTAATTGATTTTTTTGAACAGGCAGGCAGTGGCGTGAGCCGCTGCCTGCCTGTTCTTTTCCTGTCTTGATTTCCTGTACCTACGGATACCTATGTTTGCACTGCCAGCTGTTGTGCGATCATTTCCAGAGAGAAAATGAGGTGCATTTCCGCGCTCTAGGCTTTCCAGGATGGCAGGACACGGCTCCACAGGTGCGCCATCCGTAAAATGGAAGAGGGGAGAAATTTCCTGTGAGCGAAGGATATTACTGATGGCTATAGTTACAATAGCATTTTTATCCGGCTTATGATACAATAATCGGGAATTTCGCCCCATCCCCGTCAAAATGCTTGTTGTCTATCTGTCAGGGCAGATGTGTGAGAAATGAGAACGATGTGTATGATGAAAAGGGTGTTGCTGTGGGCTGGTCTTGTCCTTTTGTTGTTTTTACTATGCGACTGTGGGACTTCCTCAGGTGAGGCCATCGCTTGGAGTGAGGAGGATTGGGCCACGGCAGAACTGCCTGCCGACAATCGATTTGACTATCGGGACGTTGCAGCAGCAGGCAAACGAAAATCGCCGTGCAGAGGTCGTGTGCAGCAGTGGCTTCAGCGCATTTTCCCGTGAAACGATTCAGGAAGATGCCGCCTTCTTGACTGCTGAAGAAGCGCAGATAATTGATGCTGTAAACGATGAACAGAATAAGCCGTGCACTTTTTCTGCAGAAGACGCGCTGAAGGATATCGAGCTTTTTCCCAGAATCCTGCGGAGTTCTTATGGTGCCTACTATCTGTATGAAAAAGCTGATTGGGATGCAGCGGCTGATTCTAAGTGAGACTATATCCAAACTCCACCGCGAAGGAATCCTCTACCAATGAGTTGGGCAGCGAATTGCTGCGCGCCTACAGCTTTGTGAATGATGACCATTTCCGCGCACAATGGCCACTCCACCATTGCTGCCAGCAACGGATATCTTTACTACAACTATTTGAAAGATGTCTATTTCTGGCAGGATGCACGGGGCTATTTCGCATGGAAAGATGACCATAAATGGTATGTTACCGCGATAAATGGCAGCGATAGGCGAAGTGAAAATAAAGCGCAACTCATCAATTTGAGAGAGCTGCGCCTTCAATTCTTGAAAGGCATAAATAGAGAAGCAAGCCGCCGCAATGGACAGTTTGCTGCCTTGCTTGATTTCAACGGACAAATCGTCCTTAAGAGTTTTTGTTGTATTATTTATAAGCTCCATAAGGAGGTACCCCAATATGGCTGAGGAAAAGAAAGTCGTCACGCTGGACGATTTTGAGCAGCGTCTGATGGTCAGCGGCCTGATGGATTTTCGGAACGATCTTCTCCGGGACGAAAAGCCCACAGAAGACATTAACGATTTGATCCTGAAGGTCATTGATGCCCCAACAAAGAAAGAGAAACGGAGAGCCGACCGTGAGGCAAGATAAGCTCTCCAAGCAGAATGTGATCCTTTATCTTTGCGGCATAATTCCGGTTGTGTGGCTCGGCCTGTTGATTGCTCCCTGCTTAAAGGATGGATTGCCCGGACTGGTTCAGCAGTTCGGATCGGTGATGCAAAACCCATTCCAGATACAGCTTTGTGAGGACAGTGTAAAAACTGTCCTCACTTTGCTTTTGGTGTACGGGATCGCCATCGGCGTCTATCTCTCCACGGAGCACAATTACAGACGGCGAGAAGAGCACGGATCAGCTAAATGGGGCACGGCTGGTTCGGTCAACAAGAAATATGCCAACAAGGATAAGACGGAAAACAAGCTGCTGACGCAAAATGTCGCCATCGGCCTGGACGGAAGAAAGCACCGCAGAAAGCTGAATGTACTTGTATGCGGTGGTTCCGGTGCAGGTAAAACACGCTTCTACGCCAAGCCCAACATTATGAATACGAATACTTCTTTCGTTGTGCTTGACCCAAACGGAAAAGAAGTTTTAGGATATATATTGCAAGCAGTCCATTGAATATGGCTGCGAATAAAAGACGGAAAGGAGGTCAGAAAGTGTCTAAAATCAGGGATTTTAACAGAGTTACAGCCCTCTAGAGGGTCTTGTCCGGCCAGTTATAGATGCAGCTCGGATGCGGTCGCGGATGGCGGCAGCTCCCGGTACGGCGATAGCGAAGCTCGCTGACGGTCAGGACCTTGTTTTCCCGAAGCCAATCCTGGATCTCGCAGATACGGTCGCCGCGGATATACATGGCGAATATCTGACGGACAACATGGGCGGTTTCCGGATCGGGCAAAAGGTGGTTCTTATTCTCCGGGGCGATGATGTACCCATAGGGCACTTCACCGTTGACGCGCTCGCCCCGCTGGGCTTTTGCCTGCTTGACCGCACGGATCTTCTTGGAGGTGTCGCGCGCGTAAAACTCATTGAACCAGTTGCGCAGAGGCGTGAACTCGTTATCCTCTCTCGCCGTGTCAACGCCGTCGTTGATGGCGATATAGCGGACGTCGTACTCCGGGAAGATGACCTCGATGAGCTCGCCGGTTTTCAGGTAATTACGGCCCAGGCGCGATAGGTCCTTCGTGATGACAGTAGCCACATGGCCCGCCTCCACCTCCTGGAGCATGGCCTGTAAGCCCTCGCGGTCGAAGCTGACGCCGGAAAAGCCGTCGTCCACAAAAAAGCGCGTGTTCAAAAAATGATGCTCGTCTGCGTACCTCTGGAGGATGACCTTCTGATTCTGGATGCTTCCGGACTCGCCGGCCTGTAAGTCCTCCTGGCTCAAACGGCAATATAAAGCGGTGATCTTATCTGACTGTAACATTTCTGCCTCCTTCCCGACAGCCAGACAAGCGAATATGTGTAGGACAGATCTTGTCCCACACATATTATACTTATACCGCATATCCTTCTGCCTGTCTGCTGGTTTTGGCTTAACTGGGTCAAACCGCCGCGTTTTCGGCGCTTTGCACGACTTCCTTGCGGATCATCTTCGCCAGCTTCTTCTCTATTGGCTCGGTCGCCCGTTTGCTGGGCGCCGCGCTTACAAGGTAGGTCACTTTGCCTATCTTGCGTTCCGTTGTCTTTTTCAGTATTTCCTGTTTAGGCATAGCCGTCTCCCTTTCGGAAATACATGGTTGCTTCTATCGTATGAACAGCGGCTTGTCCGCTATTCCAAAATATCAAAAGCAGCAACGGACGGCTGAATGGCCTATCAGCTCCACGGGAATCCCACCCCCGCGCGGTTCTCGCGCGGCCCTGCTCATTGTCTGCGACGCCTCACCGCCTGAATACGGCTACACGCCCGGACTGTGACTGCAAAGGAGTATCGCCCCGCCTGTGCATCGTGGCCTGTGGGCTGCCTTGCCCACTTTGCGGTCTGGTGGATATCGCTCGCCCCGTTGGAGGGTCATGGCGCGCCGGCCGTATGGCTCCGCACAGACGGGAATGTATCCGTCTGCTCTATGCTGCGCCGGGATTTGCCGGGCTTTCTTTGTCAAGGTGCGGAACACACCATGCGGAAAGGGGAACGCACGGCGGTCATCTGGATCAGGTCAGGTCAAAATCCAGAATCGCAATAATCAGCTTTGTCTCAATTCGACGGCGGATATCCTCATCTACTGCAAGGCGGGGGTTTCCGTTCTGGTCATACCCTCTGCGCATGGACAGTGCCGCTATGTAGCCGGAATAGTGATCCAGCACCTGGTTTACCGTCTCTGGGTCGCCCCGCACGGCGGCGGCGATCACCGGGTAAGGGATCAGACTGCTTCGCGCGTTTCTGCGCTTACTTATTCGCGTCACCTCCCATCAGCTCTTTCAGCAGTTCATAGGCTCACTGCTCGGAACGCATCGAAGGTGTGCTGCTTATGCCGGTAATGTCTCACCTCCCTTCACGCCGGAAGGCAGGCCGTGGTTTCTTCTTTTACCCCTTACTGGTTTTCCAAATGGCCCTTTTGGCCATTTTTTCGGAAACTTCTCAAAAACATTTTTTTCGCGGCTCATGCTGCGCTCCTTTCGTTCTGTTCGGGTGGATATTCCTTCCAGAACGGAGGACGGTGGGGAGCGGCAGCCCGCGGCGAAAAAGTGCCGTGGATGACAAAAAGCACCTATAAAGGCTCCAAAACCTTCATAGGTGCTCAATAGGCGCAATGAAACAGCAGAAAGGGCAGGCGGGTGCAGAAAACTGCTTTCATTCCGTATTGGTCCGGTTATGCGATTTGTGCGGCGGCAAGCCGCATCAGCGGCACCTCCCGTACTCTTTTGTCATAGACTGATTTCCTTTCTGCTCAAATCGGATAGATATGGCGAAAGGCGGTTGTTCAAAAGAGCAACCGCCTTTCCTGACGAATGAAGCCGAAAAGGGGCGCGGGGCTATTTGCCCGCGCCCCTAAAGGTGAGCCTGTTTACTTTTCGATGCTTTGCAGCGATTTTTCCTCACGCCGCCGCCTGATCTGCCATGTGGTCAGCGCAAGGCATCCGGCAAGAGATGTGCAGAGGGAGATCCCCCACAAGCCTAACACGCTGCTGTCGCCGGTCTGCGGGACTGTGGTCACGCGCCAGCCTGCATACACGGTCATATCCTTCGTCAGATAAACGCCGGAAACCTTGTTTGTCAGGCTGCGTTCGCTGTACCAGCCGGTAAAGGTGTGGCCGCGCCAGGTGGGGACATATTGGGTCAGGTCAATGTAGGCATTGTACGTTCCCCGCACGCTGGGAATATCACTGCCGCCGCCTGTTTCAAAGCGCAGCGTATAGTAGGTGACGTGCGGATTGTAGCCGCCGCCGATGTACGTCCAGTGGGCGCAGACGGTGGTATTTGCAGAGAATACGGTATCCGTCGTAACCTTCGTACCGCCGCTCTTTTCGGTGTACCAGCCGTCGAAGGAGTAGCTGCTGCGGGTGGGCGTGGGAAGGCTTGCCAGCTTGCCGTCCGCGCCTGTAGTCACGGAAGCGGGTGACACCGAACCGCCGTTTGCGTGCAGTGTTACGGTATAGGTCGGAGCCGTCCACTGCACTGTCAGTGCCGTCACATCAGCCGGAACATTATCGCCGGGTGCGTAGAGCTTTCCATCGCTGCCAAGCCACATGAAGTAGCTGCCTGTATTTCCGTCCGGGCGGGTCAGGCCGTCGGACGCAGGGGCGGTAAATGCGCTGCCGTTTTTCACGATGATGTGAATAGCATCGGAGCTGCCGCCCAGCTTGCCGCCGCCAAGGTCAAGGGTAACGGCCTTCAGTCCGCCAGAGTCCAGTGTGTCAGAGTTCGGGACTTCAAGGACGGGGCGGAAGCCGAAGGTCGGGTAAGAAGAAGACGAGGTATTGTAGCTGGTCCAGAAACGGGCCGAACGGTTCCACCCGCGAACCGCACGGGACGACGCCGAAATTCTTATAGTAGTATCTTGTCCACACGAAAGCATCTCCCTCCAGTTTTTGATATATCCGTCGTCCTTATCCAGTATCTTATCCCATTCGTTGCTTTTGGGCGTGCCGCGTTCTGAATCACCTGAGCCTGTATAACTACTTCCCACGGACGGTGCGCGCAGGGTATAGTCCACGCCGCCGCCGGCGTAGTTCTTGCCGAAAATCAGATCTGCGGTATTCAGGGTATCCCAGCTTACATCATTCGTTACGACATAGTCCGCTATAAACAGACTGTG
>ENA-UEQL01000539-UEQL01000539.1-human-gut-metagenome-genome-assembly--contig:-NODE-539-length-26766-cov-5.785155_pt1 | contig 26766 bp, 19 predicted proteins | sample MGYA00242905_ERZ507926 | MGnify/ENA primary metagenome ERZ507926 (study PRJEB26167, sample SAMN06115531) | human gut metagenome | host: Homo sapiens | place: China:Henan | collected 2015-09-09 | study...
GTATTGGAATGATATCGATGACGGCATCGCGCTGGCGGTCACGCAGGCCGCGATCTGGACCTACGGGAACCGACACGGTGAGACGTTGGGAGGCAACAATTTCAAGACTAAAGACTATATAGACCCGACAGACAGGTTTCTTGAATTCTATTGTCTGCAGGATGGCGGCGCTGGTGCGTTGAGTCCGGAAGAATGAAACGCCGCAAAGGCGCTATATGATGCGCTGATCCAGCTGCAGCCGTCCAATGCGGGCAACGTCACCGACATCATCACCAAAGAGGACATCAAAGACGCGACCATCCGGGTGAATGAAAAAACGGGGAGCGGATATAAGACCGATCTATCTTTTACGCTGTCCGTGGATAAAGACCGGATTAACGGGGATATCACGCTGATTATCAAAGATCAGAATGGAAAAGAAATCGCGAAGCGAAAGTTGACGGATGCAACAGACGGTACAGACGGTACAGATGGGAATACCTTTACAGTCCGGAAAGATGCAACGACCGGTGAAACGATCTATACGATCAACGGGCTGGAAATTGCGGAGGATACGAACGTAACGCTGAACCTCTCCGGCAAGCAGAAGCTGAACAGCGGCGCGTACCTGTTCCGTTCGGATGTGAATGGTGAGCAGTCGCAGACGTTCATCGGTCTGGTCACCGGGGACAGTACCCGCGATCTGGATCTGAACGTGACGCTGGGCTTCCACGTGGTGGACCCGATCATCCGGCCGACGGCAAAAGCTTCCAGCCGCGATGAGCATACGGTCGCCTGGACGGCGAGCTACCATACCGAATGGCCGCATACGCCAGACCAGCCGCCCGAGGAACCGGAGGAACCGGAGACCCCCGAGACCCCCGAAACGCCCGTTACGCCGGTCGTTCCCGGCTATGACGTGCCGAAGACCGGCGACGCGAGCGGGCTGTACTACGTCCTCGCCATCTTCAGCGCCCTCGGTCTCGCCCTCGTGACCTTCGCGGGCAGAAAGCGCCGCACGGCGTGAGATCCAGGCGGCTCTGCCAACGGCAGAGCCGCTTTTGCGTGCGTCGTGGCCTTCCCCTCATAGGGGAAGCTATGGGGTGCGCGCGTCCAAAGCCTCCCCTCCCAGGGGAGGTGGCTCGGCGAAGCCGAGACGGAGAGGTCGCTGCAAATTTGTGACAACCTCTCAGTCTGCTTCGCAGACAGCTCCCCTCCCAGGGGAGCCTTTGGTGCGCTTCCGACAAGAAAGGGCTGGAAGCGGGGGGCGGAATGTGATAGAATGGAAAAAACAAATGAAGAAAAGGGAGGAAACTGCTTATGAAGCGTTGGGTGCGGATCGTGCTGATCGTGGTGCTGGCGGCGGGGCTGGCCGTCGGGCTGTTCGGCATGCTCCGGCGGCAGACGGAGGACCGGAAGGGCGCGGAGAGCTACGCCGAGGCCGCGGCCATCGCCGGGGCGGAGCTGCCCGCGGCCGAGCCTGCCGCGCAGACGCCCGCGGAAGAGCAGGAGACGCAGGACCCGTATCTGCAGATGTTCGCGCAGATGGACGTGGAGGCCCTGCGGCAGGTCAACCCGGAGGTGCTCGGCTGGCTGTGGCTGCCGAACACGCAGATCTCCTACCCCCTCATGCAGGGGACCGACAACGAATACTACCTCCACAACACCTGGAAAAACGAGCCGAACGAGCTGGGCGCGATCTTCCTGGATTACCGCTCCGCGCCGGATTTTTCGGATTTCAACACGCTGATCTACGGCCACCGGATGCAGAGCGACGCCATGTTCGCCACGCTCCGCTTCTACGTCGAGCAGGCGCATTGGGAGTCCGCGCCGCTGGTCTACGTGCGCGCGGGCGATACGGTCTACACCTTCACGATCTTCGCCGCCTATGAGGCCCCGGTCACGCAGCCGCTCTATCTGCCCGCGCTGACCGACGCGGCGCAGATCGATGCCGTTTTGCAGTACGCGCAGGAAGCTTCCGTGCTCGATACCGGGCTTACGCCGGGCGCGGAGGACCATATCCTCACCCTCGTCACCTGCACCGGCCACGGCCACGCCTCGCGCTGGATCGTGCAGGCGGTGCGCACGGCCGTCACGCCGCTGGAAGCATGACGGATGTGACGATCTATGCCGCGCCGCTGCCGGAGGGGCCGGAGGCCTCGCACCGGCTGCTGCGCCGGGCCGCGGCGCTGGCCGCGCCGCAGCTGACGGACTGCACGCTCGCCCGGCAGGCGCAGGGAAAGCCCTGGTTCCCCGCCGCGCCGGAGCTGCACTTCAGCATCTCGCACAGCGGCGGGCGCTGGGTCTGCGCGTTCGCGGACGCGCCGGTCGGGCTCGACCTGCAGGCGCACCGGCCCTGCCGGAGGGTGGCGCTCGCGCGGCGGTTTTTCGCGCCGGAGGAGGCCGAATGGCTGCGCTCGCGCGGCGAAGCGGCGTTTTTTGACCTCTGGTGCGCGAAGGAGAGCTGGCTCAAATACACCGGCCGCGGCCTTTCCGCCCTGCCGGAGGCGATCGTCCTTGCGCCGGACGGCCAGTTTCCCGCCCGCCCGGACGCGCGGCTGCAGCTGCTGCCGGTCTTCGACGGGTATTCGCTGTGCGTGTGTACACAAGAACCTGCACAGGTCACGTTGATAGAATTATAAAAGCCTTCCTTGCGGAAGGCTTTTCCTCTGCATGAAAATCGAACAAATATTCGAAAAATTCTTGACCGGAGACCGCTGCCGGTGGTATGATAGCCGCAGAAAGGGGGCGGCGCGGATGCCGGACAGGACCTATCTTGCCATCGATCTCAAATCCTTCTATGCGTCGGTGGAATGCGCGGCGCGGGGGCTTGACCCGCTGAAGACGAATCTCGTCGTGGCCGATGAGGAGCGGACGGAGAAGACGATCTGCCTGGCGGTCTCGCCGCCGCTGAAGGCGTATGGGATCGGGGGCCGGGCGCGGCTGTTTGAGGTGAACGAGCGTGTGCGGCAGGTGAACGCCGAGCGGCGGCAGCGCGCACCCGGCCAGACGCTGACCGGCAGCAGCTGCGACGCCGACGCGCTCGCGGCGCAGCCGGAGCTGGCGCTGGACTTCATCATCGCCCGGCCGCGGATGGCGCTGTATATGCAGGTCTCCACGCAGATCTACCGGATCTACCTCAAATATATCGCGCCGGAGGACATCCATGTCTACTCCATCGACGAGGTCTTCATCGACGTGACGCCCTACCGCAGTCTCTACGGCCGGGACGCGCAGGCGCTGGCCCGGACGATGATCCTCGACGTGCTCCGCACGACCGGCATCACCGCGACCGCCGGGATCGGGACGAACCTGTATCTGGCCAAGATCGCCATGGACATCGGCGCCAAGCATGCCCCGCCGGATGAAAACGGCGTGCGCATCGCCGCGCTCGACGAGCGCAGCTACCGGCAGACGCTCTGGAGCCACCGGCCGCTGACCGATTTCTGGCGCGTCGGCCGCGGATACGCCCGGAAGCTCGAGGCGAAGGGCCTCTATACGATGGGTGATATCGCCCGCTGCTCGCTCGGCGGGCCGGACGAATTTTATAACGAAGATCTGCTCTACCGGATGTTCGGCGTGCAGGCGGAGCTGCTGATCGACCACGCGTGGGGCTGGGAGCCGTGCACGATCGCCGATATCAAGGCCTACCGCCCGCAGTCGCACAGCCTCAGCTCCGGGCAGGTGCTGCAGGAGCCGTATGTCTTTGACAAGGCCCGGCTCGTGCTGCTGGAGATGGCCGACGCGCTGGCGCTGGATCTGGTGGGAAAGGGGCTCGTGACCGACCAGCTCGTGCTGAGCGTCGGCTACGACCGTGAGAGCCTGACCCGGCCGGAGCTGCGCGGGGCCTATCACGGCCCGGTCACGACCGATCCGTACGGGCGGCCGGTCCCGAAGGCCGCGCACGGCTCGCAGCGGCTGGGCGCGCACACCGCCTCGACCCGGCAGCTGCTGCGCGCGGCAGGCGAGCTGTTTGACCGCATCGTGGACCGGCGGCTGCTCGTGCGCCGGATGTATCTCGTCGCGGAGCACGTCCTGCCGGAGCAGGACGCGCAGCCGGCGGAGGAATTCTGCCAGCTGAGCCTCTTTTCCGATGACCCGGAAACGCAGCCCGCGCAGCCGCCGGAGGAGGCCGCCCGCGAGCGCAGCATGCAGCAGACGCTGCTCGCCATCCGTGAAAAATACGGCAAAGACGCCGTCCTGAAAGCCATGAGCCTCCAGGACGGCGCCACCGCCCGCACCCGCTTCCACCAGATCGGCGGGCACCGGGCATGAAAAAGGGGACAGGCCTACGCCTGTCCCTTTAGGATTTCCAGGGCCTGTTTGGTGTCGCAGTCGGAGAGCTCGGGCTCGGCGGCTTCGACGAGGCGGAGGGCGTCTTCGTGCCGGCGGATGACGGAGGAGCCGCCGCGGTCGCCCTCGAGCGCGCACAGCTCCGGGAAAAACCGCGCCGGGAACAGGCAGGGGTTGCCGCGATGGCCGTTGTGGGCCGCGCCGACGATGCAGCCCGGGTGCTGCCGCCAGTCCTGCACGATGCGCAGGACCGTTTCCTGCCGCAGAAGCGGCTGGTCGGCGACCATGTAGAGGATCCCGGCGCAGTCCGCCATGGCCTCGGTGCCGAGGCGGATGGTCCGGCTGATGCCGTCGTCCGGGCGGTCATTCCGGATGGCATGAAACCCGGCCTGCTCCGCCTCCTGCAAAAGCGCCGGATACTGGGAAACGACGGTGACGCGGGCAAACGTGTCCGCGGGGATCGCAGCCAGCGCGAGCGAAAACAGGCTCTTGCCGGCAAAGCTCGCCGTCAGCTTGTTTTCCCCGAAGCGGGACGCATTTCCTGCCGCCATGATGAGGCAGCCGATGGGAGCAGCGGTAAATTCAGACATAGCCAGACTCCTTGTGATTTTCTACAAATCAGTATAGGGATTTTTGCCGTTTTCCGCAAGAAGTATGCAAAATTTTCGACATTCACGAAAAAAGCCGTTATTCATGAAGTAAGATAATGAATCCACTTTCTCTTCGAAAAACTGTATGCTACAATATGAGCAATAACATCGGAAAACTGGCAGGATCCGGGGCCAAAGCCCGGGTTTTGCCGATCACCCGGCAAAATGGAGGTACCCGAATGAACATCGTAGGCAGAAGTGAGGTCCGCGTCGACGCCTTCGACAAGGCGACCGGCCGGACAAAATACTATGATGATCTGGCCCCGAAGGATGCGCTGCTCGTCCGGATCAAGCACTCGACCATCGCGCACGGCTTCGTCAAGTCGGTCGACATCAGCAAGGCGGAGAAGATCCCCGGCGTCGTGAAGATCCTGACCTGCTTCGACGTGCCCGACATCCCGTTCCCGACCGCCGGTCACCCGTGGTCGATGGATCCGTCGCACCAGGACATCGCCGACCGGCACCTGCTCAACCGGCACGTGCGCTATTACGGCGACGATGTCTGCGCTGTCATCGCCGAGGACGAGGTCGCGGCCATGCAGGCCGTGCGCGCCATCGAGGTCGAGTATGAGGAGCTGCCGTTCGTGCTCGACGTGCAGAAGGCCATGGAGCCCGGCGCGCCCCAGCTGCACGAGAAGTTCCCCAACAACATCCTCAAGCACACGACCGCCGCCGCAGGCAACTACGCGGAAGCCATCAAGGAGCCCGGCCTTATTAAGGTCGAGGGCTGGTACGAGACGCCGACGGTCCAGCACTGCCACATCGAGAACCACGGCTGCTTCTGCTACGAGGAAAACGGCCGTCTGGTCGTGACCAGCTCCACGCAGATCCCACACATCATCCGCCGCGTCGTCGGTCAGGCCATCGGCCGCCCGTGGGGCGACATCCGCGTCATCAAGCCGTACATCGGCGGCGGCTTCGGCAACAAGCAGGACGCGCTGTATGAGCCGCTGTGCGCCTGGTGCTGCACGCAGGTGGGCGGCCGCTGTGTCAAGCTCGACTGCTCGCGCGAGGAGACCTTCGTCTCCAACCGTGTCCGCCACGCCATCCGCACGCATATCATCTCGTGGCTGCGCAAAGACGGCACCATCGCCGCCAAGAAGGTCGAATGCTTCTCCAACCAGGGCTCCTACGCCTCCCACGGCCACTCGATCGTGGCAAAGGCGCTGGGCTCGTTCAACCAGCATTATCCCTGCCCCAACTTTGAGGGCGACGCCTATACCGTCTTCACCAACCGGCCCGCGGCCGGCGCGATGCGCGGCTACGGCATGCCGCAGGCCTCGTTTGCCGACGAGAGCCACGCGGAGGAATGCGCAAAGGCCGTCGGCATGACGCCGCTGGCCTACCGCTGGCAGAACCTGATGAAGCCCGGCTACGTCGACGGCTTCTCCAAGAACGAGCTCTATACCGACTCCTACCGCCAGTGTATGGAGAAGGGCATGCAGGCCATCGGCTATGAGGAAAAGGTCAAGGCCTACGCCGATCAGACCGGCCCCATCCGCCGCGGCATCGGCCTTGCGACCTTCTGGTACAACACCGCCGTCTTCCCCATTTCGCTGGAAACCTCCTCCTGCCGTCTGCAGCTGAACCTCGACGGCACGGTCAACCTGCAGGTCGGCGAGACCGAGATCGGCCAGGGCGCGGATACCGCCTACGCGCAGATGTGCGCCGAGATCCTCGGCCTGTCCGACTATAAGAAGGTCCACGTCATCTCCTGTCAGGATACCGACATCACCCCGACGGGCCTCGGCGCCTACGCCTCCCGCCAGACCTTCACCGCGGGCTTCTCCATCCGGCAGACCTCGGAGATGCTCAAGAAAAAGATCCTCGACTACGCGTGCGAGGTCACCCGTCAGGCGACCTACAACATGGACATCATCGACTCCAACATCGTCCGCACGACCGACGGCCGCGTGCTCATGAGCCTGTCCGAGCTGTCCATGACCGCGCAGTATAACCCCGTCCATTCCGAGCATCTGACCGCGGAATCGACGTATACCATCCGCAACAACGCCTATTCCTTCGGCTGCACGTTCGCCGAGGTCGAGGTCGATATCCCGATGTGCAAGGTCAAGCTCCTGAACATCGTGAACGTCCATGACTGCGGCAAGCTCATCAACCCCGCGCTGGCCGAGGCGCAGGTCCACGGCGGCATGTCGATGGGCATCGGCTACGGCCTGTCCGAGCAGCTGCTGTTCGATGAGAAGACCGGCCGGCCGCTCAACAACAACCTGCTCGACTACAAGCTCTCGACCTTCATGGACCATCCGGATCTGGAAGCCGAGTTTGTGGAAAACTACGAGCCGACGTCCGCCTACGGCACCAAGGCGCTGGGCGAACCGCCCGCGTGCTCGCCGGCGCCCGCCATCCGCAACGCCATCTATCAGGCGACCGGCGTCGCCATCGACCAGGCGCCGATCACGCCGCATATCCTTTTCGCCAAATTCACCGAAGCTGGCCTGATCCAGGACTGAGGGAGGGAACAGACTATGTATGATATGAAAGCGCTCTATGAAGCGTACAGCGTAGAAGAAGCAGTCAAGCTTCGTCTGGAGCATCCCGAAGCGCAGATCATCGCAGGCGGCACGGACGTGCTCGTTCAGATGCGCGAAGGCCGCCGCGCGGGCAAGGAGCTGATCTCCATTCAGAAGATCGACTCCATGCGCGGCATCAGCATGGATGAAGACGAGAACATCCGCATCGGCTCGCTTACAACCTTCTCCCACATCACGCACAACCCCATCATCATGGAAAAGATCAACGTGCTGGGCGAAGCCGTCGACATGGTCGGCGGCCCGCAGATCCGCAACGCCGGCACCATCGGCGGCAACACCTGCAACGGCGTGACCTCGGCGGACTCCGCCTCGACGCTGCACGCATGGGAAGCCATCGTTGAGCTGACCGGCGTGAACGGCAAGCGGTACCTGCCCATCAAGGACTTCTACATCAAGGCCGGTACGGTCGACATCAACGTCGCCGAGGGCGAAATTCAGACCGCGATCCTGATCCCCAAGGCCTCGTGGGAAGACACGAAGGGCTTCTACATCAAATACGGTATGCGCAACGCCATGGAGATCGCCACGACCGGCTGCTCGGTCAATGTGCGGCTGTCCGCGGACAAGAAAACGTTCGACCGTGTGCGCATCGCCTACGGCGTCGCGGGTCCTGTGCCCATGCGCGCACCGAGCGCTGAGGCCGTTGTGAACGGCCAGCCCGTCACGATGGAGAACATTGAGGCCTTCTCCAGGGCCGTTCTGGAAGACATCAATCCCCGTGACTCCTGGCGTGCCAGCAAGGCGTTCCGCAAGCACATCGCTGTGGAAATGGCCAAGCGCGCGCTCATTGAATCTGTCAAACGCTGCGGAGGTGAGATCTGATGGCACAGTACGCTCTTGTCAAATGCAATATCAACGGCAAAGACGTGGAAAAGATCGTCGACGTCCGCGCAAGTCTGACGGATATGCTCCGCAATGATTTCCGGCTTACGTCTGTGAAAAAGGGCTGTGAGGTCGGCGAATGCGGCGCGTGCACCGCACTCATTGACGGCGAGGCAATCAACACCTGCCTGTATCTGGCTGTCTGGGCCGAGGGCAAGCACATCATCACGCTTGAAGGCCTGATGAACCCTGATGGGACGCTTTCCGACGTGCAGAAGGCCTTCATGGACGAAACCTCCATCCAGTGCGGCTTCTGCATCCCCGGCTTTATCCTGACGGCGACCGAGATCGTCAACTCCGGCAAGGAATACACCGACGACGAACTGCGCAAGCTCCTCTCCGGCCACCTGTGCCGCTGCACCGGCTATGAGAACATCCTCCGGGCGGTGAAAAAGACCATGTACCGCCGTCTGGGGCTGCCCATGCCTACGGAACCGGAGGCGTGATAAAGCGCTGATAGAATCATTAAAGGTCCGCCCATACGGGCGGACCTTTTTCGGGCGGATTTTCGTTTGACGCAGATTGGAAACCGTGGTAAAATATAGCACAACGGTTACGTGCATGTCCTTTGACAGAGATGCGATCCCGCGGAGGCGCGTATATCTAAATACACAGAGGATGTGTGCATGAAGGATCTTCCGTTCTTCAAGGATCAGTTCATACCAAACTTTGACGGAACGGAGACAGAGCCGACTTTCCTGCCTTTCCAGGTGCCAAATATCCTGGTGAGCGGTTCAACCGGTATAGCAGTAGGTATGGCGACAAATATTCCTACACACAATCTCGGTGAGGTCATAGATGCCACAGTTGCATATCTGAATGATCCTGAGATACAGCTTGAGGATCTGCTTGCGCTCATGCCGGGACCGGATTTTGCCACAGGTGGAATCATTAATGCAACACCTGAGGAGTTGTATAATGTGTATGCCACAGGACTTGGCAAGATCAAGGTGCGCGGTAAGGTAGACATCATTTTCAGCGGTGCCGGACTGCCTTTGGACTTGCCTTCTTTCCTCAAGAAAGATAGCGTCACCAAGCTGGTTCCCATCGTTTCCAGCGCACGTGCCGTACGCATCATCTGCGAGAAATGGAAGAATAACTATGATTATCTTCCGGATGCGGTGGTACTAGAAGGCCCGAAAGCGGGTGGACATCTGGGATATAAGGAAAACCAGTTGGAAGACCAGCATTTCTCATTGGAAGAATTATTACCTCAAGTCGTAGAGGAAGTCTCTCATTTCGAGCAGAAATACGACAAAAAGATCCCGGTAATTGCGGCAGGAGGCATTTATACGGGTGAAGATATCAAACGCATGATAGACCTTGGAGCATCAGGCGTTCAGTTAGGAACCCGGTTCGTTACCACCACGGAATGCGATGCCTCGGAAGCCTTCAAACAGACCTATATACAGGCAGAGGAGAAGGACATAGAGATCATCAAAAGTCCCGTCGGCATGCCCGGACGAGCCATCCATTGCAGTTTCCTTGAGAAAGTGAAGGCGGGAATCAAGCAACCGAAAGCTTGTCCCTTCAACTGTATCAAGACGTGCGATATATCACGCAGCCCGTATTGTATCGTCACCGCCTTGTACAACGCCTTCAAAGGGAATTTCGAGAATGGATACGCTTTCGCCGGCAGTAACGCTTGGCGAGCGAATAAGATCACTTCGGTACGGGAAACCATTACCGAGTTGATGAATGAATGGAAAGCTAAATTATAAGCACAAAAAAAGCCTCCGGAAACGGGGGCTTTTTTTATATTCGAAGGTAAGTATCTCCATTATTGCTCGGCCAACCAAGCGGCCAGCTCATCCCGGTTCGCGGCGGCATCCTGCATGCCGGCTTGGGCAGCTTGATCGAAATATTGCATAGCGGTCGTATAATCCTTCTTCATCGCATAAGCGACACCTAGGTTATTCCATGCTTCCGGCAAATTAATACCTTGCAAACGACTGATGGCCGGATCGTAAGCACCAGTCTCAATCTCAAGGGCCGCCGTATTTAATTGAGCGATCGGGTCGGTCGGATAAAGACGAACGGCGATATCGAATACCTCCTTGAACTGATCGCTACCTTTATCATAAGAATTGGCTACCAAGAACATCTCATTCAAACTTAAATATTGAGGTTTCGTTTTGATCACTTGCTTGGCCTCGTTCACGTCGAACGGACGTGCGATATAAGCCAAGGTATAATCAATACGTCTTAAAGGAGGATAGTATTTATCCAATAATATCTTATAAGTCCGACCTCCGTTCAAGGCATGTAGTTTAGCCTTGCGCTTGTTTATATCTTGAATATCCAAGATCTCCAGAATCTCCTTCTTATTCGCCAAATCTGATTTCGTAACCTCTTGACGCAATCCGATCCAATCCTCACCCATCCAATTCACTTTCATCAAGGAAGGATCCATCTTCTCCTTATCTTTCATGTAAGCGACAAAAGCCTTGGCACGACTCTCGGACAATCTCATATTATAATCGTAGCCACCTTCCGGGGAAGCGTATCCGGTAACCTTAAATTCGGTAAAGCTTAGATTCTTATCGTTACGGACTTCCGTTACAATCTTATTCACCTCATTCAGCACGGTAGCGTTATCTTTGAAATCACGTAACAATACGGACTTGCCTACCTCAAAGTTTAAATAAGCGGAATGCGTCTCGCTCCGTTGTTTCACAGGTTCTACCGGAGGAGTAACATAGCTAAGCTCATAAACGGGAGGGGCTAACGGAGGCAATACACGGCTCATCACCCCATAGATGTCATTTGAGACCTCACAAGAAGCGCATCCCGTGGTATTCTCATCCACCATCAAGGTAGCGTTTCGCATCCATCCCGCATAGGGTACGGACAATTCCACCGGAATCAATTCCGGCCCCTTCTTCGTCTGACGGATAATCAAGCTAGGAGTTTGGGGAAATTCATAACTATCGAAACCCAACTCACGGTTCAACGCCTTCATACGTGCCCGCCCGGTAATCACGATCGGGTTAAACTGGTAAGACTGCGATTTATCCACCGATTGCAATACCGGTGTCAGTATGACCATCTCTTGGGATTTCAAACGCAGATTACTCAGATTGGTCGTAAAATTCATCATAAGCTGGCTTCCGTCCTTCCTTGCGCTTACATTCTCGAAACTAACAGTTCCCCGCACACCGTTCTGTGCCTGTAGGCTCACACCTCCGAGGAACAATAAAGCGATACATATACTCAATAAATGTCTCATATCTCTCTAGATCGTTTTTTAGTGGATAAAATAAATGATAGAAAGGGCCGCTTTCGTTACACCCCAATAGTTCGAGTTCTTGGTCTCGATCTTGGAGCCACATTCCCCGCAATTATACTTATCATAATGTACACGGGCATAACCGGCGCCGATAGCGGCTTCTATACTCCAACGCTTATTCAGTATCCATTGATGTCCCAACGTAAGTCCGCCACCGTACAAATAACCATCATAACGATGATCCTTCAAATTAGGGAATATGCCAAAGGGTAATTTAATCCCGGCGATATTATACTGTCCGCCCAACGCATGCACGCCAATAAACGTACCGTTGAATTTCTCGCAAGTCCAATAACGCACTTCCGGCATGACAAGCCAATGCTTCAATTTCTTTCATCCCGGTCTGAACTCGACGCACCTCTTCTTTGCACCGTTCCATTTTCTCTTTGCGCTTTCTATCCTTATAGGCATGTTCAGCGCATCGTTTGGAACAGTACTCAGTCTGAGTAGTCCGGGCAATGAAGTTTTTTCCGCACCACTGACAGACTTTTTCAATTTGAATGTTACTGCTCATACTGGCTTTATATAAGTGGTTATTTCGCCAAAAGCGTGTATGGGCGTGTATCGACGTGTACTGACGTGTAAATCCTCCATCACTTATCTCGCGCTTTCGGTCCCGGTCGATGGCGAAATACAATCGGGATACAAAAATGGGCGAAAAAGGGGTCAGAATCCGTTAGAATCCATCAGTAAGGGAATGGAAAAAGCGTGCTGTAAAGCACGCTGTACTAATGGATTGTGACGGATTGTGACAATTACGTCATTTGCCGATGCAGAAGCGGGAGAAGATGGAGCCGAGGATTTCGTGGGTTGTGATTTCGCCGGTTATTTCTCCGAGATAGTGCATGCATTCACGGATGTCCTGCGACACGAAGTCGCCCGAGATGCCGCTGCGCAACCCGTCGAGGGCGCGTCTGATGGCTTCGCCGGCATGCAGAAGGGCGTCGTAGTGGCGTGCGTTGGTCACGATGACAGCGTTGGGGTCGGTGTCGGCAATGGCGGCTGCTTCAATCAGGCTTTGCTCAAGCGAGTCGACGGCGATGTCGGCTTTTGCCGAGATTGTGGCTATCGCTGCCGATGGAGCGGCAGTGGCTACGGCTGAGCGCAGCGCGCTGATGTCGGCATCCGAAAGACAGTCGATTTTGTTGATTACGGCAACAAGATGCTTTCCTTCGGCGTGCGGCAGGATGTCGGCGGCAACGGTGGCAATGTTGGCAACAGGCTGTGTGCCGTCGATCATCCAGAGGATTATCGCTGCCTCATCGAGTTTCTTGAACGTCCGTTCAATACCCATTGTCTCTATAGTGTCGGTGGTCTGGCGTATGCCTGCTGTGTCGATAAACCGAAATGTCAGTCCGCCGAGCGTTATGGTGTCCTCTATCACGTCGCGCGTTGTGCCGCGGATGTCGCTCACGAGTGCCTTGTCGTCGTGCAGCAACCGGTTGAGGAGTGTGGATTTTCCTGCGTTGGGCTCTCCCACTATCGCCACGGGAAATCCGTTTTTGATGGCGTTGCCGACGGCAAAAGAGTCGGCAAGGCGTGTCACGGCTGTGTTGATTTCTTCTGCGATGGCGATTAGACGTGTGCGGTCGGCAAACTCCACATCCTCTTCGCTGAAATCGAGCTCAAGTTCCATAAGCGACACGAATTCGAGCAGTCGTTCGCGCAAAGTGGAGAGCATACGGCTGAAACCGCCGCGCATCTGGCTCACAGCGATGCGGTGTGCCGCTTTCGAGCCACTTGCAATCACGTCGGCTACGGCTTCTGCCTGCGACAGGTCTAGACGCCCGTTCATAAATGCGCGACGCGTGAATTCGCCTCCCTCGGCGGCGCGGCATCCGTTGCCGATGAGCAGTGCTACAAGTTGCTGCTGCACCCATAGCGAGCCATGGCACGACAGCTCGATGACATCCTCGCCAGTAAACGACCGTGGACCGCGGAATACGGCTGCCACCAACTCGTCGAGCGTCTCGCCGTCGGTGTCGACGATGCGTCCGAGGTGCAGCGTGTGGGTCTGCACGGCATTAAGGTCGGCTCCGCGCCATGATTTCATCACGCACTTCACGGCGTCGCGTCCGCTGACGCGCACCACTGCTATTCCTCCCACTCCCGCCGGTGTCGACACGGCGCATATTGTGTCGTCGTTATGCTGGTTGATGTCTAATTGTTCCATTCGTAATAATCACAAGTTTTTTCTATTTCATTTTCCTCCTCGTCGGGCAGCGAAGAGAAGAAGTCAAACCCCGTGAGAGCCTCCACCTCGTCTACGCTTACTGCCTGCCGCTCAATCACCTTTTGTCCGCCTTCGTTCTTGTAGATGAATGCGATGGCGCGCTTCGGGGTGGCAAACGGAGCGAGCAGCACCTTGAAAAATCCGGTAGGCACAGCCACTCCGCTTTCCAAACGGTTGATGTGGCCTTGCACGATTGGCCCGGAAACTACAATGACTGCACTGTCGCGATCTGCCCACAGGCGCACTTTCTCCTCCAGACGCTTCCACCCGCCGCTGTTGAGCGAATGGTTCTGCGGACATATATTTGTCAGAAAAAACGACTCCTGCATCGCCTTCTTGCTCCATTTCATATCGGCAGCGGGAGCCATATGGCCGCGGTCGTAGCCCGAACCCTTATAGTCGTCGGTAGTCGGACAGCCCTCAACATCGGTGTCGCACATAAACTTGTCGTTACGTGGCTCCGCGCCCTGGGTCTCGAAACGTGTGAGTTCGTAGACAACATAGTTGGGAATACGCAGGTCGGCATTGAACGACGCGGTGTAGCCCTCATACGCAACAATCTGCTGCCGCAACCCCTCTGGAGCATTCACTTCCATAAGCGCCTCTACATCGACATTGCTGGCGGGCGCACCACTCTCAACACGCTTGAAGCCCAACTCCTTCGCATGTCCTATAAACCACCATACAGCCACGATAACCGCCACAACAATCACGGCAGTTCTCACCTGACGCGCGGTGCTGTTTCTTTTCTGATACTTCTTCTTTGCCATATCGATATTGATGACCGTGCAAAGTTACGACAAATAAACGTCAGTGGCAAGAGCATCAATCCCCTCCACCTCCCGCGTAAATCTCACAAGAAGTTGTATCTTATTTCATTTCTACAGAACCACATTGATAGACAAAACGATGGGAGAAACGGCTTGACACAGATGAGTTGACCACGCCCCAAAAACACTTGTAACTATCTTCCGTAACCGTTTCTACATTATCTCCCTTTGCAGTAAGTACGAAAAGGGGGTCTAAACCCCCATTTTCAAATACTTCCTTATATATTTTTGGTTTTTGTGAAGCTACTTCTGTAACTAAATCCGCAAATACTTCAAGTGACTCTGGGTCAGTTATATCTAACTCATCTCGTATCTCTTTTATCCTTCTCTTTATAAATGCAATTTTAGCGTCAGCAGAATCTTCTTTTTTAGCGTCTAACAACATAACTCTAATTTTTCCCCTTAAATTAGCATTAGAGCCTGTTTCCGTAATTATACATCCCATATTATATAGTTAATGTTATTGTTATAGGACAATCATTATCCATAATTTCTCCATTTTCAGCCATCTCATAAACACTCTTGATATACTCCATCACCTTTTTATATGCGTCTAATACGGTTACATCTTTCCAATTTGAAGAAAGCATTTCTTCATATGCATCTTCAAATGCTCTCTTCATATCCGGATCTACCGACTTATATACCCCATTTTCCAATGGAACTATCCCTTCTTCCTCAAGAGCTGTTTTTATTGTTTCAGTAATAGGCTCATAGGTTGTTGGATGAACAATACCCTCAAGAAAATCAGAGCCTTCAGGTCCTGTATCATCATTTATTTGAGTAAATAAGTCTAAATAAGCAAGATCAAGCTCTTCTGAAGCTTCTAAATCTACTTGCCTTGTCTTTTCAGGAGTGTTTACTACTTGTCTGGTTACTTCAAGTTGATACTTTTTATTAGTTGGAGATGATTCTAAATAAAGATTTCCGTCATATTTTGTACCATTTTCCAAAGTTACTAAAATTGGCTGTACATTCCCAACCATTTCGCCCGCTTTTTCAATTTTGACAATAGGGCTATCTTCCATTCTTGAATCCTTTCCATAGATTATAGTATCTTTGCCATTTTGAATAGCAATATGCCCCTGTGACATTAAAAAGATAGCCCGACGAACCAATCGCCGGGCTATCTTTATTGTCAGTTTTTTCAATCAGTTTCTTTATTTGCCTTTCTCTTCAGCCTTCTTGATTTTGGCAGCGTCTTCAGCCGCTTCAGCCTCAAGACGTGCGTCGAGACTCTTGTCGAGATATTCAAAGTCTTCCTTGCTTCCTACAACAAGCGAGTTGTAGTCGCGCAGACCTGTTCCGGCTGGAATCAAGTGACCGCAGATAACGTTCTCCTTCATGCCCTCCAGATTGTCGGTCTTGCCGTTGATTGCTGCCTCGTTGAGCACCTTCGTGGTTTCCTGGAAGGAAGCCGCCGACATAAAGCTTGAAGTCTGCAATGCTGCGCGGGTGATACCCTGAAGCATCTGGTCGGACGTTGCCGGAACGGCATCGCGCACCTGTACGAGATTCAAGTCCTTGCGCTTCAAAGCGGAGTTCTCGTCGCGGAGCTTGCGCGCTGTGATGATTTGACCAGCCTGGAGATTCTGTGAGTCACCGGCGTCGGTAACCACCTTCTTGCCCCAAATGCGGTCGTTCTCATCCATAAAGTCGCGCTTGTCGACAACCTGCGACTCAAGGAAGCGGGTGTCGCCCGGATCAAGGATGCAGACCTTGCGCATCATCTGACGCACAATCACCTCAAAGTGCTTGTCGTTGATCTTCACACCCTGCATGCGATAGACGTCCTGAACCTCGTTGACGATGTATTCCTGAACGGCTGTCGGGCCCTTGATGTTAAGAATGTCTGACGGAGTGATCGCACCGTCTGAAAGCGGTGTGCCGGCGCGCACGTAGTCGTTTTCCTGTACGAGGATTTGCTTCGACAACGGCACGAGATATTTCTTCACTTCGCCAATCTTCGATGTCACGCTGATTTCGCGGTTACCACGCTTGATTTTTCCGAACATAACCTCGCCGTCGATTTCTGAAACGATGGCTGGGTTAGACGGGTTGCGTGCCTCGAAGAGCTCAGTGACACGTGGAAGACCACCAGTGATATCACCTGCGTTACCAGATGCGCGCGGTGTCTTCATAAACACCTGACCTGCCTTGATTTCATCACCGTCCTCAATCATAAGGTGGGCGTTGACAGGGAATGAATATGTTTTCAGCACCTGTCCGTTGGCGTCAACGATGTTGACCTCCGGCACCTTGGTGCGGTCTTTCGACTCTATGATAATCTTTTCGTGCAAACCGGATGTCTCGTCGGTTTCCTTGCGGTAAGTAACACCTTCAATCACGTTGACGAATTGTGCCTTACCGGCAACCTCGCTGACAACAACGGCGTTGAACGGGTCCCATTCGCAGATTACGTCGCCTTTCTTGACTGTTGCTCCGTTGCCGAAGTAAAGTTTCGAACCATAAGGGATGTTGGTGTTTGTCAGCACCATGCCCGTATTGGCGTCGACGATACGCATTTCTGCCAGACGGCCTACAACTACGTCGCAGTCCTCTGTCTTAACCGTGCGGAGCTCTTCAATCTCAAGCACACCGTCGTAGCGTGATGTCACTGACGATACGGCTGCGATATTGGATGCCACACCACCGACGTGGAACGTACGGAGGGTCAGCTGCGTACCCGGCTCACCGATTGACTGTGCCGCGATTACGCCGACAGCCTCGCCCTTCTGAACCATACGGTTGGTCGACAGGTTGCGGCCGTAGCACTTGGCGCAGACGCCCTTCTTCGACTCGCAGGTAAGCACCGAACGCACTTCAACCGACTCAATCGGCGACTTCTCGATACGCTCTGCTGCTGCATCGTTGATTTCCTCGCCGCTCTTCACGATGATGTCGCCTGTCAATGGGTCTATCACATCGTGAACCGACACACGTCCGAGAATGCGCTCGCTGAGAGTTGCAACAACGTCTTCGTTGTTCTTAAGTTCTGTGCAGACAAGTCCGCGAAGCGTGCCGCAGTCCTCCTCGGTGATAATCACGTCGTGGGCTACGTCGACAAGACGACGGGTAAGATAACCGGCGTCGGCGGTCTTCAATGCCGTATCCGCAAGACCCTTGCGGGCACCGTGGGTAGAGATGAAGTACTCCAACACTGAAAGGCCTTCCTTGAAGTTCGCCAAAATCGGGTTCTCGATAATCTGACCGCCCTCGGCACCGCTCTTCTGCGGCTTGGCCATAAGACCACGCATACCGGCGAGCTGACGAATCTGGTCCTTAGAACCACGGGCTCCTGAGTCAAGCATCATGAAGATTGGGTTGAAGCCCTGGTTGGCTGCTGTAAGCTGCTTCATCAATGTGCTTGTCAAGCGGGAGTTGACGTGCGTCCAAATATCAATAATCTGGTTGTAGCGCTCGTTGTTGGTGATGAATCCCATGTTGTAGTTGTTCATCACTTCTTCAACCTGCGCGTAACCTTCTTTTACGTATTCTTCCTTCTCGGCAGGGATAAGCACGTCGCCCAAGTTGAACGACAAGCCACCCTTGAATGCCATGTAGTAACCGAGGTTCTTGATGTCGTCAAGGAACTTGGCTGAACGAACCACACCGCAACGCTTGATGACGGCGCCGATGATGTCGCGCAACGATTTCTTGGAAATCAATGTGTTGACATAGCCCATCTCCTCTGGCACGTTCTGGTTGAAGAGCAGACGTCCGACAGACGTTTCCTTAACCATTGTCTTCACGAGGTTTCCGTTTTCGTCAAGGTCGTCGACAACAACAGAGATTATAGCGTGAAGCGTACATTTGCCTTCGTTGTATGCAATCTGAGCCTCTTCCGGTCCGTAGAACACAAGACCCTCGCCCTTGTCGCCCTTGCGGAGCTTGGTGATGTAGTACAGACCAAGCACCATATCCTGCGACGGCACGGTGATAGGAGCGCCGTTGGCCGGGTTAAGGATGTTGTGCGCGCCGAGCATCAGCAACTGCGCCTCGAGCACTGCCTCGTTGCCGAGAGGCAAGTGAACTGCCATCTGGTCACCGTCGAAGTCGGCGTTGAACGCCGTACATGCCAACGGGTGCAACTGGATAGCCTTGCCCTCAATCATGCGTGGCTGGAATGCCTGGATACCAAGACGGTGAAGTGTCGGGGCACGGTTGAGAAGCACCGGATGACCCTTCATCACGTATTCAAGGATATCCCATACAATCGGCTCCTTGCGGTCTACAATCTTCTTGGCGCTCTTCACTGTCTTCACAATGCCGCGCTCAATAAGCTTGCGGATGATAAACGGTTTATATAGTTCGGCTGCCATGTCTTTTGGCAAACCGCATTCATGCATCTTCAATTCCGGACCTACAACGATTACCGAACGCGCTGAGTAGTCGACACGCTTACCGAGCAAGTTCTGACGGAAACGTCCCTGCTTACCCTTCAAGCTGTCGCTGAGTGACTTCAACGGACGGTTGCTCTCGGTCTTTACAACGCTTGACTTGCGTGAGTTGTCGAGCAATGAGTCGACTGCCTCCTGAAGCATACGCTTCTCGTTGCGGAGAATCACCTCTGGCGCCTTGATCTCGATAAGGCGTTTCAAGCGGTTGTTACGGATAATGACTCTACGATAAAGGTCGTTCAAGTCGCTGGTGGCGAAACGGCCGCCGTCCAACGGAACGAGCGGGCGCAATTCCGGAGGAGTGACAGGCACCACTTTCAGCACCATCCACTCCGGTTTGTTGCGGTTTTTCGACGCACGGAACGACTCTACAACCTGCAGACGCTTCAATGCCTCCGTCTTGCGCTGTTGCGACGTGTCGGTGTCGGCACGGTGGCGCAACTCGTAAGAAAGGCTGTCAAGGTCTACACTCTTCAACAAATCGTAGATTGCGTCGGCACCCATCTTGCAGATGAACTTGTTGGGGTCTGAGTCCTCGAGCATCGAGTTCTCGCGCGGCAACTTGTCCACGATTTCAAGATATTCGTCTTCCGAAAGGAGGTCGAGTCGGGCAAGGTCCTCATGACCCTCAAGCTCGGCTGCGGCTCCCGGTTGGATTACGATATAGCGCTCGTAGTAGATTACAGAATCAAGCTTCTTCGACGGCAAGCCGAGAAGATAACCGATTTTGTTAGGCAATGAGCGGAAATACCAGATATGGGCTACCGGCACGACCAAAGAGATATGGCCTGTACGTTCGCGGCGCACTTTCTTCTCTGTAACTTCCACACCGCAACGGTCGCAGACGATGCCTTTGTAACGGATGCGTTTGTACTTTCCGCAGTGGCACTCATAGTCCTTTACCGGACCAAAAATGCGCTCGCAGAACAGACCGTCGCGTTCAGGTTTGTAAGTTCGATAGTTGATCGTCTCAGGCTTGAGCACCTCGCCGTATGACCGCTCAAGGATTTCTTCCGGCGAAGCAAGCCCGATCGTAATCTTCGAAAAGTTACTTTTTATTCTATTATCTTTATTGAATGCCATATTCTTTTGTCGTTTTATTCCAAGTTTATGCTAAGTCCCAGACCACGAAGCTCGTGCAGAAGCACGTTCAAGGATTCAGGTATGCCCGGAGTTGGCATAGGCTCGCCTTTGACGATTGCCTCGTATGCCTTGCTGCGGCCAACCACGTCGTCACTCTTGATTGTCAGGATCTCTTGAAGGATGTGGGATGCGCCGAATGCCTCAAGCGCCCAAACCTCCATCTCTCCGAAACGCTGTCCACCGAATTGTGCCTTACCGCCGAGTGGCTGCTGCGTAATCAATGAGTACGGGCCAATGCTGCGGGCATGCATCTTGTCTTCAACCATGTGGCCGAGCTTAAGCATGTAGATTACACCAACGGTTGCCGGTTGGTCGAAGCGCTCGCCTGTGCCGCCGTCGTAAAGGTATGTCTTACCATAGCGTGGCACTCCCGCCTTGTCGGTCCATGAATTGAGGTCGTCGAGGCTCGCTCCGTCGAAAATCGGAGTGGCGAATTTCTCGCCAAGCTCGCGGCCTGCCCATCCGAGAACGGTCTCGAAAATCTGTCCCAAGTTCATACGTGACGGCACACCAAGCGGGTTCAAAACGATATCCACTGGAGTTCCGTCGGCAAGGAACGGCATATCTTCCTGACGCACTACGCGCGAAACGATACCCTTGTTACCGTGGCGACCCGCCATCTTGTCACCGACACCGATCTTACGCTTCTTGGCAACATAAACCTTGGCAAGCTGCATGATGCCTGAAGGAAGCTCGTCGCCGATAGAGAAGTCAAACTTCTTGCGGCGCAATTCTGCATCGATTTCCTTCGACTTGCGCAGGTAGTTGATGATCGTGTCGTGGATCATATCGTTCTTGTGAGCGTCTGTTGTCCACTTGCTGAGGTTGATGGTGTCGAATTCCTCGATGCCCTTCAGATACTCTGCCGTAAACTTCTCGCCCTTAGGAATAACCTCTGTGCCGAGGAAGTCCTTCACGCCTTGCGAAGTCTTGCCGTCGGTAAGCGTGATGAGTTTCTCGATAAGACGTGCCTTCAAAGCCACCTGACGCTGTTCGAATTCCTCGTCCATCTGCTGAAGCTCAAGGTTTGCCGCCTTGCCCTTCTTCTTCTGAGCCTTTGCATAAAGGTTGGTCTTAACAATCACACCCTTCAACGAAGGAGATGCCTTCAACGACGCATCCTTCACATCGCCGGCCTTGTCACCGAAGATGGCACGGAGAAGTTTTTCCTCCGGCGTCGGGTCGCTCTCGCCCTTAGGTGTGATCTTACCGATAAGGATGTCGCCCGGCACAACGTGTGCGCCCATACGGACAATTCCGCGCTCGTCGAGATCCTTTGTAGCGTCCTCGCTGACGTTTGGAATGTCTGACGTAAGTTCCTCCATTCCTCGTTTTGTCTCGCGCACCTCAAGAGAGTACTCGCTGACGTGGACAGACGTAAGGATATCCTCACGCACCATGCGCTCGTTAAGCACGATGGCATCCTCGTAGTTGTAACCCTTCCATGGCATGAACGCCACCTTAAGGTTGCGACCGAGTGCGAGCTCGCCGTTTTCCGTGGCATAACCCTCTGTCAGAATCATTCCCTTCTCGACGCGCTGTCCCTTCTTGCAGATTGGACGCAAGTCGATTGTGGTGCTCTGGTTGGTCATGCGGAATTTCGGAATGATATATTCTTTAACCGAGTCCTCGAAATTCACGAATTCCTCGTCCTCAGTACGGTCATAGCGGATTCTGATAACGCTGGCGTCAACAAACTCGATGACACCGGCGCCCTCTGCCATAATCTGTGTGCGGGAGTCGTGGGCAAGCTGCTTCTCAATGCCTGTGCCGACAATAGGAGCCTCGCTGCGCAACAACGGCACAGCCTGGCGCATCATGTTCGATCCCATCAACGCACGGTTGGCATCATCGTGCTCAAGGAACGGAATCAAAGATGCGGCGATTGAGGCAATCTGCATCGGCGACACGTCCATAAGCTGCACTTCTTCCGGTGCTACCACAGGGAAGTCGGCGTCAAGACGCGCTTTAACCTTGTTTTTTACGAAAGTGCCGTCATCGTTAAGCGGAGCGTTGCCCTGCGCGATGATCTGACCTTCCTCGATTTCCGCTGTCAGATAAGTGACGTGGCTGTTGTCGAGATCCACCTTGCTGTTCTCAACCTTGCGGTAAGGAGTCTCGATAAAGCCGAGGTTGTTGATTTTAGCAAACACACACAACGACGAAATCAAACCGATGTTAGGACCCTCTGGGGTCTCAATCGGGCAAAGACGTCCGTAGTGGGTGTAGTGCACGTCGCGCACCTCAAATCCGGCACGGTCACGCGACAAACCGCCAGGACCGAGAGCCGACATTCTTCGCTTGTGAGTAATCTCAGCAAGCGGGTTGGTCTGGTCCATGAACTGCGACAATGCGTTGGTTCCGAAGAACGTATTGATAACGGAAGAGATTGTCTTGGCGTTGATCAGGTCAATCGGAGTAAACACCTCGTTGTCGCGGACGTTCATACGCTCACGGATTGTACGCGCCATACGTGCAAGACCCACTCCAAACTGGTTGTAGAGCTGCTCGCCGACTGTGCGCACACGACGGTTCGAAAGGTGGTCGATATCGTCGACATCCGACTTCGAATTGATAAGCTCAATCAAATACTTGATGATGGCGATGATGTCTTCCTTAGTCAACACTTTCACCTCCTCCGGCACTGTAAGCGACAATTTCTTGTTGATGCGGTAACGGCCCACATCGCCCAAGTCATAACGCTTCTCGGAGAAGAAAAGGTTGGTTATCACCTCACGCGCGCTCGCATCGTCCGGTGGCTCCGCGTTGCGCAATTGGCGATAGATATAGTTGATAGCCTCTTTTTCAGAGTTGCTTGAGTCTTTCTGGAGTGTATTGAAGATAATCGAGTAGTCGCTCATGTCTACATCCTCCTTGTGCAGAAGGATGGTCTGAAGTCCCGAATCAAGGATTTCCTGGATATGCTCCTCCTCGATAACGGTCTCGCGGTCGATGACCACATCGTTTCGCTCAATCGAAACCACCTCGCCGGTGTCTTCGTCAACGAAATCTTCAACCCACGTTTTCAACACACGGGCGGCAAGCTTGCGGCCAATGCATTTCTTCAGGTTCGTTTTGTTTACTTTTATTTCCTCAGCAAGACCAAAGATTTCTATGATGTCTTTATCGCTGTCAAGACCGATGGCACGCAACAATGTTGTTACCGGCAATTTCTTCTTGCGGTCGATGTAGGCATACATCACATTGTTGATGTCAGTGGCAAACTCTATCCATGAGCCACGGAACGGGATGATACGTGCTGAATACAATTTGGTTCCGTTGGCGTGTGTGCTCTGTCCGAAGAACACACCAGGCGAACGGTGCAGCTGCGACACGACAACGCGCTCCGCACCGTTGATCACAAATGTGCCCTTTTCCGTCATATACGGAATCGGTCCAAGATAAACATCCTGGATTACGGTGTCGAAGTCCTCATGGTCGGGATCCGTACAGTATAATTTTAATTTTGCCTTCAACGGCACACTATATGTCAAGCCGCGCTCAAGACATTCCTCTATCGTATATCTCGGCGGGTCGATGTAATAGTCTAAGAATTCGAGCACAAAGTTATTCCTTGTGTCGGCAATTGGAAAGTTTTCCGCAAAAACCTTGTACAATCCCTCGTTCTTTCTCTTCTCTAACGGAGTGTCCAGCTGCAAGAAATCGTGAAACGACTTCAGCTGAATCTCCAAAAAGTCGGGGAAGGGCAACGGATTCTTTACGGAGGCGAAATTTACGCGTGGTTTTACTGTTGAAACTGACATAAAAATAATATTAATTGAACCCGAAATTGAAAATAACACAAAAAGGTTAAGAATCGACTTTATAGGGGATTCTTAACCTAATTACCTGAATTTCAGGCAATATTATTTAAGTTCAACTTCAGCTCCAGCCTCTTCGAGTTGTTTCTTAAGAGCCTCAGCCTCAGCTTTAGCAACACCTTCCTTGATTGTGCTAGGTGCACCGTCTACCAAGTCCTTAGCTTCTTTCAAACCAAGACCACAAGCTTCCTTAACGGCCTTTACAACCTGAAGCTTAGAAGCGCCTGCGCTCTTCAATACTACATCGAATGCTGATTTCTCTTCCTCAGCAGCAGCGCCGGCAGCAGGGCCAGCAGCAACAGCTACAGCTGCAGCAGCAGGTTCAATACCATATTCGTCTTTCAAAATCTGAGCAAGTTCGTTTACTTCTTTTACTGAGAGGTTAACTAATTGTTCTGCAAATGCTTTCAAATCTGCCATAATTGTATAATTTTTTATTGTTATTTTTTTGTTTATTATTTGTTAGAGAGTGTTTCAAGAATACCATGCAACTTGTTGCCTGACGACTGCAGTGCGGAAACAACGTTCTTGGCCGGTGACTGGAGCAATGCAACAACCTCTGCGATGAGCTCGTTCTTGCTCTTGATCTTCGACAATGTGTCGAGTTGATCAGCACCCATATAAACTGTTTCTTCCACATAAGCGGCCTTCAAAACTGGCAACTCTGATCCTTTCTTGTGGAACTCCTTGATTGCTTTGGCAGGAGCGTTTCCTACATTTGAGAACAGCATTGCAGTTGTTCCAGTCAACGCTGGATACAATTCTGAATAATCGCCTTCCAATTGCTCTAAAGCCTTGTGAAGCAACGTATTCTTAACAACCATCATCTTCACTTCCGCGTTGAAGCAAGCGCGACGGAACGCACTTGTCTGCTCAGCGTCCATGCTGGTAGTGTCGGTGAGATAAAAGCAGCTGTACTCCTTTAGAGTCTCGCCGATTTTCTCTATTATTATCGCTTTATCTTCCTTTCTCATGATTCTCTTAATTTAAAAATTCGTTACACATCAAGTGATTTTGTATCGATCTTCAGACCTGAGCTCATTGTACTCGAAAGATATATGCTCTTCATATAAGTACCTTTGGCGGTGGCCGGCTTCAACTTAATCAGCGTGTTGATAAACTCGCGTGCGTTTTCTGCCATTTGGTCTGCCGTGAAGGAAACCTTACCGATAGAAGCGTGTACGATACCGTTCTTATCTACTTTAAAGTCAATCTTACCTTGTTTTACCTCTTTCACTGCCTTTGCTACGTCTGGTGTAACTGTGCCGCTCTTTGGGTTAGGCATCAAGCCACGAGGACCGAGGATGCGACCGAGAGCACCGATTTTACCCATAATAGCAGGTTGAGTGATGATTACGTCTACGTCTGTCCAGCCGCCCTTGATTTTCTCAATATACTCGTCCAAACCTACGTAGTCTGCTCCAGCTTCTTTTGCGGCAGCTTGATCTGCCTCTGTGGCGCACAAAACCAATACGCGTACCTGCTTGCCTGTTCCGTGAGGAAGAGAAACAACGCCGCGCACCATTTGGTTAGCCTTGCGAGGATCTACACCAAGACGTACATCGATATCAAATGAAGCATCGAATTTCGTAAAGGTGATTTCCTTTATTTTTTCTGCTGCTTCCTTCAGTGTGTAAATCTTTCCAGCTTCAATCTTCTCTAAAGCCAACTTTTGATTTTTTGTCAGTTTACCCATGTCAATTGAAGTTTTTAATTGTTTTCAGGGAAAGATCCCTTAACTGTGATACCCATACTTCTCGCTGTACCAGCGACCATCTTCATAGCTGAATCTAAAGTAAAACAGTTCAAATCCGGCATTTTGTCTGTAGCAATTGCCTTTACCTGCTCCCATGTAATCTCTGCCACCTTCTGTGGCTTACATCGCCCGCGTGGATGACTTTGACTGTGGCATTATGATCTCTGCCAGCCATAATCCCTACTACGATAACGGCATCAAGCTGATCGACTGCTATGGTGAGAAGATGCCGGAGGAGATCTTGCTGTTAGTCGAGGATTACATCGACGGCAAACTCCATGTTTTCGATAAGGAGTGGCCGGAGCTGCCTTTCGCTCACAGGGAACACATTGGCTGCACTGTGGACTATGTGTCCGGCCGCAACCGCTACATGGGCTATCTGATCAGCCTTGGTATCTATTCCTTCAAGGAGCGTTGGAAGAGCCGGTGAGCAGCGCGGAGATTGCTGCCCCGGACGTCGCAGATGCGGAAGCACAGCGCAAAACGCTGCCTGCAGACCCGACTGTGAAGAATTTTAGCTATACGGTTGTTGATGGCGAGATCTACTACCGAGAGAACTCTATCATGACGCAGATCGAACTGTCCGACAACGCCAAAGGCCGTGTAGCTGGTATGGTGGAGTTGCGGCAGATCGTCAACGAACTGATTCAGCAGCAGTTGAATGACTTCCCGGACGAGGACATTAAGGCATCGCAAGCAAAATTGAACGCCGCCTACGATGCCTTTACTGCAAAATACGGCCTGATTAACGACAAGAAAAATGCCCGCCTGTTCGATGATGACAGTTCCTACTATCTGCTCTGCTCGCTGGAGAATCTGGACGAGAATAAAAATCTTAAGTCCAAGGCAGATATGTTCACCAAGCGGACGATTCGGCCAGAGCGTGTTGTCACCAGCGTGGATACCCCCAGTGAAGCACTGGCAGTGTCCATCGG
>ENA-UEQL01000541-UEQL01000541.1-human-gut-metagenome-genome-assembly--contig:-NODE-541-length-26749-cov-5.884486_pt1 | contig 26749 bp, 28 predicted proteins | sample MGYA00242905_ERZ507926 | MGnify/ENA primary metagenome ERZ507926 (study PRJEB26167, sample SAMN06115531) | human gut metagenome | host: Homo sapiens | place: China:Henan | collected 2015-09-09 | study...
GGAGGGAAACGCCGTAGCTCTGGGAGATGGAATACAGGGTCTCTCCCGGCTGCACGGCGTGGACCCGCCGGGGAAAACGGATCACCAGGGTCTGGCCCACCGCCAGTTGTCCCCGGTCAACGCTGTTATCTGTCGCCAGCCGGACCGGGTCCACCCCGTATCCGGCGGCAATGGAGGCCACGGTCTCACCGGGCTGTACCACATGGATCGTCATATTCGGCTCCTTTCTGCCGCCGGAGCGGCAAACCGTCTGTTGAAGCCTATGACAGCGGCGGAAAGATATGCGGAAACGGCAAACGCCCCGGATTCCTTTCGGAAACCGGGGCTCGTGTTTGAAAAAATCAGTTCAGGCCCAGTACGGCGCGGCCGCTGTCGCTCCAGTAGCTGTCCAGTGCGGCGTAGGGGAAATGGAACTCCTGCGGGCCGTTGGCGTAAGAGGCCAGCTCGTAGGCGGAGAAGATGCCGCCGGGGCCGCCGCCAATGATGATGACGTTGTAATGCATGGAAGGAACCTCCATTTGATCCGGATTTGCCGGAGGAGCATCCCACCGGCGCAAAAATACATACTATATTGTATTAAAATGGCGGATAAAGTCAAGAGAAGAAACGGAAAAAGGAACGGAAACATTTCCGCTCCTTTTTGTCTGAGTCTACATATTCTTCTTGATGCTCTTGATGGCGTTTTTTTCAAGGCGCGAGACCTGCGCCTGCGAGATGCCGATCTCACTCGAGACCTCCATCTGCGTCTTGCCGTCGGAGTAGCGCAGGGCGAGGATCTGGCGCTCGCGCTCGCTCAGGCGCGCCATGGCCTCCTTGAGCGCGATCTGCTCGAGCCAGTCCTCGTCGGTGTTCTTGGTGTCGCGCACCTGATCCATGACGCACACGGCGTCGCCGCCGTCGGCGTACACCGGCTCATACAGCGACACCGGCTCCACAATGGATTCCAGTGCCAGCACCACCTGCTCGCGCGGCAGCTCCAACCGGGCGGCGATCTCCTCTACTGTTGGCTCGCGCGATTGCTCAGCAGTCAGCTGTTCCTTCATCTGCATCGCTTTGTAAGCGGTATCCCGCATGGAGCGGCTGATGCGGATGCTGTTGTTGTCCCGCAGATAACGACGAATTTCACCGATGATCATCGGCACCGCATAGGTGGAGAACCGCACATTCAAGCTCACATCAAAATTATCGATGGACTTGATCAGTCCGATGCAGCCGACCTGAAACAGATCGTCCAGATTTTCGCCGCGCTGGGTAAATCGCTGCACCACGCTCAGCACCAGCCGCAAATTGCCGTTGACCAGCTCTTCCCGCGCCCCCGGCTGCCCGGCGTGCATCTCCTGCAGCAAGCGCATTTTGTCGCTTTCGTTCAATACCTTCAGATCGGCGGTGTTCACCCCGCAAATTTCCACCTTGTTATACAAAGCCCCACCACGCCCTTTCCGCGTTTCTGCTATCAGTATGGACAACGGCGGGGGTTGTCATACGCGCCGGCGGGCATATTTTGCCTGTCCGGTGCGTAATATGGAGGACAGGGGAGGTGTGCGTATGATTTGCCGGATAACCGATATGCACAGCAAAGAGGTCATCAATGTGTGCGACGGTCACCGCTTAGGGTGCGTGGACGATGTGGAGGTGGATACCTGCACCGCCCAGCTGGTGGCGATCGTGATTCGCGGACGACCAAAATGCTTTGGCTTGATGGGGCACGAAGAGGACATCACCATTTGCTGGCGCGAAATCGAGGTGATCGGGGAGGAAACCATTCTGGTGCGCCGCGAAAGCCCTTGCGGCCAGCCCGCGTGCCGCCGTGGGCGTCGATTGCTGGGCGGATTGTTCGGATAGCCCAGCCGCAGTTGTTGACACGCTAAGGCGGGAAGTGGACTAAATATGGCAGTGCTTTTGGATGGTCTGCCCGAAAGTTGCAGGAAAAATAATCAAAAATTTTGATTTGATTTTTATAGCCGGAAGTGGTATACTAAGAACATTAAAAAGGTTTGGGAGAGGGAAATCATTGGATAAGTTTGTTATTCAAGGGGGCTGCCGTCTCCGGGGCGATGTGGAGATCAGCGGCGCCAAAAACGCAGTAGTAGCGATTCTTCCGGCTGTGATACTTTCTGATGGCGTGTGCCATATTGATAATATACCGAATATTGCCGATGTTTCGACCGCGCTGGAAATCCTTTCGGGATTAGGGGCGGTGGTTCGTCGTGTCGATAAACACGCTGTCGAGATCGATCCCCGGAGCATATTCACCCATACCGTGCCGCACGATCTGGCACGGCATATGCGCGCATCGTATTATTTCATCGGCTCCTTGCTTGGCCGCTACGGCGAAGCGCGGGTGTCCATGCCGGGCGGCTGCAACTTCGGTGTGCGTCCGATCGACCAGCACCTCAAGGGCTTCAGCGCGCTGGGCGCGGTGGTGTCTCCGATGGAAAACGGTATGATCGAAGTGCAGACCGACCGCCTGGTCGGCAACTCGGTGTATCTCGACATGGTGTCGGTGGGCGCTACCATCAATATTATGCTGGCGGCGGTGCGCGCCAAAGGTACCACCATCATCGAAAACGCTGCCAAAGAACCGCATATCGTGGATCTCGCGAACTTCCTCAACTCGATGGGCGCGGATATCCGCGGCGCGGGCACCGATGTCATCAAGGTGCTGGGCGTGGATCATCTGGAGGGAACGTCGTATTCGATCATTCCCGACCAGATCGAAGCGGGCACGTATATGGCGGCGGCGGTCGCGACCCATGGCGATGTGACCATCCGCAACGTCATTCCGAAACACCTCGAATCCATCACCGCCAAGCTGCAGGAGATGGGCGCGTTGGTGGAAGAGGATGACGACGCGATCCGCGTGGCGATGGAAGGCCCCATCAAGCGCTGCAATGTAAAAACCATGCCGCATCCCGGTTTCCCGACCGATATGCAGCCCCAGATCGGGGTGTTGCTGTCGCTGGCGGACGGGGCGAGCATCCTGACCGAAAGCGTGTGGGAAAACCGCTTCCGCTATGTCAACGAGCTGCGCCGCATGGGCGCGCAGGTGCAGGTGGACGGCAAAGTCGCGGTGTTCCAGGGTGTGGATCATCTGGAAGGCGCGCCGGTCAAAGCGGTGGATTTGCGGGCAGGCGCGGCGGTGGTGATCGCGGCGCTGGCGGCGCACGGTCACACCGAAATCGAGGACATCCATCATATCGAACGCGGCTACGACAGCATTGTTGAAAAGCTGCGGGCGCTGGGCGCCGATATCCGCCGCATCACGGTGCCGGATACTTCGGTGGCGCAAGCGCTGTAACTCTCAACCGAACCGATCGAAAATTCTCCGTTTTACGCGGAGAATTTTTTGCTGTCATCAACGGAAAGGAACCACACTATGGCACGGTATTGTCCGCTGTTCAGCGGCAGCAGTGGTAACTGCACCTATATCGGCACAGCGAGCGGCGGGCTGCTGGTGGACGCCGGTGTCAGCGCCAAGCGGATCGAAACCGCCCTGCGCGAGCGGGAGATCGAACCCGACCGCATCCAGGCGGTGCTGGTCACCCACGAGCACAGCGATCACATCGCCGGGCTGCGGGTACTGCTCAAGCGCTACCACTGGCCGGTCATCACCTCTTTCGGCACCTATGATGCGCTGCTGCAAAACGGTACACTGACCGAACAGGATACCGTCACGGCGGTGCCGCCGGGCACCATCACCGTAGCGGATATGGAGGTGCGGGCGTTCCATACGCCGCACGATGCCGCCGAAAGCATGGGCTTTTGCGTACATACATCGGACGACCGGCGGGTGGCGATCGCCACCGATATGGGGGTCATGACCGACGAGGTGCGGGAGGCGGTGTGTGGCTGCGATTTGCTGCACATCGAGTCCAATCATGTGGTGCAAATGCTGGAAAACGGGCCGTATCCCTATCCGCTGAAACGCCGCATCTTGTCGGATCGCGGACATTTGTCCAACGATGCGTGCGCGGGCGAGCTGTTGTCCTTTGCCGAACAGGGAACCGCGCGGTTCGTGCTGGCGCACCTGAGCCGTGAAAACAACACGCCGGAGCTGGCGTATGTGACAGCGAACGCCGCCTTGTGCGGCGGCGGTTTGCGCGAAAACGCGGATTTTCGGTTGACCGTGGCAAGCCCGCGGGACGATAACGAAATGGTGGTGTTTTGATGCTGCGGGTCACACTGCTGTGCGTGGGAAAGTGCAAGGAGCGCTATTGGCGGGATGCCTGCGCCGAATATGAAAAGCGGCTGGGCGGTTTCTGCCGGTTCCAGCTGATCGAAGTGGACGAGGAGCGTGCGCCCGAGCAACCCTCGCCGGCGCAGATCGAAGCGATCGTGCAGGCGGAGGGCAAGCGGCTGCTGGATAAGCTGCCCGCCGGGGCGTATCCGGTGGTGTTGTGCATCGAGGGCAAACCGCTCGCGTCGCCGGAGCTGGCGGCGCGGATGCAGAAGCTGTCGGTGGAGGGGGTCAGCCATCTGGCATTCATCATCGGCGGCTCATGGGGGCTGTCGCCGGCGGTAAAGCAGACAGCGCGCTGGCATTTGTCCATGTCGCCCATGACCTTTCCGCACCAGCTGGCGCGGGTGATGCTGTTGGAGCAGATTTATCGCGGGTTTCAGATCGCCGGCGGCGGAAAATACCACAAATAGCACAAAACGACCGGCGGCAACGCCTACCTGACTTGTTTGAAATATAGAAAATACGGTTTTTTAGAAAAATCTCCGGCAGAGTGTTGCGGGAGATTTTTTGTTATGGTATAATAATTCGGCAAATCGCACACGGTGTCGTTCCCACGGTCGGTGCTGCCCACATGGGTGGTGGCTGTGGCGGGGCACGGACAAATGGTCCGGTCACGGACATTGTGGAGGAAAAACCAAGGAGGAAAAACCTATGGCAGTCGTATCCATGAAACAGCTGCTGGAGGCTGGTGTGCACTTCGGTCACCAGACCCGCCGCTGGAACCCCAAAATGGCGCCCTATATTTTCACGGAGCGCAATGGCATCTACATCATTGACCTGCAGAAAACCGTCCGCAAACTGGAGGACGCGTACGCTTTCGTGCGTGACCTGTCGGCGAACGGCCAGAGCGTGCTCTTCGTGGGCACCAAAAAGCAGGCGCAGGAATCCATCCGCGAGGAAGCGGAACGCGCCGGCGCCTACTATGTCAACGCCCGTTGGTTGGGCGGTATGCTGACCAACTTCCGCACCATCCAGGGTCGTATTGCCCGCTTGGCGCAGCTGAAGAAGATGGAAGAGGACGGCACCTTTGATCTGCTTCCCAAAAAGGAAGTTATCAAACTGAACCACGAAATCGAAAAACTGGAAAAATTCCTGGGCGGCATCAAGGACATGAAAAAACTGCCCGGCGCCCTGTTTATTGTTGACCCCCGCAAAGAGAAGATCGCGGTGGCGGAAGCCAAAAAGCTGGGTATCCCGATCGTGGCGATCGTGGACACCAACTGCGATCCGGACGATGTCGACTATGTGATTCCCGGCAACGACGACGCGATCCGTGCCGTGAAACTGCTGTCGGCGACCATGGCGAACGCCATCATCGAAGGCCGTCAGGGTCAGGATGGTGCCGAAGCCGCTGAGGAAGCGACCGAAGAGGAAGCTCCCGCCGAGGCGTAATCGTCCTTTATTCTCATTATATTATAGGAGGTAAACATCCATGGCATTTACAGCAAAAGATGTGCAGCAACTGCGCGAAAGAACCGGCGTTGGTATGATGGACTGCAAAAAAGCCCTGACCCAGACCGACGGCGATATGGAAAAAGCGATCGACATCCTGCGTGAAAAAGGTCTGGCGGCGGCGGCGAAAAAATCCGGCCGTATCGCGGCGGAAGGTCTGGTTTACGCGTTCGCGGATACCGCGAAAAAAGTGGGCGTCGTGATCGAAGTTAACTCCGAAACCGACTTTGTTGGTAAAAACGCGGACTTCCAGGCGTTTGTGAAAGCGCTGGCGGAGATCGTGGCGGATAAAGATCCGGCGGATGTGGCTGCTCTGCTGGAGCTGCCCTTTGAAGGCTCTCTGACCGTGGCGGATGCGCTGCGCGATAAGATTCTGGTTATTGGTGAAAACCTGACCATTCGCCGTTTCGTTCGTTACAGCGGCGATTGCGTGGCGTATGTCCACGGCGGCGGTCGTATCGGCGTGCTGGTGAAGTTTGAAGCGGACGATGCCGCGGCGGCTTCCGATGTGCTGCAGGAGTGCGGTAAAGACGTTGCGATGCAGATTGCGGCGCTGAATCCGCTGTATCTGGACAAATCGACCGTTCCGGCCGAAGCGATCGACCATGAGAAAGAAGTGCTGATCGCCCAGATTCAGAACGATCCCAAAAACGCCAAGAAACCCCAGAACATCATCGAGAAGATGGTGGAAGGCCGTATTGGCAAGTTCTACGAGCAGAACTGCCTGATGCAGCAGGCGTTCGTCAAAAACGGCGACGTGACTGTGGAGCAGTATGTGGCTGATGAGGCGAAGAAGGTCGGCGCGATGAAGGTTGTGGACTATGTCCGCTTTGAAAAAGGCGAGGGTCTGCAAAAACGCGAGGACGACTTCGCGGCTGAAGTCGCCGGCATGGTGAAATAAGATTTGTTTTCCAAAAAGACCGAAACCGTCTGTCGATGGTTTCGGTCTTTTTCTGTGCCCGGATCGGCTTGACTTTGCCGTTGGCATCCGGTATGATAAACGCAAAGATCGGAGGGATGATCCATGCCCACAGGAGCAATTGCATCCTATCGGGTGGACGGACAAACCGTGTCCGTCACCTTTGAAGCACAGGTGATACAGCTGCAAATTCTCACGCCCACCATCGTGCGGGTGTTTGTCAAACAGGATGATATCCAGCGCACCTCCAAGGCGATTGAGGGGGACAAAACGCAGCCTGTGCCGTTTTCGGTCACGCGGGAAGAGGACGCACTGTGTCTGAAAACCGCTGCTGTGCAGATGCGTGTGTCGGACGGCGGCTATGTGGATTTTTACGATGCCGCCGGGCAGCTTGTCTGCGCGGATTATCGCGGCGAGCGCACACCGGTGCCTCGCGCCAGCGAGGAAACCCTCCGCCTGATGCAAAAAGAGGGACACGGCGTGGAGCAGGATCGCCAGCTGGCGTTTCGTGTTGCCAAATCCATGCAGGGATCCGAGCATTTTTACGGCTTGGGCGACAAAACCGGCTTTTTGGACAAACGTCACTACGATTACGAGATGTGGAACACCGATAACCCCGCGCCGCATGTCGACTCGTTCAAAGCGCTGTATAAATCCATTCCGTTTTTCATCGCGCTGACCGACACGCATGTGTACGGCCTGTTTCTGGATAACACCTATCGCTCCGTTTTCGATATGGGCAAGGAGTCAGATGATTATTTCTGGTTCGGCAGCGTGGGCGGTGATCTCGATTATTATTATATCGCCGGTGACACCCTGCCACAGGTGGTGAGCGGGTATACCTATCTGACCGGCACCTGCCCGCTGCCGCAAAAGTGGACGCTGGGCTATCACCAATCCCGCTGGGGTTATGTGTATCAGGAGGATGTCGAATCGGTGGCACACGAGCTGCGCCGGCAGGATATTCCCTGTGACGCGATCCATCTGGATATCGACTATATGGAGCACTATAAGGTGTTCACATGGAACTGGGAACGCTATCACGGTGACCCCGCCGCGTGTTTGCAAAGGCTGGCGGACGATGGCTTTAAGATCGTGACCATTGTGGACCCCGGTGTCAAGGTAGAGTCCGGCTATCCGGTATATGAGCAAGGCGTGGCGCAGGACTGCTTTGCCACCACGCCGGAGGGCGAGCCGTATGTCAATCGCGTGTGGCCGGGGGATGCGGTGTTTCCCGATTTCGGTTCACCCCGCGTGCGCACATGGTGGGGGAAACAGCACGCTTTTTTGCTGAACAAGGGTGTGCGCGGCATCTGGAACGATATGAACGAACCGGCGAGCTTCAACGGTCCGCTGCCGGATGATGTGATATTCACCGACGAGCAGCGCTCCACCAACCATGCGGAAATGCATAATGTGTACGGGCATTTGATGACCAAAGCCACCTACGAGGGATTGAAAGCGCTGGACGGCCGCCGCCCGTTTGTCATCACCCGCGCCTGTTTTGCCGGTTCGCAAAAATACGCTACCGCGTGGACAGGCGACAACACCAGCCTGTGGGCGCATTTGCAGATGCTGATTCCGCAGCTGTGCAATTTGGGGCTGTCAGGTATGCCGTTCGTCGGTACCGACATCGGCGGTTTTGGCGCCGATACCACTCCCGAGCTGATGGCACGGTGGGTGCAGGCCGCCTGTTTTTCGCCGCTGATGCGCAACCATTCTAGCGCCAACACCCGCATGCAGGAACCGTGGCGGTTTGGCGAAGAGGTGCTGGATATTTACCGCCGGTATGTCAAGCTGCGCTACCGGCTGATCCCGTATCTGTACGATCTGTTCTTTGAGGAAGAGCGAACAGGCGCTCCGTTGATGCGTCCGCTTGTCTATCATTTTGAGCAGGATCCGACCGCTCGCACCTGCAATGATGAATTTATGCTGGGCCCCAGTCTGCTGGTGGCGCCGGTGGTACAGCAGGGCGCGGATAAGCGAATGGTGTATTTGCCGCAAGGCGAGTGGTATGATTACTGGACAAAAGAGAAGCTGACCGGTCCGCGCTGGCTGATTCGCGAAGCGCCGCTGGATACCTGTCCGTTGTATGTGCGCGCCGGCAGCGTGCTGCCGATGATGGAGGAGCAATCCTATGTCGGCGAAAAAACCGGCACGCTGTTGCTGGGTGTGTACCCCGGGCAGGGCAGCGCCGACCATTATTACGACAACGGCGAGGATTTCGCTTATCGCGACGGCGCGTATCATCACTATCGGTTCACCGTGAACGAGGCAGGGGAGGTCTCCGCCCGACTGCTGCACGCGGGCTACCAGCCGTACGATTCCATTCGGCTGGTCGGTTCCGGACAGGAGATCGTGCTGTAACCGCCCACGAACACATATAAATATAGCAAACGGCAGGCTCAACCCACTGTTGAGCCTGCCGTTTTTACAATGGAGAGCCCCCACACGCGGCGTTTGTAAAAAAATTATTAAGAATCGGAAAAACTGCTTTTTTCCTCTTGATTTTTCCAGATTTTAGGGTACAATAGTGTACAGGTTAGCACTCAGGGAGTTTGAGTGCTAAAATTAACATCTCGTATGGGAGGAATTGTTTATGACTATCAAACCTCTTGCTGACCGTGTGGTCATCAAAATGACCGAAGCGGAAGAAACCACCAAAAGCGGTATCATTCTGGCCGGTTCTGCGAAAGAAAAACCCCAGGTCGCCGAAGTTGTGGCAGTGGGCCCCGGCGGTAATGTGGACGGCAAAGACATCACCATGTATTTGAAAGTGGGCGACAAAGTGATCGCCAGCAAATATTCCGGCACCGAAGTCAAACTGGACGGCGAAGAGTATACCATCGTGCGTCAGGGCGATATTCTGGCGATCGTGGAGTAATTCATTTGCGTATACCAACACTTAATTTAGGAGGAATGACGTATGTCTAAAGAAATTCTCTATGGCGAAGAAGCCCGCAAGGCGCTGCAGCGCGGCGTTGACCAGCTGGCCAATACCGTTAAAATCACCCTCGGCCCGAAAGGCCGCAACGTGGTTCTGGACAAAAAATTCGGTTCGCCCCTCATCACCAACGATGGTGTGACCATCGCGAAAGAGATCGAGCTGGATGACGCGTTCGAGAACATGGGCGCACAGCTGGTGAAAGAAGTATCCACCAAAACCAATGATGTGGCGGGCGATGGTACCACCACCGCGACCCTGCTGGCGCAGGCGCTGATCCGCGAGGGCATGAAGAATGTCGCCGCGGGTGCCAACCCGATGGGCGTGAAACGCGGTATGCAGCAGGCGGTGGACACCGTTGTGAAAGCGGTGGAAGCCAACTCCAAACAGGTCAGCGGCACCGAAGATATCGCCAGTGCGGCGACCATTTCGGCGGGCGATGCCCAGATCGGTAAACTGATCGCCGAGGCGATGGAAAAAGTGTCTGCCGACGGCGTTATCACGGTGGAAGAATCCAAAACCGCCGAAACCTATTCCGAAGTTGTGGAAGGTATGCAGTTCGACCGCGGCTATATCACCCCCTACATGGTCACCGATACCGACAAGATGGAAGCGGTCATCGACGATGCTTACATTCTGATCACCGATAAGAAGATCTCCAATGTGCAGGACATTCTGCCGCTGCTGGAGCAGATTCTGCAGGCTGGCAAAAAGCTGGTCATCATCGCCGAGGATGTTGAGGGCGAGGCGCTGTCTACCCTGATCGTCAACAAACTGCGCGGCACCTTCACCTGCGTCGCGGTCAAAGCCCCGGGCTTTGGCGATCGCCGCAAAGAGATGCTGCAGGATATCGCTATCCTGACCGGCGGTCAGGTGATCTCGGACGAACTGGGTCTGGATCTGAAAGAAACCACCATTGACCAGCTGGGTCGTGCCCGCCAGGTCAAGGTGCAGAAAGAAACCACCATCATCGTGGATGGCGCCGGCAGCTCGGACGAGATCAACGCCCGCGAGGGTCAGATCCGTGCGCAGATCGAAACCACCACTTCGGATTTCGATCGCGAGAAGCTGCAAGAGCGTCTGGCAAAACTGGCCGGCGGCGTGGCTGTTATCAAAGTCGGTGCGGCGACCGAAGTCGAAATGAAAGAAAAGAAACTGCGCATCGAAGATGCTCTGGCTGCGACGAAAGCCGCGGTGGAAGAGGGTCTGGTGGCTGGCGGCGGTGTGGCGCTGATCAACGCGATGGCGTCTTTGAAACCTCTGCTGAAAACCACCACCGGCGACGAAAAGACCGGTGTGCAGATCGTGCTGAAAGCGATGGAAGAGCCGGTGCGCCAGATCGCGTTGAACGCGGGTCTGGAAGGCAGCGTCATCATCGACAAGATCAGCAACTCCCGCAAAGCCAACTTCGGCTTCAACTTCGCAACCGAAGAGTACGGCGATATGTTCGCGGCGGGCATTGTGGATCCCACCAAAGTGACCCGTTCGGCTCTGCAGAACGCGGCGTCTGTGGCGGCGATGGTGCTGACCACTGAATCGCTGGTGGCGGATAAGAAAGAACCGGCTGCGGCCGCTCCGGCTGCTCCGGCGGGCATGGACGGGATGTATTGATCTCCTCCTGACCCCACACGCAAGGCGTAACAAAGGCGCTCGGATATTTCCGAGCGCCTTTTCTCGTGCAAAATCGCCCCTCCGGTTATCCGCCGGAAGGGCGATTGGCTTATGCGTTAAGCGACGCGTAAGCGGTGTCTACCGTTTCAAATTGTGCATCAAAGAACGCCACCCGATCGTTCAGCCAATCCACCAGCAATCGCCCATCGTACAAATAGGTGGTGGGGATTTTCCAATAATCGTGGTCGGTGGCAGCTTCCGCATACAACGCGGTATAGTATTGTTCCGCGCGGGTCGCCATGCTGCTCAAAAAATCGCGGTTTTCCCAATACCGCTCCCGCAGCCTTTCAACAAAGCTGCGATCACGATACAGCCGCCGGTACCATTTGCCCTGCTTGCCGGCAACCCATTGGTCGGCGGGGCATTGCTTGCTGTGCCCGTGGTAGTTGCCCGAGCTGCTGTCGAAATCCCAAACCGGTCCCATATGGAACTTGTCGCCGCCGATATCCTTGTACATATAGGTGCTGGAAAAAGAGCCGGAATCCAAATTGCCCATAAACTCGTTGACCAGCCAGTAATCCACCAGATCGTCCACATCGAACAGCTCGCTGTAATGCTGCCCTTTGCTGCTTGTGAAGGTGTCCTTATTGTACACCGCGTCCTCAAAGTCCTGGATATATTCGGTGAGATAAGTGAACATCTCGTCGTTGGTGTTCAGATATTCCGGACTTTTCACCGTCAGCGGCACATCGTGTGCGGTCTTGAATTTGCTGATTTCGTCGTAATAACCGTTCAGCTCAACGATGAACCCGCCGGTGGTGTCGTAGCCGTTGGTGGCGGTGAAACCGGACAGATCGGTTTCGTCCTCGGCGACATCCTCCCAGTCGTAGATATCCACCCGCGTTTTGCCGACGCGGATCTGCTCACACAGATCGTACACCCCGACATCCTGCCCGTTCAGATACACCCGCACAAACACCGAGTGCATGGTGACCAGCCCCAGATGATCCGACAGATCCGCCGCCAGCCGGTTGCGCATCAGGGTGCGGTCGCGATAGTTGGCGATCAGCACCCAATGCTTGTTGGCACCCATGCCGAACAGATCCGCTTTTTTGTTCAGTTTGATTTTATACGGCTTTTTGGGGTATCCCCATGTGGAGTTGCCCCGCCCGCGAATTTGGATTGCGCCGTTATACAATTGGGCGCTGTCCACGCCGTCCGCGGTGATCGCCATTGCGCCGTTGACATAGGTTTCCTTGCTGTCGATCGCGGCCTGGTTTTCGGTGTCGATGCGTACGATCGGCAGCGGGTCCGCCACCGGGGTGTCAAAGTCGCCGGAGGTGGTTTGAAAATAGGTTTTGCCGTCGATGTCCGCGACCACCCACACCCGCACATGGGCGGTGTCCATAATGGTCAGAGCGTCCGGCGCATACAGGTTTTCGGTGGCGATCCAGTTGCCGTTCAGGCACCAGATGTAGGAGCGAATGGTGTCGCCCTCGGCCAGTCCGCTGATCGCCAGCGGCAGCGGACGCCCCGCCTGCACAACCGTGCTGGTGAAAGCAACCTCCATCGCGCGATCCGCCGGTATCTGCTCCGGCAACCCCTGCGCCACATAGGTGAGCGAGAACCAATCAAAGTTCAGCCCGTTGCGATCCTGTTCAAACTGGATCTGATGCTCGCCGGCGTCCAGATACAGGTATTCCTCCAGATAATTGGTGTAATAGCTGCTCCACTCTTTGGTGACGGCGGGGGAGGAGGTGGTCCACAAATGACCGTCCACCGAGATGGTAACCGATAGATCAACGATGACCGACATAGCATAGGCAACCTGATAATATCCGCTTTGCGCCACCGACACGGTGTAGTGGTACTGGTCTCCGGTCGAGGTGAAGCCGACCGCCGTCACACTGCCGTGCTTGACCAACCCGCAGGTGTCGGGATAGCTGCCGCTTTCGGCTTCGATCCGCTGGGTGTCCATCGGCATCTCCACCGTTTGGTACGGCTCTTCCGGTTCGGGATCGGGCTCCGGTTGTGCCGGGAACCGCTCAATCTGCCCGGCGATATACTGCAGCACAAGCAGCGCGTCGTCGATCGCGACCTGTCCGTCACCCGACACCTCCGCCAGCGCTTGCTGTTCGGCGGTAAGCGTGATCTGCTGTGTGACCGCGCGCAGCGTCAGCAGCGCGTCGTCAGCGCCGACGGTACCGTCCTGTGTGACATCACCCAGCGTATAGACCGGTTCGCCCTCGGTGGGCTCGGCGGCGACACTGGTCATAGAGATCAGCAGGCACAAACTGAGCAAACCGCTCAACCATCGTTTCATAGGAACCCCTCCCAACCGATTGTCTGCGTTTAATACAAAATAGTATACCCGACGAGAAATATTTTGTCAAATTTCTCTTTTGCGCCTTTCAAGGAACATCTTGAGCTTTGGCGCGCCGTTTGGTATAATATAGCGGTAGATTTCATACCGAAAAGGAGAACATTCTTATGCGATTGGATAAATATCTGAAAGTGTCTCGCCTGATCAAGCGGCGCACCGTCGCTAACGAGGCGTGCGACGCGGGTAAGGTGCTGGTCAACGGCAAACCGGCGCGCGCGTCTTACGATGTCAAGCTGGGCGACACCATCCACATCACCCTCGGTGCGCGCGAGGTGGAGGTCGAAGTGACCGCCATTCAGGAAACAGTCGGCAAAAACGACGCCTCGCTGCTGTACAAATTGAAGTAAGCTCATATTCTCCCTCGCCGGTGCATACAGTTAAACCGGTAACAGTAGAGGGGGAGATGACCTTGACAGAGGAGAAAAAGCTTGTGCCCATCCCGCACCAGCTGATGCTGGAGGATCGCCAGCGGCTGACCGTGTCCGGCGTATCGGATGTGGACAGCTTTGATGATACCGCCATTGTGGTGTATACCGACATGGGTGAGCTGACTATCAAAGGCGAGGGGCTGCACATCAGCCGGCTGAATGTGGAAACCGGCGATCTCAAGGTGGAGGGCAGTGTCCAAGCGCTTACCTATGCCGAACCGGCGGTGCGCGGCGGCTTTTTCGGCCGCCTGTTCAAATAGGCGGCATGGAGGGCTTTACAGGCGGCAGCCAGCTGTATGAGCTGTTTTTAAGTTGTGGCTGCGGCTTTTTGCTGGGGGCGTACTACGATGTGTTTCGCCTGCTGCGGGTGATGCTGCCCTGCCGCCGGTGGACGGTGTTTGTGCAGGATGTGGTGTTTTTCGTCACCGCCGCGGTCATCACCTTTTTGTTTGACCTGACCCTGACCGGCGGCTTGCTGCGGTTTTATCTGTTTGTCGGGCTGGCGGCGGGGTTTCTGGCGTACCGCTTCACACTGGGGCGGCTGGTCATGACCTGTGCAGCCACCGTGCTGCGGGCGATCGCCGCCTGTCTGCGATGGCTGTGGCGGGTGGTTTGCTGGCCGTTTGCGCTGTTGCGCCGTCTTTTGCAGCGTCCGCTTGGGTGGCTGCGGAAAAAAGCAGAGGAAATTGCAAAAAAAGTTGCTGTTTTTTTGAAAAAGGGGTTGAAACGGTGCGGGGGGATATTGTATAATCGGAACCGTAAAGGGTTAAACGGCGAAACAGCAGAAAGGACGGCGGACAGCGTTGAAAGTGATCAAAGGCTCCAAAAAGCGCGGCAGCATCGTGCTGCGGGTGGCCGTGGTGGCTTTTTCGGCGTATATGCTCGTCATGCTGGCGCAGCTGCGGCTGCAAATCGGCGAACGCCAAAAGCAGATCGACGATCTGCAGGACAGCATCCAGTACCAGCAGCAACAAAACGAAGATATGCAAAGCAAAAGCGATAACTATCAAGTGTATTTGGAACAGCACGCCCGCGAGCAGGGCATGGCTGTTCCCGGCGAAAGCATCTATAAAGAGGCTCAGGGAGCCAACTGACCAAAACAGGAGGATAACAGGACTTTATGCAGGTGGAAGTTGGAGCGGTTTTTGAAGGAAAAGTGACCGGGATCACCAAATTTGGCGCGTTTGTCGAAATGCCGGACGGCAAAAACGGCATGGTGCATATTTCCGAGGTAGCGTCTACCTATGTCAAGGAGATCAGCGACCATGTCAGCGTGGGACAAATGGTTAAGGTGAAGGTGCTCAGCATCAGCGAAGACGGCAAAGTCAGCCTGTCGATGAAACGGGCGCAGCCGCCCGCTCGTCGCGAGCCTCGTCCCCGCGCGGTGCAGGCGCATCGTCCCGGTGGGTTTGAATGGCAGACTTCCACCAACAGCGGCAGCTTTGAAGACATGATGTCCAAATTCAAGCAGACCAGCGACGAAAAGATCTCGGATCTGAAACGGTCGATGGACGGGAAACACGGCGGTTTTTCCCGCCGCGGCTCCAAATAAACACGGTGATACAAGGGGCGGAGCTTTTTGGCTCCGCCTTTTTTTGAGACTGTATCGGTGCTCCGGTGTGCCGGAGCGCCGTTTGGCGGAAAGGAAGAAAACGATGCGGATAGTAGATGTGCAACGGATTGAAGACGCGGTGCGCGATTTGTGTATCGAGGCGAACCGCCACCTGCCCGGTGATATTCAGCGGGCGGTGGAGCAAGCCGCCGGACGCGAAACGCTGCCGTTGGCGCAAAACATTATGCAGGATTTGAAACGCAATATCGATGCGGCGGAGCAAATGCAGCTGCCGGTGTGCCAGGATACCGGTATGGCGGTGGTGTTTATCACGCTGGGGCAGGAGGTACAGCTGACCGGCGGCCTGCTGCAGGACGCGGTCAACCGGGGCGTGTCCCGCGGTTACACCGAAGGGCTGCTGCGCTGCTCGGTGGTGGCGGATCCGCTGCGCCGGGTGAACACCAACGACAACACACCGGCGATTTTGCATCTGACGCTGGCGGCGGGTGACAAAGTGGAGATCATGGTCGCCCCCAAAGGCTTTGGCAGCGAAAATATGAGTCGCATCAAAATGTTCACTCCCGCCGCCGACCGGCAGGATATTTTGGGTTTCATCTGCGAAACGGCGCGCGTCGCGGGCAGCAACCCTTGTCCGCCGATGGTGCTGGGTGTGGGCATCGGCGGCGATTTTGAAATGTGCGCGCTGCTCGCCAAGCGGGCGCTGTGCCGCGGGCTGGATACGCCGCATCCCGATGAATTCTATGCGCAAATGGAGCGCGATGCGCTGGCAGCGGTCAACGCGCTGGGGGTTGGCCCGCAAGGCTTTGGCGGTGCCACCACCGCGCTGGGGGTGGCGATCGAAACCTATCCGACCCACATCGCCGGCTTGCCGGTGGCGGTCAATGTCGGCTGTCATGTGACCCGCCACGCCCGCGCCACGCTGTAACACGGAGGATGTCGATGGAAACATGGAATTATTGCGCGCCCTGCCTGTTCGGTATCGAAGGCATTTTGGGTGACGAATTAAAACGGATGGATGCCCGCGATGTGCGGGTGGAAAATGGTCGGGTGCTGTTTTCCGGTGGCCCCGATATGCTGGCACGGGCGAACATCGGCTCGCGCTATGCCGAGCGTATCCAGCTGCTGGTGGGGGCGTTTTCGGCGCGCAGCTTTGAGGAGCTGTTTGAAGGGGTGAAAGCGCTGCCGTGGGAGCGTTGGATCGGTCAGCGGGACGCGTTTCCGGTGAAAGGCTGGTCGCTGGATTCCAAGCTGCACAGCGTGCCGGATTGCCAGTCCATCATCAAAAAAGCGATCGTCGAGCGGCTGAAAAGCCATTATCATATCGGCTGGTTTGAAGAAACCGGCGCTACCTTTCAGGTGCAGTTCACTCTGCGCCGGGATGAAGCCACGCTGCTGATCGACACCAGCGGCGCGGGATTGCACAAGCGGGGCTATCGCCAAAACGCTGGCGGCGCTCCCATCAAGGAAACGCTGGCGGCGGCGATGGTGGATCTCACCCGCGCCCGCAACGCGGCGCATGTGTACGATCCCTGCTGCGGATCGGGCACGCTGCTGATCGAAGCGGCGCTGGCCGCCAAGCGCATCGCGCCCGGTATCCGGCGGCGGTTCACCTTTATGGATTGGGATTGCGTGCCGGACGAGGTGTGGCGCGCCGAGCGCACCCGCGCCATGGAGATGGAACAGCGCGATCGCGCGTTCTCCGCATGGGGCGGCGACATCGACCCGGAATGTGTTGCGCTGACGCGGGATAACGCCGCCAAAGCCAAGGTGGGCGATTGTCTGCAAGCGGCAGTGGCGGATCTCAAACAGTTCCGCCCGCAAGGCGGCAGCGGCGTGGTGCTGTGCAACCCGCCGTATGGCGAACGGTTGCTGGATGTGCGGCAGGCGGAGCAGTTGTATCGTGAAATGGGGCGGGTGTTCCGTCCGCAAGCGGGGTGGAGCTACGCCATCATCAGTCCGCACGAGCACTTTGAGCAGCTGTTCGGGCGCAAAGCCGATCGCCGTCGCAAGCTGTATAACGGTATGTTAAAATGCCAATTGTATATGTATTATAAATGACGGGAAAATTTGGCGTTTCTCTTTACAGAACGCCGGGAATATAGTAGAATAAGAAAAATGAACGACACAAAAACGGAATCGAAATATAACGGAACAGGAGTGAGGCATATGCAGCCGAAATACAAACGGATACTGTTGAAATTGAGCGGCGAAGCCATGGCGGGTGACCAGAAAACGGGGTTGGATTTTGACACCGTTTTGCGCATCTGCTCGTCGGTGAAAGAGTGTGCGGACGCGGGGGTGGAAATCGCCGTGGTCGTGGGCGGCGGCAACTTCTGGCGCGGTCGTTCGGGCGGCAAAATGGATCGCACCCGCGCCGACCATATGGGTATGCTGGCCACTACCATCAACGCGCTGGCGTTGGCGGACGCGCTGGAGCAGCTGGACTGCGATGTGCGGGTGCAGACCGCGATCGCGATGAACCAGATTGCCGAGCCGTACATTCGCAACAAAGCGACCCGCCATCTGGAAAAAGGCCGCGTGGTCATCTTCGGCTGCGGCACCGGCAACCCCTTCTTCTCCACCGATACGGCGGCGGCGCTGCGCGCGGCGGAGATCGAAGCCGACATCATCTTCAAGGCGAGCATGGTGGACGGCATTTATGACAAGGATCCCAAAACGCATCCCGATGCGGTTAAGTTCGACACCCTCACCTATATGGATGTGCTGAACAAGGACCTGAAGGTGATGGATTCCACCGCCGCCACCCTGTGTATGGACAACAACATTCCGATTCTGGTGTTTAACCTGAACGACCCGCAAAACATTGTGCGCGCGGTCAGCGGCGAAAACATCGGTACCATCGTTCACTAATTTGTTGCAGGAGGATTTTGCAGATGAATCAGGTGTTTCAAAAAGCAGAAGAGAAAATGAATAAAACGCTGGCGGCGCTGGAAAACGAGTACACCGCCATTCGCGCCGGCCGCGCCAATCCGGCGGTGCTGAACAAGCTGACAGTGGACTATTACGGCGCACCCACGCCGGTCAACCAGCTGGCGGGCATTTCGGTGCCGGAACCGCGCACCCTGATGATCCAGCCGTACGACAAATCGGCGCTGCGCGATATCGAAAAAGCCATTTTGTCGTCCGATCTGGGGCTGAACCCCCAAAACGACGGTTCCGCGCTGCGGCTGACCTTCCCGCCGCTGACCGAGGAACGCCGTAAAGAGCTGTGCCGCACCATTCAGAAATACGGCGAAGAAGCCAAGGTGTCGGTGCGCTCGGTGCGCCGCGACACGATCGACCGGCTGAAGGATATGAAAAAACAGAACGAGATCACCGAAGATGATCTGAAAAATGCCGAAAAAAAGGCGCAGGATCTGACCGACAAGTTCTGCAAGGAGATCGACACGATCGCCGCCAAAAAAGAAAAAGAGATCATGGAGATCTGACATTATACGGAACAAAAAGCCCTTGCTGTTTTTGGCGGGGGCTTTCCGGCTAACAGGACATATTGGCCGGGGAAAGGCAGGACTATATGCCCTTTTTTCGTAAAAAGCAGCAGCAGGAGATTCCGGTGCAGATCCCGGTGCACATCGGCATCATCATGGACGGCAACGGCCGCTGGGCCAAAAAGCGCGGATTGCCGCGCCAGGCGGGTCATGCGGCGGGCGCGCGGGTGTTTCGCACCATCACCAAGGAGTGCGAAAAGCGCGGGGTGCAGTATCTGACCGTCTACGCGTTTTCCACCGAAAACTGGAAGCGCCCGGCGGAGGAAGTGGACGCCATCATGAACCTGCTGCGCGATTACCTGAAAGAATCGCTCAAGGATTTTAAGAAAGAGAACATTCGCACCCGGTTTATCGGCGATTTCGCGCCGCTCGCGCCGGATATTCGCGCGCTGATGGCAGAAGCCGAAGAATCCACCAAACATAAAACCGGCATGACGCTGAACATCGCCATCAACTATGGCGGACGCCACGAGATCGTGCAGGCGGTGCAGCGCATCGCCCGGGAGGTGCAGCAAGGCACGCTGTCGCCCGACGATATTGACGAACAGCAGCTGGCGCACCATATGTATACCGATGGTCAGCCGGACCCGGACTTGATCTTGCGGCCGAGCGGGGAATACCGCTTGTCCAATTTTCTGATCTGGCAGTCGGCGTACGCCGAATATGTGTTTATGGATGATATTTTGTGGCCGGATTTTTCGGCAAAGGATCTGGATCGAGCCATTGCGGAGTTTTCCCGTCGAAACCGCCGGTTTGGAGGAGTGTAATCAATGAAATCCCGAATTATCACCGGTGTGGTGGGCATCTCGCTGATGCTGATTGTGCTGCTGGTGCTGCCGCCCATCACGCTGAATATCGTTATCGCCGCTTTGTGCGGCATCGCCATGTATGAGCTGCTGCACGCGGCGCAGATCAAACATCTCGGCGTGACGGTGCTGTCCATCCTGTTCGCGGTCAGCACGCCGTTTTTGCTGCTCGCCACCACGCCGCTGTTGGCGGTGGGTGTGCTGGTGATCTATACCGCGCTGCTCGGCTTTTGTCAGGTGTTCGGTCACGAATCGCTGAAGGTGGAGCAAACCGGCTTTGTGTATATGCTGTCCATCATTGCGCCGGCGGCGCTGTCCAGCATGGCGTATTTTCGCAAATTCAGCCCGGAGCACGGCCTGTTTTACATCTTTTTGGCGCTGATTATGGCGTGGATGTGCGACATCGGCGCGTATTTTGTGGGCGTGTTTTTCGGAAAGCATAAGCTGTGCCCCAAGATCAGCCCCAAAAAGACGGTGGAGGGCTTTGTGGGCGGCTTGGTGGTCGCGGTGCTGTCCAGCCTGCTTGCGGGCTTTGTGTACAGCCTGGTGTCCGCCCAACCGCTGACCGTGCATTACGGTCAGATCGCGCTGCTGTCGCTGGTGTGTGCGCTGCTGTCGGTGATCGGCGACCTGTTCGCTTCGGTCATCAAGCGCGGGTATGGGGTCAAGGATTTTGGACACATTATTCCCGGACACGGCGGCGTGATGGATCGGTTCGACAGCCTGCTGTTTGTTGCGCCCATGCTGCTGGTGCTGGTGCAATTCTGGCCGCTGGTGCAAACGGCGTAAGGAGGCACATATGGACACAAAACCGATCAAACGACTGACGCTGCTTGGCTCGACCGGCTCGATCGGTCGCCAATCGCTGGAAATTGCCGACCATCTGGGATATCCGGTGGCGGCGCTGGCAGCGGGCAGCGATGTCGACACATTGGAACAACAAATTCGCCGCTACCATCCGGTGGCGGCGGCCCTTTTCGATGAAAAAGCCGCTGCCGACCTGCGGGTGCGGGTGGCGGATACCAACACCACGGTGCTGTCGGGTATGGATGGCTTGTGCACCCTGGCGGCGATGGAACTGCTGCCACCGGTCGAGGGGCAAACCGATATGCTGCTCAACGCGGTGGTGGGCATGGTGGGGCTGCAGCCCACTCTCGCGGCGATCCGCGCCGGTCACGATGTGGCGCTGGCGAACAAAGAAACGCTGGTGGCGGGCGGCGAGCTGGTGATGGCGGAGGTCGCGCGCTGTGGGGTGCGGCTGCTGCCGGTGGATAGCGAACATTCCGCGATTTTCCAGTGTCTGCAAGGCAAGCCCGCCAACCGCGCGGTCAATCGACTGATCCTGACCGCGTCCGGCGGCCCCTTCTTCGGGCGCACCGCCGCCCAGCTGGAAACCGTGACGCTGGAACAGGCGCTGCACCACCCGAACTGGAGCATGGGTGCAAAAATTACCATCGACTCTGCTACCATGATGAACAAGGGGCTGGAGCTGATCGAAGCGCGCTGGCTGTTCGATATGCCTGCGTCCAAGATCGATGTGGTGATCCATCGCGAAAGTGTGGTACACTCGCTGGTGGAATACGACGATCACTCGGTGATGGCGCAGATGGGGCAGGCGGATATGCGCATTCCCATCCAATACGCGCTGACATGGCCGATGCGGTATTCATCGCCGGTGGCGCCGCTGGATCTGGCGAAATGCGGCACCCTCAGCTTTTTTGACCCGGATAACGAGGCGTTTCCCGCCATCAACCTTTGCCGCGCCGCGCTGGAAGCCGGCGGGGTAGCGACGGCGGCGGTCAACGGCGCCAACGAACAGGCGGTGGCGTTGTTCCGCGAGGGCAAAATCGGCTTTGCCGACATCAGCCGTCTGGTTGCGAAGGTGCTGGACGCGTCGTGGACACAACCGGTGACGCTGGATAACATTCTGGCAGCGGACAGCGAGAGCCGCCGCCGTATTTTAGAAGAAATTGGGTGACAATTTGGGCGTTTTGATTTTGCTGCTCAAGATTCTGATCGCCGTTTTGGTGTTCGGGGTCATCATTTTGGTGCATGAGCTGGGGCATTTTGCCGTGGCGCGGCTCATGGGGGTCAAGGTCAACGAATTCGCCATCGGCATGGGACCGGTGCTGGCGCGGTTCGGTAAAAAAGAAACTCAGTATTCGCTGCGCGCGTTCCCCATCGGCGGCTTTTGCCAGATGGAAGGGGAGGACGAGGATAGCGACAACCCCCGTGCCTTCGGCAACAAAAAGGTATGGCGGCGGATTTTGATCGTGGTTGCCGGTGCGGTGATGAACCTGATCCTCGGCTATATTCTGCTGGTGGCCGGCTACGGCATCTTCACCCAGCCGACCGCTGCCGGTCAGCCTGCACGGTATGCCAGCACCACCATTGCCGAGCTGCCGGAAAGCTCGCCCGCTTACCAATCGGGTTTGCGCGCGGGGGATACCTTTCTCAAAGCCAACGGCAAGCGGATCGTAACCGAATTTGACCTGTCCTCCATCATGCAAAGCGACGAGGACGGCAAGCTGGATCTCGTTGTGCGCCGCGACGGCAAAAAGGTGGAGCTGAAACAGGTGGCGTTTACCATCAAAGAGGACAAAGACACCGGCGCGCGCTATCTGGTGTATGATTTCAAGGTGTACGGTGTCAACAAAACGGTGGTGTCCACGCTGGCGCAGGCGGGCAAGATGGAATATTCCATCGGCGTGATGATCTGGCGCAGCCTCGGTGACATTGTGACCGGCAAATACGGGTTGAACGACCTGTCCGGTCCGGTCGGTGTGGTAGATGCGATCGGTGAAACCGCCATTCAGGTGGATAACAGCGGCAATATGAGCGCCAACATTGAGGGCTTGCTGCTGCTGGCAGCGATGATCACCGTGAATGTCGGCATCTTTAATCTGCTGCCGTTGCCGGCGCTGGATGGCGGGCGGCTGCTGTTTTTAGTGATCGAAGGCATCACCCGCCGCAAGGTGCCTGCCAAATACGAGGGCATTGTGCATCTGGTGGGGATGCTGCTGCTGTTTGCGTTGATGATCGTGGTGACATTCAGTGATATTTTCCGCATCTTCGGCGGGAAGTAAAAAGGAGATGGGTGATATGAACAGACGGACGTGCCGCACCGTAATGGTCGGCGGGGTTCCGATGGGCGGCGATGCGCCCATCACCGTACAATCCATGTTGAATATTCCGGCGCATGACCGCAAGGGCAATGTCGAACAGGCGAAGCGTCTGCGTGACGCGGGCTGCGAGATCTTGCGGGTGGCGGTTCCGGATGCAGAAGCGGTGCATACCGTCGCCGCGATCAAGGAGGCGGTGTCGCTGCCGCTGGTGGCGGATATCCATTTTGACTACCGCCTGGCGCTGGAAGCTGCGGCGGCGGGCGCGGATAAAATTCGCATCAACCCCGGCAACATCGGGGGCGAAGACCATGTCAAAGCGGTGGCGACTGCGTGCCGCACCCGCGGTCTGCCGATCCGCATCGGCGTCAACGCCGGATCGTTGGAAAAAGATATTCTGGCGAAATACGGTCATCCCACCGCGGAAGCGCTGCGGGACAGCGCGCTGTATCATGCATCGCTGCTGGAAAAATTTGATTTTAACGATATTGTCATCTCGCTGAAATCATCGGATGTGCCCACCATGGTGCGCGCCTATGAGCTGATGGCGCAGGCGTGTGATTACCCGCTGCATCTCGGCGTGACCGAGGCGGGTACCGAGCGGGTGGGGCTTATCAAGTCCTCCGCCGGCATCGGTGCGCTGCTGCTGCAAGGCGTTGGCGACACCATTCGTGTGTCGCTGACCGCTGACCCGGTGCGGGAGGTACAGGCGGGGCGTGATCTGCTGCGCAGCCTTGGCTTGCGGCAGGGGGGCGCTTCGCTGGTGTCTTGCCCGACATGCGGACGCACCGCGATTGGTCTGATCCCGATGGCAGAGGAAGTGGAGCGCCGTTTGGCAACCGTGGATAAACCGATCACGGTGGCGGTGATGGGGTGCGTGGTCAACGGCCCCGGCGAAGCGCGCGAAGCGGACATCGGGCTGGCGGGTGGACGCGGCAAAGCGGTGTTGTTCCGCAAAGGGGAAGTGCTGCGCACCGTGGATGAAGCGGATGCCGTGGATGCATTGTTTGCCGAGATCGCGCGGCTGTAACCCGCGATACAAAGAAAAGGATTGACAGCATGAGCCAAGTGAATTTTGGACAAATTTTCGGATCGTACACCGATCTGCCGGAGGAGATCACCGGCGCGACGGTGAGCGATATACATATTGACAAACGCCTGGGGCGGTTGACGGCTCGGCTGACGCTGAGCCGTTTTGTGGATGCGGCGGCGCTGCGCGGGGCAGAAGAAACGGTATCCCACAGCCTGTCGGCGCAAATGCCGCTGTCGCAAGTGGAGTTTACCCCATGCTACCCGTCCGACAGCCTGTCGGCGGAATGCTTTGAAACGGTCGCGTTTTATCTGAGCCGCCGGCACCACGCCATCAACGGCACCCTGCGGGATGCGGCGGTGACGCTGGAAAACGATTGCTTTACCGTATCGCTGCAGCACGGCGGGCTGGATATTTTGCAAAGCACCCACGCGGATCAGCTGCTGCAGCAATTGATCAGCGAGCTGTTCGGTCGCCGGGTGACGGTGGTGTTTGCCGGCGTGACCGAGATCACCAGCGAGGACGAAAGCTATCGCCAGATGATGGAGGTTGCGGAACGCGAGGCGGCGGAGCGCGCTCGCGAGCTGGCAGCGACCCAAGCGGCAGCCGCCGCTGCGGCGGCACCGCCCGCACCGGAACCGGCGGAGGTGCGCGCCATCAAGCCGGACGATCCCACCGTGAAACCGGCGAACGGCTTGCCAATTTATCTGGATACCATGCAGCCGCTGATTGGCTCTGCCATCCGCGAGGTGCCGACTCCGATGAACAAGCTGGAGCCGGACGGCGGGCAGGTGACGGTTTGGGGCGAGATTTTCAAAATCGATTCCCGCACCAACCGCGACGGTACCAAAACCAACTATACCTTTTATCTGACCGATAAAACCAATTCGGTCGGGATGAAAATCTGGGCGGATCACAAACGCGACAAAGCAAAGAGCGAAAAGCTGCAAGCGCTGCACAAAGGCGATTGCATCGTGGTCACTGCGATGTACGATTACGACGAATATGCCAAGGGCAATTTGCTCAGCCGCCCGAAAGCCATCTCGTTGGTGACCCCCTATGTCCGCACCGACAACGCGCCGGAAAAGCGGGTGGAGCTGCATCTGCACACCAAAATGTCCCAAATGGACGCGGTGTCCACCGCCGAAACGCTGGTGACCCGCGCGGCGTCCTTTGGTCACAAAGCGGTGGCGATCACCGACCACGGCGTGGTGCAAGCCTTCCCCGAAGCGATGAACACCGCCGCCAAGCTGGCGAAAAAGGGTAAGGACATCAAAATTCTGTACGGCGTGGAAGCCTACTTTGTCAACGACAGTGTGCCGGTGGTAGAGGGGACGGGCGGCGGCTCGCTGGATGACGAATTTATTGTATTTGACCTCGAAACCACCGGCCTCAGCGCCCGCAACGACCGCATCACCGAAATCGGCGCGGTGCGGCTGCGCGGCGGCGAGGTGCTGGAGGAATTTGACATCTTCGTCAACCCCGGTATGCATATTCCCGAAAAGATCACCCAACTGACCGGTATTGATGACAGTATGGTCGCGGACGCTCCGGCAGAGCCGTTATCGCTCCACCGCCGGCATTGATCAAGTCCGGATCTTCTTCTCCCGGAGCAGGAGTCGGCCCCATACCGATCAATCCATTCTCCGTTTGTAAAATGACCTCGACACCTTCAGGCAGATAATTCGGCACTAAAGTCGGCAAACCGATACCCAGATTCACCACGTCTCCATCGTGGAGTTCCATTGCCACTCTCCTGGCAATCACTTCCCTGATTTGTTCTTTTTCCATAGCTTGTATATTTTCAATGATTCATTCTTCGATCCAATTCCTGCGCAATAAACGAGGCGACATCGTCGGCATAGGTATTCATCCCGAAGCCGGCATCGTACCCCAATTCTTTCGCCAACTCATGTGAAATCCGGGGACCACCACAAGCCAGGATCACTTTGTCCCGTAATCCTTCGGCTTCTAACATCTCCACGAGTTCCGTCAGATTTTTAATATGAATATCTTTCTGAGTCACGGTCTGCGAAACCAATAAAGCATCGGCTTTCAACTCGATAGCCTTAGCGATAAATTCCTCGTTGGTCACCTGGCTACCCATATTCAAGGCTTCGAACATTTCATACCGCTCCAAACCATAATGTCCGGCAAAACCTTTCATATTCATAATAGCGTCGATTCCCACCGTATGGGCATCTGTTCCGGTACTAGCTCCGATCACCACAATTTTCCGACCGATATGTTCCCGGACAAACTGATCGGTCTCTCCCATATCCCACTTGGTCGATTCCACTTTCGGCACATAGATATGGCTATAATCTACCGTGTGTACACAATTTCCATAACAATTAAAAAAAGTATATCCTTTCGTCAGTTCCTTATCAAACACCACCTGAAGATTTTCAAATCCCATTTTTTTCATCAACTGTTTAGCAGCCTCTATCGCTTCATCTCCGGCAGGTACAGGTAAAGTGAAACTCAGCTGTGTCTTTCCGTCGTTCATCGTATCCCCGTAGGGTTTTATCTTTTTCAGATCGAGGGTTTGATCGAAATCTCTCCCTTCTGTTGAATATAAACCTCCGCTCATAATCTTTATTTGATTTACGATTTTTGTTATCTGTTCATCATAATCTCTACAAAAGGATTGCTATAGTTCTTTCCTTCGGCGAACTGGTAGTACTTTCCGTATTTATCTTTCAACTCGATGAGCTTTCCGTTAGCATCAT
>ENA-UEQL01000551-UEQL01000551.1-human-gut-metagenome-genome-assembly--contig:-NODE-551-length-26581-cov-7.562972_pt1 | contig 26581 bp, 24 predicted proteins | sample MGYA00242905_ERZ507926 | MGnify/ENA primary metagenome ERZ507926 (study PRJEB26167, sample SAMN06115531) | human gut metagenome | host: Homo sapiens | place: China:Henan | collected 2015-09-09 | study...
GGGCCATTCCATCGCCCGCCCTACTGCCTGCGGCAGCAGGGTCCCACCCCAGCGGACGGTCCTCGGAGAAACTCCCGACCCGCAGGCAAGGGTGGCAGACAGGTAGCCGTCATTCAGAAAAAACAGTACGCTCTGGATGCCGGCACCTGCGTAAAAAACGCTTTTCATGGAAACTCCTTGGCAAAGCTCATGAATTTTGTAATGCGGCCCAAGGTGGTGCCCCCGGTGTACCGCGGGAAATGATTACTCTACGATGATCTGCTCCGAGAGGGCTTTCAGTTCCCTGCACTCGGCCTCAATGTCCTTTGCACCGAAGATGGCGCTTACAAGGGCCACGCCGTCCACGCCGGTGCCCCTGAGCTGCAGGATATTATCCTTGTGGATGCCGCCGATGGCCACCACCGGCACATCTACAGCATTGCAGATGTCGATGAGGGTCTGCCGGGGCAGGACGTTGACGTCCTCCTTGGTGTGGGTAGCAAAAGCAGCCCCCACGCCCAGACAGTCGGCCCCGTGGGCCACAGCGTCCAGCGCCTCCTGCACCGTGTGGGCAGAAACACCGATCATCATATCCTCGCCCACGCGCTCGCGCACCTTGGCGGCGGCCATATCGTCCTGCCCCACATGGATGCCCTCGGCGTGGCACTTCACGGCCACGTCCACGTTGTCGTTGATGAACAGCGGCACGCCGTACTGCTGGCACAGGGCGTGGATCTCAATGGCCTCCTGCAGAAAATCGGCGTCATCCAGATGCTTTTCCCGCAGCTGTACGCAGGTGGCACCGCCCTTCAGGGCGCTTTCCACCTGCTGGTACAGGGTCTGCTCGCCCACCCAGGCGCGGTCGGTCACGGCGTATAATAACATGGTATGCTTATCGCACTTCATAGGTTGCTCCTTCTTCCAGCTGCGCGGGGGTCATATTGTAGATGGCATCAATGATGTAATTGCGGTAGGTGGAGTTGCCGTCCAGCGGGCTCAGGCGGCTGTGGGCGATCTCACCGGCCAGACCCATGGCGCACACAGCGGCGGCAGCGGCCTCCAGCGGCTGGTCGGGGTTGGCGGTGACGAAGGCTGCCGTCAGAGCCGAGAGCTGGCAGCCGGTGCCGGTGATGCTGCTCATCATGGGGTGGCCGTTGCGGATGCAGTAAGCCTTGTGGGCGTCGGCCACGATGTCAATGGCACCGGTGATGGCCACCACGGCACCGGTGCGGGCCGCAAAGGCCTTGGCAAAAGCCACGGCGCTGTCCAGATTTTCCTCGGTGACCTTGTCGGCCACGTCGGCATCCACGCCCTTGGTGGTACCGGCACCGGAGGCCAGGGTCTTGATCTCAGAGATGTTGCCCCGGATGACCGTGAATTTCACCTCCCGCAGCAGGCGGTTGGCGGTGTCGGTGCGCAGCTGGGAAGCACCGGCACCCACGGGGTCCAGCACCACGGGGTGGCCCAGCAGGTTGGCCTTTTTCCCGGCCAGCAGCATGCTGGTGATGGTGCGGCTGTTCAGGGTACCGATGTTGATGTTCAGGCCGCCGCAGATGGTGGTGATGTCCTCCACCTCAGCGGCATCGTCGGCCATGATGGGGGAGGCCCCGCAGGCCAGCACCATGTTGGCGCAGTCGTTCACCGTGACATAGTTGGTGATGTTGTGGATCAGCGGGCAGGTGCTGCGGACATTCTCAAAACATTCAGCAAACATGATGGCTCCTCCGTCAGGACAGGCTGCTCTGCATGCTGCGCAGAACACCGGAGCGCTGCAGGCTGAACACCAGGATCCCGGCGATCACAGCGCCCACGCCGGTGGAGATGAGGAAGGGGACGATGTAGGCATAGAAGGCGATGTCACCGGCGCTCTTGCCCATCAGGAAGATGGCCACCGGGTAGGCGCACAGGCCGCCCAGTACGCTGGTGCCGAACACCTCACCGGCCACCGTGGCCAGCAGGTTCTTGGTCTTGTGGTACACCAGGCCGCACAGCAGCGCGCCGAACATGCTGCCCGGGAAAGCCATCAGACTGCCCAGGCCCAGCAGGTTGCGCAGCAGGGAAGCGACAAAGGCTACGCCTACACCCCACCAGGGCCCCAGCAGCACGGCGCACAGCACATTGACCATGTGCTGCACCGGAGCACACTTGCTGCCGAACATCGGGAAGCTGAACACGCTGCCCACCACACACAGGGCACAGAACATACCGGCCAGCGCCAGTTTTTTTGCAGAAACCTTTTTCATGAGGGAAAACTCCTTTCCAGTGGGGCGGCTGCAGACAGCGGCCCCGGCAAACCACGCCCTGCCCGCAAAAAAGGCAAAGCGATCCTTCGGGTTGCGGTCGAGACTTGCTGGTCTCCTCTCACGCCGGAACACGGCTTCCCATCGCTGTCGGTTGCAAGGCTCAGGGCGCTCCCCCTCAGCCCGCTGCGCCTGTGCGCAGAGCCGCCCTTTGCAGGGCGGGAATGATTCCTCCTCAAAAAATGCTGACAAAACAAAAACAGGAGACACCCGGCGGGGTGCCTCCTGTAAAAAATCGTACAACAATGACTTCCTACGGCGGCATTATCCGCATCAGGTTAAAGGGTCGAAGGTCGATTCCTTCCTCTCAGCCTGCATCACAAGCTCCCCTGTATTTGGTTCGTGACTGTATTTTACACCCTTTGCGCGCAAATTGCAAGGGGGCATCAGATCAGGGTGCCGTCGCAGTGGTCGATCTCATGCTGGATGATCTGGGCCGTCCAGCCGGTAAAGGTGCGGATGCGCGGCTTGCCGTCGGCAGTTTCGTACTGCACTTTGATGCTTTTCCAGCGCCTGGTGGGGCGCACGCCCTCCAGCGAAAGACAGCCCTCCTCGGTGTTGTAGGGGCCGGACTTTTTCAGGATGACCGGGTTGAACAGCACCAGATACCCGTCCTCGGCTTCCACGGCAATGATGCGCTTTGCCACGCCGATCATGTTGGCAGCCATGCCCACACAGCCGTCGGCGTGGGCGGTCAGGGTCTCCAGCAGGTCGCGGGCGGTGTCGGCGTCTGCCGGGGTGGCCGGGGCGGACTTCTGGGCTAAAAACAGGGGGTCGTGTACAATGGGCTGGATCATAAAAAATCTCCTTTACGGTTCATGGGGGGTGGGGCGCAGCAGCATCCCTGCCAGAATGCCCACCGCTGCCGGCAGCACCCAGCCAAAGCCCACAGCCCCAAAGGGCAGGGCCTTAGCCAGGGCCGAAAGGGGCCCCAGGGGCAGGGCGGACGCAACGCTTTGCAGGGCGGTGCAGCCAATGCACAGAGGGTACACCAGCGGGTGCCGCTGCTCCAGCTCCGGCACAAAGGAAAGGCAGATCAGCAAAATGGCCACCGGGTAAAGGGCGTTGAGCACCGGGACGGACAGCCGCAGGATGTCTGCCAGGCCCAGGTTCGAGATCAGCATACTGGCAGCGGCAAAAAATCCGGCAAAGGCCGGATAGGGCACAGAGGGCACCAGGGTGTGGAAGTACTCCCCCACACAGGCAATGAGGCCCACACAGGTGTTAAAGCAGGCCAGCACAAAAATAGCGGCAAGGAGCACAAGGCCAGCTTTGCCAAAAAGCCGGTCTGCCAGCACCGTCAGCACGTCGGCTCCGGTGGCAAGGCCGGGGACGGCGGCCCCGGTAAGGGCTCCGGCGTGGCCCAGCATGGCGTACACCGCCAGCAGCAGCCCTCCGGCCACAAACCCGGCCAGGATGGTGCTGCGCTGCACCTCCTCCTGCCGGGTGACGCCCTGGGCCTGGATGTTCAGGGCAATGATGGCTCCAAAGTTCAAGGCTGCCAGGGTGTCCATGGTCTGGTAGCCGTACAATACGCCCTGTAATACGGCACCAGAGGTATACTCCGGGGTGGGGGTGCCGTACTGCCCTGCCAGGGGGTGCAGCAGGCAGCCGCCAAACAAGACCAGGATCAGCACCAGCAGGCAGGGGCACAGCAGCCTGCCCAGCCAACGGGTGAGTTTTTCCGGCTGCAGGGCCACCAGAAAGGCCGCTGCAAAGAACACCACCGAGTATCCCAGCTGCAGCCCGGCCCCGGTGCCCACCAGGGGGGCCAGCATGGCAAAGGAGGTGCTGGCGGTGCGTGGGATGGCCAGGCAGGGGCCAATGGACAGGTAGATCAGGATCATAAAGACCTGGGCAAACACCGGGTGTACCCGGCCTGCCAGTTTTTCCAGACCCTGGGCCCGGGCCACAGCCACCACTCCGGCAACGGGCAGCCCCACGGCACTGATGGCCAGGCCCAGAAAGGCAGGCCAGAAATGGATGCCTGCTTTGGCTCCCAGGTCCGGCGGAAAGATCAGGTTGCCAGCCCCGAAAAACATGGAAAACAGCGTGAAGCCGATGAGCAGCAGCTTTCGGCCAGATAGCTTTTGCATAAAAAATTCCCCTCTCTTGTGTGGGTTCCTGCCGGGCAGGAAGCGAATATCTTCAGTGTACTCTGAAGATAAATTCATGTCAAGCATATCTAAATTGAGCAAAAGTATCTTTTAAACACAAGACCTCCAGGGCAGGGGATGCACAGGTCATTGGCCTTTGGGGCGGAGTGTGGTATACTGGGACGCAGAAAACTGCAGCGAAATGGGGGAGAACCATGCACGACTACAAAACGCTGCTCCGGCGCGCCGGGGCGGTGCTGTTCTGGCTGGCGGTGTGGCAGGCTGCGGCCATGGCCATCGGACAGGAGGTCTTTCTGGTGTCGCCGGTGCAGGCCCTGCGCTGCCTGCTGCGGCTGCTGCCGCAGGCGGATTTCTGGCACCGGGTGGGGTTCAGCGCCGGGCGCATCCTGCTGGGCTTCGGGCTGGGCGTGGTGTGCAGTGCGGCGCTGGCCGTAGCGGCTGAAATCTGTCCCGCTGCCGAAGTTTTGATCGCCCCGGTGCTGCAGCTGGTCAAGGCCACGCCGGTGGCCAGCTTCATCATTCTGGCGCTGGTGTGGGTGCGGGGGTCCTCGCTGTCGGTGCTCATCAGCTTTCTGATGGTGCTTCCGGTGCTGTACGGGGCCGTGCGCACCGGCATCCGGGCGGCAGACCCGCAGCTGCTGGAAATGGCAAAGGTGTTCCGTCTGCCGCTGGGCCGCCGCCTGCGGGCCGTGTGGCTCCCAGCGGTTCTCCCGGCTTTCCGGCAGGGGTGCAGCGTGGCGCTGGGCATCTGCTGGAAAAGCGGCGTGGCGGCGGAGGTCATCGGCCTGCCCAACGGCAGCATCGGCGATGCCCTTTACCGGGCCAAGATCACCCTTTCCACCGGGGAGCTGTTCGCCTGGACCTTTGTCATCATCCTGCTCAGTGCGGCCTTTGAAAAACTGTTCCTCCGGGCGCTGGATGCTGTGAGCCGGGCGTTGATTGGCGGAGAGGAGGATGCCGCATGCTGACCATCGACCATCTGGAAAAGCGGTTCGGCAGCACGGTGCTGTTCCGGGACCTGACCTTTACGGTGGACGGCCCGGCGGTGCTGTGGGCCCCCAGCGGCTGGGGCAAGACCACCCTTCTGCGCATCCTCATGGGGCTGGAAACGCCCACGGCAGGCCGGGTGCAGGGCGCCGGGCGGGTGAGTGCGGTGTTCCAGGAGGACCGGCTCTGCCCCCAGCTGACGGCGGTGCAGAATGTGCTGCTGGTGCTGCCGGATGACCGGCAGGAAGCGGCCATCCGACAGGACTTTGCCCGGCTGGGGCTGGACGAGGCCGCGCTGGCCCTCCCGGCCCGAAAGCTGAGCGGCGGGCAGAAGCGCCGCACGGCCCTGCTGCGGGCCCTCTGGGCACCGGGGGACACCCTGCTGCTGGACGAGCCCTTTACCGGTATGGACCCGGCTGCCGTACAGGCCAGCATCGCCCTGCTGCGGGAGCGGGTGGAGGGCCGTCCGGTGCTGCTGGCCACCCACGACCGTGCCGCCATCGACGCACTGGGCTGGCCGATGCTGGAGCTACAGAAGCTGGCACAGCCGGGTGCGGCTTGCAATTCCACAAACAAAGGATTACAATAAGGGTTAGCAGCGCAAAACGGCTGCATGTTAAGAATCCTGAACCTGAAACGGAGGTTTTTCAGTTATGGCTTGTACTACCATTCTGGTCGGCAAAAAGGCGTCTTACGACGGCTCTACCATGATCGCTCGCAACGACGATTCCGGTTCCGGCCATTTCACTGCCAAAAAGTTCACCGTGGTGCACCCGGAGGACCTGCCCAAGGTCTACCGCAGTGTGCTGTCCCATGTGGAAGTGCCCCTGCCGGAGGGTGCCATGCGCTTTACCGCCATGCCCAACGCTGTGGAGGGCAAGGGCATCTGGGCGGCTTCCGGCGTGAACGCCGCCAACGTGGGTATGACCGCCACTGAGACGATCACCTCCAACCCCCGCGTGCTGGGCGCGGACCCGCTGGTGGAGTACCGCCCCGCCAAGGGCGGCCAGCCGGAAGTGCCCGGCGGCATCGGCGAAGAGGATATTGTGTATCTGGTGCTGCCCTACATCCACACCGCCCGCGAGGGCGTGCAGCGTCTGGGCCAGCTGCTGCAGACCTACGGCACCTACGAGATGAACGGCATCGCTTTTGCCGACGTGAACGAGGTGTGGTGGCTGGAGACCATCGGCGGCCACCACTGGATCGCCCGCCGTGTGCCGGATGACGTGTATGTGGTCATGCCCAACCAGCTGGGTCTGGACAGCTTTGACCTGACCGACGCCCTGGGCGAGCAGAAGGAATACATGTGCTCGGCCGACCTTGCCGAGTTCATCGCAAAGAACCATCTGGACCTGTCGCAGGATGGGGCACTGAACCCCCGCGATGCCTTTGGCAGCCACGACGACTCTGACCATGTGTATAACACGCCCCGCGCCTGGTACATGCTGCGTACCCTGAACCCCACCACCTGGGTGTGGGACGGTCCGGATGCCGATTATACCCCCATGTCCGACGATCTGCCCTGGTGCATGGTGCCGGAAAAGAAGGTGACCCCGGAGGACGTGAAGTATGTGCTGTCCAGCCACTATCAGGGCACCCCGTATGACCCCTACCGCAGCTACGGCGACAAGGCCAGCAAGGGCGCATACCGTTCCATCGGCATCAACCGCAACGACTTCATGGCCCTGATCCAGCTGCGCCCGGACGTGGACGCCGAGAACTGCGCTCTGGAATGGATCGCCTATGCCTCCAACGCCTTCAACACCATGGTGCCCTTCTACGCCAACGTGGACACCACCCCGGCTTATCTGGCCAACACCACCGGCGAAGTGTCCACCGACAACTTCTACTGGGTCAGCCGCATGATCGCCGCCATGGCCGATGCCTCCTATGCAAAGTCGCTGTTCCACATTGAGCGCTATGAGGAAGCTGTGCTCAGCGCGGCCCATGCACTGGTGAACCAGTACGACGCGAAGCTGGCCGCGGCAGCGCCTGCAGCCCGTGCCGCCCTGCGGGAGGAAGCCAACCTCGCCCTGGCCGCCATGATCCAGGAAAAGGCCTCCGACACGTTGGACAAGGTGCTGTTTGAACTGAGCAATCAGATGAAGAACGCCTACTCCCGTTCGGATGCGTGATCTTTTTCATAAGAACGACTGAACCGTAAAAAGGCGGGCTGCAGTGCAAACTGCGGCCCGCCTTTTCTGCGGTTATTTCTTTTTTCTTGCCGGTTTCTTTTTGCGCACGGTGTAACCAAAGGTGCCCAGCTTTTTGCCCAGGGCCAGATACTCGCCGTGGCTGTACACGATGAGCTTTGCCTTGTCCAGACACAGCTTGCCGGTCTCATCCAGCAGGCTCTCGTCCACATCGCAGGCCACCACTTCGGCAAGGAACAGATCGTGGCTGCCCAGCGGGATCCTCTGGGTCACTTTGCATTCCAGGTTCACCGGGCTTTCCGCCAGCACAGGGCAGTCGGTGAGCACGCTGCCCGGCTCGGCATGCAGGCCGCAGGCGGCAAACTTGTCCACATCGCGGCCGCTCTTCACGCCGCACCAATCCACCGACCGCACCAGTGCTTCGGTGGGCAGGTTGATGGCAAACTGCCCGCTCTCCTGAATGAGGTGGTGGCTGAATCGTTCCGGCCGCACGCTGATGCTCACCATGCTGGGCTGTGTGCAGATGGTGCCCGTCCAGCCGATGGTGATGAGGTTGGGGTGGTCCAGCCCGCCGCAGGACACCAGCACCGGCGGTTCCGGGTTCAGCAGGGTACTGCCCCGCCAGCTCTGTTTGCTCATCCGTGATACTTCCTTTCGTAGGGGGCCCAGGTGCGCTCCGAGATGATGTAGCGCGGGCGGGCCTTGGTCTCCATGTAGATCTTGCCGATGTATTCGCCGATGACGCCCAGGCATACCAGCTGCACGCCGCCCATGAAGCAGACGATGCAGACGATAGAGGCCCAGCCTGCCACCGACGAGCCCAGAATGGCCTGCACGATGGCCCAGATGACCCCGATGAAGCCGATCAGGCTCACCACGATGCCGGCTCCGGTGATGATGCGGATGGGCTTGTTGGACAGGCTGGTGATGCCGTCAAAGGCCAGTGCCAGCATCTTGCTCAGGGGATAGTGGCTCTCGCCGGCCAGACGCTCGTGGCGCTCGTAGGTGACCACGTCGTGGGGAAAGCCCACCAGCGGCACCATACCCCGCAGGAAGATGTTCACCTCGTGGTAGTCGGCAAAGCTCTCCAGCACACGGGTGCTGATCAGGCGGTAGTCGGCGTGATTGAACACGATGTCGGCGCCCAGAGCGTTCATCACATGGTAGAAGCCCTCGGCGGTGAACCGCTTGAAGAAGGTGTCGGTGTCGCGGCGGCTGCGCACGCCGTACACCACCTCGGCACCGTCCAGATACTTCTGCACCATCTCATCCATGGCGTTGATGTCATCCTGCCCGTCGCAGTCGATGGAAATGGTGATATCGCAGCTGCCGCTGTGCAGCGCCTCCATCAGGCCTGCCAGTACGGCATTCTGGTGGCCGCGGTTGCGGCTCTGCGCAATGCCGATGAAGTGCTCGTCCTGCTTTGCAAAGCCCTGAATGAGCTCCCAGGTCTTATCCTTGGAGCCGTCGTTGACGAACAGCACCCGGCTCCTGTCGCTCACAAGGCCGCGGGCGGCAAGGTCGTTGATCTTTTGCAGGAACAGCGGGGCCGTGATGGGCAGCACTGCTTCCTCATTATAACAGGGGATCACGATCCAGAGAATCGGTTTGGACATGGTAAAAACTCCTTTTTATCCTTTATTGCACCATCTGCTTCAGAGCGTCCGGGTCCAGCAGTTTGAAGCTGCTTTTAAAGGTATCCAGCAGGCCGTCCTTCTGCATCAGGCTCAGCTCCCGGCTCAGGGCACTGCGGTCGCAGTTGAGGTAGTCGGCCAGCTGCACGCGGGAGAACGGGATGCTGAAAGTCAGGCTCCCGGCCCGCTCGCTCTCGTTCAGCAGGTAAGCGCACACCTTGGCGCGCAGGCTCTTCAGCACCAGCAGGTCCACCCGGCGGGAGAGCAGGAAGTATTTGTCGCTGATGGTGCGCACCAGATTCTGCAGCACCCGCTGATGGGCGGGGCTGCCGTCCGAGAGCAGCAGCTGCTCGTAGGGCACCAGCAGCACCTCGCAGGCGGTGGCCGCCAGCACCGTGACCGGGCTGGCCAGACTGGACCCGCCCAGCACATCGCCGAATACCCCGCCCGGTTCCACCCGGGTAATGGGCACACGGGCACCCTCTGGGCCGGGGCGGTAGGCTTCCAGTTCTCCGGACAGCACCACGCCCACCCGGCGGCTGGGCGCACCGGCCAGTACGAGCACTTCGCCCCGGCCAAAGCTGCGCTCCACGGCCCCCAGCCGGGTCAGCAGTGCTTGCAACTCCTCGGCGGAAAGACCGGAAAACAGGGTGGTGGATTGTAACAGCGGCAGATCGTTTTTCATCGCAACTCCGTGGGAACCGCAGCGGCCCCCACAGTCCTCCTGCAATTCCGTTGCATGCGCAACGGTATTTTCCCCCCTATTATAGTAAACTAGGACGCGCAAAGCAAATATTTTTGCAAATTTGCCTTGTAAAATTTTGCATTGCAGGGTCTGCACCGGTTCCCATGCGGGAAACGGCACCCCTGCGGGAAGAAAGAGGACATCATGAAAAAATTTGTATCGCTGCTGCTGGCGTTCAGCCTTGCGCTGTGCCTGGCAGCCTGCGGCGGCAGCGCAAGCTCCGCCGTTTCCGGCTCTGCAGCCTCCAGTGAGGCCGCTTCCTCCGAGGCTGCTTCCAGCGAAGCCGCACAGGAGCTTTCCACCACCGACGCCCTGCGCATCGCGGGCCTGAAGGGCCCCACCACCATGGGTCTGGTCAACCTGCTCAGCATGGAAGCCGACGGCACCGCCGCCATGGACTACGACCTGCAGCTCTACGGCGCTGCCGATGAGATCGTGCCCCTGCTGATGAAGGGCGAGCTGGACATGGCTGCCATCCCGGCAAACCTGGCCGCGACCCTGTACCAGAAAACCAACGGCGGCATCCAGGCCGTGGCTGTGAATACCCTGGGCGTGCTGTATGTGGTGGAACAAGGCGACACGGTGCAGTCCATGGCTGACCTGAAGGGCCGCACCATCCTGTCCACCGGCAAGGGCACCACCCCGGAGTATGTGCTGCGCTACCTGCTCAACGCCAACGGCATCGACCCCGACAAGGACGTGACCATTGAGTATTATAGCGAGGCCACCGAGGTGACCGCCCAGATGGCCACCACCGAGGACGCCATTGCCGTGCTGCCCCAGCCCTATGTCACTGCCGCCGGTCTGCAGGACGAGACTCTGCGGGTGGCCCTGAACCTGACCGAGGAGTGGAACAAGGTGGCCGATACCCAGCTCATCACCGGTGTGACTGTGGTGCGCAAAGAGTACGCCGAGGAGCACCCGGATGTGGTGGCCGCCTTCCTGACCGACTACGCCAGGAGCGTGGAAGCCGCCAACACCGACCTGGACGGCACCGCTGCCCTGTGCGAAGAGCAGGGCGTGGTGGCCAAGGCTGCCATTGCCAAAAAGGCCCTGCCCAACTGCAACATCGTCTGCCTGACCGGCGACGAGCTGAAGGCAGATGCTTCTGCTTACCTGCAGGTGCTGTTTGACGCCGACCCCGCCGCCGTGGGCGGCGCGCTGCCCGGTGACGATTTCTACTGGACGGCTGAATAATTCCGAGCAAACCATCTCTCCGGAGCCGCTGTGCATTGGTACGCACAGCGGCTCTTTTTTGTGCCTTGGCAGATGTGCACAAAAATCGGAGAGAAATTTTGTGCGTGAAATTGACCGAAAATGATTGATTTTGACGGAATGCTTGCTATAATAAAGATGCAAACCACCAAAACCCGTCAAATAACGCTAAAAACCGTCAGAGACGGGGCGCAAAGGAGAGAACAGCCATGTTGGCAGAAGAACGGTTCGGGCAGATCCTGAATCTGCTGAGCAAACAGCGCACGGCCACCGTGCAGGAGCTGTGCGAGGCGCTGGGCACCAGCGAGTCCACCATCCGGCGTGACCTGACGGAGCTGGACCGGCTGGGCAAGCTGAACAAGGTGCACGGTGGGGCCACTCTGCCGGACAGCCGCTTCCAGGCCGAGGAACCCACCATGCAGGCCAAGGAGACGCTGGCCGTGCCCCAGAAGCGGGCCATTGCGGCGGCTGCCGCTGCCCTCATCCACGCCGAGGACTTTGTGTTCATCGACGCAGGCTCCACCACGCTGGAACTGGTGCGGGCGCTGGAGGGCGAGGCCCTGCAGGCAAACTATGTGACCAACGGCGTGGCCCATGCCCGCACGCTGGCCCAGAAGGGCTGCCGGGTGTTCCTGCCCGGCGGGCTGCTGCGGCCCCAGACCGAGGCCATCGTGGGCGCGGCAGCCGTGAGCAGCCTGCAGCAGTACAACTTCACCAAGGCGTTCATGGGGGCCAACGGTGTGGCGCTGGAAGCAGGCTTCACCACCCCGGACCCGGAGGAAGCCGCCGTGAAAGCCACGGTGGTGCACCGCGCACGGGAGAGCTGGTTTCTGGTGGATGACGCCAAGTTTGCGCGCATCTGCCCAGCGGTGATCGCAGACCTGCACAGCGGTGCCATCCTGACCAACCGCTGCCCCAGCCCTAAATACAAACAATACACGCTGGTAAAGGAGACGGAACTATGATCTACACTGTCACATTCAACCCGGCCATCGACTATGTGGTGCGGCTGGACGCCCCGCTGGAAGTCGGGCAGGTGAACCGTGCCTGCGGCGAGGACTGCGTGCTGGGCGGCAAAGGCATCAACGTGTCCGGTGTGCTGGCCCAGCTGGGCTGCCCCAGCGTGGCGCTGGGCTTTGTGGCCGGGGAGACCGGTGCCTGGCTGGAGCGCGGTCTGGCCGCGCAGGGCCTGCACACCGACTTTGTGCATCTGGAAAACGGCATGACCCGCATCAATGTCAAAATCAAGGCGGGGCAGGAGACCGAGCTGAACGGAGCTGGGCCGGACATCCCGGACGAGGCCCTGCACCAGCTGGAAGAAAAGCTGGACGGTCTGACCGAAAATGACGTGCTGATTTTGGCCGGTAGCATCCCCGCCAGCCTGCCGCAGGACGTGTACGAGCGGCTGCTGGCCCGGCTGGACGGCCGGGGCGTGCGCTGTGTGGTGGACGCCACCCGCGCCCTGCTGGTGAATGTGCTGCCCTACCACCCCTTCCTCATCAAGCCCAACAACCACGAGCTGGGCGAGATCGTGGGCAGGGAGCTGCACACGGATGAAGAGATCGCGGCAGCGGCCCGCACCCTGCAGGAAAAGGGTGCCCGCAATGTGCTGGTGAGCATGGCCGGGGACGGTGCCCTGCTGCTGGACGAGCAGGGGCAGGTGCACCGCATCGGCTGCCCCAAGGGCAAGGTGGTCAACAGCGTGGGCGCAGGCGACAGCATGGTAGCCGGTTTTGTGGCTGGGTATCTGCAAAGCGGCAGCTACGCGCAGGCGCTGCGTCTGGGCACCGCCTGCGGCAGCGCAACGGCCTTCAGCCTTGGGCTTGCCACAAAGGAGAAGATCGACGAGCTGCTGGTGCAGCTTTGATGGGATAAAAGGAATAAGGAGAAACATTTATGCGCATCACCGAGTTATTTACCGCACAGTCCATTGCGCTGGACGAGGCGCTGCAAACACAGGAGGAAATCCTGAGCCGTCTGGTGGAGCTGCAGGCCACCCACGGCAACATCACCGACAAGGATGCCTACAAAAAGGCCCTCTACGCCCGCGAGGCCGAGGGCTCTACCTATGTGGACAACGGCATCACCGTGCCCCACGCCAAGACCGATGTGGTCACCCGCCCCAGCCTTGCCGCCCTGCGGCTGAGCACCCCGGTGCAGTACAACGCCGAAGATGACGGCACCACCGACATGCTGTTTGCCATTGCAGCGCCGGAAAACGGTAGCCTGCATGTGGACATGCTGGCCCGCATGATGCAGATGCTGATGAACGAGGACTTTGTGGCAAAGCTGAAAGCCGCAAAGACTCCGGCAGAGTTTCTGGACTGCATCGACGCGCAGGAGGAAGCCCAGTTTGGTGCCGAGAGCTTTACGCAGCAGCAGCTGCCCCAGAATGGTTACCGCATCCTGGCGGTGACGGCCTGCGTCAACGGCATTGCCCACACCTACATGGCCGCCGAGGCGCTGACCAAGGCCGGTGACAAGCTGGGTCTGCCCACCAAGGTGGAGACCAACGGTTCGGACGGTGCCAAGAATATCCTGACCAAAGAGGAGATCGCCAACTGCGACGGCATCATCGTGGCTGCCGAGAAAAAGGTAGACACCGCCCGCTTTGACGGCAAGCCGGTGCTGTTCACCCGGGTGGACGACGGCATCCATAAGCCGGAAGAGCTCATCAAGAAGATCGCCCACGGCGAAGTGCCGGTGTTCCGCGCCGAGGGCGGTGCCGAGGCCACCGAGAGCGCCGACACCAAGGACAGCTTTGGCCGCAGCCTGTACAAAAACCTGATGAACGGCGTCTCCCACATGCTGCCCTTTGTGGTGGGCGGCGGCATTATGATCGCGCTGGCCTTCCTGCTGGATGATTACAGCATCGACCCCGCTAACTTCGGCATGAACACTCCGGTGGCCGCTTTCTTCAAGACGGTGGGCGGCGCGGCCTTCGGCTACATGCTGCCCATTCTGGCAGGCTTCATCGCCATGTCCATCGCCGACCGTCCGGGCTTGGCGGTAGGCTTTGCCGGCGGCGTGCTGGCCATGAACGGCACCAACTTTGCGGGTATCGCCAATGGTGAGACCACCGGCATCTCCGGAGGTTTCCTTGCCGCGCTGCTGGCCGGTTTTGCAGCGGGCTACATCGTGCAGTTCCTGAAAAAGATCACCGAAAAGCTGCCCGCCAGCCTGAACGGTATCCGCCCCATGCTGATCTACCCGCTGGGCGGCATGCTGATCATTGGTGCCGTGATGTGCGGCATCAACCCGGTCATGGGCATGATCAACACCGCCATGACCAACTGGCTGAACGCACTGGGCGGCACCTCCAAGGTGCTGCTGGGTGCCATCGTGGCCGGTATGATGAGCATCGACATGGGCGGTCCCTTCAACAAGGCAGCGTATGTGTTCGGCACCGCAGCCCTTGCTTCCGGCAACTATGAGGTCATGGCCGCCGTCATGGTGGGCGGCATGGTGCCTCCCATTGCCATCGCCCTGTCCACCACCTTCTGCCCCAAGAAGTGGACCCCCGACGAGCGCCGCAACGGCATCGTGAACTACGTCATGGGTCTGTGCTTCGTCACCGAGGGTGCCATCCCCTATGCAGCAGCCGACCCGCTGCGCGTTCTGCCCAGCTGCATCATTGGCTCGGCCCTGGCCGGTTCCCTGTCTATGGTCTTTGGCTGCGGCCTGCGGGCACCCCACGGCGGCATCTTCGTGTTCCCCGTGGTGGACCACGCCGCTCTGTACTGCGTGGCGCTGGCTGTGGGCAGCGTGGTGGGTGCTGTGATCCTGAGCCTGCTCAAGAAGGACCGCACCGACGCCTGATCCGCCATTTACTCCCTCCATTGGAGACTTCTTCATACAGCACAAGGCCCCCGGGAATCCGGGGGCCTTGTGTCGTTTCAGTGGCTCTCTTTACACAAAAACGGCTGCCCGGTGTGGAAAACCGGAGCAGCCGTTTTGCGTTGATAAGATATTATTTGCCGTGCTTCACGCGCTGGATCTCGCCCAGATCGTAAGGCGTGTTCTGGTAGACGTAGTAGTTCAGCCAGTTCTCGTACAGCAGATGAGCATGGGCGCGCCAGCGGAACAGCGGAGGCTGCTCCGGGTCATCGTCCGGATAGTAGTTGACGGGCACATGGATGGGCAGGCCCTTGGCCACGTCCCGCTTGTACTCGGCATCCAGCGTGTACTTGTCGTACTCCGGGTGGCCGGTGACAAAGATTTGCCGTCCGTTCTCGGTGCTCATGAGGAAGGGCCCGGCCACATCGCTCTCGGCCAGGATGCGCAGCGCGTCGCAGGCATCCACATCGGCCCGGCTGATGCCGGTGTGGCGGCTGTGGGGCGCATAGAACACCTCGTCAAAGCCGCGCACCAGAGGGTTCGCCGGGCGGGTGACCCGGTGCTCGAACACGCCGAACATCTTTTCCGGCAGCAGCTCCTTGTGCACACCGTAGTGGTAGTACAGGCCCGCCTGGGCACCCCAGCAGACGTGCAGGGTGGAGTAGACGTTCGTCTCGCTGAAATCCATGATCTCGCACAGTTCCGGCCAGTAGTCCACCTGCTCAAAGTCCATGGTCTCCACCGGGGCACCGGTGATGATCATGCCGTCGTAGCGGTTGTTCTTCACCTCGTCAAAGGTCTTGTAGAATGCATCCAGATGGGCGGCCGACACATGGGTGGCGGCGTGGCTGGCCGTCTGCAGCAGGGTCATATGCACCTGCAGGGGGGTGTTGGCCAGCAGACGGGCGATCTGGGTCTCGGTGGCGATCTTGGTGGGCATCAGGTTCAGGATCAGGATCTCCAGCGGGCGGATGTGCTGTGCCAGTGCCCGCTCCCGGTGCATGACAAAGACGTTTTCTTCATAAAGGGCATCGTAGGCGGGCAGGGTCTTGGGGATGATCAGCGGCATAGTTCGTACTCCTAACGATTTAGAATAGCCTCCGCTGGCGCTCTGGCTGTTTCAGCGGAATATTTATTTTTATTGCAGGAACGGAAAGCCTGCGGGCTTTCCGTTCCTGCCTTTTTCATGGGAGAGGTCGTGGCGGGAACCCGACCATGCAGCTGACCGGACAGGATCAGATCTTATCCAGTGCCTGTGCGATGTCGGCAATGAGGTCCTCGCTGCTTTCCAGGCCGCAGCTCATGCGCACCAGCTCAGCGGGCACACCGGCGGCCTTCAGCTGCTCGTCGTTCATCTGACGGTGGGTGCTGGAAGCGGGGTTCAGGCAGCAGGTGCGGGCATCGGCCACATGGGTCTCGATGGCGGCCAGCTTCAGTTCCTTCATAAAGGTGCTGGCTGCCTCACGGCCGCCGGCCAGGCCAAAGCTGACCACGCCGCAGCTGCCGTTCGGCAGGTACTTTTCGGCCAGTGCATGGTAGGGGCTGGATTCCAGACCGCAGTAGTTGACGTAAGCCACCTTCGGGTGGGTTTCCAGGAACTTTGCCACGGCCATGCCGTTCTCGCAGTGGCGCTGCATGCGCACATGCAGGCTCTCCAGACCCAGGTTCAGCATGTAGGCGTTCATGGGGGACTGCATGGAACCAAAGTCGCGCATCAGCTGGGCCGTTGCCTTGGTGATGAAGGCACCCTCCTTGCCAAAACGCTCGGCGTAGGTGATGCCGTGGTAGCTGTCATCCGGGGTGCACAGGCCGGGGAACTTGTCGGCGTGGGCCATCCAGTCGAACTTGCCGCTGTCCACGATGGCACCGCCCAGTACGGCGCCATGGCCGTCCATGTACTTGGTGGTGGAGTGGGTCACGATGTCGGCACCCCACTCGAAGGGGCGGCAGTTGACCGGGGTGGGGAAGGTGTTGTCCACGATGAGCGGCACGCCGTGGGCGTGGGCTGCCTGCGCAAACTTTTCAATGTCCAGCACGGTCAGGGCGGGGTTGGCGATGGTCTCGCCGAATACGGCCTTGGTGTTGGGGCGGAACGCGGCGTTCAGCTCTTCCTCGGTGCACAGCGGGTCCACAAAGGTGGCCTCGATGCCCATCTTTTTCATGGTGACCGAGATGAGGTTGAAGGTGCCGCCGTAGATGGTGCTGGATGCCACGATGTGGTCACCGGCCTGGCAAAGGTTGAACAGGGCGAAGAAGTTGGCAGCCTGCCCGCTGGAAGTCAGCATGGCAGCGGTGCCGCCTTCCAGTTCACAGATCTTCTGGGCCACAAGGTCACAGGTGGGGTTCTGCAGGCGGGAATAGAAGTAGCCGTTGGTCTCCAGGTCAAACAGCTTGCCCATGTCCTCGCTGGTGGCGTACTTGAAGGTGGTGGACTGGATGATGGGGATCTGGCGGGGTTCGCCGTTTCCGGGCGTATAGCCGCCCTGCACGCAGATGGTATCACGATTCATACTACATACTCCTTTGCTGGGTTTGTCCATATAGCACAATTCCCCGCAGGGAGCATACAGCCTCCGGCGGGGAATTGAAACGTTAAATTTTTCCCTGCCGGGATCGTCTGGCAGTATGCAACCCTCTCAGTCACAGCTTACGCCGTGCCAGCTCCCCCCGAAGAGGGAGCTTTTTGGCTTTTTTATAAGCACTCTTTTTTATTGAGAAGGATTGCTTTTTCTTACCTGCTGCAACAAGCTCGCCCTTCGGGAGAGCTGTCGCCGCAGGCGACTGAGAGGGTTCGGTTTACTTCCGCAGGCGCTTGTCGCTCCGGGTCGCCCAGAAGGTGCCCGCGCTCTGGAACACCTGCACCATGAGCACCAGCAGGATGACACACACGATCATGATGTCGGTCTGGTAGCGGTAATAGCCGTAGGACAGGGCGATCTTGCCCAGGCCGCCGCCGCCAATGACGCCGGACATGGCCGAGTAGCCCAGAATGGTGGTCAGGGCCGTGGTCATGCTGGAGATCAGGCCGGGCAGGCACTCCGGGATCATCACTTTGGTAATGATCTGGAACGGGGTGGCACCCATGCTCTGGGCGGCTTCCACCACACCTTCGTCCAGCTCGCGCAGGCTAGTCTCCACCAGACGTGCCACGAACGGGAAGGCGGCCACCACCAGCGGAACGATGGTGGCTTTGGTGCCCACCGTGGTGCCTACGATGACACGGGTGAGCGGGAATACACAGATCATCAAAATCAGGAAGGGCACACTGCGCAGAATGTTGATGACGATGTTGAGGATGTGCATCAGCCAGCCGGGCAGGGGCAGCACGCCGTCCTTGTCACCGGCCACCAGCAGCACGCCCAGCGGCAGACCCAGCACCAGCGCAAACGCGGTGGAAAGAACCGTCACATAGAACGTTTCCCAGATGGCAAAGCCATAATCTGCAATACTCATTCGCCGGTCACCTCCTCCACGGTCACGCCGGGCTGGCTGCGCATATAGGCAGCCGCCTGCTTGGCCTGCTCCACATCGGCAGGCAGCTTGAGCAGCATGGAGCCGTAGCACTGGCCGCTCAGATCACGGGTATCGGCGCTGAGCACCGACACCAGAATGCCCTTTTCGGCGGCAAGGCTTGCCACCAGCGGCTTTGCGGTGGACGAACCGTTGAAGGTGACACGCACCACATGGTCATCCGGCGCAAAGCTGGAAAGGTCGCGGGCTGCGCTGCCGCCGTTGGGGGCGACCAGACGCTTTGCCGCAGCCGTCTTGGGGTTGGCGAAAATTTCCTGCACCGAGCCCTCTTCCATGACCACACCGCCGTCCAGGATGGCCACGCTGTCGCAGATCTCTTCCACCACGCTCATCTGGTGGGTGATGACCACCACGGTGATGCCCAGCTTCTGGTTGATGTCCTTGATCAGGGTCAGGATGGAATGAGTGGTGTTGGGGTCCAGCGCACTGGTGGCCTCGTCGCACAGCAGCACCTTGGGGTTGGTGGCCAGGGCGCGGGCAATGGCAATGCGCTGCTTCTGGCCGCCGGACAGTTGGGCGGGGTAGGCGTTTGCCTTGTCGGGCAGGCCCACCATCTCCAGCAGCTCTTTGGCACGCTTTTCAGCGTCGGCCTTTTTCACACCGGCCAGCTCCATGGGGAAACAGATGTTCTTCAGGCAGCTGCGCTGCATGAGCAGGTTGAACTGCTGGAAGATCATGGTGATCTCGCGGCGGCGCTCACGCAGGGCCGCCGGAGACAGGGTCTCCATGGCGGTGCCGTCGATCACCACGCTGCCCTCGGTGGGGCGCTCCAGCAGGTTGATGCAGCGCACCAGCGTGGATTTGCCCGCACCGGACATGCCGATGATGCCGTAGATGGAACCATCCGGAATGGTCAGGTTGATATCGCTCAGCGCGTTGACCGCGCCGTCCTTCATCTGGAAGGTCTTGGAAAGATGTTTGATCTCGATCACGGAAATGCTCCTTTGAATCAGATGGAGAGCTTAGCCCTCGATGGGAGACAGGTCGCTCTGCTTGCCGCCGTAGATGCCCATGGGCTCGACGTGGATGCCGGCCACGGTGACCAGATGGGTGCCGTGCTCCTGGTTGAAGTCGTCCAGGTAGGGCTGATGCTGGAAGTAGTTGGTGTCGATCTGGCCGTCCTCGACGACATTGTTGGGCTGGATGTAGTCATCGAACTCCTGAACATCCAGGGTGATGCCCTTCTGGGCCAGGATGTCCTTGCAGATCTCCAGGATCTCGCAGTGGGGAGCCGGCGTTGCGGCGCAGCTGACGGTCTCGCCGTTCAGTGCATCGTAGTCCACGGTGGAGTCGTAGCCGTCGGTGGGGTTCTCCACGACGAAGACGACGGAGCCTGCATACTTCTCATCGATGAAGTCCTTGACCTGCTGGCTCTCCAGAGCAGCGGCCAGAGCCTTGATCTTGGGGGACTCCTGATTGCCGTCCTTGCAGACCAGAACGTTGACGTAAGCAGAAGAGCCGTCCTCGATGGCCAGTGCATCCTCCACGGGGTTCAGACCGGCAGAGATGGCGTAGTTGGAGTTGATGACGGCGTAGTCCTCATCCTGCAGAACGCTGGGCACCTGTGCAGCCTCGACCTCGTCGATGTTGACGTTGAACGGGTTCTCCTCGATGTCGTTCTTGGTGGCGGTCAGGCCAGCATCCGCCTTGACCTTGAAGAAGCCGTTCTTCTCCAGCCGCCGTCGCAGGTAATGGTGGTGCCGTTTACAAAATGAGATTCGTCGCTGGCCAAGAACAGTGCCGCGCTGGCAATGTCCTCCGGCAGTCCCATCTCCGGGGAATGGGCCAGCAGAGAGCTGGTGTCGTTGGGCACGGCCACGCTGATCTTATCCAGCTTCTTGACCACCTCGGAAGAGGCGGCAGCGGAGCTTGCGGTGGAAGAAGAACCGCCGCAGGCAGTCAGGGCAGCTGCAGCGGCAGCGATGCCGGTCACTTTCAGAAAATCACGACGCGAAATCTTAGACATAATGTTTTCCCTCTCTTGTTGTTCCATAATTTTTTGCACTGCGCAGCACATTTTTCTGCGCCTTGTGCAGCCGGAAGTACGAAAAAAGCGCCTCCGTCCTCGGCGGGCAACTGCCCACAAGGACGAAAGCGCATAAAACTTCCGTGGTACCACCTTGGTTCACCGCACCCTCACGGGCCCGGCCTCGATGCTGCGGCAGCGGCTTTCTCCTCCCACTGCTTACAGCCGGACGCTGTAACGGGCGCTCCCGTCGCAGGCTTAGCACTCTTGCGCTTCGCCCCCGCAGCTCCGAGACCATTTTCGGTTCCCTGTTTCCTGCCCTTTTCCACCGACCGGGCTCTCTGGAAGGATCAATGCGAAAACCTACTCTTCTCTTCACAGCCATTTTTGTGATATTGGCTTTATTCTAATCCCCTTTTCGGCATTTGTCAACCCTTTCAACGAAGTTTTTTGGTAGGGAATACCCTCTCAGGCCGCTTTGCGGCCAGCTCTCCCAAAGGGAGAGCCCTTGGCAGGCCGGGCAGACCTGCGCACTGCCGCCTGCGGCTCCCGAACAGCCGGGCCCTGTCCTCATTGCCAGCAGCCGTTTGCCTGAGCAGCAAGGCCCATCGCCTTCCGGCAGCATGGACCTGTGCAGTCAGCACGGCCAAGACCGGTTCGCCAGTGGCTCGCCCTGCGGGAGAGCTGGCAACGCCAAAGGCGTTGACTGAGAGGGCAAGACATGCTATCTTATAAATCATGCCCCACGGCTGAGACTTATAGTAGCGCAGGTTTTTGACCTTGAGGCCGACCTCCTCCATCACCTCGCGGTGAACGGTCTGCTCGGCGGTCTCGCCGAACTCGGTAAAGCCCGCGATGAGCGCCGTGCGCGTCGCGCCGGGGCGGTTCGCGTACTGCGTGAGCAGCAGGTAGTCGCCGTGCGTCACCGCCACGATGACCGAGGGGTTGATGCGCGGGAAGATCATATTGCCGCACTTGGGGCAGTGCATCATGCGCTCGTTGACGTCGTGCTCGAGCGGCGTGCCGCAGCGGCCGCAGAACCTCGTGTCGCGGTACCAGCAGCACAGGTGCCACGCGCTGACCGCGGCGAAGGCGATCTCCTTCGGCTGCTCGGTGCGGAAAATATTGATGTCGCGGTAGGTCCAGCCGTCCGGCCCGCGCGGCGTTTCGTCGCGCAGGAGGTAGTATTCCCTGCCGTCCAGCTCAAAAAGATAGGTGAACCTCTCGTCGCCGTCGGGAAACATGGCGCGGCTCGGGAGCTTGAGTCCGTTGTCGTCGATGCGGCAGAGGAGGTTTCTCCCGCAGAACTGCACGACGGCGCTCGACCTTTTCGGCACGGCGTTTGGCTTCCATTCGTTGTATAAATGCTTCGGCTCGATATCGTGGATCATGGCGCGGCCTCCGGAATTTGTCGCTTTCGCGTATTTTTCGCCGATAGTATAGCCTATTTTTGCCACTTCCGCAAGCATTTTCAGCCTTGACAAAGCGAAAGAATGCGGGTAGAATGACCGTAATATGTGGAATTGTGCAGATGAGGACAAGTAGCTTCCCGTCCGCCCGCAAAGAGAGCTGCCGGTCGGTGCGAGGCAGCGGGGCGCGGAGAGCGAATATCACCTCGGAGCAGGCGTCTGAAGCCGCAGTAGGACAGCCCGGGTGCGACCGTTACATCGCGGCATTTGAGCGGCTGCCGGAACGGCGGCAAGAAGAGTGGTACCGCAGAGTATGGTTATGCTTTGTCTCTTTTGTCGGGAGACAGAGCATTTTTATTTTGCAGCAAACAGAAAAATTCACATAAAGGAGACACGACATGGATTACAAAGCGACGCTGAATATGCCGAAGTCCGGCTTCCCGATGCGCGCGGGCCTGCCTAAGCGCGAGCCTGAGATGCTCAAGCATTGGGAGGAAATGGACCTCTACAACGTGATGCTCAAGAAGAACGAGGGCAAGCCCCGCTTCGCTCTGCACGACGGCCCTCCGTTCTCCAACGGCGGACTGCACATGGGCCACGCGCTCAACAAGTCCCTCAAGGACTTCATCACCCGCTCCTACGCGATGCGCGGCTACTACACGCCCTATATCCCCGGCTGGGACAACCACGGTATGCCCATCGAGAGCGCCATCATCAAGGAGCAGAAGCTCAACCGCAAGGCCATGAGCGTCGCCGACTTCCGCACCGCCTGCCACCAGTATGCCGACAAGTACATCGGCATCCAGATGGAGGGCTTCAAGCGCATCGGCGTGCTCGGCGACTGGGAGCACCCCTACAAGACCATGGACCCCGGCTTCGAGGCCGAGGAGGTCAAGGTCTTCGGCGCAATGTACAAGAAGGGCTACATCTACAAGGGCCTCAAGCCCGTGTACTGGTGCTATCACGACGAGACGGCGCTGGCCGAGGCGGAGATCGAATATCAGGACGACCCCTGCACGACCGTGTACGTCAAGTTCCCGATGCACGATGACCTCGGCAAGCTGAGCCATCTCGACAAGTCCAAGCTCAACTTCGTCATTTGGACGACCACCATCTGGACGCTGCCCGGCAACCTCGCCATCGCGCTGCATCCTGACGAGAGCTACGCCATCGTCCGCAACGACGACAACGGCGAAATGTACATCGTCGCCGAGGCGCTCGTCGAGAAGGTCATGGCCGTTGGCAAGGTCGAGCACTACACCGTCGTCGAGACCCACCCCGGCAACTTCTATGAGAATATGCTCGCGCAGCATCCGTTCCTGCCCAAGACCAGCCGTCTGGTCCTCGCCGATTATGTCACGATGGATTCCGGTACGGGCTGCGTCCACACCGCGCCCGGCTTCGGCGCGGACGACTATCAGACCTGCCGCCGCTACGGCATGGATATGGTCGTGCCCGTCAACGATCAGGGCCGCCACACCGACTACGCCGGCAAGTACGCCGGGATGCTGGTCGAAGAATCCAACCCCGTCATCCTCAAGGACATGCAGGAGGCCGGTTCCCTGTTCGCCTCCGAGCAGATCGTCCACTCCTACCCGCACTGCTGGCGCTGCAAGAAGCCCATCATCTTCCGCGCCACCCCGCAGTGGTTCTGCTCCGTCGATTCGTTCAAGGACGACGCCTGCGCCGCCTGCGACGATGTTCGCTGGCTGCCCGCGTGGGGCATCGACCGCATGAAGGCCATGATCCGCGAGCGCGCCGACTGGTGCATCTCCCGCCAGCGCCGCTGGGGTCTGCCGATCCCGGTGTTCTACTGCAAGGACTGCGGCAAGCCCATCTGCACCGACGAGACGATCGCGAAGATCTCGAAGCTCTTCGGCGAGTTTGGCTCGAATATCTGGTTTGAGAAGGAAGCGGACGAGCTCGTGCCCGAAGGCTTCACCTGCCCGCACTGCGGCGGCAAGCACTTTGAAAAGGAGACCGATACGCTCGACGGCTGGTTCGACTCCGGCTCGACGCATTTCGCCTCCATGCAGAAAGATCAGGGCTTCTGGCCCGCGACTGTCTATCTTGAGGGTCTCGACCAGTACCGCGGCTGGTTCCAGTCGTCGCTGCTGACCGCGGTCGGCGCGCTGGGCAAGGGCGCTCCCTTTAAAGAGTGCGTCACCCACGGCTGGACCGTCGACGGCGAGGGCAAGGCCATGCACAAATCGCTCGGCAACGGCGTCGATCCCGCCGATGTGTTCAAGAAGTACGGCGCGGATATCTGCCGTCTGTGGGCGGGCTCGGCCGACTATCATGTCGACGTGCGCTGCTCCGACGCGATCTTCAAGCAGCTGAGCCAGAACTATCTGAAGTTCCGCAACACCGCCAAGTACTGCCTCGACAACCTCACCGACTTTGACCCCAACCGCCTGACCGCGCCCACCGATATGGAAGCGCTCGACCGCTGGGCCATCACGAAGCTCAACGAGCTGCTCGTCCGCTGCGAGGCCGCGTACAAGGACTACGAGTTCCTGACCGTCTCCCACGCCGTCAATGATTTCTGCGTCGTGACGCTCTCGAGCCTGTATCTGGACATCATCAAGGACCGTCTGTACTGCGACGGCAAGGATTCCGCCTCCCGCCGCTCAGCGCAGAGCGCTCTGTGGATGATCCTCGACGCCATGACCAAGGTCTTCGCGCCGATCCTCGCCTTCACCTGCGACGAGATCTGGCTGGCCATGCCGCACCGCGCCGAGGACGACGCGCGCAACGTGCTGCTCAACGTCATGAACCAGCCGTTCGACGCCTACGCACTCAGCAACGACGAGCTCGCCAAGTGGGACCAGCTGATCCGCGTCCGCACGGATGTCAACGGCGTGCTCGAGGCCGCTCGCGCCGAAAAGCGCATCGGCAAGCCGCTCGAGGCTGCCGTGACGCTGCGCGCCGACGATGATGCCGCCAAGGCCGCGCTCGACGACGTGCAGAGCATGAACCTGCCCGAGCTGCTCATCGTGTCGCAGTGCCTCGTCGGCGGCGACGTGCCGGAAGACGCCGTCACCGGTGCCGGCACGAATTTCCCCGGCCTGCACATCTCCGTGCGCAACGCGCCCGGCACCAAGTGCCCGCGCTGCTGGATGCACTCCGAGCAGGCCGACCCCGAGACCGGACTGTGCCCGCGCTGCGCCGCCGTCGTCGCCGCGCAGAAGGCGGAGTAAACCACCGATCCCAAAATCCTGATCCGAAAGCGAGGAACCGCTATGTGGTATGCCATCGTAGCCATCCTGATCCTCATCGCTGACCAAGGCCTGAAGTACTGGGTCACGCTCAACATCCCGCTCGACACCGGGCACGTCACGCTCATCCCCGGCGTGCTGGAGCTGACGAATATCCACAACAACGGCGCCGCGTTCAGCATCCTGCAGCACGCGCCGCACTGGATCTTCGTCATCTTCACGGTCGTGTTCGCCGCCATCGCGGTGTTCTGCCTGCGGCGCAATGTCGTGCACGGCAAGGTCGGCCGCTGGTCGGTCGTGCTCGTGCTCGCCGGCGCGGTCGGCAACTGCATCGACCGCATCCTCAGCGGCTACGTCGTGGACATGTTCAACTTCCTCTTCGTGCGCTTTGCCGTGTTCAATCTGGCGGACGTGTTCATCGTCGTGGCCGGCATCACGCTGTGCCTGCACGTGATCTTCTACCGCGGGGACGACAGTGCGGATGACGCCGCGCCGAAAACCGCGCGCAGGCAGCGCAGCGGGGCCGCGCCTGACGCGCCCAAGGCACGCAAGCTGCATCTGCCCGCAAAGCGCAAGCCCGACGCCGCGCCCAAAGCGAGCGCGAAGCCCGCGCCGAACGCCGCACCCGAGGCCGCCGCGCCGGAGACCGCTCCGGCGAAGGATGATCTCTTCGCCGCGTGGGATCGCGCGCCCGTTGCCGCGCAGCCGGTGACGCCCGCCGCGCCCGAGGCGGCAGCCCCGGCTCCCAAACCGGCAGCCCCCGCTCCCAAACCGGCAGCCCCCGCGCAGCCCAAACCGGCGGCGCAGCCTGCGGCCGAGGCGGCAGACCCGCTGCTGGCCTATCTCAACAGCACACCCGCTGCGCCCGCCGAGCCGGAAACGCCCAAGCCGGACGATGCTACGGACGGCAGTGCCGACAGCGCAGCGTACTCACTCGACGACATTTTGGCGGAGTTTTCGGATTTCTAATGGAACAACGAACGATTCAAACACAGGAGAGCGCCGAGCGGATCGACGCTCTCCTCGCGCGCTCTTTGCCCGAGCTCACGCGCAGCGCCGCCCAGCGGCTGCTCGCGCAGGGCGCGGTGACGAAAGACGGCGCGTGCGACCGTATGCAAGGCGACGCGGCGCGGATGTCTCTCTCCCCTTGCGGGAAAGAGGAGCGCGTATCTTTTATCGAAAAAAGCGGGCGGTTGCCTGCGAAGATGTGCCGCAGGGCGGCGGGAGGAAACCATGAAAAAACTGAATTCGGAAATCCGACATATGCTGATCGCGGCATTCGCGGTCACCGTGCTCTTCGTCGCGGGACTGCCCGTGCTGCTGCTCGGCACTTCCAAGGCGTTCGCCGTCGCGGGGGTGAACACGCTCTTTCTGGTAACGGGGATCGTCCTGCTTGCCGGCGGATTTTACGCCACGCCGATCCTTTGGGTTCTGTACGGCGGGAAGCGGGAACTTCTCGGCTTTGTCTCGGCGATTGAAAACCGCGGGCT
>ENA-UEQL01000553-UEQL01000553.1-human-gut-metagenome-genome-assembly--contig:-NODE-553-length-26570-cov-17.422564_pt1 | contig 26570 bp, 22 predicted proteins | sample MGYA00242905_ERZ507926 | MGnify/ENA primary metagenome ERZ507926 (study PRJEB26167, sample SAMN06115531) | human gut metagenome | host: Homo sapiens | place: China:Henan | collected 2015-09-09...
AGTTGTTCACAGAATCATCTTTTGCTTCTTTATCAGACTTTCTTCCCGAATTTGTCCGTTTTTTTGAAGCGAGATCCGCCTTGTTTGAGCCGGCGTCGGCGTTTTTGCGGGAAGACGGCTTGGTTTTACTCAAAGGACGGGTCTCCATAATTCTCACTGTATCCCCGATGTTACATTCATTTTTCTCATCGTGAGCAGTGAACTTCTTGGTCTTGTTGACGAACTTCCCGTAAATCGGGTGCTTCTCCTTAAAATGAACGGCAACCGTGATAGATTTGTCCATCTTGTTGCTTACCACAAGACCGGTACGCTCTTTTCTAAGATTTCTTTCCATTTTTCTACTACTTATTTAATTCACGTTTGCGTAACTCCGTCATCAATCTAGCGATGTTTCTTCTTGTCGTCCGGATTAACATCGGATTCTCAAGAGGAGAAACAGCATGGTTCATCTTCATCTTGGTCAAGGCAGCTTTTTCTGTCTCGATCTTTTCTCTTATCTCATCGGTGGTTAAATCCTTAATTTCTGATGTTTTCATTTCTCTTACAATTTTTCGTTTCGAAATTCAAAATAGTCTCTCGACTACTCAGTGTAATCACGTCTAACCACGAACTTAGTAGCGATGGGTAGCTTTTGTGCTGCCAGGCGCAAAGCCTCTTTAGCGATTGCATACGGTACTCCATCTGCCTCGAAAAGAATACGACCCGGAGTAACAGGAGCAACGAACCCTTCTGGAGATCCCTTACCCTTACCCATACGAACCTCAGCGGGTTTCTTAGTAATAGGTTTATCTGGAAATATACGAATCCATATCTGACCCTGTCTTTGCATGTAACGGGTTACTGCAACACGGGCTGCTTCAATCTGGCGTTGTTCAATCCACATATTCTCCAACGCCTTGATCCCGAAAGACCCAAATGCAAGTTCATGTCCTCTTTGGGCATTCCCTCTCATTCTCCCTTTCTGCGATCTTCTGTATTTAGTCCTTTTTGGCTGTAACATAGCTCTTGATCTATTTAAAAGTTAAAAGACTATTTTTTTCTCTTTTTGAACCCGCCTTTTTTGCCGGCATTGTTCGGACGGTTGTTGTTCTCTTTCTGAGCGCCAACCAGTGCATTCGGAACCAGCTCACGTTTTCCATAAACTTCTCCCTTGCAAATCCAAACTTTAATACCTAGCTGACCGTAGGTTGTCAATGCCTCGGCCTGAGCGTAATCAATATCAGCACGGAACGTGTGCAATGGAATTCTACCTTCTTTGTAGATTTCGGCTCTTGCCATTTCAGCACCGTTCAAACGACCGGAAATCAAGATCTTGATACCTTCAGCACCCATTCTCATGGTAGAAGCGATAGCCATCTTGATTGCTCTACGGTAAGTACGGTATTTAGCTTATTTTCGAAAAATTTTTTCATCCTCATCAGCCTTTTTTATTATTTTGTGCGAGTACACGCTCGTACTATAAATTATAGCATAATTTATTGATTATTTCAACTATATTTTATACTTATGTTAAAATTGCAATATTATTAAAATTTCCAGTGAAAATTTTTGATATAACAGAGTAAATTTTGACTATTGCTTTGCTTTGCACAGGTGCTTTTTTGTTGAGTATGCCACACATATATCCAAAATATACAAATTAAAAGCAGGATAAAATTTGTAAAAAATGCTTGAAAAATGCGTTATTTCGCATTATAATAAATGTGTATGAGTGTAGAGGCTCAACAATAATCGAAAGGAGAAGTACACATGATTTATTCAAATGAAGTAGAAAAGATGTGCACTGTCGCAAAAGGTCCAAAACACGGTCCTGCACCTATTCCTGAAGAGGGTAAGTGGGTAAAATCCTATGATATTAAGGATATTTCAGGTCTTTCACACGGTATTGGCTGGTGCGCACCTCAGCAGGGTGCTTGCAAGCTCACACTTAATGTTAAAGACGGTATCGTAGAAGAGGCTCTTGTAGAAACAATTGGTTGTTCAGGTATGACTCACTCAGCTGCTATGGCTGCTGAAATTCTCCCTAACAAAACATTACTCGAGTGCCTTAATACTGACCTTGTTTGTGATGCTATCAACACAGCTATGAAAAACATTTTTGAGCAGCTCGTTTACGGCAGAAGCCAGACAGCTTTCTCAGAGGGTGGTCTTCCAATCGGCGCAGGTCTTGAGGACCTCGGTAAGGGACTCCGTTCACAGGTTGGTACAATGTACAGCACAAACGCTAAGGGCGTTCGTTATATGGAAATGGCTGAAGGCTATGTAATCAAGACAGCTCTTGATGAGAACGACGAGGTTTGTGGCTATCAGTTCGTAAAGCTCGGCAAAATGCTCGAGGACATTCGTCACGGTGTAGAGCCAAACGAAGCTTACAAAAACAACATCGGTCAGTACGGTCGTTTTGATAATGCGGCTAAGTACATTGACCCTCGTGAAGAATAATTCGGTAGGAGGACACTATAATGGCAGTTACATTTGAAAGTATGGAAAGAAGAATGCCTAAAATTGAGAAGTGCCTTGCCGAATACGGTATTGCAAGTCTTGAAGAGGCAAGAGAGCTTTGCAACAGCAAGGGTTTTGACGCTTATGACATCGTTAAGGGCGTTCAGCCAATCGCATTTGAGAATGCAGGTTGGGCTTACACACTTGGTTGTGCAGTAGCTATTAAGAAGGGTGTTAAGACAGCAGCAGAGGCTGCCGAGTGCATCGGTATCGGTCTTGAGGCTTTCTGTATCCCAGGTTCAGTTGCTGAGCAGAGAAATGTTGGTCGTGGTCACGGTAACCTCGGCGCAATGCTCCTCAGAGATGAAACAAAGTGCTTTGCATTCCTCGCAGGTCACGAGAGCTTTGCTGCCGCTGAAGGCGCAATCGGTATTGCTCGTAACGCTAACAAGGCAAGAAAAGAGCCACTTAAGGTTATTCTTAACGGTCTTGGCAAGGATGCAGCTTACATCATTTCAAGAATCAACGGCTTTACATATGTAAAGACTCAGTTTGATTACTTCACATCAGAGCTCAAGATCGTTGAAGAGAGAGCTTTCTCAGACGGCGAGAGAGCTGCTGTTCGCTGCTACGGTGCAGACGATGTTCGTGAAGGCGTTGCTATCATGCAGCATGAGAATGTTGGCGTATCTATTACAGGTAACTCAACTAACCCAACTCGTTTCCAGCACCTTGTTGCAGGTACATACAAGAAGTGGGCTATCGAGAACGGCGTTAAGTATTTCTCAGTTGCTTCAGGCGGCGGCACAGGTCGTACACTTCACCCTGATAATATGGGTGCAGGCCCTGCTTCATACGGTCTTACAGACTCAATGGGCAGAATGCATGGCGACGCTCAGTTTGCAGGTTCATCTTCAGTTCCTGCTCACGTTGAGATGATGGGTCTTATCGGTATGGGTAACAACCCAATGGTAGGCGCAACAGTTGCTTGTGCAGTTGCAGTTTACGAGGGATTAAATAAATAAATTACCTTTCGGTTAATGCAATTAGGGAGGTCGCAGAGTTTTTTCTGTGACCTCTCGTTTTGAGTTCGGATTTATACAAAGTATATAACAAGGGGTTATAATATGAGTAATTGGAACACATTTTTAAAGTCTGTACCTGCCGGTGTGATGATTGGATTGGGTGTTACGGCTTTTATTTCATCTGAAAATAAGGTATTCGGTTCAATTTTGTTCTGCCTGGGACTTTTTGGTATATGCGCTTTTGGATTTAATCTTTTTACAGGCAAAATCGGCTATGTTATTCCTACAAAAAATAATCCGAATTGCCTTATGATTTGGCTCGGCAACCTTTTAGGCTGTCTTATTACAACAGTTCCGCTCAGATTTGCAAGTCCAAAGTACACTGAGGCGGCAAAGGTAATTGCAGAAAACAAACTTTCGCAGAACTTTTTGCAGACATTCATTCTCGGTATTTTTTGCGGTATGATTATGTATATTGTTGTTGAAAATTACAGCGCAAACAGCAGTCCGCTGGGTAAATATCTCGGTATTTTTCTCGGTATTCCTGCTTTTATATTTGCAGGCTTCGAGCATAGTATTGCAGATATTTGCTATTTTTCTTATGCAGCGTCATCACTTGAACAGGTTGCGCAGATGTTTGTTTACATATTAATAGTATCGGTTGCAAACGGAGTCGGTTCTGTTATTTTCAGAGCATTTACTGTAATGTATAAGGAAAAAGTTAAAAAATAAAATTTGAATATAACATTTATATGTAAAAATATTCGGTCGGCAGTTGTATAAATTGCCGACCTTTTGCATTTTTATTAAAAAGGTATTGATTTTGATAAAATTTTATGCTATAATTACAAAGTAATTGCAAGCCATATGCATGCAATTAAGTGAGCGGCAGGCCCTGTACGATTGGGGTCTGTGAATCATGTCAGGCGGGGAACCGAGCAGCATTAAGCAGTATTGCCGATGCGATGCAGTAAGTCTGTCGTTCACTTATTTGCATGACGCCGTATATTATTCGGCTGACGGCTTGCATTTTTTATTGAAGTGAGGTGTTTTGTTGTGTATCGTGTGCTTTACCGTAAATGGCGACCTACCGTATTTACAGATGTTTCGGGTCAGGAGCATATTACCTCCACCTTGCAGAACGAGGTTTCTTCGGGCAGGCTTAACCATGCCTATCTTTTTACAGGTTCACGAGGAACAGGCAAAACCACCTGCGCAAAAATTCTTGCCAAGGCTGTAAACTGTCTTAATCCGCAAAACGGCAATCCTTGCGGCGAATGTGAAATCTGCAAGGGCATTGATGACGGCAGTATTCTTGATATTGTTGAGATGGACGCCGCATCTAACCGTAAAATTGACGATATTCGTCAGATTATTGACGAGGTACAGTTTAAGCCGACAAAATGCAAATACAGGGTGTATATAGTCGATGAGGTGCATATGCTCACCCAAGAGGCTTTCAATGCTCTGCTAAAAACTCTTGAAGAACCACCGGAGCATGTAATATTTATACTTGCCACTACCGAGGTTCACAAACTGCCGCAGACAATCCGCTCAAGATGTCAGCGCTTTGATTTCCACAGAATACCGCCAAGGGCGATAGCCGACAGGGTAGAGTATGTAGTTTCGCAGGAAAATGCAGAGATTACCGATTCGGCGGCGCTTATGCTTGCATCGGTTGCTGACGGCGCACTTCGAGATGCACTCTCGCTTTTAGACAGCTGTCTTGCTGTAAGCTCATATATAGACGAGAAAGTTGTGCGCAATGCCGCAGGACTTGTCAACAATTCCTACCTTTTTGAGCTTGCAACGGCTATTATCAATAAAAATCCGTCAAAGTCGCTTGAAATTGTAGGACGGCTTTATTCTGAGTCAAAGGATATGGCAAGGCTTTGCGATGAGCTTGTTGAGCATTTCAGAGCGTTAATGCTTATAAAAACAATCAAAAATCCGAGAGATATTCTCATAATGTCGGACGATGAGTTTGAGCAGGCTGTTACTCAGTCGGATTATCTTTCGCTTGCGGATATAGTTTTTTATATGGATGTGCTTTCAAAGGCATATCAGCGAATGGGCAAGGGTACGGGTGACAGAACAGAGCTTGAAATGGCACTTGTAAAGCTGTCGGCATCAGAGCTTGACGGTACGATTGAGGCGCTTACCGCAAGGGTGACTGCCCTTGAAAAAGCGGTTAAGCGAGGAATTACCGTAAACTATGCTCAGCCGCCTCAGCAGAGCCAAGGTGTACAGACCGAACAGCCGCAGCAGGCAGCAGCAAAGCAGGAAACTGTTGAAGATCCGTTTGCACAGCCTGAAACCGAGCACAAGAAAGCACCTGTTGCAAAGCCTGCACCTGAGGTAAAACCTGTTGTGCAGAGAGCAAGCGTAAATCTTGATGAGCTTTACGACAACGCAGTACCCTTTACAAGGTGGGTAGAGGTGGTAAACAGCTTAAAGTCGGTTTCAAGGTCAATAGCCGCAGCGTTTGCAGGTTCAACCGCATATGAAAGCGGAAACTATCTTTTGATTGACACAAACAATGAGCTTGCTTTTGATTTGCTTAGGCAAAACGGCAGAAGAGCAGAGATTAAGTCGGCGCTTTTAGAGCTGACGGGCAAAAATTACAGTCTTGGACCTTACAAAAGGTCAACACCTAAAAAAGAAGAAAAAACAGATCCGCTAAACTCTTTGGTGCAAAGCCTTGAGGGCAGCGGAGTGAAAATAACACAAGAATAATTTGTAAATTGAAAGGATGTTTTTAATATGAAAGCAAGATTACCAAAGGGCTACGGCAACGGCGGCGCAAACAATATTCAGCAGCTCGCTCGTCAGGCTCAGAAGTTACAGGACGATATGGAGCAGGCATCACAGGAGCTTGAGGCAAAAGAGTATTCGGCTACTTCGGGCGGCGGCGCAGTAAGCGTAACAGTTACAGGTAAGATGGAACTTTCAAAGGTAGAGATTTCTCCTGATGTTGTAGACCCTGAAGATGTAGAAATGCTTTCTGACCTTATTATTGCAGCTGCAAACGAGGCTTTAAGAGCTGCTCATAAGGAAAAGGAAGACACAATGGAAACTATTTCAGGCGGACTTAACATTCCGGGAATGTTCTGATAATGCCTGAATATAATGTAGCTCCGCTTGAAGTATTGGTGGAGCAGTTTGAAAGAATGCCCGGTATCGGCCACAAAACAGCGCAAAGGCTTGCGTATTATGTGCTTAATCTGTCAAAAACAGACGCAGAGGCACTTGCAAAGGCTGTAACCGATGCTTACACAAAAATTCACTATTGCGCAGAGTGCTGTAACCTTACGGACAAAGAGCTCTGCCCTGTATGTGCAAACCCGACAAGGGATAAGTCAGTGATTTGTGTGGTAGAAACTCCCCGTGACGCCTCAGCAATCGAAAAAACACACGAGTACAAGGGTGTGTACCATGTTTTGCATGGCTCAATTTCTCCGCTTAACGGAATAGGCCCTGACAACATTACCATAAAACAGCTTTTGGCAAGGTTTAGCGGTGATGATGTTAAAGAGGTCATTATGGCAACGAACCCTACCGTTGAGGGCGACGCAACAGCACTTTATATTTCTAAGCTGTTAAAGCCGCTCGGCGTAAAGGTTACAAGGCTTGCCTATGGTATTCCTGTCGGCGGCGACCTTGAATATGCAGACGAATACACACTTGCAAAGGCTCTTGAAGGCAGGAGTGAAATATAATGGCTTCATTAAAAACAGTAGCGCAAAACAAAAAGGCGCATCACGATTATTTTATTGAGGAGTCCTTTGAGGCAGGAATTGAGCTTTGCGGTACAGAAGTAAAGTCAATTCGTGCAGGCAGGGTAAACCTAAAGGACAGCTGGTGTTCTATTGTAGAGGGCGAAATTTTCGTAAACGGAATGCACATTTCTCCCTATGACCACGGCAATATATTTAATCGTGACCCTATGCGTGTGCGCAAACTGCTTATGCACAAAAAAGAAATCAACCGCCTCTTTGGTATTGTAAAGCAAACAGGATATTCGCTTATTCCTATAAGCCTTTATTTTAAAGACAGCAAGGTAAAGGTTCAGGTAGGACTTTGCAAAGGTAAAAAGCTCTATGATAAGCGAGAGGATATGGCAAAACGCTCCGCAAAACGAGATATGGAGCGAGCTATTAAGGAACAAAACAGATTTTAATTCTAAAAAATCTACACAATTAACATACCGTTGCAGTTTTTCTGTAACGGTATTTATTTTTGCGACAAAACTGTATAAAAATAACACAAATCGTTGACTTTTTGCGCTATTTGAATTAAAATAATATAATATAATAGCTTGGTGCGTAAAAATACAGCATTATTGCGTTGTGAAAGGAAATATTTATGAAGTTTAAAAACCTGTTTGTCGGCGATACCGACAATACTTTTATTCAGTTTTTCAGGTATTGCTTTGTAGGCGGTTTTGCGTTTGTGGTTGACTTTGGCGTAATGACATTATTAACCGAGGTGTTCTCGGTTTATCCTGTTGTATCGTCGACAATTTCATTCATTGCCGGACTTGTGGTAAACTACCTGCTCAGTACATTTTGGATTTTCAAAAATTCAAAAATCAAAAATAAATTTGCAGAATTTCTTGCCTTTGCACTCATCGGTTTAATCGGACTCGGAATTAATGCCGCAATCATTTGGCTTTTTCAAAATCCGCTTGCAACAGGACTTGTGTTTGGCGGCGAGTCGGCAGTGATAGACGGCGAAACAAAGTATTTTTGGCTCTGGGGCATTCAGTACTACCATATCGGCAAGATTGTATCTACCGTAGTTGTATTCTTATGGAACTTCTGCGGCAGAAAGTTCATTTTATTTGATAAAAGCAAAAAATAATTTTGTGAAATAGAGAGGGAAAATAATGAAAAAGGTAATTATTATTGGAGCAGGCCCTGCCGGTATTACAGCGGCAAACGAGCTGTTGAAAGACACAAAGGGCGAGTACGATGTTACTATACTTGAGGAAACCGAGCGTATAGGCGGTATTTCTCAGACAGTACGCTACAACGGCAATCGTATGGACATTGGCGGTCACCGTTTTTTTTCTAAGAGCGACGAGGTAATGAATTGGTGGAGTGAGCTTATGCCTGTTCAGGGCAAGCCGTCATTTGACGATAAGCTCCTCGGCAGAGAAAAGCCGCTTGCAGAAAACGGCCCTGACCCTGAAAAGGACGACAAGGTTATTCTTGTGCGTGACAGAGTTTCAAGAATTTATTATAACAAGCATTTCTTTGACTATCCCGTTACAATGTCGGCGGCAACAATTAAAAATATGGGATTTCTCACCACAATGAAAGCAGGTTTCAGCTATCTTAAATCTGCAATGTTCAAAAAGCCTGAGGATTCTCTCGAAAACTTCTATATCAACCGCTTTGGCAAGGTGCTTTATTCAATGTTCTTTGAGGGCTACACCGAAAAGCTGTGGGGCAGACACCCAAGCGAGATTTCGGCAGACTGGGGTTCTCAGCGTGTAAAGGGACTTTCTATCAGAGCCGTATTAAAGGATATGTTCTCAAAGGCATTCGGCGGCAAAAAGTCAGCCAAAGAGGTTGAAACCTCGCTTATCGAGCAGTTCTGGTATCCTAAGTACGGCCCGGGACAGCTTTGGGAGATTGCTACTGACAGAGCGATTGAAAGAGGCGCAAAACTCCTTAAAAATCACAGCGTAAAGAATATTGTATGCAAAGACGGCAAGATTACAGCCGTAGTTTGCAATACTCCTGACGGCGAAAAGACTATTGAGGGCGATATTTTTGTATCTTCAATGCCTGTTAAAGACCTTGTTGCCGGTATGACAGGTGACGAGCCTTCAAAGGAGATTAAGTATATTGCAGAGAATCTTCCTTACAGAGATTTTGTTACGGTCGGACTTCTCGTTAATAAACTTAACCTTAAGAATGAAACCAAGATGAAAACTCTTAACAATATCGTACCCGATTGTTGGATTTATGTTCAGGAAACAAGTGTAAAGCTCGGCAGAATTCAGATTTTCAACAACTGGTCGCCGTATATGGTGGAAGACCCGGAAAATACAGTATGGATCGGACTTGAATATTTCTGCGCCGAGGGCGATGATTTCTGGAATATGAGTGATGAGGAGTGCATTAAGCTCGCCACAAAGGAGCTTGAATCTATGGGTGTTATCAGTTCAAGCGAAGTTCTCGACTCTCACCGTGAGAAAATCAAAAAGGCTTATCCCGCTTACTTCGATACATACGCTCAGATGGACGAGCTTATCAAGTATCTTGATACATACACAAACCTTTATTGTGTGGGCAGAAACGGTCAGCACCGTTACAACAATATGGACCACTCAATGCTTACCGCTATTCGTGCCGCTGAGGCTATCAAGGCAGGCAATACAGATAAGCACAATATTTGGAATGTTAATACAGAAAAAGAATACCACGAAACAAAGTAATATTTTGGGAGGTTAAACCAATGGATTTTAAACCCGGACATTTAGCCGTTGAAGAAAATAACTTTGTTCAGAATGGTAATTATCCTTGCAGCGGATTTGTAAAATTCGTGACTGCGCATCCGTATATTACGGTTGCAGTGCTGTGCCTTATGTGCACTATTCTTACAACAAGCACTTCGTTTGGCAGTATGTATACCATATTGGCACTGATTCCAATGCTTGTAATTCTTTTTGCAGGCGTGCCGACAGGAATTTACTTTAGCGCAAAGTATGCAAAAAGTTCAGATGAAAGAAAAAAGATGGCAATGTTTTCTTCACTCGCTGTCTTTGTTTGTGCGGTTGTGTTCTTTCTTGCAATAACTATGAACGGCAATATGGCTATTCATATTATGAATTACGCATTATGTATATCGGCTGTTCTGCTTGCCTATCTTGCCTGTACCCATAAGCTGAATGACAAGGCATTTATTCTGATTATATTTGCCTTGGCTTTTGCTGTTAGACTTGCCTATGTGCTTTATACCGATATTTCGATAAGACAACACGATGTCGGAAATTTCGATATGGAAATAGGTCATTGCGGATATATAAGATATTTTTACGAAAACTTTAATCTGCCTGATTTTGATGTAAGAAATTACTGGCAGTTCTATCATCCGCCATTTCACCATATGATTTCTGCATTGTGGATGCACTTGCAGACGGCACTTGGTATAAATTACTATGTAGCAGGTGAAAATGTTCAGATTTTAACACTGTTCTATTCATCAATATGTATGGTGCTTTCGTACAAGATTTTTAGACAATTAGGCTTAAAGGGCAGAGGTCTTGTGTGTGCCGTTGCAATAGTTGCGTTTTGCCCGACCTTTTACATAATGGCAGGAAGTATAAATAATGATATTCTTTCAATTGCTTTTATGCTTGTGGCTGTTTTAAACACACTTTATTGGTATAAGAATCCGACTTTCCCGAGAATTATGGCGATTTCTCTTTGCGTAGGGTTGGGAATGATGACCAAGCTTTCCGTATGGATGGTAGCGCCGGCTATTGCTTTTGTATTTTTATATGTTTTCTTTAAGAATTTAAAGGATTTCAAAAAGTATCTTCTTCAGTTCGTATGCTTTGGAGTGGTGTGCGCACCTCTTGCTTTGTGGTGGCAGGTAAGAAATCTTTTGAAATTCGGTGTACCGCTTACCTATGTGCCGGCTCTCTCAATCACAAGCGACCAGTATATCGGAAATTTACCTGTTACAGAAAGACTCTTTGATTTTAGCGCAGGTCAATTTGCAAATGTAGGCGATCAGTTTGTTACCTACGGTGCGTCTTACAACGAGTACAATCCGCTTGTAGCATTGTTCAAAACTTCAATGTTTGACGAACTTATAAATACCGCAAATTATCCGAAAATTGCAGTTTTTAACATTATTCTGTTTTGGTCGGCAGTTGTAATAGGCGTATTTGGCTTTGCGGCAATGATTTATGCATTTTGCAAAAAGAAAAACTCGGCACTTAACAATGTTCAGAAAATCTTTGTTGCGTTGATATATGTAGTATTTTTTGCATCGTACTATATTTTCTGTTTCCAATTTCCGTTTGTATGCACAGAAAATATAAGGTATGCCGTACCTCTCATAATAATAGGTGCGTTCTTTGTAGGACTTGCCGTACAGTATCTCGGCAAAGCTTCAGACAAAAAATATAAATCTGTTGCAAGAGGTGCAATTTACACTCTTGTAACGGTATTCAGCGTTTCTTCTGTACTTGTTTATTATATAGTAGGAATGCCGTAACAGTATAAAAAGCTCTCTTTTGAGGGCTTTTTGATTTATAACGGATTTGTAACTGTAAGTTATGTATATTTTGCTTAGTATGTATTGATTTTCATATTTAATTGGTGTATGATTAGTTAGAATTATGATTGACATATTTTGTCCAATTAATTTGATGAGGTAATAATATGAGGATAGTAATTGTCGGCTGCGGTAAAGTCGGCACATCTATAGCGTCCCAGCTTAATGCGGAGGGGCACGACATTGTTGTAGTTGATATTGACCGCAACGCTGTGCAAAATCTTTCTAATTCCCTTGATATTATGGGAATAGAGGGTAACGGTGCATCGTATGAGGTGCTTGCAGAGGCAGGGGCGGAAAAGGCTGACCTTGTTATTGCGGCGGCAGCTCTCGATGAAGTAAATCTTTATACCTGCCTTATGGCAAAAGCTGCGGGTACAACACACACAATCGCAAGAGTAAGAAATCCGCAATATGCGGCGGATATTCACCGTATTAAAGATACTCTCGGCCTTTCAATGTCTATCAATCCGGAGCTAACGGCGGCAAAAGAAATGAGCAGACTTCTCAGATTTTCGGGCGCACTTGAAATAGACACATTTTCAAGAGGTTCGGTTGAGCTGATAAAGGTAGCTTTGCCGGAAAATTCCGCAATAGCCAACAAAAGAATAAGCCAAATTGATGTTCTCAAGGGCAGAGTAAGAATTTGTCTTGTAGAGAGAGGCGATGAGGTATTTATTCCTAACGGCGATTTTGTGTTGCAGGGCGGAGATAGAATTTCCGTTGCGTCAAAGGTTGATGTTGCGGCAAAATTCTTTAAGCGCATCAGCGTATCAATCGGTAAGAGCCGAGATGTAATTTTGCTTGGCGGCGGTAAAATTTCTTTTTATCTTGCAAAAAACCTGCTTGATTCGGGCGCAAATGTAAAAATTATTGAGAAAAATCCTAATCGCTGCTGGGAACTTACCAACATACTTCCTGAGGCAGTTGTTATTCAGGGTGACTGTATGGATCAGGATCTCCTTTTAAGCGAGGGAATAGAGCACGCCGACGGTGTAGCCGCTCTTATGGACTATGACGAGGAGAATATTCTCATTTCGCTGTATATTCAGAGTGTGTCAAAGGCAAAGATTATTACAAAGGTAAACAATACTTCTTTTGACTCAATTCTTCACAACTTAAAAATAAAAACTATTATTCACCCTAAAAATCTTACGGGTGAATATATCGCAAGCTATATTCGAGCAATGCAAAATTCGCTCGGCAGTAATGTTGAAACCCTTTATAAGCTCAACAATGACGTTGTTGAGGCACTTGAGTTCAGAGTGCGCAGCACTTCAAGGGTTACGGGTATTCCGTTGCAGGAGCTTAATTTAAAAGATAACTTGCAGGTTATCAGCATTAACCGCCATGGCAAAATCATTCTTCCGCAGGGCAGCGATAAAATTATGTGCGATGATACAGTGGTTGTAATTACCAAGCACAAAGGTCTGAGCGATCTTGATGATATTTTAAAGCATTGAGGTTAAACGACTATGAATAAACGAAGTATTATTTATATTTTGGGTTGGGTGCTTATTGTAGAGTCTGTTGCAATGCAGATCGGCACCGTTACATCACTGATTTATGGCGAAAAAGAGGCAATATATTTTGTAGCAACGGGCGTTGTGTGCGCAATACTCGGTGTGCTTGCCGTAAAGGTCAAAAAGCCTAAAAATATGGTGCTTTACCAAAAGGCAGGCTTTGCGGCAACGGCGCTCAGCTGGATACTATTGTCTTTGGCAGGCTGTATGCCGTTTTGGCTCAGCGGAGAAATTCCGCATTTTATAGACGCTTTTTATGAAACGGTTTCGGGCTTTACCACAACGGGTTCAACTATTTTGAACGATGTTGAGGCACTCAGTAAAGGTATGCTTATGTGGAGAAGTTTTCTTCACTGGTTAGGCGGTATGGGCGTTATCGTCTTTTTGCTCGCCATAATTCCAAAGCTCGGCGGTCAGCAGAATATTTTTCTTATGAAAGCAGAAAGCCCCGGCCCGATTATCGGCAAGGCAGTGCCACGAATGAGAAATTATGCAACTATGCTTTACGGCATATATATTATACTGACGGCACTTGAATTTATTTTGCTATTGTTTGGCGGACTTAATGTTTTTGAGGCGATAAACACGAGCTTTTCAACCGCAGGTACAGGCGGTTTCGGTATTTACAACAGCAACGCAGCGGCTTTTGACAGATACTATGTGCAAATGGTAATCGCTGTATTTATGCTTTTGTTCGGTGTGAATTTCTCAGTTTATCTTTGCCTTATCGCAAGAAAATTTAAGCAGTCGCTTAAATTTGAGGAATTGTGGATATACCTCGGAATAGTAGCGGTTTCAACTGCAATTATTGCGTTTAATATCAGCTCTATTTACAAGCCGTATGACGCTTTTCATCAGAGCTTTTTCTATGTGACCTCTATTATTTCAACAACAGGTTTTGGACTTACAGATGTGAACAAATGGCCTGAATTTTCCAAAACCATTATTATAATTCTTACATTCATAGGTGCGTCGGCAGGCAGTACGGGCGGTGGATTTAAAATTTCCCGTATTATTCTGCTTTTTAAGGAGGTAAGAAAAGAGTTTTCTCTCCTTGTGCACCCTCGCAATGTTAAACTTGTTAAAATGGACGGCAAAACCGTAAATCACGATATAATGCGTACCACTTCAATGTATTTGGTGCTTTATATAGGTGTGTTTGCCATTAGCTTTTTGCTTGTTTCCATAGACAATATGGACTTTACAACAAGTTTTACGGCGGTAGCGGCAAATCTTAACAATACGGGCCCGGGTCTTGGTGCGGTTGGCCCTGTAGGAAATTATGCCGATTTCAGCATTTTGTCAAAGATAGTATTTATTTTCGATATGCTGGCAGGCAGACTTGAGATTTACCCGCTCTTGCTCCTTTTTGCACCGTCTGCATGGAAAAAATCGTAATATTTAACCACCTCACAGCAAATAATAGTTGTGAGGTGATTTTTAATGTCAGAGGCAATAAACATAGCCGCCCAAAAGACAGCAAAGCAAAAAAGGATAAAATTTACATTTTATCAGAAAATATTTTTTCTGTATTTTTTAAATATTACAGATTGGATATGCACCGAGGCTTTGCTTGCAAGCGGATATTTTGCAGAGGCAAATCCTGTAATGCAGCCTGTACTGAATAATTTTTGGCAAACCGTCATAATTAAAGGAGTGATTCCTCTTGCGGTCATTTTGGTGTGCTGTCTGGTGAATAAATGGGCAAATGCAGGTGACAGCCGTGTAATAAACATAATGCTGTATGTGGGCATTTCTATATATATGCTCGTAAATCTTTGGCATATTTTCAATTTTGTATTGCTCTTTTTCGTATTTTAATGTAAAATAATAAAGTATGAGTAAAAATGGAGGTGTTGTTTTTGCCCGCTTTATCAGTAAGTAATCTTACAATGACATTTATAGAGAGAAACCTGTTTACCGATGTATCGTTTGAAGTGGAGTCGAGAGATAAAATCGGCTTTATCGGTGCAAACGGTGTGGGCAAAACAACTCTCTTTAAAATATTGGACGGTGAAATTTCACCTACCTCGGGCAATGTTGTATTTGCAAAGGATACCGTTGTCGGCTATATGGAACAGCACGCCTGCAATAATCCGAGAATAAGCATCTATAACGAGCTTTTGTCGGTGTTTGATTATCTCACCGATATGGAGCAGGAGATAGCCGAGGTAACTAACGCAATAGAAAATAAGGACGGCGACCTAAATGCTCTTGTAGAGCGACAGACAAGGCTTATTGACGAGTTTGAAAGGCTCGGCGGACTTACATACAAAAGCCGCACACGCTCGGCTTTGCTCGGGCTCGGCTTTACAGAGGCAGAACTTGATATGCCTGTCGGAAATTTAAGCGGCGGTCAGCGTTCAAAATTAAGCCTTGCAAAACTTTTGCTTTCAAAAAGCAACTTCCTTTTGCTTGACGAGCCTACAAACCACCTTGATATAAGCGCAGTAAATTGGCTTGAGAGCTTTTTGCGTGATTTTAAGGGCGCAATGATAATCATTAGCCATGACCGATATTTTCTTGATAATGTAACGAATAAGACGATTGAACTTGAGCATTGCAAAACAATGTGCTACAAGGGTTCGTATTCCGAATTTATTAAGAAAAAAGAGGCATATAATGAGTCTTTAAAGAATAAATATGAAAATGACTTGAGCGAGATAAAGCGAATCGAAGGCATTGTTGAACAGCAAAAGCGCTGGGGCAGAGAGAGAAACTTTATCACCGCCGCAAGCAAGCAGAAAGAGGCAGACCGCATAAAGGCTCAGCTTGTTAAACCCGAAAGCGAGCTTGACACCGTTAAAATGCACTTTACTCCAAAGATTGAGAGCGGCAACGATGTTTTGATGTGCAGTAATCTTTCTAAAGCCTTTGGTGATAAAAAGCTGTTTTCAGATGTAAATATTCATATACGCAAGGGCGAAAAGGTGTTTATCCTCGGCGGAAACGGTTGCGGAAAAACAACCCTGTTTAGAATTTTGACAGGAAAATGTCCGCAAGATACAGGCGAATATGAATACGGCACAAATGTTACTGTGGGTTATTTTGACCAGTTACAGCAAAATCTCAATTTGGAGAATACAGCCGTAGACGAAATATGGGATACTTTCCCACAAATGACGCAAACCGAGGTAAGAAGTGCGCTTGCATCATTCCTTTTCAGAGGGGACGAGGTGTTTAAACCGCTTTCAAAGATGAGCGGCGGCGAAAGAGCAAGAATTTCCCTTGCAAAACTTATGCTCAAGGGAAGTAATTTCCTTTTGCTTGACGAGCCGACAAACCACCTTGACTCAGCATCAAGAGAAGAACTTGAAAAAACGCTTGCCGATTATAGCGGCACTTTGCTTATAATTAGTCATGACCGTTACTTTATCAATAAACTTGCCGACAGAGTGCTTGTGCTCGATAAAAACGGTATAACCGAATATCTCGGCAACTATGATTATTATGTTGAGCATATAAGAACAGAGCAGACAGAGGCTAAAGCAGAGGTTGTGGTAAAGAAAGAAAAACCGCAGAATGATTATTTCCTGCAAAAGCAAAGACAGAGCGAGGAGCGAAAAAGACAGACAAGACTTAAAAAGGCAGAAGAGGCTATTGAAAGACTTGACGAAGAGATTGCTCAAACTCAGGAGTTGCTTTCAAGCGAAGATGTAGCGGCAGATTACGAAAAGCTGATTGAACTTACCAAAAAGCTTGAGGATCTCCAAAACGAGCAGGAAGAGCAGTACGCAATTTGGGAAGAACTCTCTGATTGATTGTATTTGATAATAAAAAACAGCCGTATGAAAAATGCGGCTTATATCCATCCGTGGCGCAATTGGATAACGCAACAGATTCCGATTCTGGAGAGTGGGGGTTCAAATCCCTTCGGGTGGGCCAAAAAAATAAAAGACACCATAGTTGTGGTGTCTTTTGCTTTTTTGTAACACAAAGAAATCTAAGGGATTTGAAGCCGACCGTAAAGAAAACAGTCCGGTGGACTGTTTTTAGGGAGGAGCGTTGATGAAAGTTTGACTGTGAACAAGCCGCAGTAGGCGAGGTAGAAAGTAGAAAAAACGCAAAAAGTACTTCGGGTGGGCCAAAAAAATAAAAGACACCATAGTTGGGGCACCCTCCGTAAGGAAGGTGCCCCAAGCAGGCTCTTGTATCTCAATTAAATTTGTTTCTTTGAAACGGTGTAACCCCTGTGGTTACGCCGTTTTTTCTTTGTTACGCTAGGCGAGGTGCTGCTGGAAGGCTTCTTCCATCTCCTCTGGGGTCAGCTCGTGGAGGATGCCCACGCTGCTGTAATAGATGTCCAGAAACTGCACTCGCTTGCCGTCAATCGTTTTCGGTGCATAGACCACGATTTTGTCCACGAACTCGTGAATCAGCTCCGGCGTCAACACTTTCAGCTCCGTAATCTGCTTGACTTTCTGGATGAAACGCTGTAAGCTCTCGGTCTTGTCTGTTTCGGCTTCCAAGAAAGACTGTATCTCCGGCACAGCGGCTTTTAGTGTTTTCTGTTCCTCCTCATAGGACAGAGACAGCGTGGCATAACGCTCATCGGACAGCTTGCCGCTGGCATTATCTTCATAGATTTTCTGAATCAGAGCGTCAATCCCTGCGATACGCTTCTTCGCCTTGCTCAGCTCCCGGCGCTTTGCCGCCAGCTGCTTTTTCTTGTCCTCCGTGTAGCAATCCATCTGCTTGCGGGAAAATTCTTTCTCAAACGCCTGCACATTCAGCAGGATACGCTGCATACTCTCCAGCACGATTTGCTCCACCACCTTTTCACGGATATAGTGAGTGGAACAGACCTCGGAGTTCTTGCGGTAAGAGGAGCAGAAGAAATACGCCTGTTCCCGCTTGTAGTTGTTGGTGACGCTGTAATACAGCTTTTCTCCGCAATCAGCGCAGTACAGCAGGCCCGAAAACGGACTGACAAATCCACTTTTTGTAGGTCTACGGCGATGCTCGCTATCCCTGTGGACATCGTTTTTCTCTTTGCCGTTTTATCCGAATGTCGTTTTTCTGTGTCTGTCCCAGAATCTCACCGCAGCGTTGCTCCGCTCGCTCCCATCGGGGAGGTCGTGGCAGAATCATATCCCATTCGGACGGTCATTCAATTGTCAGGTCGGCTCTTTGCCCTCACGCTAATCAATTGGGAATTTATTATCGATTTGAACGAAGTAAATTTTGTAAACTTTCCGCAAACGACAAAAAGAGCCGGTACACAGCACATCAAATCGGTGGGAGAAAATATCTCGCCATATCTTTGATGAAACTATGTATCGGCTCTGATCTTCAGAAACCTTCAGTGTCTGCTTTCTTCCGTTCCGCAGGCAGACGCTGCGACAGGAGCGGCGCAGCCGCAATCCCTTTCGTCGGCTGCCTTGTGTTTCATTTCAGATATTCAGTTGTGGGCTCTGCTATGAGAGTAGAATATAGTATAGCATATAGAACGCTTGTTCGTCAACCGTTTTTGAATATTGCTCTCGAAAATGGGACGCCCAAAACGGTTCTGACGGTTAAAAAGATTACGGCGGCTACCGTTTCCGATAGCCGCCGCATAGGTTAAGGTGCTTTGTTATCTGTTGTACTTTTTCTTTCTGCTGACAACCGTTGTGGCGATGGCTACACCGCCGCTGACAAACAGCAGCGCAGCCCACAGAACAATATTGCTGGTATCACCGGTCTTCGGGCTTGTTGTCCCATTGCCGGTATTCGGGCTTGTTGTTTCGCCGGTCTTCGGGCTTGTTGTCCCATTGCCGGTATTTGTCGCAATGATTCCATATTGACTCAAATGGTTTGTCTCAAATACAATATAACCGTTTTCTACCGCAGCAGGCAAGGTCTCTTTAATCTCATCATTTACAATGTAAACGACTTCGTATTTGTCATACCCCTTCAAATCTTCCGGCAGAGCAATTCTGATCTTCATTTTGGTATCGCTGATCTTCACAACATTGTTGTTTCCGTCCAGCACATTGATGTCCGCAACGAATTTCACATTCTTGTCTGCCAATTCCTTCTTGACCTCAATGGACTTGATATCCAATTTGTAATCCTTGCTGACCTCTGTTGCAAATTCGATTTTTGCCTTTGTCTCTCCCGTGCTTTGAATTTCCTTTACCGTGTCCTTACCGGGTTTTTCCGGCTCTCCGGAGGCTTTCGTCCAGGAGGCGTACAAGGTCACATTTTTATACCGCACATAACCGTTGTCTTCCGTAATCAAGGTATCCTTATCATATTTCTTATTGGTCTCCTCGTTATTGTCCCAAATTCTCCAATAAATATACTTCTCCATAGTACCGCTGCCGTCGCTTTTGGTGTTCCAGCCGTTAAAGGTATACCCCTCTCTTACGGGAACATAGGGCAAAAGTGACATTAATGCGCCGGAGTCTCTGCCGCCTACATAGTCGTATGTGTTAGACTCCTTACCGTTGAGCTGTCCGCCGTTAGCATTGAGAGTTACTACGATACCGTCGTTGTCAAAGGTGTTTTTGGTATAGGTTGCGAGAACCGTTACAGCGTCGCTTTTCTTAAAGCAATCAGCCGATATTTCCGTTACAAACTCGCCGTTCAAAGCCCAACCGACAAAGGTATAGCCGTCTCTTACGGGGGTGTATTTGGTTAAATCAACCGTCTTATACTCGCCCGAGCTGCTTGTCAGGGTCATTTCATACTTGCCGTTTACTTTGCCGCCGACGCCGTCAAGCGTCAGGTAATATGTGCCTGTTCCCTTTAGCACTTCTTCGGAGAAGGTCGCATAAATCGTAAGACCGTTGGTGTATGCCACCTCTTCGTCTTCTACATAAAAGGTACCCTTAGAGTTGAAATCGGACAAGGGTATATCCTCCGGGACTCTTGTTTCGCCCGTCCAATCCGTTGCCCAATAGGCGAATTTGGTGCTGCCGTTGAACGGAAGTACGCCCGCAGTCAATTCGGATAAGCTTACCGTTGTGTCCCCGTCGGCAGCATCAAACTTTATCATTTTTGCATAATCGCCGTCGACCTTGCCGTCCATACCGTTAAGGCCGCAGGTGAGTAGCAGCGTGTATTTTCCGTTGTCCTTGACTGTAGCGGCATTGACCGTCATTATGCCTGAAATGCTGAATATTGCTACGAGTAATAACAAAAGTGCCGATTTCAATTTCATACTGACTTTCCCGCCTGAGTTTTTGTTAAGGTTTTTTAATTTTTTCATAAGAGTTCCTCCTTTATAAAGCCTTATTCCAAGGCATTTTTACTTTTCTTTCTGCTTGCAATGCCAAGCACAGTCAGGACGCCGCCGCTGATGAACAGAACGGCAAACCACAAAGCAAGGTTACTGTTATCGCCGGTCTTCAGGCTTGTTGTTTCGCCGGTGCTCGGCTTGTTATCGCTCGGCGTTGTCGTTGCAGATTCGGACTTCCAAGTTGCCTCATAGGTAGCGTTGCTTGTCACTGTGGCTGCAACCGCAGGCTTCCATCCGGCAAAGGTATAGCCGTCACGGGTAGGTGTGCCATTAAATGCAGGAGTAGCCTTGCCGAATTCCACGGTATAAACCTGATCCTTGAAGATTTCCTCATTGCCCACGCCGTCGGTGTAGGTAACGGTAAAGGTTTCGGCAGGAGTCAGATTCTCCCACTGTGCGGTGTAAGTAGCATTCCTGGTCACAGTGTCGGCAACTGTCGGAGTCCAGCCGGTGAACTTATAGCCGTCACGGGCAGGCGTGCCGTTGAATGCAGGGGTAGCCTTGCCGAATTCCACGGTATAAACCTGATCCTTGAAGATTTCTTCACCCTCAACACCGTCGGTATAGGTAACGGTGTACTTCTCGGCAGGAGTCGTGCCACCTGCTTCAGGGGTCATTGTCAGATCAGTGAGAACCCACATAGTACCGTCAGAGCCGTCGCTCTCATCGCCTTCGTAGCGCGTATAATTCACAAATTCGCCGTTAATCTTCAGCTTAGTGTTGGGACCGAATAGATAAGTGGTGTTTTCACTTTCAACATAGCCCACAGCCTTTACATACACACCGTAATGATAGGTCTTCCCGGCTTCAAAAGCGGTGATTTTGTTTTCATAAGCGCCGCTGAAGAAATCTGCGGAAATCGCACCAGTTTTGCTGTCCAGTTCCCACCACTCGCAATTGTATGCATACTTCACGCCTTCGGGACTCTTGCCGGTAAAAACGGGTTTATCGCCGTCCTTGAAGCTGACGGTGACATTGTTGATCTCCACCACATCAATAACTTTCACGGTGGTCGGCGTCATGGTCAATACATTGCTAAACCAAATGGTTTCGCCGCTATCATCCACATCGATCTGATCGGGTGTCAGGGTGATTTCTTCGCCGTTGATATAGAGCTTTGTGTTCTGATCGAAGCGGTAGCCCTCTTCCATGCCCAAATCGGAAATCTTGAAATATACGCCATAGGTATAGCTTTTGTCGGCTTCAAATTCCGTAATGAGCTTACCGTTATAGCGTTCGTTCCAGTAGTCGCTAGAGGTAATGCCATAGCCGCTGCCGTCATTGGCGTCCCAACGCTCATGGTCGAGATCAATAAACGGATTCACGGCACTGGTCATAAAGCTCGGTTTGTCGCCGGCATTAAAGTTGATACGAGCATTAAAGTCAATTTTCTCTACAGCCTGACCGGGACGCAACTCTGTTCCATATTGAATGAGGCAGGTTTTTCCGTCATCCATCACCATGACCCACGAACCGGACGGCAGACTTGCTCCGTTCAATGTAACATTTTCTCTGTTTGTCAAATTACTGTCGAAGGTATAGCCGTCTTTCGCCTGAAGTTTCACGGAATATCGGTATCTTCCGCCCTTCTCAAATGTATTGAATTGAACATTGCCGTCCGAATAGCAGTTTTCATCGGAATACCAGTAAGCAACCGTGGTTATCGTGTCGTTGGCATCCTTTACCCGCTTGCCCCAGGATTCATAGAGAATATCGTATTTGTCCCGATCGGTGCCTGCTTCCTTGGCCGATGCCTGCGGAGCATCGCCCGGCTGATAGTCGAGTTTCACATTCGCAACATCGACGGCAGTGATCGTGCTGTTTTGTTTGGTCGGCGTAATCGTTTTAACAGCAGGGACATAGAGGAAGTCTCCACTCAAACTCGACTTTATTCTTTCCCCATTCACTGTAACGGCGGTTTCGCTACTGAAGGAATATCCATCCTTCGACTTCAGCATAAGGGAATACACATAATGCTTGCCGCTTTCAAATTCCGTGATGGTTGGCAGAGAGCCATGCGAGCCGTTATCGGAATACCAGGCGGCAACGGGTTCGTTGTTTTCAAACTGCTGCCAGCATTCATAAGCAATCTCATATTTGTCCGCATCGGCAGCCGTCACCTCGGCGGTTGCCTGCGGTGCATCGCCCGGCTGATAGCTGAATTTCGCATTCTCGATCGTCGCCGCAGTGATGGCAGTCGACGCTGATGTGGGTGTCCAATGGGCTTTCAGGGTAATATCTGTAGTGACCATTGTGTCGAAGGCATACTGCATATCCTCCAGATACCAGCCGGCAAAAAGGTACCCGTTCTTTGTCGGATCGGCGGGCTTAATGGCCGGAGAATTCAACACCTTCTGTGCTGTCACAGCACTTCCGCCGTCAGAGTCAAAGGTTACGGTAAATTCATCAAAGGAATAAGGGTATGCACCGCAGTCTTCAAAGGTGCCGCCGGTCATGGTGACCACGGCCTTGTCGTTGCTGCCGTACACCGCCATGCCAAGACCGCCCAGGTCTACCTTGCAGCTTTTTATAGTACCGCCGGTCATGGTGAATCGGCCATCTCGATAAATATTTATCGCACCGCCGTTGGCACCGGCAGAGCAATTTTGAATGACACCGCCGTTCAGCTCAAAAGAGCCGCTCTGCTTAATAAATACTGCGCCGCCGTCATCGTCGGCTCTGCAACTACTGATGGTGCCGCCGTTCATAATGAAAGTGCAGCCGCTGCCAATGTCCACCGCACCGCCGTCATCGCCGGCTTTGCAGTCCATGATGGCACCGCCGTTCATAATGAACTTACCATACTTGACCTGTGTTTCCGTCACACCGGTGTTGGAAACATCCACTGCACCGCCGTCGCCGTCGGCATCCGTGCAGTTCACGATGCTGCCGCTCTCCAGGGTCAGCGTACCGCCTTTGACTTCAATTCCGCAGTTTTTGTTCTGCCCGTCGATCTTGCCGCCGGTGCCGCTATCCTTTATTGTCAGGCTTCCGCTGCTGCGCACCCGAATTATATCCTCATCTGTCCCGCTGCAACTCAGGGTATATCCATTAAGATCAAGAGTTACAGTGCGCCCCACATCAAGTTCCCAAGTGGTCTCAATGTTTCCGCCTAACTTGATCTCCGTGCAGTCCGCATTTTCAAGTGCCGCCGTCAGTTCCGTTTCATTGCTGACTGTCGAATCCACCGCAAATGCCGATATCGGTGCCAGCGACAGCACCATGCACAGCGTGAGCAGTGCTGTCAGCAGTTTGGTTTTTATGGGTCTTGTTTTCATTGGGGTTGCTCCTTTCTGCGACCATCGCCGCATAAAAATTCAATGCTAAAATTGTCTGTTTCTACTGCCACATTGAAAATGGACGGCAACGATCCATAACAACTGAAGCGTATTTAGGACATTGCTTTGCAATATCATTTTACCATAGGTCAAGAGAGAATTTTAGTATGGTTCCCGAAGTGTCAATTGACTCTTTTGGAAATTTATATAGGAATTCTATTCCCTTTCGTGAACAAATCCGTTATAATACTATTAAATGAAGCATAGCGAGGTAGTTTTTATGGACTTTAATTACAAACTGAATGAATATATGGAGCGTCTTTCCTGTACTGCAAGAGAGCTTTGCAGCTTGTCCGGAATCTCGGCAGCCTCTTTCAGCAGATACAGAAACGGGGAGCGTGTACCGGAATTGGGAACAAAACCCTTTGAGGGATTATGCAGTGCCATTGCACAAATTGCCGTACAAAAAGGAATCACGGGCATTACGGTAGACTCCGTCAAAGCATCTTTTCTTACCTGCGAAGATTTTGTATCGACCGACAAGGAGATTCTCCGACAGAACTTTAACACGCTTCTTACCACTCTGAATATCAATCTGACGAGACTGTGTCAGTACATAAACTACGATGCTTCCGCCATTTTTCGTATCCGAAACGGCACAAGAAATCCGGGAAATTCCGAACAGTTTGCCTCTGCGGTTGCTTCCTTTGTGGCAAGGGAAAATCAGACTCTGCCAGAAATTGCTGCCGTGGCAGAGCTTATCGGTTGTAACGCCGACAAAATTTAGGATATATCAGTACGTCATTCCAAAATTAAAGGCTGGCTTTTGGAGCGACAGTCGCAGAAGGCCGGAAGTGACAGCATATCAGAGTTCCTACATAAGTTGGATGAATTTAATCTGAATGAGTATATCAAGGTTATTAAATTTGATGAATTGAAAGTTCCGTCCGTACCGTTTCAGGTTCCGACCTCTAAGGCCTACTGGGGAATAGAAGAAATGATGGAAAGCGAACTGGATTTCTTAAAAGCGACGGTACTATCTAAATCCATGGCTCCTGTAATCATGTACAGCGATATGCCCATGAAAGAGATGGCGAAGGATCCGGATTTCCCGAAAAAGTGGATGTTCGGTATGGCGATGATGTTGAAAAAAGGATTACATCTCAATCAAATCCATAATCTTGACCGTTCCTTTGACGAGATGATGCTGGGTCTTGAAAGCTGGATTCCGATGTATATGACAGGGCAAATCTCGCCGTATTACTTCAAGAATGCGCAAAATAACCTCTTCCTGCACCTTTTGAAGGTGTCCAGAACTGCGGCCCTTTCGGGTGAAGCCATTGCCGGATACCATTCCGATGGAAAATACTATCTTACAAAATCAAAGCGTGAGGTGGAGTATTATCGAAAACGGGCGGAGGAAATGCTGAAAAATGCCTGTCCACTGATGGATATTTACCGCAGTGAACAGGAAAATGAATTGACTACCTTTCTGCTCTCCAATGCAGGAAAGCCGGGCGGCCGCCGAGGCATCTATTCTACATTGCCACTGTACACAATCAGTGAGGAACTGCTCGATCGGATTCTGACTCGGAACAGTGTGGAAACCAAGCAAAAAGAGCGCATCAAAAAACACGCCGTAGCACAAAGGCAAAGAGTGTTGTCAATCCTTTCATCCGAAACGCTTGAAGATGAGATAACAACCTTCCTGTCGAACGATTTCAAGGAAAGACCGCCGTTTTTGGAGCTTTCATCGCTGTTCTATGAAACGGACATTCCGTACAGCGAAGAAGAATATGCAGAGCATCTGAGAGAAACCATGGCGTTTGCCGAGCGGAATCTGAATTACAAAGTAAAATGCAGTACAGCTCACGCTTTTCACAATCTGCAAATTCTGATTCGCGAAGGCCGCTGGGCGATGGTATCCAAAGGAAAAACGCCTGCAATCCATTTCGTCATTCATCATCCTAAATTGCGTAGTGCGATAGAGAACTTTATTCCACCGATAACAGAAAGCAAATAGCAAAGAACACATAAAAGAGTTGTATAGAAAATGGCCGACAGGTTTCCCTGCCGGTCATTTTGCTTACTATATGTATATGATTTCAGAATTGACAATTTCGGTGGCTCGGTTTCGGATATTGTTCATTTTGCTTACCCAAGCCATGAAGTCGGCGGCTTTTAACTGTTCGTTAATGCCTTCAGCCTTTGCCATTTGTTTTACCAGCCGAAAGAACAGTTCCTCTGCCTGATTGCAAATATCGGCAAGGTAATCGTTCAGTTTACCGTTTGTCAGCAGTTCGGAATAGAGTACCTTGCGGTGCTGTTTCAGATACCGCAAGTGTCGCTGTCCCCATACGCCGATATGCCTTGATTCTTCTTTAGGCAGTTTCAGGCAAGGAAGATAGTAGTCACTCTGCAATTCATACCAAAGCCCGTTTTTCTTGTTATAAATGTACTTATCCATTTTGTAATCCTCCAAATATGATTGATTTTACCTACAATCCAATCATTCCGGTTGATTACAAAAGCCAAAGGGAGAGAACTTCCTTACGAAGCCTTCCCCTTGTGGTGTCTTTTGCTTTTTTTGTAACACAAAGAAATCTAAGGGATTTGAAGCCGACCGTAAAAAAGTTGTGGTGAATTTGTTTTAACACACAAAGTTTAGTTTTATAAATTCAAAATTTAGGTCAACCCTTTTTAAAGGTTGACCTAAATTTATAAATCTAAAGTTTGGTGCGCTGCCATAAATTATTCCTTATTTTTATGTGAAAATTCA
>ENA-UEQL01000557-UEQL01000557.1-human-gut-metagenome-genome-assembly--contig:-NODE-557-length-26466-cov-10.632044_pt1 | contig 26466 bp, 24 predicted proteins | sample MGYA00242905_ERZ507926 | MGnify/ENA primary metagenome ERZ507926 (study PRJEB26167, sample SAMN06115531) | human gut metagenome | host: Homo sapiens | place: China:Henan | collected 2015-09-09...
CAAAGTGAATTGGCGGAGCTCCGCGAGCGACAAAAGCCTGCCACGAAGTCGAAAAACACCTTTTGATTTAGGGTGCAGTAGAGACACTTCCAGAGGGTGTGTTGGCCTAAGGTGTACTGTACTTTCGTACACCTTCAGGTCGCACCCTTAGTAGAACACTGTAGAACGCGGCTGCTGTTCAAAGGTGTTTTTCGGGTTGCGAAATAATGACGCTGACCTCCAGCGAGCAGGCAATACACCCTGAGGGCAATGCCATCTTCGGCTACGATGGAGGGAACCATTTCGTCAGAAATGGAAGGGTCCGTCCGAAGGGTGTCTTTTGCTGCGAGCGCCAATAAAGTGCCTTGTTGCAAAGTCGTTAAATTCGGACAAAGCGATAATTGGTCAGACATAAGTGCGTCTTCGGCACCCAAGATAGCAAAATGACCCATTGGGTACCGCTGGAAGTGCATAGAAGGCCGATTCCCAGTACCGAGTCCAACGCGAGGTCGCTAAAAACTGTACATAGGGGCAACTACCCAAAGAAAATAGTGAGTTTAACACAGGTTTCCCCCATGATGCTGAGTCAGTGGCACGAAGATTGACCAATACTTTACGCTCAAATTGTACTGACATTTTGACAAAAACATATTAGCAAAATGAAAAAAATAAGTTGCTTTTGATTAAGATAGCTTAAAATGATGCAGGTTATTTTTTGAATTTTACTTAACTTTGGCGCTTGTATTATGATAAAAGATAAAGAACTATTTTCAAGAGAAACACCGGCAGAGATTAGTGTAATCCCTGTCATCCAAGGGGACATTCCACTTAATATAGAAGAGAAGGATCTTCCGGAAGTCGTTCCCGTATTGGCACTTAGAGGAGCCGTCATCTTCCCGCACGCCATATTTCCGCTGACCGTAGGAAGACCTAAGTCCATCAAATTGATAAAGGAAGCCGAGACGCACGGACTGCTCATAGGAACGGTCCCGCAGCTTGACGTAAACGTCGAAGAACCTGGCGAAGAAGATTTGTACAAATTCGGTACACTTGCTAAAATCCTCAAGACCATACAGATGCCTGACGGCAACTATACCGCCATTCTTCAGGGCGTAAAGAGGTTCTACCTCGACGGCGTAGTGGATTTCGATCCATATATCAAGGCTCGCATCCATTACCTTAATGACATTATGACAAACGAGAACTCCTCGGATGTCAAAGGACTCATTTCCTCCCTTAAGGACGCCGCATCGCAGATCATTGGAGCTTCATCTATGGGAAGCAAGGAGATTATCGGAGCACTTCGCAGCATCGACGACCTCCCGTTCCTGGTAAACTTCATAGCCACCTCGGTAGAAACCGAGAATTTCGAGGGCAGGATAGATCTGCTCCAGTACGACGACGTACGTGAGAGGGGTATGCAGCTCCTTATGCTTCTGGATAGCCAATTACAGCTTCTCAACATCAAGCAGGAGATTAACCTGAAGGTGAAACAGGAAATGGACCAGCAGCAGAGGGAATACTACCTTAACAGCCAATTGCGCACCATCCAGGAAGAGCTGGGCATCGACGGCACCGACGATGCCAACGACCTTAGGGAAAGGGCTGCGAAGAAGAATTGGCCTAAGGAGATAGCGAAGACTTTCGACAAGGAGCTCGCGAAACTGGAGAAATACAATCCTAATTCCCCGGATTATTCAGTGCAGTATAACTATTTGGAGTTTATGCTGGACCTTCCGTGGAACGATATGAGTAAGGACAATCTGGACCTGAAGCACGCACAGAAGGTTCTGGATAGCGACCACTATGGTCTGGATACGGTAAAGGAAAGAATCATAGAATACTTGGCAGTGCTCAAGCTTAAGGGAAATATGAAATCCCCTATCCTCTGCCTGTACGGCCCTCCGGGAGTCGGCAAGACCAGCTTGGGTAAGTCGGTGGCCAAAGCGCTTGACCGAAAATATGTGCGAATCGCGCTGGGCGGTATGCACGACGAGGCCGAAATCAGAGGTCACAGAAAGACTTATGTCGGTGCGCTGCCAGGACGTATCCTGAACGGCATAAAGAAAGCAGGCACTTCTAACCCGGTAATCGTGCTGGACGAGATAGACAAGCTTTCTTCCGATTTCAAGGGCGATCCGTCTTCTGCACTTCTCGAGGCTCTCGACCCGGAGCAGAACGGCACCTTCCACGATAACTATCTGGATTTGGACTACGACCTTTCGAACGTCCTCTTCATCACGACAGCTAACAGCATCAATCCTATACAGCCGGCATTGCTGGACCGTATGGAGATCATAAACGTAAGCGGCTACCTGGCTGAGGAGAAGATGGAAATCGCGAAGAAGTACCTCATACCTAAGCAATTGGAAGAGCACGGACTTAACAAGAGCTCTCTTAAGATAAGCCCTAAGGCCCTTAAGGAAATAATAGACAACTACACTCACGAAAGCGGCGTGCGTACCCTTGAGAAGCAGATTGCGAAAATCGCCAGGGTGACCGCTAAGAAAATCGCTTTGGACGAGGACTACCCTACCACCATCGAACCTAAGCATTTGAAAGAATACTTGGGACTGCCAAGCGCCATGCACGACAAGCAGGAAGGAAACGAAGGCGTGGGAGTCGTGACGGGATTGGCCTGGACCCAGATGGGCGGAGAGATTCTGTTCGTGGAAAGCTCCATCTCCGAGGGCAAGGGCGTGCTCACGATGACAGGTAATCTGGGCGACGTGATGAAGGAATCGGCGACGATTGCATATCAGTACATCAAGGCGCATCCGGAATTGGCCGGAATGAACGCGGAGCAGTTCGCGAAGAAGGACATCCACGTTCACGTGCCGGAAGGAGCCACTCCGAAAGACGGTCCTTCTGCCGGTATCACCCTCGTAAGTTCGATGATAAGCGCCCTTCGCGAGAAGCCTGTAAAGAAGCACATCGCGATGACGGGAGAGATGACCCTAAGGGGCAAAGTCCTGCCTGTAGGCGGCATAAAGGAAAAGATTCTCGCGGCCAAGCGTGCCGGCGTGACCACCATAGTCATCAGCGAGGATAATCGAAAAGACGTGGAAGACATTAAGGAAATCTACATAAAGGGACTTACCTTCCATTATGTAAAGACGATTAACGACGTTATAGATTTCATATTTTGATCTTGCCTCAAGACATAGAATGGAGAAAAGCTCTTCAAAGTGAGTTCGAAAAACCTTACTTTGAGGAGCTTGTCTCTTTTTTAGACGAGGAAAGGAAGCGCGGGGTCACCATCTATCCCCCTGAAAGCCAGATATACAGGGCGCTGGACCTGTGCCCTCCCGAAAAGGTCAAGGCTGTGATTCTGGGCCAAGACCCATATCACGGCGAAGGCCAAGCCTGTGGACTATCCTTCAGCGTGCCCATAGGAGTAAAGGCACCGCCTTCCCTCAAGAATATTTTCAAGGAATTGAGTTCGGATTTGGGAGTATTGACAAGCGGCTCTACCGATTTGGAGCCTTGGGCCCGACAGGGAGTACTACTTCTAAACTCGATACTGACAGTGCGAGCCCACGAGCCCGCCAGCCATAGCAAGATAGGTTGGGACAAATTTACCGATGCCATAATCAGCTATCTTAGCGAGCATTACAGCGGCATCGTGTTTATGCTTTGGGGAAACTACGCCAGAAGCAAAGCGCATCTAATCGACCACGATAGACATTTGGTACTAGAGGCCGCGCACCCTTCACCTCTCGCTCGAGGCGCATTCTGGGGCAGCAGACCTTTTTCACAGGCCAATTCCTACCTAACTTCCATAGGAAGAGGATCCATAGACTGGAGCATCTAGAAAAGAGTAGGAGGATTCTCCCCCATATCCGTAAGGAGCCTCTCAATGACTATGCTTCTCATCATAGCGGACCTCGAAGAGATCTTGTGACTTTTACAATACTCATTTATCAAAGCCATCTCGCGGTCATTGAAAAAAACCACTTTCCGATGATGCCGCCGAAGCGCCTTCCGTTCCTTTTCCAGAAGCGACACGTCACATTTCCGGCTATTTTTCTTTTTTGCAGACTTGGCCATAGTATTCCTTGTAAATGTTAAGTATCTGTTCGAGCGAATCCCTTTCGAGCCTCCGCCCTCTGATTATGCAGTTCTCGTCGATGAAATAGATCTTCGGAGTGCTGATAATGCCATATTTCATCTGATAGTCCGACTCCATCTCAGGGTCCCAAAGATGGATTATGGACACATTCTCGTTCTCTATCTTGAACTTGCTCCTGAACTCCGCCCACTCTTCCTCTTCGCTCCCGGAGTAAATCGCCACCAGCCTTATCGGAAAGTCGACAGTTCCCATCACGATAGGGAGCCAGGCCGATGCGAGTTTGCATTTCGCACAGGACGTATCGTAAAAATACAGCACAGCGGGAGAGCCCTCGAGAAGAGCAGCGCACTTTTCACCATTAGGGTCGTAAAGCTCGAGAGAAGGCGCCGGCATATCTATCATGGAAAGTCGGTTGAACTGATAGAACATCGAAGCCTCGAAAGCCTTCCACTCGTCCCCTATCGTCACGGGACCATTCAGGAACCACTTTTCGTAAAGATAGATGGCTACAGACTCTTCGCCCATAAGAGGCGGATTCATATAATGATCCAGGATGGAACTCGCCACGAACTGTCTTACAAGCGAATCCTTACACGATTCTATGAGATAGTCACACTCCTTCTCCTTTTCGGAATTGTCTATGAAAAGCATAGTCTCATAGTATTGCTCCAGCATCTCGGAAAGCCGCGCACGCGAAGTGGAGTCCACCTGCCCGGCCGACATCTTGAATAAAGAAGCCGCCATCAAGAGCACTATGAGAGTCAGTCGTTTCATTTTTTCGGCAATTCCACACCTTCGGCCATAAACAGGGACGTGTCTCCATTATGGCGCAATATATCTCGCACCGCAGACGAAGATATGTGCGCAAACTCCTGAGCCGTAGGTATTATGATGGTCTCGATCTCGGGAGCGAGTCGACGATTGGCATCGGCTATGCTCCTTTCCGTCTCGAAATCGATCATATTCCTAACACCTCGAATTATATGATTGATACCAAGTTGTCTACATATATCAATGGTAAGTCCCGAATACTCTATTACCCTAACGCCTTCGAGTGAACGACAAGTCTGATTTATGATGTCCATCCTCGTGGGATTGTCGAAGAAGCCGGATTTGTCGCCATTGATACCCACGGCCACGACCACCTCGTCGAACATCGTGAGTGCTCGCTTGAGTATGTTAAGATGTCCGGCCGTAAATGGGTCGAACGAGCCCGGGAAGAGTGCTATTCGTTTCATTTCTTAGTTATAAACTTCACTATCAGGGTTAAAAACAACAGGGCGAACATCATATAGCAGAGTCTGCCCACTATGTCGCCGTATAATGCGAAAAATGTCTGTTTGGTCGTAAGGTTGATTCTGGCGTGAAGCACGTCCGGAGTCCACCACTTCGACTGTTCGAGCACATCGCCCCTCTGGTCTATGAAAGCCGAGATGCCTGTGTTAGCGCAGCGTGCTATGTCGCGCCTTAACTCTATGGCTCTCAATCTGGAATAGCTAAAATGCTGCCTATATCCGGCAGTATTTCCCCACCATCCGTCATTAGTGATTACGCAGATGGCCTGGGCACCTTTCCTGACATATTGAGTACAGAATTCAGGATAAATGGACTCATAACAGATAGGAACGCCCACCGGAATGCATCGCGACACGTTTCCGTCTTCATCGTACTCTACTACGTTCAGGTTCTTCGCATAGCCCTGCGACACGCATCTTCCCATCAATCCCCCCAAAGCGTCGTCGATAGGCGCGAAAATCTTAGGATAAGGGGTCAATTCCGAGCCCACCACGAGCTTGGTCTTGTCCGTTCTCTCCACTCGTCCCGTGCCATCTGTCATATAGGCAGTGTTATACGAGAGATACCATCCGTCGCCTCCGCCCAGAGGACGTGCCAGCACGCTCGGCGATGCGTGAGTATAAAAGGCCTGATGCGTACTCGCCCCGAAAAGCAAGTTCACATTAGGATATTTGTCTACCAAATTCTTCGAAAAAGTGCGCCAAGTCGGCGAATTCTTAGGAGAAGACACCCAGATGTCCGAGCAAAAGGTCTCCGGAAGCATAAGCAGCATCACCTCCTGCGGATATGCCTTCAGCGTGTCCCTTCCGGCCAGCTCTTCAGTAAACAATTCCACGACCTGACGGTTCTGTGCGCTCTGCGGAACTGCCTTCAATTTCTGATAAGGGTCGAAATTCGACTGTGCCATAAGCACTTCCAGCCTTCCGGCATCCGCTCTCTCACGGTAGTGCGAATAAATGACCTTCGAGCACACGATAGGCCCTATTATCACTAATGCCAATCCCACCGCAGCGCTGTAGCGGGCTTTCCGGTTCCAAGACCGGAAACTGCCGTCCGACAGGCTTACCAGAATCCCGAAAATGGAAAGATTGGCCAGCCAAACCCAAAGGCTTCCTCCGAGAAAACCGGTGTATTCGTACCACTGAACCAGTCCAGTGGTACGCCCGAAAGCATTTCCGAACACCAGCCACGGCCAGCTTATCTGCGAAGATGTCAGATAGAAGCGCTCCCAGGCTATCCAAGCTACGGCGAGGAAGATGTAAGGGACGCATCCCTTGAAGCGTTTCTTACTTATTCTGAAAAGCGCGAAAATGATGGACATAAAGGCGGAATTGGCCAGGACGGCGAAGATGCCCCCGCCCACTGTCGCCTTACATACCCACCAAGTAGTCAGCGCGTTGAAGATTACGAAAGTGAGGTAGTACCACCAAAAAAAGCGTTTGACGCCATTAAACGAGGCGATACGTTCCGCGCAGAGAAGCGGTACCAGAGCTACGAGGGCCACCGCGCCGCATCCAGGTACCAGAAAAGGAATGCCCATCAAAATCGACGAGATGAGCAGAAGTATGATAATCAATCTATTCTGTTTCATTTTCCGTAGGCATATTCTTACAATACTTGCGCCACTTTTCCAGGAGCAGCGTCATATCCTCCGGCAGAGGCGAGTCGAAACGGCACATCTTACCGGTTTTCGGATGCACGAATCCTAAGGTCTTCGCGTGAAGGGCCTGACGCGGACATATTTCGAAACAATTTGTTATGAATTGTTTATACTTAGCGTAAATGGTCCCCTTTCGGATTTCCATACCCCCGTAGCGCTCATCGGCGAAAAGTGGATGGCCGATGGAGCCCATATGCACGCGAATCTGATGCGTACGGCCCGTTTCCAGACGGCACTCCACCAATGTCACGTAACCGAAGCGTTCGAGTACCCTATAATGGGTGACTGCGTGCTTTCCTTTTTCCGGGTCGTCGAAATTACGAAAGCGGAGTCTGTCATTAGGGTCGCGACCTATATAGCCCTCGACGGTACCCTCGTCTTCGTTGATGTTTCCCCAGACTATGGCATTATAGCACCTCTCGATGCTGTGCTCGAAGAATTGCTTGGCTAATCTGAGCTGAGACTCGTCGTTTTTCGCCACGAGAAGAAGTCCAGAGGTGTCCTTATCTATCCTATGCACGAGAATGCCCATCCTTTCATCCTCTGCTTCAGGACCTTGGCTTATACCCAAGTGATATGCGAGGGCATTGACGAGCGTACCCTCGAAATGACCGTGTCCGGGATGCACCACCATTCCGGCAGGCTTGTTTACCACGAGCACGTCGTCGTCTTCGTACACTATGTCGAGAGGAATGTCTTGAGGCAGGATCTCGAGGCCCCTGCGGCGATACGGCATAATGAATCGTATCACATCGCCGGGACGAATTATGTAATTGGCCTTCACGACCTTGTCGCCTACGTGCACATAGCCTTCCTTAATTGCTAACTGCACGCGATGGCGCGATGTGTCCTCGAGATGCTCCGACATATATTTGTCTATGCGCATAGGGCTCTGCCCTGCATCGACGTTAAGTCTGAAATGCTCGAAAAATTCAGGTTCTATTTCTATTTCTTCTTCTAGCCAGTCTTTCTCCATTACTCGATAAGTGCTAAGTAATCATTAAATAATAACTTGGTAATCTTTTTGCGTCTTTTCGGTCTATATTTCTTTTCTCATCAGTCGTGTGCGTCCAGCACACTCCATCTTCTAAAAGTAATCTATCCTCGAAAATCCATCATAAATCTTTACCAACTAATTCTTTAACGCTTACTAATGAATCAACAGGTTCAGGCTTAGGGAGTTTCTCTCTGTCTAGAGTCAAGTAAAGCTTTACGCCTCTTCCCATGGATGTTCTATCTTCACTTTCGTGCGGCACCTGCCTGTAGACGAACGCCGCAAGCGAATCGGAATAAGTTCTCACGGTGCTGTCGAAAACCAGCTGTTCCACGTTAAGATAGCTATCTTGTACGGCATTTACCGCCTTCATATATGGAAGTTCCACAAAAGACGGCACCACCGTAAAGGCGTCGCTTGGGTTAGCGCCTACCTTCAGGTTTACTACAGTGCCCACATCGACCTTAGTGCCCGGTGCGATGTCGCTGGCACCTACCATCTGACCCAGCACGTTATTCGTAGCCAAGTCCCTGACATAGAGCAGTGTACCCAGGGCCAATCCGTTCGCCGCCAGCTCCACCTTAGCCTGTCTTACGGTAAGTCCCACGAGTGACGGCATAGGAACCTGACGCTTTCTGACGGCATTTACCGTGATATAAATCTTTCTGCCATCCTTCACCTCGCTGCCCGCTTTCGGCGTCTGTGCATAGATGGCCCCGTGCCTGAACCGATTCACGAACACTGAATCCGTGACGATGAGTTTCAGATGGTCCTTTGAGGCCAATCCCGCCGCGTCGTCCATCCTCATCCCGATGAAATCCGGCACTTCCACGTACTTATTGTGCTCGGTAAACTTCTTCAGGCCAAAACTCAAACCACCCATGACCACACAGAATATGACGATGGCCAAAAGCAAGTTCGTAACTATCCAATTCTTCTTAAAAAAATTCATAAAGAAAGTCTCTTATTTTCTTAGGGTTCTATTCGCGAGGTTAATGCGATACTTGAACATCTCCTTACCCTTATAGAAGTAGATGGAGACTACGTTATTATCCATAAATCCTACCTGAGCGATGTAGCGCTGCGTCTTGCGGTTCTTGCATACCGGCTCCGCCCATACGAGCAGGTGGGCATTGGTCTTCTTATTCCTTACTACTACGGAATAGCCTCTCACGTCGCACACTCCGGCTTCGAGATTACCCTTCGTGCTCTTCTTAGCCTTCTTATAGGCAGTATATATGGAGCAATCCTCGGAAATGGTGCCGAATTCTATGGTTCCGGCAGATTTCATAGCATTAGGATTATTCTCAAGCCACCAGTCTATGTACTCGTCGCTCTTGAAGTCTGCCTCGGAAAGTGTTTCGAGTCTGGCGTCTACCCTGAACAGCGAATCCAAATAGGTAGAATAGACATTCTTTTCTACCAATGCGAGCGAAGACACGCCTTCTATGCAAAACTCCCCTTTCGTAGGCTTTATCGCAGTACCGTCGAAATCAAGACCATACAGGGAGTTATCCTGAAGCGAATAGAGGTATCTCGTCAGTTTGAGGCGTTTTCCGCCATCGTATCGGCATAGCAGAGGAATCTCCAGCATCTGCTCGTCTCCGACATTCACGAGTGCCACCGAATCGCACTTGGTATAGACGGCGTCTGCCGACGGAGCGTCCGGATAGATGTAATAGGGATTCCCGTTAATCTTATACCTCTTACGTTTAAGTGTATAGTCGGTGATGACTATCGACGAGTCGGTGTAATCTACGCAAATAGCCGACACTGTCTTGCCGGCTTGATGTTCGAGAACGTTCTGGTGCTCGGCGTGAGGATCGAATCCCTTCTTCTGGCCGAAACACAAGACGCAGCAGAATAATGCCATTAAGGCCAATACTTTTTTCATTCTAAATGACTTTCAAGTCCTTGCCCACTTTGATGAATGCATCTATCGCGCGATCGAGCTGGTGCTGCGTGTGTGCGGCGCTTAGCTGAACGCGGATTCTCGCTTGGCCTGCAGGCACTACCGGATAATAGAATCCGGTTACGAAGATTCCCTCTTCGGCCATAGCGCTAGCGAACTTCTGGCTCAGAGGAGCGTCGTACAGCATCACTGCGCAGATGGCGCTCTGTGTAGGCTTGATGTCAAACCCGGCATCAAGCATCTTGGCGCGGAAGTATTCCACGTTCTCCACGAGTCTTGAGTGCAGTTCGTCGCTCTCTTCGAGCATCTTGAAGAGTTCCACTCCGGCGCCTGCTATCATAGGAGGCAACGAGTTCGAGAAAAGATATGGACGGCTTCTCTGACGAAGCATCTCTATAATCTCCTTTCGGCCTGTGGTAAATCCGCCTACGGCTCCGCCGAATGCCTTTCCCAGAGTTCCGGTGTGGATGTCTATCCTGTCGTAGCAGTCGTACAACTCTCCGACTCCCCTTCCCGTAAGACCTACCACTCCGGCGCTGTGACTCTCGTCCACCATCACGAGCGCGTCATATTTTTCCGCGAGGTCGCAGATTTTGTCCATAGGGGCGACATTACCGTCCATAGAGAATACGCCGTCGGTCACTATGATACGGAAGCGCTGTGCCTGGGCTTCCTGAAGACAGCGCTCGAGCTCTGTCATATCGGAATTGGCATAACGATAACGCACTGCCTTACAAAGACGTACGCCGTCGATTATGGATGCGTGATTCAATGAATCGGAGATGATGGCATCTTCAGCGGTAAGGAGCGGCTCGAAGACACCGCCGTTTGCGTCGAAACAGGCAGCGTAGAGAATGGTGTCTTCGGTGTGGAAGTATCTTGATACGGCTTTTTCAAGTTCGAGGTGCACGTCTTGGGTTCCGCAGATGAATCGAACGGAGCTCATTCCGTAGCCACGGGCGTCCATCGTGCGCTTCGCAGCCTCGATAAGGCGAGGCGAATTGGCCAGTCCCAAGTAGTTGTTGGCACAAAAATTAAGGGCTTTTCTGCCGTCGCTCAGGGTGATTTCGGCGCCCTGCTCGGAGCATATTACGCGTTCCTGCTTGTAGAGACCGTCTTTACGGATCTTTTCGAGTTCGCAGGTGAGATGTTCTTGAAATTTGCCGTACATAATATACTATTTGTTTAGTTTGACTTTCAAATTCTTTATCATATCTTGAGTCATAGTGTCGAGGTCGTAGGTCGGAGCCCAGCCCCATTCCTTACGGGCACAGGTGTCGTCCATATTATCCGGCCAAGAATCGGCTATGCTCTGACGCACCGGGTCTACCTCGTAGCGCATCTTGAAGGAAGGTATGTACTTGCGTATGGATGCGGCGATAGTCTCCGGGTCGAAGCTCATAGATGCGATATTGAAGGAATTACGATGTTTCAGGTAGCGCGGGTTCGCCTGCATGATGTCTATGGCGGCACGAAGCGCATCCGGCATATACATCATATCCATAAGGGTTCCTGCGGCTATAGGGCACACGAATTCCTCGCCCTTTACCGCGGCGTAGTAGATTTCCACGGCATAGTCGGTAGTGCCGCCACCAGGAAGTGTGGTATAGCTGATTAGCCCGGGGAATCGAACGGAGCGGGTGTCCACTCCGTATTTGTGGAAATAGTAGTCACTTAGCAGCTCGGTAGCCACCTTCGTGACTCCATACATGGACGTAGGACGCTGAATGGTGTCCTGAGGAGTATTCTTGTGCGGAGTGGACGGGCCGAAAGAACCTATGGAACTCGGCGTGAACACTGCGCATTTTTTCTCTCTCGCCACCTCCAGAACATTTATCAGGCCATTCATCTGAATGTCCCAAGCCTTCAACGGAAGTCTTTCTGCCGTAGCCGAAAGAAGAGCGGCCAAGTTATAGATGGTGTCGATGTCGTATTTGTCGACGGCATCGGCTATCTGCTTGGCATTACACACGTCCACTTCCTCACTCGGTCCGCTAGAAAGGAGTTTTCCCTTAGGCTCGCATCCCTTAATGTAGCCGGCGACGACCTTCCCGTTAGGGAAAGTGCGCCGCAGCAACATAGTGAGTTCGGAGCCAATCTGGCCCGTAGCTCCAATTACAAGAACATTTTTCACTATTTCAACTCTTTGAATTTCTCTGCAGAAATCTTCTTCGCCTTAATGGTGATGACACTCTTGATCTTGTCGAGAACTTTCTGGTCTTCTACCTGCTCGGCGAGTCTTTCGACCTGCTTCTGGTCGTGAAGTACGTTGTTTACGGCCTCGTCGATCATTTCCTGAGGAACGTTTCCGATACCGTACATAGCGTACTGATAGGTAACGAATGCCTTAGCAGCGTCCTTGAGGTCATCTGCACTGACCTGAAGCTCGAATTTCTTCATAAGGCTGCCTCTTACGAGCTGCCACTTGAAGTCCTCTGCAAATGCAGGGAATTCCTCTTCTACCTGCTCTGCGGTTACCTTTCCGTCGTTAGCGTGGAGAAGCCATCTCTTGAGGAATGCCTCAGGAAGCTCTACGCCTGCCTTGTTTACATAGAAATCGCGGATGTCCTTAGAAAGTCTCCACTGAGCCTCAGACTTGTAGTTCTCCTTAAGGCGCTCTGAAGCCTCTTTCTCGATCTCCTCGTCGGTCTTCTCTTCCTTCTTGCTCTCGTAGTATTTCTTAAGGTTGGCAGCCATGTCTTCCTTCTCCTTAGCGGATACGGTTATGCTATAGTTAGGGACTTCGTCCTCTGCCACTACATCTACGTCTACCTCAGGACTCAAAGCCATATCGAACACGAAAGTGAACTCTTTACCGCTGGTCCAGTCTACATCAGGCTGCTTCTCGCTTGAGAGAGGCTCTCCCAAGATGTGAAGTTTCTCGTCGTCGATGAACCTCTGAAGGCCTGTACCGATTACCTCGTTAATGGAATCGGCCAACACCTGTCCGCCGTACACGCGCTGAACGAGGCTCATAGGAACATTTCCCTTACGGAATCCCTTGAAGTCAGCACGACGTCTGCAATCTGCAAGTTTCTTCTTCTCAATCTCCGCATAATCTGCAGGCTCGATGTTCATAGTAAGCTCGATATTGAGCTTGTCAATCTGGTTTTTTGTTAATTTCATACTATTTATTTTTATTTGATTTTTCTTTTCGGGTATTTGATTCTCTCATGATACATTTGACCCAAATAAGTCTGCATCACGATTTTAATGGTATCTATCTCCTTAAGGGTAATGTCGGCCTGTTCCAATTGGCCGTCCTCTATCTTATAGGCGAAGATTCTGTCCACGAGCGCGGAAATGCTCTCCTGCGAGTAGTCTCTCAATGTTCTGGAAGCGGCCTCGATGGAGTCGCTCAGCATCAGGATGACCTGCTCCTTAGTGGTCGGGGTAGGTCCAGGATACAGGAACTCCTTCTTTAGCTCAGGGTCGCCGCCCTCCTTAAGGTATTTGTCGTAAAAAAATGAGACACAAGTGGTTCCGTGATGAGTCCTGATGAAATCGGTAATCACCGACGGGAGTTTGTGCGCCTGTGCTAGCTCCACGCCGTCCGTAACGTGCTTTATGATGTCCTGGGCACTCTGGAGCGGAGTGATGTCCGCATGATATTTGGCGTCGGTCGAGGTCAGGGACTCGTTCTCCACGAAGCAGAGAGGATTCTTGATCTTTCCTATGTCATGATAGAGAGCGCCTGCCTTTATGAGAATCTCATCGGCATTAATGGCTCTCGCTGCTGCCGAGGCCAAGTTCATCACCTGAAGTGAGTGCTGGAATGTACCCGGAGCCTTCTGCTCGAGCTGGCGAAGCAGTTCGTTAGAAGTGTCCGAGAGTTCCTGAAGACGGGTCGACGACACGAGATTGAAGCTCCTTTCGAGAAGGTAGACAAACGGATGGAGTGCTACCTGAAGGATGGAGCCTATGCATATAAGTCCCAGTGTAGGAAGGTAATCCACATTTATGACGCCCGTAATGACGAATGCCGAGAACAGGACTGCGGTGCACACGAAGTTAATCGATGCAGCGATGAACTGCTTCGCACCCTTCGAGAAATGCTTGAATACATAGAGCGTTATGACTCCGGATACGAGATACATCATAAACACAGCTGCGCCGTTCTCCGCGAAGAGAAGCAGCGGAAGCAATGTGGCAATGTATACCGGATAGATAACCCTGGTCCTGAAGAAAGCCTGTAGATAAAGCGCTGCCACCGAGAACGGGAAGATGAATATCCACTGCGGAGCGAACTTAATCAAAATAAGCTCCACGGAAGCTATCAGGGTAAAGACCACCACGACATAGAGGTATCGATTGTAGTCTTTGAATATCATAGCATTAGAGAAGTAGATGGCGAAGTACAGGCAGATGAGTATGCCTAATACCAGCAGCGCATTTCCCAGCCAGATAGCAGCAAGTGGCTTGTCGTAGCCGTAGCTGTGCTCGTATTCGGCCTTATAGGAGTCGAGCATCTGGGCCACCTCGGCGGTAATCAGCTCGCCATTGTTCACGATAATGGTTCCGGCGTTAACGAATCCGGAAGTAGTCGATACCATCGACTGCGTCTGACTGTGTACGAGAGCCGTAATCTGCTCGTCGTAGACTAGATTTACCGCAAGCAGGTCGTATATGGACTTCGATCTTATTATGGAGTCTACGTTAACCTCGGGACAATCCGTCGAAACCCCGTGAAGGAGTGCGATTCGTGCCTGCGGAAGAAGATAAACCTCTGACACAGGCACCTTTTCGGCACGTTTCCCCTTCTGGACATATATCAATTCGACATTATCCTGAATCTCGGGGATGATTCCCTTATTATAGATATCTGACAGGTGTCTGACCAGCGAAGACTTCAATCCCGGAACATCGGCGAAGCTCATTCCCTCGATCTTTCTAAAACTCTCTCCGACCACCTCGGTAGACATCTTGTAGTAAGGAATTACGGTAGACGACAAATCCGCCTTTTCCTTAGCTATCTGTTCAGTGGTTTTCAGAAGAGGAAAATCAAACTGGGCCACGAGAGTCTCGTAGCGCCAAGCCTGACCCTTCGAATAGTCATAACCCCACTTCGCCGTGCGTGGCACCAAGACCATAAGCACCGCGAAAGATACCACAAGGGGTATGACAGCCTTCCACCTGAAAGAGGATTTCATCTTTTTATGCGTCTATATTAGCGTAATGTGCGTTTTCTTCGATAAACTGCCTGCGTGGCGGTACATCGTCGCCCATAAGCATAGAGAAGGTACGCTCGGCCTGAGCTGCGTTCTCTATGGTAATCTGGCGGAAACGACGGCGCTCAGGGTCCATAGTGGTAGCCCACAACTGCTCGTCCGACATCTCTCCCAAACCTTTATAGCGCTGAATGGTATAACCCTTGTCAGAGCCCTTTCCGAGCTTGAGAGCAGCCTCCTCTCTCTGTTCCTCGGTCCAGCAATATATCTCTTCCTTACCCTTCTTCACCAAGTAAAGCGGCGGAGTGGCGAGGTATACATAGCCATTCTTTATGAGGTCGAACATATATCTGAAGAAGAATGTGAGGATAAGACAGGCAATGTGAGAACCATCGACATCGGCATCGGTCATAATCACTACCTTATGATATCTCAGCTTGCTCAAGTCCATATGTTTCTCGCCGTTTTCGTCTTCCTGTGCCACGGTAACGCCCAGTGCGGTGTAGATGTTCTGAATCTCCTGGCTGTCGAAAGCCCTGTCCACAGCAGCCTTCTCGACGTTCAAAATCTTACCACGAAGCGGGAGAATAGCCTGAAATTCACGATTTCTACCCAGCTTGGCAGTACCGCCTGCGGAATCTCCCTCGACCAGGAACAGCTCGCACTTCTCCGGATCTCTCTCGGAGCAGTCGGCCAATTTACCCGGCATACCTGCGCCGCTCAAAACCGATTTGCGCTGCACCATCTCACGTGCCTTTCGCGCCGCATTACGGGCAGTGGCAGCGAGAACGATCTTCTCGATGATGGTCTTCGCGAGTTTAGGATTCTCTTCCAAGAAAATATCCATAGCAGCCGCAGTAGCCTGAGATACAGCCGATGTAACTTCCGGGTTACCGAGCTTCGTCTTAGTCTGGCCTTCGAATTGAGGCTCTGCCACCTTCACTGAGATGACTGCCGTAAGGCCTTCCCTGAAGTCTTCCGGAGCGAGCGGATCCTTCATCTTCGCGAGAAGGTTATTCTTCTCCGCGTACTGTTTCAAAGAACGGGAAAGACCCATCTTGAATCCCTGAAGATGAGTACCACCCTCTATGGTGTTGATGTTATTTACGTAAGAATATATCTTCTCCGAATAGCCCGTGTTATACTGAAGGGCTATGTCGATAGGAATTATCTTATCTGAAGACACACAGATAGGCTCCGGAATCAAAGTCTGCGCACCTGCGTCGAGATACTCGATGAACTGCTTGAGACCATCGTTCGAATAGAATACCTCGCTACGGAAAATCTTACGGCCGGTAGGCTTCGCATTATCGTTCTCGTCGATCACATACTCGTCGACGAGTTCCCTCTCATCGGTCAAGCTAATGCGCACGCCCTTATTAAGATAGGCCAATTCCCTCAATCGCGCAGCCAGCGTGTCGTACTTATAAATAGTGGTCTGAGTAAAGATCTCAGCGTCCGGATGGAAGGTAATGATGGTTCCTGTGTTATCGGAATCGCCTACTACCTGGACAGGGCCAAGTGGTTTACCCTTAGAGAATTCCTGTTTGAAGACCTTACCCTCGCGGTGAACTTCTGCAATAAGATGGTCGGAAAGGGCATTCACGCAGGACACACCCACACCATGAAGACCTCCGGACACCTTGTAGCTATTCTTACTGAACTTACCGCCGGCGTGAAGCACCGTAAGAACCACCTCCAAGGCGGAACGATGCTCCTTTTCGTGCATACCGGTAGGGATACCACGTCCGTTATCCTCTACCCTTATGGAGTTGTCAGGAAGAATGCTCACCTCTATGTCGGTACAGAATCCGGCCATAGCCTCATCTATACTGTTATCCACCACTTCATATACCAGATGATGCAATCCCCTCTCGGATACATCTCCGATATACATCGATGGTCTCTTTCTTACGGCCTCCAATCCCTCAAGCACCTGAATGCTGTCAGCACCATACTGCTGCTCGGCCTGTTTGATTTCTTCTGTCTCTATCATTTTCTTAATTTATTTTATATTCGAAAAGCCTACAAATTTACTAAAAAAAGCAGGCTTTTGCAAGCGTCTCTAGAAAGTGTAGTTAAATCCTACTATTTGCTGGCTTCCGCTGTAGGAAACGTTGTTGAAATGAAATACCGCAGATACCTTTATCCGCAGGCTTCCTCCCAACACCCTCGAATAGAAAAACTCCAAGCGGTCATAGCTTCCACATTTCGACGAGTCATTATAAATCCTGAAGAACGGGTCGTTAAAGTATAGTCTGTCCACGTAAGGCACGCCCGCCGAATCCGACTTATAGTATAAAGGCATTATGTCCTTTCCTATATACAAGCTGTTGCTCGCTCCCCAAAAGCCCTTTTCCATACGCATGGTAAGTTCGGCCAATCCCGGAAGCTCGAACTCGCTCGTAACCGTCCTATCCCTCTGAACGGACTGGATATATCCCAACTTGAGATAAAAATCATCTAAAAAGGACATCTTTTTCAAATCGAACACCATATAAGGCTCTACGAGAGCGTTATCGCACACGCCCGGAGCCTCGATGGAGCTGGCGAAATGCACCATATACGCATTATATCCCACATTAAACCAGTCAGATATCTGATGATGTCCTGCCGAAAAAATCAAAAACTGCTCCTTTATGGAAGAGCTGGCGCCGTATTTTCCCATCCAGTCGCAGCCCAATTCCACCACCGTGCGAGGAGTGGCGTAGGAGAAAAGCACGCCCTCAATATACGGGTCGTACCAAGCCTGCTTTTCGGAGATGAAGGCCGTAGACCACTGCTCCAGACACTTGGTACGAGGGAAAACGCCTCCTGTTATGGAAAAATGTCTCTCGGCTTCTTTATAGTCGTATCTGTAATAGTAGAAAAAGTCCGAAAGAATCTTAGCGCCTATGTCGTTAATGTTACCGAAGTCCTTCCTGATTTCAGCACCGCCTATCAAACTGTGCTTCGAGCCTTCCGAGCCCGTTCTCAGTCCTATGGTAGGATAGAATCTGGTGCCGAAGATGGTTCCCGACCCGGAAAAGTCACTTGGTGTGTATTCCCTGTTGTCGAAACGAAGGTCGAAGCCCAAATCGTAGATAAATTCGGAATGCTTGCCGTCCGACTGCTGCGCATAGGCAAAAGCCGCGCTGAACAGGCTGCAAGCCGACAGCGCCAATAGTATTTTAGTAAATTTCATAGCCTAAATATCGTTCTTTTTTCGCATCTTTGCAAATATATGAACGGAGATAAACTTTGGAATAGTAATTTCATAAAAATATGCATAGGAAACTTCCTAATCAAGTTTTCCTTTACCCTCATAGTTCCCCTTTTGCCACTTTACCTAAGTGAGACTTTCGGAGCGAATAACGACACCATAGGCATCATTCTGTCCTGCTATACCATTATGATAATATTGGTAAGCCCTTTCAGCGGCTACATAGTGGACAGTTTCCCCAGAAAAGCCATACTTCTGCTGTGTAACTTCGTGTTCTTCGCCATGTTCGCAGGATACATAGCGGCAGGTTCGCTTACGGTATTCGCCATCTTCCGCACCATTCACGGCGCTCCTTTCGGGACGGCGGTAGTATCCATGAATACCGTAGCCATAGACGTGCTCCCCTCTTCGCGACGCACGGAGGGCATCAGCTACTTCGGATTGAGTAACAACCTCGCCACCGCGCTTGGCCCGTTTGCCGCCGTATTCGTGCTCAAGGCAGCCGGCGGAAACTATCAGATGCTATTTCTCTTCTCCATGATAATGTCGCTGGTCGCACTGATCGTCAACTCTACCATAAAGTTGGAAAGGCGCGATTGCCGCACGGCCGATAAGAAAGTGATTTCGCTCGACAGATTCTTCCTGGTGAAAGGCGCGAGACAAGCCGTGAACATTATGTGCTTCTCGTTTTGCTACGGCGTCGTGTCTACCTACGTGGCCATCTATGGTAAGGAGGAATTGGGCATCACGTCCGGCACCGGATTCTGGTTCCTGTTCTTCGCAATAGGCTTGATGGTTTCCAGATTGACCGGGGCTAAGGGATTGAAGGAGAATAAAATCAGCAAGAATACGGCCGAGGGTATATTGGCATCGATCGTGGGTTACTTCCTATTCGCCGCAGTACGCACCGAGTGGGCGTTCTACTTGGCCCCATTCATCATAGGTCTGGGGAACGGGCACATGTACCCGGGATTCCAGAGCATGTTCGTGAATCTGGCGCACAATTCCCAGAGAGGTACGGCCAATTCCTCCATGCTGACGTCCTGGGAGGCTGGCGTGGGGTTGGGCGTATTGGCCGGAGGTGTGGTCAGCGCCCATTTGGGTTACCACTGCGCGTTCTGGGTGGCATTGGCCGTGAACTTCGTGGGACTGGTGATGTTCTTTACGGTAAGCCGCTCGCACTTCGAGAAGAATAAACTGCGGTGATTTTGTTTGAAAAAACGAAGATTAAAAGTAAATTTGTAGGCTCAAAAAACACATTATATGGAAAATATAGGTTTAGGCTTGGAACTGATGCTGATCGGTATGGTGACAGTGTTCATCATCTTGCTGATAGTCATCTACGGAAGCCAATTGCTAATTAAAATCGTAAATAAAGTCGCGCCCGCCGAAGCTCCTGCTCCGAAAAGGCAGGCGGAGGGAGAAGACCTTCGTCCCGTATTCGAAGCCGCTGTAAGTCAGCTCACGGAGGGTAAGGGACATCTTACTAATGTAACTAAACTATAAAATGGGAAAAGAGATAAAATTGAGCCTCGTGTTCAGAGACATGTGGCAGAGCGCCGGCAAGTATCAGCCGCGCGTGGATCAGCTTGTTAAAATCGCTCCGGTAATCATCAAGATGGGGTGCTTCGACCGCGTGGAGACTAACGGCGGCGGATTCGAGCAGGTTAACCTTCTATATGGAGAAAATCCTAACAAAGCGGTAAGGGAATGGACCAAGCCTTTCCGTGAGGCAGGCATCCAGACCCATATGCTGGACAGAGCCCTTAACGGACTTAGGATGAGCCCTTGCTCCAAGGACCTCAGGGAGCTTTTCTATAAGGTCAAGAAGGCGCAGGGAACGGATATCACCCGTATATTCTGCGGCCTGAACGACCCTCGTAACGTGATTCCTTCGATAGGATATGCCAAGCAGGCCGGTATGATAGCGCAGGCTTCGCTCTGCATCACCCACTCCCCTATCCACACCGTAGAATACTACATAGAACTCGCGAAACAGTTCATAGAGGCAGGCGCGGATGAGATTTGCCTGAAGGACATGGCAGGTATCGGACGTCCGGTTTCATTAGGTAAGATAGTCAAGGGAATAAAGGAATACGCTCCGCAGATTCCTATCCAATACCACTCACATTCAGGTCCGGGATTCAGCATGGCATCCATCCTGGAGGTGTGCGAGAACGGTTGCGACTACGTGGACGTAGGCATGTCACCACTTTCGTGGGGTACCGGCCACGCAGACGTGATAGCGGTTCAGGAGATGCTTAAGGACGCAGGATTCCAGGTTAAGGACATAAATATGGAGGCCTATATGCAGGCCCGCACCCTCATTCAGGAGATGCTCGACGACTTCCTGGGATACTACTGCCCTTCGCTTAACAGAATAGACAATTCCCTTCTCATAAAGCCGGGTCTTCCGGGAGGTATGATGGGTTCGCTTATGACCGACCTCGAGGAGAATCTCTCTTCTCTTAACAAATGGAAGGAAAAGCACGGACAGAAGCCGCTTACCACGGACGAACTGCTGGTAAAACTCTTCGACGAGGTGGCTTACGTATGGCCTAAGGTGGGATTCCCTCCTCTGGTAACTCCTTTCTCCCAGTACGTGAAGAACCTTTCACTTATGAACGTAGTATCTATGGAGAAAGGCAAGAACCGCTGGGAAATGTTCCCTGACACCATCTGGGATATGGTTTTGGGCAAGGCAGGAAAGCTTCCGGGCGAAGTCGACGATGAGATCAAGGCACTTGCCGCAGCACAGGGCCGCCAATTCATATCCACAGACCCTCAGGAGAACTATCCAGACTGTCTGGACGAGTTCCGCGCTAAGATGAAGGCTAATGGCTGGGAGACAGGCCAGGACGACGAAGAACTCTTCGAATACGCCATGCATCCTGTTCAGTACGAAGCATATAAGAGCGGAAAGGCTAAGGCGGATTTCGAGGCCGACCTCGCCAAGCGCAAGGCCGAGAAGAACGCTCCTAAGGGTGCAGCCCTTCCGGAGAGCATCATCGTGAACCTTAACGGCGCTTCATATAAACTGGACATCTCTTACGACGGAACGGCACCTGCCGCTTCCGCTACCGCAGCTCCGGTATCGAATTCAGACGCAGAGGATGTTCCGGCTCCTATTTCCGGCAAATTCCTCCTCACCCAGGATGGTAGCGAGGCCCCTCATAAGGTCGGAGACCACGTGAAGAGAGGAGATGTACTCTGCTATATCGAAGCGATGAAAATCAACAACGCCATCTGCGCGGACTTCGACGGCACGATTGCCGCCATCCTCGCACATAACGGAGACACCGTAGAAGAAGATGACGTTATCGTTAAAATGGTTAGAGACAAATAAATATGGGAGATATACTCGATAGACTCTATGAGATGACAGCCATAAGCAACATCGCCGAGAACCCTTCGTTCCTGCTGATGTACCTTATCGCCTTCGGTCTTCTCTACCTGGGAATCGTAAAGAAATACGAGCCCCTGCTGCTGGTTCCCATCGCCTTCGGCGTGCTGATTGCCAATTTCCCCGGCGGAGAGATGGGCGTAATCCAGACCGATGCTGCGGGCATGGTCACATTGGCCGACGGAACCGTGCGCAGCATCTGGGACATGCCTCTTCACGACATCGCCCACGAATTCGGCATAATGAACTACCTGTACTACGGCCTCATCAAGACCGGACTGCTGCCGCCTATCATCTTTATGGGTGTGGGTGCGCTGACGGACTTCGGCCCGATGCTCCGTAACCTCAAGCTCGCCATCTTCGGTGCCGCTGCCCAATTCGGTATCTTCGCGGTGCTGATCGTCTCCCTGATGCTCGGATTCACCCCACAGGAAGCCGCATCGCTGGGCATCATCGGTGGAGCCGACGGCCCTACGGCGATCTTCACCACGATCAAATTGGCCCCTCATCTTCTCGGGCCAATCGCTATCGCAGCCTACAGCTATATGGCGCTCGTGCCAGTGATCATTCCTCTGGTAGTCAAGCTCACTTGCACGAAGAAAGAGCTGATGATCAATATGAAAGAGCAGGACAAGCTCTATCCTCCGAAGGGCGAGATAAAGAATATGCGCGCGCTGAAGATCATCTTCCCTATCGCCGTTACCACCATCGTGGCCATCTTCGTGCCTACCGCAGTTCCGCTCGTAGGTATGCTTATGTTCGGTAACCTCGTGAAGGAAATCGGCGCCGACACCTCGCGTCTTTTCAATGTGGCAAGTAACGGTCTTATGAACGCCGCCACCATATTCTTAGGACTTTGTGTGGGCGCTACCATGACAGCCGAGGCATTCCTGAACTTTCAGACATTGGGCATCGTGGTCGGTGGATTCTGCGCATTCGCGCTGAGTATCGCCAGCGGTATCTTTATGGTCAAGATATTCAACCTGTTCTCGAAGAAGAAAATCAATCCTCTCATCGGTGCGACAGGCCTTTCGGCAGTTCCTATGGCCAGCCGCGTATGTAACGGAATAAGCACCAAATACGACCCTAAGAACCACGTGCTTAACTATTGTATGGCATCTAACATCTCCGGAGTCATCGGCTCTGCCGTAGCTGCGGGTGTGCTCATCTCATTCTTAGGATAGAGAGTTCGTGAAATTATAAGAGAAAAGGATCGACTGCTTAGTAGTCGGTCCTTTTTTGGTTTGATATGAATCGATATGCGGCGTAAATGAGCATCAGCCACCACATATCCTCGGATGGCATCGACAGATACATCTTTATGCCTTTGATGGCGATAATCACCCCGGGCGTTCCCCAGAGAAAGGCTGCGATGTAGTAGAGTACGATTCTATTCATAAAATTTCATTTCGTTTTCAAAAGACTACAAAGTAACAACAAATAAATGAGAAAATGGGAAAGGGAGGAGATTTTTGTATATCTTTGTAGAAACAAGACGCTTTTATGAAGTCGTTCGAAGACAAGATACAGGCTAGACCATTCGTCAAGTGGGTCGGAGGAAAAACACAATTGTTGGATGAAGTCAAGAAGTCGCTACCTCGCGATTTCTCGACACGTCAGCATATTACTTATGTGGAGCCTTTTGTAGGTGGCGGAGCTGTAGTGTTCAAACTGCTCCAAGAGTATCCTAATATCGAACGGGCCATCATAAATGACATAAACGAAGAGTTAATCTGCACATATCGCGTCATCAAAGAGAATGTCGAAGATCTCATCGAAAGTCTCGACGTCATACAGTCCGAGTACATACCTCTAAGTTTAGACGATAGAAAGAGTTACTTTATCGCCAAGAGGTCTTTGTTCAACGCGAAGAAGATTACTCCACTAGAAACCGCCGCCCTGTTCATCTTCTTAAATCGTACTTGTTTCAATGGATTATACAGAGTTAACTCCAAGGGCGAATTCAATGTCCCCCACGGAAAGTATGTAAATCCACGGATTTGTGACGCAGACAACCTTCGCGCTTGCTCCAAAGTCCTGCAAAAAGTGGAGATTTTATGCGGTGACTTCGCTGAAACAGGAAGATACGCAGGACCGGATACATTATACTACTTCGATCCGCCGTATAAACCCATAACGGAAACATCCTCTTTCACTTCCTACACGAGAGGAGGCTTCGACGATCAGGAGCAAATACGGCTTCGTGACTTCTGCGACCATATTTCCGCAGCCAAATCCAGCTTTATCGCAAGCAATTCCGATCCACGAAACGCTAACTCGAAGGAAAACTTCTTCGATAATATTTATAATAACTTCTTCATTAGGAGAGTATCTGCCACCAGAATGATTAACTCTGATGCATCTGGTCGCGGGTCCATCTCTGAAATAATGATTTCAAACGTGACAAACGCCAAATTATGAGAGATTTTATGACCTGGCTTGCTGGTTTCCGCTCCGCCATAGCTGGCTATAAATATTACACCGACTTTGAGAAAATCTACAAAAACGTAGATACCATCAAAGTTGAACTTAACATTATGAATTCTTTGATTGGGAGTGAAAATATAGAGGAAGATTTTATCTCACTTTACAAGCGCTATCCTGAAATACTCAAGTGTATTCCTATTTTGCTTGCCAAACGCGAATCTGACATCCTTACACTTGACTTCGACGGCGAGCACTTATGGAATTTCCGTAATGCCAACTATGAAATCGAAGAGTACCTAGTCTTTATGCGTGAAACAGGCATATTCGACTTAATGCAGCAAAAACACATCCATAGCCTAGTAGACTATGTTACAGGGGTTGAAACCGGATTAGATTCCAATGCCCGAAAGAATCGTGGCGGTCACGTTATGGAAGACCTTGTAGAGAGTTATATAATTAGGGCCGGCTTGGAAAAAGACAAGACATATTTCAAAGAAATGTACATACACGAGATCGAACATAAATGGAATATTGACCTCTCTTGTATATCTAACGAAGGTGGCACAGAAAAACGCTTCGACTTTGTAATAAAGCGTCCAAATATGATTTATGGAATTGAAACCAACTTCTACGCCAGCGGCGGCTCTAAACTTAACGAGACAGCGCGCAGTTACAAGACCATCGCTTTGGAGACGGAGCACCATCCCGATTTCAAGTTCGTATGGATTACTGACGGGCGTGGATGGAATTCTGCTCGAAATAACCTAAAGGAGACCTTCGATGTCTTGGAAGACCTCTATAATATTCAGGATCTGGACGAAGGTATAATCACTACGAAACTTGTATAGTTCCTATGCCTACAGCTTACTACAAATCACAAGATAAAAACTTCACGCTTCTTAAGGGAGATTGCATCGAACTATTGAATTCATTTGATTTCAAGTTCGATATGATTTTCGCGGATCCTCCCTATCACCTTTCTAATGGTGGCATAAGCATACAGAGCGGCATCCCCGTATCTGTAAACAAGGGTCAATGGGATAAATCTCAGGGATTTGAAGAAGACTACAAATTCGACAAGACCTGGCTGGCTACGTGTAGAGAGCATTTAAAGTCCGACGGCACCATCTGGGTAAGCGGGACCTATCATAACATTTTTTCCGTAGCACGTTGCCTAACAGAACTGGGGTTCAAGATTCTCAACTGCATTACCTGGGTAAAGACCAATCCACCTCCGAACCTTTCTTGCAGATATTTCACGTATTCTGCAGAGTACATATTATGGGCTCGTAAAGAACAAAAGACAGCTCACTATTACAACTACGAGCTTATGAAGAAAATCAACGGAGGCACACAGATGCGTGATGTCTGGACACTACCGGCTATTTCTCCGTGGGAGAAATCCTGTGGTAAACACCCTACACAAAAGCCTCTATGCGTCCTGTCCAGAGTCATTCAGGCATCCACAAAACCGGGAGCCTGGATTATGGACCCATTCACCGGGAGTAGCACTACCGGCATCGCTGCTACCCTTCTAGGGCGACGTTTTCTGGGTATAGACCAAGAAGAAAAGTTCCTCGAGATAAGCAAAGCACGTCGCGAAGAACTAAATAGCATAAAGCGCAGACAAGAGATTCTAGACAAATTAGACAGACAGGCCAAACTATTTCAAGACAACGACATACGAGTTCTAAATGAACCCAGCGCATTCTATGGCCCGGACTTGCCGTTTTAATCCCAAATCGTCATTAAAGCTTTATAATTCATCTCTCTACCGCTCTGATTCCAATAAGTCATATCTTGTTCGATAAAGAGCCATTTTATAGTATACAAGAGTAAATCAAGAGGTAGTCCTTTTGTAAAATGGCAAGTCTCGATCTCTTCATCACTAGGCTCCTCGCAATCATAAACCTTTGAGATAAGAGTCTTTAGCTTCATGCTATCTTCCGGATTCTCATCGACCTTTTCACGAACGTCGTCCCAGATTTCACTGTGACGTGGTCGATTTCCTGAGCTCAATACATTTCCATTTTTTCCGTACCTGAACTGATAGTCTTCGACACGGACCTCGAAATCCATCCCTTTATTCTTAAAGGCTGGTCTGTGAAGATAAATTTTCTTTCCATTCTTTCCGGTCTCCACAAAATAATCGTAGTAATTCCACTCTTCTGAAGTTCCTGGCTTCTCCTTAAGAAAAAGTCTAATCACCTTATTGTGATAATCTTCGCGATTAGTAGCCTTGATCGTAACTGTTTTCTGTGTTTTCATATTGTTTGTTTCCAGTTGAAATCCAAATAAAAATGGATCTCGATTTATTAGTTAAACATTTATATTCTTTATAATCAATATCTTA
>ENA-UEQL01000558-UEQL01000558.1-human-gut-metagenome-genome-assembly--contig:-NODE-558-length-26460-cov-9.496532_pt1 | contig 26460 bp, 18 predicted proteins | sample MGYA00242905_ERZ507926 | MGnify/ENA primary metagenome ERZ507926 (study PRJEB26167, sample SAMN06115531) | human gut metagenome | host: Homo sapiens | place: China:Henan | collected 2015-09-09 | study...
CGACAAGCTCCAGGCGGAGGCGTCGAATATCGGCATACTCCCGCCGGTGCTGTCGCCCCAATAATAGAAGGTGTTTTCCGCGGACGCCGCGATGGATGCGAATGCGCAAAACACCGGCAATAATCCGAGTTTTTGGAGAGATATATCTTTCATGGCTTATGCTTTCGGTTGGGATAAATTCAAATCCGGATGCTAGTTTGAAAGTTTACATTCCATCAAATTTCCGGTCAACGCAAAAAAACAGCCGCATATAAACAAGTTTAACAAACTGCGCAGCCGCGGGTTACGGAAGAGCATTTGCAAAAAAAACGAAAAGCGCGAAGCCCCCAAATTTTCAAAAAGCGCGACGGCCCATTTTCCGGAAAATCCAGAATGCCGCCGCGCGATCGCCGAGACAACAGACATCCGGCAAAATCAAGCACCCAACGCCCTCGGCGCAAATGGCGGCGAAAACGCGGGCCTATTCGAGAGACGATATCTCCCGCGACAATTCCTCGAGCGCCGGCCCAGAAATGCGGGAAATCTTTGAAAGCTCGAAAAGGGATTTTTCCGCCTTCGCGATAGCCTCTCGGGCTTCGGAAATGCGGGCAGAAATGCCGCTTCCCTCGCGCGACCGCGCGAGCCCCTCCATGCGCTCGGCGGCGTATGAGAGCGAGGATATTGAATTTTCCATGGCGGAGACGGACTCGAGAACCCTGTCGGCGTCGCGCCGTCCGGCGGAAAGCGGAGCCGCCAAAGCCGCTATTTTTGCCTTTGCGGCGTTCAGGGAATCCGCGCAGCCCGCGCCCACATCCTCCATGTCAAGAACGACCACGCCGGTGCGCTTAGCGAGCGTTTTTATCTGCTCTGCCAGAACCGATAGCCCGCTTCCGGAACTGCCGGACTTGCCGACTTCTATGGAGACGTTTAGGCTCAAAAGATTTGCCCTGTCGGCTATCGAGGCGATTTCTCCGGCGAGCCTGCCTATCGTGCCGACCGACTCGAGCGCGGCGTCTATCGAATCTCCGGACGCCCGAACCGCCTCCGACTGCTCGGATATGATTCTGGCAAATCCTCCGGCGATGTCGTCCTTTTTGGGCAGGCTCGCCGCGAGCTCGGAAACGGCTCCTGAAATTCTGCCGGCAGCTTTCAGGGCGCCGCCGTAAAGCTCGGAATCCAAAAGAGACTTTTCAAGCTCCGCAAGCGACGAATCCGCAAACTCAAGCATCTTGGAGTTCGACGCCGAGGCAGCCTCGACTTCGTTCCGTCCTGATATGCAAGCCACCGAAAGCTTTTTGGAGAGCTCGAGCAAACGGCCGCGCGCCGCAACGGCTTCAAGAATCAGCGAGTCTATTTCGCCGAACTCCCCTCCGAAAGAAGACGCCGTAGAATAGTACCGCACCCGCGTCTCCTCCGGCGAACCGGAAAGGCACGCGCGCGCGAGCGTCGCCGTGCGGCCCGCCGACCTGCGGATTCCGAAAGCGACGGCGAGGGCGGATGACGAAAGGAATATCATAAACAGCGCGTACTCCGCGCAAAAGTAAACCATGGCGTCGCGCGCGTCCGCAAGCGCCCCCGACAGCATATCAGCCAAAAGCCCCGAACAGTAGACCCACGCCTGGACACAGAGAGTTTCAAAGGAAACCATGCGCTTTGAAATTTCGTCGGGATTGAATTCCTCATACGAAAACATCGAATCCGCGAGCGCCTTTCCGTTCTGGGAAATTTTCTCGGAAGAAGACTTTATCATATCGCCGCTCTCGAAATTTACGGAGAGCGTTTTGAGAGCGGAAGAAAGGTCGTCTATGTCGTCGAGAAGCTCGTCGTGAATCGCAGAGAGCTGCGATTTGTCGCCGTCCACTCCCGATTCAGCCTGTAGCCTGAAAAGCCCCGAATAAATTTTCGGGAAGTAGGATCCGCAGATTTTCATCAACAAGTAGCGTTCGGTTGCCGGATCCGAATAGAGGCCGCCGGCGACAAGCGCGCCGTCGGACATGTCGAGAAGCGCGGAAGCCTTGTTTCGAGAATCCGGAAAAGCGTCCAGCGATTCCGCCGTGTATATTGCGGATATGTTGGCGTGCTTTTCGGAAGACGCCTGGCGCATGTAAGAAGACGTGCGCGCGATTTCCGCCGCGCCGGAAAAAATGCTGTCGCGAGCGGAAGCCAGGGCGCTCTTGAAATTTGGGTCCGCCGCGGAATCCGCACCTGAAAGCCCGCGCTCAAACGCCGCGTGCGAGAGAACAGAAAGCCCCTGCAAAATGCGCGCCCCGCCAAGCTCCGCCCTGTACCTGTCGGTCTCCCTCAACACCGACGAAACGTATTTGAACGCGGGAAACAGCGACGAGCAAACGCCCAACGCCAATATCGCGGCAAGCTTTGCCATCAGACGTTTACCGCTAAAAATTTTCATTCGCAAAACCTATTCGGGGCACTTAAAAGTTGCAACAATTTTCTGCGCCGCAAAAGCGCGCGCAAAAAAAACCGAAGCCCGCCACGGGACTCCGGTTTTTTGCATAAATTCCGTTTCTCGGCTAATCGTCGACGGTAGGATTCAAAGTGTTGTCGGGAAGGATAGACGTAGTAGTCGTGGTAGACGCGGAAGTACCGCCATCGACAGCGTCAGCTTTCGAATGCGTCATCACAATGGACTCTGAAACAGCCGCATCCACCGTCTTGTCCGCGACAGAAGCGCTACCCACCGAGCCGGTGATGACGCCGGACGCGCTCGTTGCGAGGATAATGGGGTTGGTCTTCGAGGCGCCGTCGGGAGAAGTGACGGTGACATTGCCCACCGTAGTTATGCTGTCGTCGTAATTTACCGTCGATTTGGCCTGGGAGGCGAATTTTACGCCGTTCATTTCAAACGCCAGATTGGAATTGTAGACATTCTCGGAATCGGGCTTGATGGAAACGGTGAGCGAGACGGGACCTTCCACGGAGGCGTTGGGATCGCCCATCGAGGATTCTACGGCGGCCATGAGAGCGTTGAAAACCTTGCCCTGGTGCGTGTCGGCGCCTATTGCCTTCAAAGTTTCAGCGACAACCCTCTTGAGCATGTCCTTGGAAGATACGAGCAAGCCTCTCGCCTCGGCGTCGACCTTGACGCGGACTTCCTTGTCGTTTACGGACGCCTGTACGCTTATTCCGTTGCCCGCGCTAACTGCCTGGGGAGCGGAAGCCGCGGGAGCGGGAGTCTGGGCGCCGAGCATTCCGCCGACGGACAGAACTGCGAGAACTGCGATATAGTTTAAAACTTTCATGGTATTTCCTTTTTAAGTAGAAGAAATGTTTTTTCTGATTGTGGTCGAAAAGTAAAGTAAACCCCGCGACAATACAAGTATTTTTTTCGCTTTTTTTTTATCGCCGCAATCGCGCTTTTTCAATTCGGATTACCCGCGCGGCGACGCGCCGTTGAAATATATTATATTCCGCCCCGAAGAATTGTTTTGCGTTGCGCGGCAAAAATGTTTGAATCGCGCAAATAAAAGGGAAAATGCACGCGCCCGCGAAGGGCCGGCTAATCAATAAACCATAGCAAACATCACCTAAAGATGCCCGAACAAGAAAACAAACGGGAAAACAAAACCGGAGAAATCGACCTGAGCGAACTTTCCAACCTCCAGTTCGCGACGGCCTGGACCCCGAGCTCCAGCATATCCCCGAAAACCTTTTCGCCGCGCGGGAGCGGGAACTTCAAGGGCCCGAGGCGCGACGGCCCCCGCTTCGGAAAACCGCGCGACGGCGGGGACTTCAAAAAGCGCCCGTTCAAGGCGCGCAGGGACGGCGACCCCCGCCAGAACCCGGACAAGCCGTTTAAGAGGCGCCCGAAGCCTTTTGACAAAAAGGCGAAAAAAGAGCCTTTCGCATTTTCCATGGAGGTTCTATTCTACCCCGAAGACGCTCCGTTCAACAAGCTTTCCGACATAATGAAGGCGTCGAAGCGCACCTACCAGCTCTTCGACATCGCCGAAATAATCCTCGAAAAACCCGAGAGGTTCGTGGTGCTCGCCAAGAATCTGCCGGACGCCGACGGAAACACGAAACCCCTCTACTGCGCCCAGCCGCTCAACCTGCCCTTTGAAGACGAGGCGTCCGCAAAGGCCGCTGCGGTCGATGCGAAATTCGGCGAACTCTTTGTCTCCGAAGAAATCGACGCCGAACCTCCGAAAGGCGAATTTCAAGTCGTCAACAGGTGCTCGATAACCGGCGACCTGCTCGGCGCGCCGAACTGGCACAAATACGGCGAGACGGTCCGCGAATACCACAGCCGCAAATTCCCGAAAATGCCGTTTGAAAAGTTCTCCGCGTCGATAGAGAGCGTGCGCGACGCCGACCAGATCGCCGCATGGCTTGAAACGATGAAGAAAAAGACGGTGTTCAAGCTCAAAGAGCCGCAGGAGGGCGCTCCGGAGTCTTTCGACACGCGCGAGGCCGCGCGCGCGTACATCACAGAAAAGTTCGGGGCGGAGCTCGTCAAGACCTACGAGCAGGTGAGAATGCGCGGCGAATACGTCGCCAAGCTCCCGTTCGGAAGAATCCGCCGGAACATAGAGGAGGCGTGCCGCAAGCAGAAAAAATTCCCGATAGTGACGGCGAACAACCTGCGCGGGAGGCTGCGCCGCTCCGGCTTCACGGTCTACAAGCGCGGAAGCAAGGGGTTTGCGTTCGTATCCACCATCAAGCGCAAATTCATATTCGAGGGCGAAAGCCTCTCTGAAGTCCCCCAGAAGATTTTCGACTTCATAACAGCAAACCCCGCTATCCGCGCCGCCGACCTCCCCTACAAATACCTCGGGCTCGAACCCCCGAAGTCGGAGGCTAAAACAAAAACCCTCGCGCAGGAGCACTCCGAAGGGGCGGAGACGCTCGAATCCCAAAAGCCCGCGGAAAGCGCGGAGCTGCCCGACGAAACCAAGGCGAGCCTCTCCTCCGTTTGGAGCGAACTCTCGTGGCTGGTGTCGGAAGGGTACGTTGTGGAATACGCCGACGGCACGCTCCAGGCGAACCCGTACCTGCCCAAGCCCAAGGACAAGGCGCAGGCGGCAGACCCGGAAGCCGAAGCCGCAAAAGCCGGCGACGAGCCGATAATCGCGACCAAAGAAAAGCCCGAAAATGCGGAAGAAAGCCCGGCGGAAAAATCCGCGGAAGAGCCCGCCCCCGCGGAACCCTCCGAAAGCGCCGCAGGGCCGGCCGCGGAAACCCCCGCGGGAGAGGCGGAAACCCCTGCATCCGACGGCGCTAAGACGCCCTCCGACTCCTCCGAATCCGCAGCAAATGCGGAGGGCGCCGGCAAGGAAGAAAATCCCGACGGCAAGACCTCGGATTAAAGGGTGCCCGAAAGGCACAGGATTTTAAGCATCTCAACATCAAAAGCCCGCGTTTAATTAAACGCGGGCTTTTTTAAGGACTCCTTCCATTAACGGTAAATTGCACGGGAAACATACCGGCGGCAAATATGCCCCGCGCGCAAGGGCGGGCGAAACCTGATTGCGCGCGCCGGTTCACTATCTGCACCGCCGCCGCCCCGTAAAGCCCGCGGCAAAAACGAGCGAAAGCGCTCCGGCAAGCGCTGCGGCGGCGGCCGGTTCGGGCACTTGCGCGAGGCTCAGCCGGAGACTAAGCTTGCCGTCCGCGAAATCGCCTTCGACAACTTCGGCTTTTACTCCCTCCGAAAGTTTCAGCATCTCGGCAACGCTCTTTGAAGCAATGTTTGTAGACCCGAATTCCAATATGGTAAAATCCATGTATTGCGCGTCGGACGCCTCCAACCACGCCCCGAGATCGTACGACGAAACGTTCAATTCAAAAAACGCGGAACCGGTCCCGTTTGGAAGATAAAACTCTTCCGCGACGACCAGCGTGTCGCAGCCGTCGGCCTCCGAAAAGTCTATCCTTATCGTCCCGCGCGAAAACCATACGGAGTCGAAATACGCCCTGCCAACTTCGCCGCTAAGGCCCGCCGCGCTAAATACCGCGCCATCGCCCTCGACCGACAAAGACCCCGCGCCCATTCCGGACGGCATACCCAAGCTCAATTCCCCGTTTTTTACAATAACCGACGCTATGTCCATCTTTTGGTACGCCGTGCCGCCTTCGGTAAAAAAATCTCCCGCGCCGGTGAAACGCAATGTCTGTTTGCCGTTCTCCGCGTCGGCGGCGTCCATTGTTATGTACAGGGCGGAAGTGTTATCCCCCGCGCCTTTTCCCAGCATTCCCGACCATTGGCATGCGGATGAATTGGTAAATTCCATTTGAACCGTCTTGCCGGAACTGTTTACCACCATCTTGCCCCCGCCGTTAAGCCCTCCCATTTTACGGTAAAGGACGTCCGAAGAAACATTCAAGCCTTCCAGCGAAAAGACGGAAACCGTGCTGTCAAAATTTCCCACGCCGACGACTCCTCCGACGGTAAAATTTTTCACATCCAAAATGAGCCGCTGGGAATTGCCTCCCGAAATTTTCAGGTCTCCGGCAAGATAAAAAGACCCGCCGGAGCCGAGCTTAAATATCGCCATATTCCATGAAACCGTGCCGCTATAATTATATTCGTATGAAAGATCCCCCCCAATATTCACCGACGCTCCGTCCCTGATTTTCAAATCCGTAACCCTGTCAAACGAATCATAATTCGCGACGACCGAAAAATCTCCGGACACATCGAGCGTCTTGCCCGCTGAAACGTCTATAACATACGAGTTTCCTCCACCGGCGCATGAAATATCGGCGTTTATACCGGCAACGGAAATGGAGTCGTTAAGAGTGCAGACATACCACTCGTTCCCGCTTCCGGCCGCGGAAAAATTGAGGGAATTGACGTTATCTTCCGTTTCCGTCAGGGAACCTGAAAATTGCGGGCCGTCGAAGGAGCCGACCCTCCATATGGCTGCGTCGGATAAAACGAAACCTCCCCCGTTGTCCGAATAATAGAGTTCGGTTCTGCTTTGCGCTCCAAAGGCGGAAACGCAAAAGATAAAAAATATGGGGGAAAAATATTTGTTTTTCATACAAAAATCTAGTAAACGAGAGTCTTAAATATGTCAAGATTTTAAAGAAAAATTTTTGTTATTTTTCCTCCCCTCCTTCCGCTGTCCCCAAAATTTTCCGGCAACGCTGCGCCCCATTTGCGCCGTTTCCGCCCCTCCCGCACGTGCCGGCGCGCCTTGCGGAAAACGAAAATTACGGGCGCCAACCAACCAAACGGCGCTCGCGGGAAAAGAAGCTTTCCGCGCGCCGGTCCGCGCCCCGAATCCGGCAAGGCGGCGGTTCATATAATTTCAAAAGAACCGGCGCGATTTTCCGCTTTTCGGAAACGCATGCGCGCGGAATCAAAATAGGGGAAAAATCCGCAAACCAGCAGATTCAAGCCGCCCGCGCTACTTGTTGCGCTTTTTTTTGCGCGCGGGCTTATCGCCGAGAACTTTCGCCGCGGCTATCTCCGAGAGCGACATCGGTTTTTTGAGCGCCTCGCTGAAAGAAAACGGCTTTTCGTCGGAAACCCTTTTCGGCGCGGGGGAAACCTTTTTCGGCTCGAGCGCGGCGAAAGATTTCACCTGCGCCGAAAAGGCCTTTTTGGCTTTATTTGCGGGAGCCGCGGGCGCGGGACAGCCCCCTTCCCGCCTCCCAGCCGCCGAAGCAAGCCGCCTGCGCCGCTTCTTCATGTGCTTTGAAATTATTTCCGCCCTGCGCGCGGCCTCGCGGACTTCCAAATCGAAAGCGTCGAGAGCCGCGAACGCGCTTTCGGACTTCCATTTGCGGTCGGCCGCTGCGTTGGAAAGCCTGAGCGATTCCGCCATCGCCCTTGAACAACCGCGCGCCCCGTCGAAGAGCTTGTCCGGCGCGAGGGCGGCCGCTCCGAAAGTCGTCGCCGTCAGCCGCAGGAGGTTGTCCCTCGAGACCACCGTTATGCCCGAGGGATTCGACGAAGACGCGCAGAGCTGCTCGATGAGCTCGTCGGCCGTCATGCAGGACGGGGTGAAAACTTCCGAAAGGGTGTTTATTCCGTTGCGGCGCAGAATGGAGACCTCATCGCCCCTGCCGTCGTAGACTATGGTCACGCGCGCCCCTCCGTAGTCGTGGAGCGGGCCGACGAGCCTCCAAAGTTCCTCGCGCGCGGCGTCGAGCCCGCGCTCGAGAAATATTTTTTCCATGGCGGGATTCGACCGCACGGCGTTCCAGCCGTCTATTATTATGTGCCCGTCGGCAGACATTATTCCATAAAATCGCGCGGCGAGACCTGTGGCGCAAACTTTTTCGCAAAAAAAATTCGCGGGGCGGCGGCGCCGCTCCGCGAATTTCCCGAGCCTATACGGTCAGAAGATTTCGAGCCCGAATATGTCGAAGTTTTTGGGGCTGAGCTTAACCGCGAATCCGCCGCCCGGGGCCATCTTGAGCTTGAGCCTGTCGGAGGAGGAAAGCTCTTTGACGGAATATTTGAAGTCGGTTCCGATTTTGCCCGCGTTGGCGCCGTCGCTTATTATTTCGGCTTTGTACGCGGTGTCGGGCTGGAGGATTTGCGACAGGTCTATGTCCGTCTCCCTTCCGTCCCAGTCGCACATGCCGCCGATATACCAGTCGTCTCCGGAGCGGCGCGCCACGACTATATACTTGCCCAGCTTGCCCTCGATGACCCTGGTCTCGTCCCAGACCGTCGGGGTTTCAGACATGAATTTGAGGATTTCGGGATTTTTCAGGTATTCGCTCGCGGAGTCGCAAAGCATTTGCAGCGGAGCGAAGTACACGACGTACATCGCCGTCTGGTGCGCGCGCGTGCCCTGCGTCTGCGGAAGGTTCCAGCACACGTTGAAATCCTTTTTGGCGGAGTTTCTGAGCCCGCCCGGGGTGTAGTCCATCGGCCCCATGAGCATTCTGGTAAAGACCAAGTCCACATTGTGCGAGGGGGTAATGCTCTTTGCCCACTTGTTGACCTCCCCGCCGAGAACGCCCTCAAAGTTCACGAGGTTCGGCCAAGTGCGGAACTGTCCAACGGGCTTGGCGCACCCGTGCATGTCTATTATCATTTCGCGCTCGGCGGCCATGCGCGCCATCTTTTCGTAGAACTCCATTGCGGTCTGGTCGTCGCGGTCGGCGAAGTCTATTTTGAGGCCCGCCGCCCCCCAGCTCTTCATGAGGTCGAACGCCTTTTGGGGGTATTTGTCCATGGACTTTGCGAGCACCCAGAGAATGACCTTTACGTCCTTGGAATCCGCGTATTCGATGAGTCCCTTGACGTCTATGTATGTTTTGCCCTCGGCGAGCTTTTCGTCGGTGTCGAGCATCTCGCCGGCGTCCTTGCCGGTGAGCCAGCCGGCGTCGAACACGACGTAGGGAATGGAGTTTTCTGCGGCGTAGTCTATCAGATATCGGTAGGTCTGCTCGTTGACGCCTGACTCAAAGTCCACCCCCTCGAGGTTCCAGTTGTTCCACCATTCCCAGACGCACACGCCGGGCTTTATCCAAGACGTGTCCTCTATGGCGCACGGCTTGGCGAGCCTGAACACGGTCTGGTTGGCGGCCAGATCCGCGTCGTCGCGCGCGACCACAAACGCCCTCCACGGGAACTCGCGAGAGGCGGAAGTTCTGGCGATGCAGTCCTCAAACTCGGAAGCGTAGCGGTTGTGAACCTTGACTTTGAACGCCTTGGGATACTTGGAAATTTTGGACACCATTCCGCTTTCGCCCGCCGCAACGCGGAGCGCCGGATAGCCGGAAACGTCGGACTCCACGAGCGCGACTTTCGCGCTCCCCCTGTCCATGAGCAGCGGCAGCGACGCGCTGTGCGGATTCTCCTTTTTCATTTCTCCGAAAGTCAGGCGCGTGTACGGCTTTTCAAAAGAAGTCTGGACGCCCTTTTCCAAGTGCGCCACCAGCTTGTCGGAGGGTTTGAGCGGGATATTCAGCGTCTCGCCGCCGACTGTCATCTTTCCGTCCCCGAGCTTTGAGACGAAGCGGTACGCGACGGCGTCGTCGTAGGCGCGGACTATGACCTTGAATTTTTTGAAGTTCAGCTCCATCTGGTTGTAGTCGTCCCTGACGGACTTCTCGATGCCCCAGACGGTATCTATCGCGCCCCTGTGGTTGGAATAGTCGCAGGAAACGGCCGAGGCGTCCCTCCCGAGCGCGCCCCTGTCAGTGTCCATCGCGAATTCGACTTTTTCGAGCAGCTTTTTGCCGTCGGCCGAAATGTCGAGAGTTAGCGCTTTCCCGTCCGAGACGAGAGCCTCGATTTTTCCGTCGGGGGAATTTAGCCTGAAAGTCTCGGCGGAAGCCAGAGCCGCGAAGAGCGAGGCGGCCGCCATTCCAATAAGAAGCGTTTCTTTGTTCATATGGGAGCGATTATCCCGCAGCGCGCCGCAAGGTCAACATTAAACGTCCCCGCCGGCGGCGAAAGGGCGGAGCTGAACGCGCGTCAGAGAAACTCAACCGGCGAATCCTCCGAGCGCTGCACGGCGGCGGACACGCCGTTTTCGGAGCATATTCTGCGGATTTCGGACTCGCCGAGAACCATGAACGCCGTCGACAGCGCGTCGGACGCCGCCGCCGAACCGGAGAACGCCCACGTCCTGAACGGCTGGCTTTGCGGGACCTCCGCCGTGCGCGCGTCCACTATGTGCTCCCCGAGAACCGAGGTGCCCGACGCCCCCACGCCCGCCCCGCTTTCGGGAATGCCATAGGCTACCCCCCCCGCCAGGTTGACTTTCCACGGGTCGCCGCCGTCCTGCGCGCCGAATGCGTATATCGAGCTGCCCCCGAAATTCAGAAACGCGCTGCCGATTTCCCAAGTGTCGCGCAAAATCTTGACGGCCTCGTCCACGGCGTAGCCCTTGCCTATGCACCCGAGGTCGATTTTCCCCTCGGCGACCTTCTTTATGTAAAAGTTCTCCGGGTCGAGCTCGAACCTTCCGCGCACGGGCTCGATTTTTTCGCCGCCTTTGGAGGCCTTCCTCCTGGAAAAATAGTCGCCGAGGCACACGTCTATCGCGCCCCCCGTGGCCGCCGACGCCCCGAAAGCCTGCATGAGGCAGTCGCAGGCGTCTCCCGTGAGCTTGACGATTCCCCCGACGGGCGACGAATTTATCATGTCTATGTCGCTTCCCTCGGAATACATGCTAAGCAGCGTCTCGAGCATGGAGACCTTCTCGAAGCACTCCGCTGCCGCGGAGCGCGCGTAATTGCGGTCGCACCCGCATATCAGCAGGTCGAGTTTGGCGTTCATGGCCTCGTGGTCGAATTTGTGCATAGGCGGAATCTCGCCGGAAATCGTTAGACGCGCGGGAGCCGCCTTTCAAGCATAAAAAGGCGCACGCGGAAAATCTCCGGCGCGGAATATTTTAAATTTGCAAATGCCCGCCCCGATTGTAGCGTTTTTCTTTGACGCGCTTAAAATGAAAGAGCTCCAGAACACTTTTATATTGGCAATATGCCTGCTCGCTTTCACGACCGTCGTGTTTTTCTTCAAATACGGGCGGGAGCGCGCGCAGTCGAAGGCTCTTGAAGCCGAAAACATGGCCTCCCAGACACTCGTGTTCGACATGGAAAAGAAAGCTGAGCGCAGGGCGAAAGAAGCCGAAAGGCTCAGCAAAATCGCGAGGCAGAGCGCCGAGGAAAACATGCGCAGGGTGCAGCAGGCGCGCGAAATGCTCGAAAAATCCAAGAGGCAGAGTGAGCTCACGCAAATGGAGCTCGTGAAAAATCTGAACTCGCAGCTCGAACGCGAAGCCGACGCGAGAATCGCCGCCGAAAAGGCGTCAAAAGAGCTCCAAAAGCAGCGGGACATTTTGAGGATAGCCGTGGAAGACGCAAAGACCGCTCTCGACGACCTGAAAAAGCGCGGAGCGGAGGACGGCGGCGCCGAAATAGCGCGCATGCAGGATTTGCTCGCCCAGCGCGAGGCCGAAATCGAAAGGCTCAAAAAGAGGCAGGCGGAACTCGAGCGGCTCAGGATGGAAGCGGAGGAGTCGCAGAGGAGAACCGAAGAGCGGCTGCGCTCCAAGGGCATCGTCCCCGCTTTGCCGCGCTCCAAGCTCCTGCTGCTCTCGCCCAACGTGCCGTCGTCAAAGTAGGCCTGCTCCAACTCCGCCAGCGGCAAACAGTTTCAGCCCTCAGCGCGCGGGCTTGAATGTTTCGGCCTCCCGCGCGAGCCCCGCCGGCCGAATTTATCGAAAAAAACGCAGCGGGCGCCTTTTAAAGGGCATACCGGCTTTCGTCCGGCGCGCCGACAGCGGGAGAAGCGATATTTTTTTGGCGCGAGAGAGGCAAGAGTCTGCAAAAAATAAACGCGGGGTATAGCCGCAAAATTTCGCGGGCGGCCTCCGCCGCATATTCCGATATTGACAGTTGCCCGCATTCCCGCGAAAACGGCGCGGCGCTCCGGAAAAGACTCCGGAGCGCGCCGTGCAACCGAAAACGAATTTCCGCGCGCAAGCCTCCGCCTATTTTTGCGCGCGCAGCTTGTAGAGCTGCGCCGAGACTTCGCGGATGGCGTCGGCAAGGGCGTAGTCGGGCTCGTCGGTCACGCTAACAAATCCGCAGGTCGCGTTGGCGCCGTCGGCGCGGCCGGTGACGAACATGTCGTGCCACTGGAACCAGTGCGCGCCCACGATATTCGGGTTTTCTATCGCCGAAACCATGTATTTCTTGTACGCCTCCGCCGCCTTTTGCGCGTCGGGAACTTCGAGCAGTCCGCCGTACGGCGAGCCCTTGTCGATTCTGCCGATGTGGAATTCCCCGATGATTGCCGGCTTGTCTTTGGCTCCGGGCGGCGGCGCGTAAAACGCCACGCCCGAACGGTAGATATTGCAGCTTACGACGTCGCAGATTTCGTACGCGGCGCGGGAAACTATTTCGTTTTCGCCCGCGGCGAACCGGCAACCCATGTACAAGGCCTTCGGGCACGCCGCCTTGACGGCTGCGCGGCAGACCTTGAAATACCGCTCGGCAAAAAGCTTTTCAAAGGCGCGCAAATCCGCGTCGGCATCGGCCGGATTCGGCTCGAAGTCGTCGCGCGCGAGGAAGTCGCCCCAATCCGAATACGGGCTCTTCCACGCTTTGTTAAGGTTTTCAACCGAACCGTACTTTTCGCGCAGCATTTTCTGCATTTCGATTTTCGCCGGCTGGCCGGCGGGGCAAGAGAGCACCGCGAGCGCCGTGACGCCGGGCTTGCGCTGCCAAGAAATCTCATTGTCCACAAACGCGCCTATGCAGTACCTCGACGCGAGCAGCTTGGCGGATTTCTTAACGCGCTTGGCGGTCTCCGTCTCGAAAGCCGGAGCAAAATAGTCGGGAATATTGCCCCACAGCGCATATAGCTTGCGCTTGGTTTTCAGAGGCGCAGCCCCCGCGCTGCTCAGATACGCGGTGAACGGAACCGTGTCGGACGCCATCACGGAGTACGCCGACCACGCCCCGTAGGTGTTCAGCCCCCACTTTTTGAAGCGCTCCGCCGCGATTTTCCAATAATTTTTCACGCCGTCGGGCCCGTACTTCAACTCGGCATTCCGCCTACCGAGCGCGTAAATTTTTATCTCGCGGTTGTAATAATCCGTTCCGGGTTTGAACCCGCGGCCTTTGACGACGTACGCGGGGTCGATTTTCTCGAAATAAAACTCCCTGTCGGTAATCGGCGTCGATTCAAATCCGCCCACTCCCGTGACGCCGATCGACCAGAAGAGGTTGCCGTCCGGGTCGCGGAAATACCACTTTCCGCCGACTTTCGCCGTAGTGAACCCCTCCGTCTTCGACGCGGAACCCGCCGAGCCCGCGAGCCCGCCGAATTCGTCGCGGCCGGCGATGTCGGGGCGGGAGGCGTTATACCGTTTTTCCTCCTCAATCTGCGCCTTTATATCTCCGAGGTTCCGCGGCTTGCCCTTCCAATCCGCGTGCTTGAACTGCCCGAACTCGTCTATCATCGGAAAATATTTTTCTTTGGGCAGCGAAAACGACGGGTTCGATAGGTCGAGCATATTCGGGTTGACGGGCGTCTTGCGCATTCCGACAAACGCGTCGGGCTTGAAAATCCACGAATCCGCGTCTATGCCGTCAATGCGGCTGACTTTGAGATCGTCGATTATCGTCCTGCACGCGCCGTGCGAGGAAAAGCGTAGGGCGGCGTCCCTGGCGTCCGGCGGCAGAACGAACGCGAACTTCGCGCTCCCCGACTGCCCGGGGGCGGCGGCGAAAATCGAGCGCGCGTAGAACTTCCCCCCCTTGCCCGCCGCAGAGACATAGTTGTTGGACGACTGGTTCGAGGCGTCCGCAAGGCGGTATTTGAACTCGACCGTATACGCCTTTCCGGGTTCGAGCTTTAAATCCTTGCCGAGCTCCGCCGCCAGAATCCACTCCTGCGAAGAGCCCATGGAATCGAGGCATAGCGACTGCCTGCCGGAGAGCGCGTCCTCCCCCGTCGCGGCGGAGATTTTTGCAGTCCCCTTTCCGACGCGGCCGGAAAATTCCGAGACGCCTTTTTCAAAATCGTCCGAAAATAAAACCTCCGTCCTAAAATCCGAACCGCTTTTTGCGGAATCCGACGGGGCGGGCGCGGACGGCTGCGCTGTCCGGTTCGCGGAAGATCCGGAATCCGACGGGGCGGAAGCGCCGCCGTCGCAGGCGGAAAGCGCCGCCAAACACGCGGCGGCACACAATGTCATTGAGCTTTTAGTTTTCATACGCATAAATTATTCGGACGGGCGCCGGAGAATTGCGTTAACGGCGCTGCTTGCGCGCGGCGAATGCGGCGGAAAGCGCAAAAAGTCCGAGTATCGCAGCCAGCGCGGAGGGTTCAGGGACGGAATAGGCGAGGGTTCCGGAGCCTCCCGCGGAGCCGTTCAGGAAAAATTCCCCGCCGAGCCTGTTTCCGGAGGCGTCGTAAGCGGAGAAAACTTCGTTCGCGTCAAAGTCGTCCGAAAGGTACCCGAAATCGAATACCACTATGTCGTGGGCGGCAAGGTCTTCGTCGGAAAACACGACTTTTACGGAATCTGCGGCAACCGAGAGCGTATCGGCAGATATTTTTCCGGAATAGACGATGGTTCCGCCGTTTGCGGTGAAACTTTCGACCTTCTCGGGGGAGGAAAACCCGAGGCTCCCCCCGTCGAGAAGAACGGAATTTACGGCGAGCTCGCTGTCCATAAAAAACTCGCCGCCGTAAACCTCCACGGAGCCGATATTCATGTCGGTCTTGCCCGACACGCCGCCTATGCCGTGCGCCGCGGCGTTGGCCGCACTGTATACCGCCACGGACTGCCTTCCCGCGCCGCTCATCGAGAAATTGACCGTAGACTCCGCGGAAGTGTAGTTCGCGAACACGCCCTCAAAATCCCCGCCCTTAAACGCGCCGGAAGAATCGTTTTGGAAGACGAAATCCGCAACCACCCCCTTGTACGCAGTCATGAGAACCGCGCGCCCGCTCGAAGACATTCCCCCGAGGTTGGCGATGAAATTCGAGCCGGTGCTCGACTGGGAATCGCGCATGTCGAAAGTGTGGAATCCGGCATCGGCGGCGGAGCCGAGATATTCGAAGTTGAGCGCCCCTCCGACGTCCATGCGCATTGCTGTTCCCTTCACGAAGCTCACGCGCGCCGTGTGGTATTTGCGCGTCGAAAGCGTCATGTCCCCGCCGACGTTCAGAAACTTGAACTCGGACGATGAATTGTCGTTCGCGAAGCGCAGCTGCTTAGTATTGCCGTTGTAAATATAGTCCGAATCCACCCTGCTGACGTAATCGCCGATAAAATTCATGGTTTGGAGGACGTGTATTTCGGTGTTCACGGTCGACACGAGCGATAAAAACCGCTTACCGGTACTCGCCTGTATGCGGGCGGGATTGGAAAGCTGCCCCGCGGTCTGTTTGTTGTCCTTATTGACGTTCAGTATGGCGTTTTCGCCGGGCGCCTCGGACACCGGATTGTCGTACCCCGCCTCGTCTTCGCTCCAGCTCGACGCGCTGGATATGAGCCCTTCGTACGCCCCTATCCAATAATAGTTTTTGGAGGCGTCGGCTTGCGAAAAGGCGGACGAGGTCAATATTGACGACAAAAATACGGAGGAAACGAACGTTTTCATAGGCATATTGCAAATATTTAAAAATAGTCTACAAGAATTGCCGAATCCCGACAAGCGAAAGAAGCGTTTATTTTATTAAACCGTTAAAATATTAAGCTTCAACGGAAGGATTCCGACATTTTTTCCGTCCGCGGCGCGGCATGTGCGCCTTTGGGGAAACGCAGGGCAAGCGGCGTGCGCAAGGCGGCAAAGGCGGATTCGTCCGGCGGGCAGGCTGCAAATGAAAGCCCCCCGAAAACCGGATAATCCGCACGGTTCCGCCGCGGCAGAACCGCCCGCTGGGTTGCCGCGGCGCATTCGCGGCGAAGCTTCCCATGCAGCGCCGCGTTCGCCGCAGCCCGGGTTCCCCAAGCAAAGGCATTCCGTCCCGCGGGCGCGCGGCCGGCTTGCGCCAAACAAACGCCGCAGAAGGCGCATATTTCCGCCACAAAATTACTTCAAAAAAAACGCCGGCGGTTCGATGCCGCCGGCGGATTCGCAAAAGTTCCGGAGCGCGCGCAGGGGGAGGCTCCTTTCTCCGCGCGCCGCGTCCGCCGTTATCGGCGGAGCTTCAAACGCTGGATGAGCGCGTTGTAGCGGTCAAGCGACGTGCGTTTGAGATAGTCGAGGAGCTTTCTGCGGCGGCTCGTCATGGCGATGAGCCCGCGGCGCGAATGGAAGTCCTTCTTATTTGTCGAGAGGTGGTTGGTCAGGTGCGCAATGCGCGCCGAAAGTATGGCCACCTGAACTTCGCAGGAACCCGTGTCGCCTTCCGCGACGGCGAATTCCTTGATTATTTCCTGTTTGTTTATCGTCTTGTGTTCGGACATTTTCAGTCTTTCGTTGCAGCGCGAATTTTGGGCCCCTCTCCGGAGGAGCCGCGCCCCAGCGCCGTGCCGGAACCGCCGTCTGAACTCCGCGCATTTTTGGGCGGAGTTTCGCGGAACGCGACGCGGCGGCCCGAGCGGTTTCCCGCAAGGAGGAGCGCGGCGCATTCTGACGCTTTTTTTATGCTCACACACAACCCGCGCGCGTTCAAGCTTTTTTTAAGCGCGCCGGTAAAAATCATTCGAGAACTATTTCAAATTCGCTGTCCGCATCGCGGTTCCACGACAGATGCTGGGTTTTTTCGGAAGCCGCAAACAGGGGGGAATAAGTGCGCATTGACACCGTTTTGCCGTCGGGCATAAACTCCATTATGCGCAGCCAGCCGTCTCCGCCGTTTCCGTGCCAGCCTCCGACAGCCTGCGGATTAAACATTACTATCGGAATTTTCGCGCCCTTCGCGTTTTTGTATTCGACCATCGCCGCCATTCTTGACGGATCCCCCGAATGCCCGCAGACGACGAGCTTTATGCCGTCCGAACCGCGCACGAGCTTCTCCATAACGGCCGCCCCCCAGTTGCAGGGCAGGAGCTTGTAGGACTCCTTCTCCATTATCTCCGCCAAACCTTTTTTCACGCGCAATACGGAATGGGTCAGGAGTATCGCCTTATGCCCTTTAAACTTCTCGCTCTTCAACAGGCTTTCGGCCCATTCCAAAGCTTCGTCGCGCGGCGCAAATTCAAGCGACACTACGAGGATTTTACCCCAATTCCGGTCGAAAAATTCAAACGCCGCATTTTCGAGGGTCATTTTGCCCTCGGCGTTCGGGAATGCCGCTACGAGGCAGTCCCTCCAAAGCGGATTTTTCGAGACGGGAAAATAGTCGCCGAAGCGCGTCTGGCGGTTTTCGGAACTCTCATAGCCGTAGTCGTGGTTGCCGGTGCAGAGCACATACGGGATTTCTCCGTCGAGACGCGAAAACGCCCGCGCCACGAACTCCCACTGTGCAAAACTCGGGGCGTTCCCGTTGGCGTCGCCCCTGAATTGCGCAAAAGCCGTCGGGGTGTCGTTGCGCTCGACCAAATCCCCCGTGCACAGGACGGCTTTTATTTTCAGCGCATCTTTGTGGGCCGCCGTCCATGCGGTCATGAGCTCGAATATCGGCTGCGAGAAAGTATTTTTCACATACGTTTGGGGATCTCCCAACACGACCATTGAAAACGACCCTCCGTCTTGAAGTTTGGGCGGATTGTCAAGTTTCAAGTCCGGCGGGTGGGTTTGGCGCGCGGCGCATACCGACGCCGCGGCGAGAACGGCAATCGTCAATATTTTCTTCATTTTTTCCTCCATTTTCATATTCGTTTGAAATCCTCCGCAAATCGCCTGTGTATTCCGTCGAACGAGCCGTTTGAGAAAAAGGCGCACAGCACTTTCCCTCCCGCCGCGGTTTCGGCGCGGACGGCTGATTCGAGCGATTCCAGCAGCGCGGGGTTTGATTCGAACGCCCGTATTTTCGACGGGTCGAGATCCGCCATCGCGGAAGTGTCCACGCGAAGTTCGGGGGCTACTTTCGAGACGTCGGCGGAGCCTATGAAGGCCCTGTCCGCCGAGGCGAGCGCGCGGGCGAAGCTATCCTGCATAACGTTGCGCTTTGCGGTGTTGCTGCGCGGCTCGAAGCACGCCCAGATTTTGAACTGCGGATACTTTTTGCGGAGGGACTCGACAGTCAGGGCTATCGCCGTCGGATGGTGGCCGAAATCCTCCACCGCGACGACCTGCGCGGAAGCGAGCAAAACCTCCTGCCTGCGCCTCACCCCGCGGAAATTCGCGAGGCAATCCGCGGGGACGGCGAGCGGATTTGCGAAACCGCCAGCAAGAGACGCGCCCACTATCGCCATCGCCGCGTTGCGCGCGTTGAACTCGCCCGCGAGGGGCCACTCCACGCACTTCTCAACGCCGAACCCCGAGAGCCTGAACGACGAAGACTCCCCGCTCTGAACGAAGCCGCTTATGCGCACGTCGCAGCCGCCGCCAAAGCCGACTTTCAGCCTCCGAACCCAGGGGGTCGGCTCCAAAGACGCTATATTTTCGTCGTCGCCGTTCTCGACTATCGCCCCGAGCGGCGAGACTATCCTGCGCACGTGGGTGAAAGTCCTTTTGACATCGAAGAGGTCGCGGAATATGTCGGCGTGGTCGAACTCCAGATTGTTCACAACAAGCACCCGCGGCCGATAGTGTATGAACTTGCTGCGCTTGTCGAAAAACGCGCTGTCGTACTCGTCCCCCTCTATGACAAACGGCGACGACGGATCGCCGAGGTTCGAGCCGCCCTCGGGCAAATCCGCGGGAATGCCGCCTATCAGCCACCCGGGGTTCGCCCCCGCGCCTTTGAGCAAAAACGCCGCTATCGCCGTGGTGGTCGTCTTTCCGTGCGTCCCGCTCACCACGAGGCTCGGGCGCCGGCCTATCAGCCGCTCCCCGACGAGCGCGGGAAGGCTCGTGTAGGCGAGCTCCGGCCGCGCGAGCACGTATTCGAGCTCCGGATTCATGCGGCTTACCGCGTTGCCGACGACGACGAGGTCCGGCGAGAAATCCCCTATCCTGTCCGGCTCCCAGCCTTCGCGCGCGGCGACGCCCGCATTGGCGAGGGCGGACTTCATGGGCTCGTACATTCCCCTGTCGGAACCGAGCACCTCGTGCCCGAGCTTTTTCATGAGTATGGCGACATTGCCCGTCGCCGTCCCGCATATTCCTATAAAATATATTTTCATTTGCCCTTGAGCTTTCTGTCGAAAAAATTTGCCGCGTCCTCCCACGAGCGCAGGCGGAAGGGGTCGTCGGGCTTGACGTTCCAGAACGCGTGGTCGGCGCAGTCGTAGAACACGGCCTCGCACTCCGTCCCGAGCGCGCACAGCGCGGATTTGAGCATGCGGCTCTCGCCGGAAGCGACGGCGGGGTCGCGCTCGGCGTGCAATAGGAGAACCGGCGGCATCGCGGGGGTCAGATACGAGTACGGCGAATAGCGCGCCGCCTTGGCGCGGTCGCCGTCGAACATTCTACGGAAACGGCGGGGGTTTGTCATGTCGCAGCCCGCCGCCATCGCTACGCACGCCTGCACGGAGTCGTCCGCCCCGCCGAAGATGCCGGAGCTCCAAAAAGAGCCGGAAGTCGCGGCGAGCTGGACCGCCATCACGCCGCCCGAAGAGCCGCCCACCACCCCCGTTCTCGAGGGGTCGCCGCCGAAGCGCGCGGCGTTTTTTTTCAGCCACGCCAGCGCGCGTTTGCCGTCCGACAGCGCGCAGTCCCAGCCGTACTCGGGCCAAAGGCGGTACGATATGCACGCCGCCACATACCCTCTTGAAGCAAGAAAAGCCGCCATCATCGCGAACTTCTTTTCGCTCCCCATGCTCCACCCGCCGCCGTGGATTGCGAGCGCGCACGGGTGCGGCCCATTTCCGCCTTTGAACTTTTCGTTGGGGTAGTAGACGTCGAGCTTCACGTCCGGGTCGGGGCACTCGGGAAAATAGCGGATTCCCTCCTCGATTGAAACGCCCGCGGGAATGTCGAACGCGACTGCAATCTGGTTGCCCGCCCTTCCGGCGCAACGCCCGCCGGAGGCGTCCGCAAAGGGCGACGAAAGCGCGGCGAGCGCCGCGCAAAAGAAAACCCCCAGCGCCCTCATTTTTCGGTCAAAACCTTTACCAGATTGGCGATCCACCCCGCTGGATTCTGGACGGTCGTTTCATATGTCCCGTTCGGCCCCGAAACGGAATGCGTCGCGCACGCCGAAAGAGCGAGCGCGCAGGCGCAAAAAACCGCCGCTATGGAAATTTCGCGAATCATTTTTTCAAAGTCTTGTCAAAGAAATCCGCAATGTCGCTCCACGAGCGCAGGCGGAGCGGGTCGTAGATTTTCGTGTTCCAGAACGCGTGGTCGGCGGAATCGTAAAAGATTATGTCGCATTGCGCGCCGGCTTTTTCGTAGGCGGCCTTCATGTTTTCGCTCTCGGAAACCGGCACCACAGGGTCTTTCGCGGAGTGCAATATCAGCATCGGCGGGCTCTTGGGGCCGACGTATGCGATTGGCGAAAGCGCGCGGGCGCGCTCCCTCTCGTTCCCTCCGGAGAATAGCCTCCACTTGGCGAAAGTGTCGAGGTTCGTCACGGGCGCCATCGGAACCGCTGCCTGGACGGAGTCGTCGACGCCGCCGGAAAATATCTCGCCCCACTGCCCGGCGCCGGAGCTCACCGCGAGCAACGCCGACAGATGCCCGCCCGCGCTGCCGCCCGTCACCCCGACCCTCGAAGGGTCGCCGCCAAAGCGCGCCGCGTTCTTTTTCAGCCACCACAGGGCTTTTTTGGCGTCGTATGCGCAGTCCTCCATGGAATACTCGGGGCGCAGCCTGTAAGTGGTGCACGCCACGACATACCCCTTCGACGCGAGGAACGCTGACATCATCGCGAACTTTTTTTCATTTCCCATGCTCCACCCGCCGCCGTGGATTGCGAGCACGCACGGGTACGGCCCCTTTCCGCCTTTGAACTTTTCGTTGGGGTAGTAGACGTCGAGCTTCACGTCCGGGTCGGGGCAGTCGGGATAAAACCTCACGCCCTCTTCAAGAGACACGTCGCGCGGCTTGTCGAACGTGACTGAAATCTGGTTGCCCATGCGGTTCGGGGAAGTTCCGCCGGAAGCCCACAGGCATGCGGCGGACGCCATCGCCGCAGCGAAAACGGCTGTAATTTCAAATGCCTTCATGCCGGATATGGAATACTCCAAAACGCGGCGCGTCAACCGTATAGTGCCCAAACGGCGCGTTTGCGAAGACATTTTGCCTTGATGTCGCGCGGATTTTGAAATTATCTTTTTTGAAAAGCCGCAATATCCGAATGAAACCGCCCGAAATAAGAATACTGCCCGACGACGTCGCGAACAAAATCGCGGCGGGGGAGGTCGTCGAGCGGCCGGCGTCGGTGGTGAAGGAGCTTTTGGAAAACTCCGTGGACGCGGGCGCCACGCGCATAGACGTGGAGTTCAAGCACGGCGGAAAGACTTTCATAAAAGTGCTCGACAACGGCTGCGGCATGACGCGCCAGCAGGCTCTAATGAGCCTCGAGCAGCACGCGACGAGCAAAATCGCAAACCCCGACGACCTCTTTAAAATATCCTCCTACGGGTTCAGGGGCGAGGCCGTCCCGTCGATAGCAAGCGTCAGCAAATTCCGCCTGCGCACGCGCCCCGAGGGGGAGGCTTTCGGCACCCAGATAGACGCCTACGCGGGGAAAATCCTCTCCGTAAAGGAATGCGGAATGGCGCGCGGCACGGAAATACTCGTCGAAAACCTCTTCGCCGGCGTGCCCGCGCGCAGAAAGTTTTTGAAGGGCGACGGGGTCGAGGCCGGGCACATCGCGCGCCTTTGCAGGCTCTACGCGCTCGCCCTCCCGCGGCTTTCGATAACCCTCATGGAAAATTCCAAAACGCTCTTCCGCTCCGAAGGCGGGCTCGGCGTCGTGGCGCGGGTCGCGAAAATCTTCGGCGGCGCCGCCGCGGAAAACCTCGTCGAGCTGAAAGCCTCGGAGAGGGGCGGAATGAGAGTTTCGGGCGCGATACTCTCGCCCGGGGAATCGTTCGCGACGTCGCGCAACATATGCTTTTTCATAAACGGCAGGCCCGTGGAATGCAGGGCGGCGTATTCCGCCGTAAAAGAGGCGTACTCGCAGTTCGTTCCCAAGGGCAGGTTTGCGGGCGCATTCCTGTTTTTGGAGCTCGACCCCGCGTCGGTGGACGTCAACGTGCACCCCGCCAAGCGCGAAGTCAGGCTGAAAAACGAATTCGCCGTCAGGGAATTTTTAACCGGCGCGATCTCCGAGAGGCTGGGGGCATTTTCGCTTTCGGAGCCTTTTGGGGCGCCGAGGGAAGCTTTCGGGGGCGCCGCGGAATCCTCCGGACGCTTCGGCGGGCCTCCGGAATTCGGAGAACGTTTTGAATCCGCGCCCCCCCCGCGCGCGGTATTGGACAGAACCGCGGAGTCTCTCGTCCCCTCCGGTCCGGCGCGCGGCGTATGCGAACCCTCCGCCGCGCTCGACGCACCGCCCCTGCCGCCCGCCCCCAAAATTTCCCCGCCTCCCCCCGCGCCGCTCTCCGACGCCCGCGCCGGAACGGAAAACGCGCGCGCCCCGCTCTCCGCAGCGTGGGGCTGGCGGTACGTCGGCTGCGCGGCCCGCAGGTTCGCGCTCTTCGAGACGCCCAAGTCGCTCGCCGTAATGTCGATTTTGGCGGCTTTGCGCAGGGTCGGCTTCAACCGCATAATGAAGTCGCTCGAAGGGCGAAAGGCGGCCTCGCAAAAGCTTCTGCTGCCCGCGACAATCGGATTCTCCCCCGCGGACGACGAATTTTTCCGCGCCAATAGGGGGTTGTTCGAGTCGTGCGGGTTTGAGATCGACGACTTCGGAAAGGGATATTACCGCATATCCGCGGCTCCCGCGTGGCTCGAATTTTCGGAAACCGAAAAGTTCGTGCGCGACATTGTGGAAAGCTCCGCGGAGGGCGGAATAGGGCGGCGCAACAAACGGCTCGGGGACGAGATTTTCGCGGCGGCGGCGGCGGCGCGCATCGGCATGGGCGGGTTCTTATGCGCCGAGGAGTCCGCCGTTTCGCTGCTATCCGAGCTGCTCGAATGCCCCATGCACATGACTTCCCCCGACGGCAGAAAGACGCTCTACGAAATATCCCACGCGCGCCTGCTCTCGCTATTCGGCGAAAATTCCTGAGGCTTCGCATGGCGGGCGCGCGCTCTTTGAGCCTCCCGCCGCTTTGCCGCGCCCAGCCCGGCGCGCCGGATTCCGGCGCTTAGCCCCTGCGGGACTCCGCGCCGCACGTTGCCAGCCGCCCCGCGGGAAATCTTCCACCGCCCTTTAATTTGGCTGGACACGCCGCGCCTTCGGTGATTTGTTAAAAGGCGTATATTCGCAAAAAATATATTCGGGCGCGGACAGGCGCCCGCAAAAAGCAATCGCACGCCCGAAACGTCCCAACCGTCCGGCTGCACAAAAGGAAAAAATAATGGATCAGAAATACAGCGTCGAGGTCGAAGGCCTCGGAATAAAAATCTCCACCGGCTCGATAGCCAAGCAGGCGAACGGCTCGGTGACAATAAGCATGGGCGAAACCAACCTCCTCGTCACGGCGACCGCCGCGGGCGCCCTGCGCGACGGGCAGGACTTCTTCCCGCTCACGGTGGACTACCGCGAAACTTTCTCCGCGGCGGGCAAATTCCCCGGCGGATACTTCAAGCGCGAAGGCCGCCCCAACGAAAAGGAAATCCTCACCTCCCGCCTATGCGACAGGCCCCTGCGCCCGCTCTTCCCCAAGGGCTTCATGAACGAAGTGCAGGTCATCGGCCTGCTGCTGTCGGCCGACATGGCAAACGACCCCGACATCCTCATGGTCAACGGCGCCTCCGCCGCGCTCCTCATTTCCGACATACCGTGGAACGGCCCGATAGGCGGCGTCAGAATCGGCGAAATCGACGGCGAATTTGTCGTCAACCCCACGCACGATCAGATGCTCGATTCAACCCTCGACCTCATCTACGTAGGCAACGAGCGCGAAATGATGATGATTGAAGGCTCCGCCGAGCAGTGCCCCGAAGACAGGTTCATAGAGGCTCTCGAATTCGCGCAGGTTCAGATACAGAAAATCATCGCCGCCCAGCGCGAGCTCGCCAAGCTCTGCGGCAAGCCCAAGCGCGAATTCCCGCTGGTGCTCTGCAAGCCCGAAATCATGCGGATGTGCTCCGAATACGTCGGCGGCAGGCTCCTCGACGCCGTCTTCCAGGACAGCAAGCTCAAGAGGCAGGCGGACGTCGACGCGCTCATGGAGGAAACCGCCGAATTCGTCAAGGGCAAGGTCGGCGAAGATGAATTCGACATGGCGCAAATCAAGATGGCGTTTGAAGAATTGCAGGAAAAAGTCTACCGCGACAACATTCTCGACGCCGGCAAGAGGTGCGACGGCAGAACCTACATGGACCTCCGCCCGATAAGCGCCAAGACGGGAGTTCTGCCGCGCGTCCACGGCAGCGCGCTGTTCTCGCGCGGAGAGACCCAGGCGCTCGTGCTCACCACCCTCGGCACCAGCCGCGACTGCCAGGAGCTCGACGGGCTTACCGGCGGCACCAAGGAAAAGTCATTCATACTGCACTACAACTTCCCGCCCTACTCCGTCGGCGAAACCGGCCGCTTCGGCAGCCCTGGACGCCGCGAAATCGGGCACGGCGCGCTCGCCGAACGCTCGCTTCTGCCGGTGCTGCCCTCCGAGGACGAATTCCCCTACGCGATCCGCGTGGTGTCCGAAATCATGGAATCCAACGGCTCGACCTCCATGGCCTCCGTCTGCGGCGGCTGCCTCAGCCTCATGGACGCCGGCGTCCCGATCCAGACGCCCGTATCGGGCATAAGCTGCGGGCTCGTCACGCGCAAGGACGAAAGCGGCAAAATCGTCAAACACGTCGTCCTCACCGACATCATCGGCGCGGAAGACCACTTCGGCGACATGGACTTCAAAATCTGCGGAACCAAAAACGGCATCACCGGCTTCCAGCTCGACCTTAAAATCGACGGGCTGCCAATCGACATCGCGAAAGAGGCAATCTACCGCAACCACGACGTGCGCATGAAGATTCTCGGCATAATGGCGGAAGCCATCGCCGAGCCAAACAAGGAGCTCAAGCCCTGCGCCCCGCGCATAAAGATCGTGCAGATCGACCCCGAAAAGACGGGAATGCTCATAGGGCCCGGAGGCAAGAACATCCGCCGCATAACCGAGTACTCGGGCGCGCAGATAGACATAGACGACGACCACCCCGGCAGGGTATGCATCTACGCCACGAGCGAAGAGAGCATGAGGCGCGCGGTCTCGGAAGTCGAGCTCGTCACGGGCGAAATCGAGGTCGGCAAGACCTACAAGGGCATCGTGCGCTCGATAAAGGAATTCGGCGCGTTCGTCGAATGCCTGCCGGGCAAAGAGGGGCTCGTTCACATATCGGAGCTCGCGGACTTCCGCGTCAACAAGACCGAAGACGTCTGCAAGCTCGGCGACGAGATTCTCGTCAAGTGCATAGGCATTGACGACAAGGGCCGCGTGCGCCTATCGCGCCGCGCCGCGCTCTGCGAGCAGCAGGGAATCCCCTACGAGCCCAAGTCGAGGTAAGGGGAAAATCCATTCCGAAAAAGGCGCGCTTTCCGGCGCGCCTTTTTTTTGCGCCCCAAACGGCCGTTTTTTTACAAATCAAAACAATGCCCCTGGACAGGCCGGGCTTTCGGCTTTCAGGTATCTTGACGCCATACGCAAACTATGCGGCGCTTCGCTCAAAAAAAAATGGAAACGGCAATATTAAAGCGGCAAAAAACTTTGAATTTTCCATGTAAATAGGGAATTGCAATCACATGGAAAGATCAACCGCAAGACGCGGCAAAATAAAGAAAGCGGGCGCGGAAAGCTTCAATTTTCCTATTTCGCCGCGGCTTAACACGCGCCGCCGACGGAGAGAGGGCGCATAAAAAATGCGCGCCCAAAAGAAGCGCGCATTTTCCGCATTTCAGGCGGGATATGAACCGGCCGC